>SDBT01006910.1_pt1 | contig 18764 bp, 14 predicted proteins | sample 2277101 | NCBI WGS metagenome assembly SDBT01 (sample SAMN10404973, study PRJNA504765) | marine sediment metagenome | isolation source: marine sediment core GS10_PC15, 103 cmbsf | place: Arctic Ocean: Southern Knipovich Ridge | collected 2010
CTGTCCATTCTGCCATAGGGAATAAAACCCGGCCAGGCTGTCCGCATTATTAAATCCTGCGTCAATAACCGCAATGATCATATCCTCCCCCTGATAGCCCTGTTCATGCAGCTTATGACCGTTTAGCATTTCAACCTGGTGGTCAGAGGGGAGGGCTTCATCGGATAACAAATCTTTGAATTTATCTGAAGCTGACTTAAATCGGGGAGTCCAATAGAGTAATTCAATGTCTGTTACAAAGGAATATGAGGATAGCAGATCTGCCATATTCGAGTCAGTGGTTTCAACGATAACGGCATTCATCCATTTGCTGGAATATAGTATATTAATATCGTGTTTCTGGAGGCTGTCAAGATATACCTGACTGACGGGAAGGTCGTTTTCCACTATGGGTATCTGATAGCGAAGTCTTCTGTCAATGGCACGTTGTGAAAGGAATTCAGCCGGATTATCCAGTGAATACAGACTACCCTCCTTATCCATTAACTGGACCCATAATTTATAGTTACTTCCCTGGCCCATCCCATCGAGGAGAAATCTGGAAACCAGTAATATGACCAAACCCAATCGTCGCATCCGGATTGTCCTATTGTTTACTCTCTTTTGTCAAAGAAATTATTAATATCCACCTCCGGGATCGTTCCAAGGTTCTTCTCTATCTCCTCCATGTGTTTTTTTGCCCATTCTTCCAGCTTCTTACTATTCTGGAGCTCGCCTTTCACATAATGGAGTGCATGTTCCTCCTTGCCATTATCATCATAGAAATGCCAGGTTTTATCCATCTTCCCATGGTCATACTGACCATCCATTATAAGGACATGGTTCCGGTTATATACCTGGTATATTCCATGCAGTTTATTTGATTCATGCCAGGAAACGAGCCTGATGGAGGTATCTTCAAAGAATTGTTTCCAGGAACCATGTTTCATGTCCATTTTCCAGGACATGATCTCGGCTATTTGTCCCCTGGGATAAAACTTCCTGGACTCCCCGTCTTTCAGCCCGGATTTATAGGTCTCCGTATACATGAGGTCATCTGAATAATAAGAATAATAGCGCCATACACTGTCTTTTGCCATATTCACATACTTCCCATCTGCAGCCAGATCACCTGTTTTGTAAAATATCCTGGCATGTGTGATCTCAGTTCCTTCAAGGTGGACCAGTTCAGCCCTTCTGGTTCTGTTTTCATAGAATCGTTCCATTTTACCAACCGGTTTTCCATCTTTAAAAAAACCCTTATAGATCAGGTTCCCATCCGGATAGCTTTTTTTCCAATACCCCTGTCTTTGACCCAGGGCGTCTGTCTGATTCCAGAGGGTGTCGGTTGACTGTGCCGATATGCCTGCACTCAATAAGAGGCTGCTGATAACGAGTAGTAAATTCCGGTAGTAGCTGGTCATGGTAACATTATCTATTATGCCGGTAAAACTAACGTGTTTCTGTTAAAACGAAAAACGCAGAGGATAATTTTTCCAGGTAAAAAGTTAATGTGGATAAAACATCAAAAAGACCTGCCAGCTAATCTTTTACTGACAGGTCTTCCAGAGGGATATATAGTTATAGAAGGGACTTACTTAACTTCTTCAAAATCAACGTCTGTAACCTCCTGGTCATCCTTCGGATCCTGCTGTGGTTGTTCTCCTTCCGCGGCAGGTCCTCCTGCCTGCTGTTCCTGACCGGCCTTGTAAAGCTCCTCGGATGCAGCCTGCCAAACCGTATTCAGTTCAGCAGTTGCCTTATCTATAGCATCCAGATCCTGGCTCTTGTGGGCCTCCTTCAGCGTTTCAAGGGCTTTTTCAATGGATTCCTTTTTATCAGCCGGCAATTTATCTCCAAACTCCTTCAGTTGTTTCTCTGACTGGAAGATAAGGCTGTCTGCCGTGTTCAGCTTATCTATCTTCTCCCTTGCCTGCTTGTCAGCTTCCTCATTGTCTTTGGCTTCTTTCTTCATTTTTTCGATCTCATCATCCGACAGACCGGTTGATGCTTCGATGCGTATACTCTGTTCCTTGCCAGTTCCCTTATCCTTGGCAGATACATTCAAGATCCCGTTGGCATCAATATCGAAGGTTACTTCAATCTGTGGCAGTCCCCTGGGTGAAGGCGGAATGCCATCAAGGTGGAATTTGCCAATGGTCTTGTTACCTTGAGACATCGGTCTTTCTCCTTGCAACACATGGATCTCCACCGAGGGTTGATTATCTGCTGCGGTGGTAAAAGTCTCTGTCTTTTTTGTCGGGATAGTTGTATTGGATTCTATCAGCCTGGTCATTACACCACCCAGTGTTTCAATACCGAGTGAAAGGGGCGTAATATCCAGCAGGAGGACATCTTTTACCTCCCCTGTGAGTACACCACCCTGAATGGCTGCACCAACTGCCACTACTTCATCAGGGTTTACGCCTTTGGATGGTGATTTTCCAAAGATTTTCTCAACAGTAGCCTGAATGGCGGGTATCCTGGTGGAACCCCCTACAAGGATCACTTCATCAACATCAGCAGGCTTCATTCCTGCATCTTTCAATGCCTTTTTACAAGGTTCAACCGTTGCCTGTATCAAGCTGTCAGCCAGGCTTTCAAACTGAGCACGTGACAGGGTTTTTACCAGGTGCTTGGGTATCCCATCGACCGGCATAATATAGGGAAGGTTGATCTCTGTGCTGGATGAACTTGATAGCTCAATTTTAGCTTTTTCTGCAGCTTCCTTCAGTCTCTGGAGAGCCATTGGATCTTTGCGGAGATCAATATTTTCATCTTTCTTAAAGGCTTCGGCCAACCAGTTAATAATCATCTCATCAAAGTCATCTCCTCCAAGGTGAGTATCACCATTGGTCGATTTAACTTCAAATACTCCGTCCCCCAGCTCAAGGATGGAGATATCAAATGTGCCTCCTCCCAGGTCGAATACTGCCACTGTAATATCCTTGTTCTTTTTATCAAGTCCATAAGCCAGTGCAGCAGCGGTGGGTTCATTGATAATCCTTTTTACCGTCAGTCCCGCAATCTCTCCGGCCTCCTTGGTGGCCTGCCGTTGAGAATCAGCGAAATATGCAGGAACAGTAATAACGGCTTCGGTAACTTCGTGGCCGAGATAATCTTCTGCTGTCTTTTTCATTTTTTGCAGGACTATGGCTGAGATCTCCTGCGGGGTATACTTACGGTCGTCAATCTGAACGCGGGGTGTATTGTTTTCCCCTTTAACCACCTTATAAGGCACCCGGTTTATCTCTTTTTGGACCTTGTCATATGTTTCCCCCATGAATCTCTTGATGGAGTAAACGGTTTTAACCGGATTGGTGATGGCCTGACGCTTGGCCGGATCACCAACTTTCCGCTCTCCGTTTTCAACGAATGCAACCATGGAAGGCGTTGTGCGTTTCCCTTCACTATTGGGGATTACAACAGGCTCATTCCCCTCCATCACAGAAACGCATGAATTGGTGGTTCCTAAATCTATTCCAATAATTTTACTCATGTCAAATATGTTTTATTAATGTAATTTCAATGTTGCATTGTTTTTTTCAATCATTGTGCCATAATGCAAATAGTGAAATTATGGCATCTGATTGGGATGCCTGTTTCCCGGATTGGGAAAGATGTGACAAAAAGTCAGTTTAGTCGTTTCAAAAAAGAAATAGCAGATTTGGTGGTCATTTCAGTATAAATTATCAACTTTGTAAGCCTCAAATATGATATTATGGCCCTGCATGAAATTGTAAGACGCGTTACTACACATGTACTTCATGAGATGAAGCTGAAAGGTGAGAAGATTGCCATGCTTACAGCTTATGATTATTCAATGGCAAGAATCCTGGATGAAGCCGGCATTGACATAATTCTGGTAGGGGATTCAGCCTCCAATGTGATGGCAGGCCATGATACCACACTGCCGATCACCCTTGAGCAGATGATCAATCATGCCGGATCTGTTGTCAGGGCGGTAAGCCGCGCCCTGATCGTTGTGGACCTGCCCTTCGGCACCTACCAGGGAAATTCAAAGGAAGCCCTGACTTCATCCATACGGATCATGAAAGAAACGGGTGCTCATGCTGTAAAGATGGAAGGTGGGCAAGAGATCCAGGAATCAGTTATTCGTATCCTTTCAGCCGGAATCCCTGTCATGGGACACCTGGGATTAACACCGCAGTCCATTCATAAATTCGGAACTTATGTCGTTCGGGCCAGGGAGGAGAAGGAAGCCGAAAAGTTAGTGGAAGATGCTCATATCCTGGAAGAAGCGGGTTGTTTTGGTCTCGTCCTTGAAAAAATCCCGGCCAGCCTCGGGAAAAAAGTAGCAAAGCAATTAAAGATCCCGGTCATCGGGATTGGAGCCGGACCGGATGTTGATGGTCAGGTGCTTGTATTACATGACATGCTGGGGATCACACAGGAGTTCTCTCCGCGTTTTTTGCGGCGTTATCATAATCTGCATGCCGAGATCAAGGGTGCTGTTCAAAACTATATACAGGATGTCAGGACACTCCAATTTCCAGACGACAAAGAACAGTATTAGTCGGGAAGGATATTAAACCGGCATTGATGCCTTATTTAATCAATATTAGTTAATTTTTGCATTTTTTTGGATCACCTTGAAATTGAAGGATAAGCTTGAGATATTATTTGAGGATAATCACCTGATTGCCATTAATAAACGGACCGGACAACTTGCCCAGGGTGACCAGACAGGGGATATTTCACTCGATCAACTGGTAAAACAATACATTAAGAAAAAGTATGCGAAGCCTGGGGATGTGTTTCTTGGTGTGATCCACAGGTTGGACAGGCCGGTCAGCGGGGTCATTCTATACGCCCGTACCAGCAAGGCACTGCTCAGGATGAACCAACTGTTCAAAGAACAGAAAATACAGAAGAACTATTGGTGTATCGTAAAAGACAGGCCACAACCTGAGGAGGGAACACTGAGTCATTACCTTGTAAAAAATGAGGATCAGAACAAGTCCTATGCCTACAACAAACCAAAGCCAAATACCAAACCTGCCAGCCTTGATTACAGGCTGATCTCAAGTTCTGACCGCTATTATCTCCTGGAGGTAATCTTGCATACGGGACGCCATCATCAGATCCGTTGCCAGTTTGCCAAGATTGGCTCACCCATCCGCGGTGATTTGAAATACGGTTACTACAGTGCCAATACGGATACCAGCATAAACCTGCATGCGCATTCCCTGGAATTTATTCATCCAGTAAGAAATGTTCAGGTCAGGATTTTGGCCCCAGTACCATCTGACCCGCTATGGAAAGCGTTGACTGTCCAATTTGATTGAGAACGTACCTGATTACTTTGATTTCAGGAAGGAACTGTCAAAGCTTAATGGCAGCAAGTCCTTGATGCTGTTTACGACATGGATGCCTGCCATTCCATACATTAGTATCCGAACTGGCTGGTTAAACCTGTTTTCACTTTCAAGAAGTGCCTGCCGGCACGATCCGCATGGATAAACAGGCTGGTCAAGTAATTTGTCCTGGTATACGGCTGCTATGGCCATCATTTTCACAGGGGATTCCGGGTGCATGGCATTGGCAGCAAATATGGCAACACGTTCAGCACATAGTCCGTCCGGCTGTGCCGCATTTTCCTGGTTATTGCCATTGACGAAGGTGCCATTATCAAGCAACAGGCTGGCTCCAACACGAAATTCCGAATATGGTGCATAGGCATCCCTGGCGGTTTGGATGGCCCTGTCGATCAAATGCTGTTCATCAACCGAAAGCTCATCTGGAGATTTGTACTCCTCAATATTAATATGAATTTCCACGTTTATAGGATCATACTGAATCAAAATTACAAATCTTGTTGATAAGTCCAAGTATCCTTATGAACCGGAAAAACTCATTATTGATACATTTAGGCAAATTAATCCAAGCTATGAGATCGCAGTTCCTGGCAGGTTTATTCATAATTTTTTCCTTTATACACCCTGCGAAGGTCAAGTCACAGCATACTGCCCGACAAGAGTATATTGATCAATATAAGAATTGGGCAATCGATGAAATGAAGCGTAGCGGCATCCCTGCCAGTATTACACTGGCCCAGGGTATGCTGGAGTCGAATAATGGGAACAGTACCCTGGCCACCAGAGGGAATAATCATTTCGGGATCAAGTGCCATGATTGGAAAGGAAAAAGTATCCGGCATGACGATGATAAAAGAAATGAATGTTTCCGAAAATACAAGTCAGCCGGGGATTCATATATAGACCATACCAATTTCCTGATGAATGGTCCAAGGTATTCTTTCCTTTTTGAGCTGGACCAGACAGATTATAAAGCCTGGGCAAGGGGATTAAAAAAAGCTGGCTATGCCACCAGTCCTACATATGCCGGTGCGCTAATCAGGATCATTGAAGAAAATGAATTGGACCATTTTGATTCGGGCAAGGTACGACGCAGGAAGGCAGATGACATAGAAACCATCCCTGAGGTTACCGATATTGACGGGTTTGAGATCGAGATCGATCACAGAAAGATCCTTATGAGAAACCGTATTGACTATATCATTGTAAAAAAAGAAGATACCTATCAGAGTCTGACCAGGGAGCTGGAAATGATGCCATATGAACTAGCCCAGTACAATGAAATTCAGAGAGACTCAAAGCTGAAGAAGGGTCAGGTCCTGTACCTGCAGCCAAAACGTGGTAAGGCATCTGTGGAATTCAGCTACCATACGGTTGAGGCCGGGGAGACCATGTACGATATTTCCCAGATGTATGGCATCAAATTGAAAAAACTTTACCAGCTGAATCTAATGGACCCCGGAGAGGAGCCTGAGCTAAGTGATGAAATTCATCTGCGCAAGAAGAAAAAACCGTCAGCCCCTGTGCCTGTGACGGATCCGGTCGGCTAGGTGATACGGAGTCCGGAAACATCCTTCAATCCCCTTAAAAATTCAGGAGTATCCATTTTCTTTTTTCCTTCGAGCTGGATCCGGGTCAGTCTGATAATACCATTACTGCATGCTATCTCGAGGGTATTTTCGTCATCTGTGAGGAGGGTTCCTGGTTTCTCATTTACTGGCAGGATCTCTTTTTCAGCTGCAAAGATTTTTAGTATTTTTTCTTCCCCGGCCTGGTTTTTCAAAATGGTCCATGCAGCCGGATAGGGTGCAAGTCCCCTGATATGATTATAAACTACTTCGGTCTCCTGATCCCAGTTTACCCTGCAGTCTTCCGTGAATATTCTTGGGGCCGTTTTAAGTTCCTCCTGCTTTCTGATCAGGGCAGCCTGGTCTATCAGGTGTGGATTCCCTTTTGCAATGGCCCGAACTGTTCTGACCAATAATGCTGCCCCCGTATTCATCATTTTATCATGCAGGCTGCCGGCATCTTCATCCGGATCAACAGGTACCGTTTCCTGGAGTATGATTTTCCCGGTATCGATCTCCTTTTCAATGAAAAATGTGGTAAGGCCCGTTTCTGTTTCCCCGTTCATCAGGACCCGGTTAATCGGGGCAGCACCACGGTATTGAGGCAGCAGGGAAGCGTGCAGGTTAATGGTTCCCATGGGTGGTAGTTTCCATACTTGCTCGGGCAACATACGAAAAGCCACCACCACCAAAAGATCAGGCTGAAGATCCTGGAGTTCAGCTAAAAAAGCAGGGGATTTGAGTTTCTCAGGTTGTAATACAGGTATATTTTGTGAAAGTGCATAATCCTTAATCGGGGAGGTCCTGATTTTTCGACCTCTCCCGGCGGGCTTATCCATACTGGTAACGACTGCGATCACATGCTGTTCATCACTGATCAGGGCATCCAGGCCGGCCACTGCAAATTCCGGTGTTCCCATGAAAAGTATCCTTAATTCACGGATCATTCTTTCTTATCAATATTGTATTTGGCGATGTCCAGAAAATGCCCCATTTTATCCTGTTTGGTTTTCAGGTAAAAGGCGTTGTGCTCATTGGGTTCAATCACAAGGGGAATATTCTCGACGATGGTCAGTCCATATCCTTCCAATCCGGCACGTTTTACAGGATTATTCGTAATGAGTTTTAGTTTACCGAGTCCCAGTTCCCGGAGAATATTGGCACCCACTCCATAGTCCCTTTCATCATCTTTGAATCCCAGGTCAATATTGGCCTCCACGGTATCCCGTCCCTGCTCCTGGAGCTTATATGCCCTGATTTTGTTAGATAATCCGATACCCCTGCCTTCCTGGTTGAGGTAAATCAATACACCCCTGCCTTCCTTCTCGATCATTTCCATGGCCTTGTGGAGTTGAACCCCGCAATCACAGCGGTAGGATCCAAAGATATCACCGGTCATACATGAGGAATGTACCCTGGTGAGAATTGATTCATCCTTGTTCAATTCTCCTTTTACCAGGGCGATATGTTCAAGCCCGTTAGATTCTTGTATAAAGGGGATCAGTCTGAAACTGCCATACGTGGTAGGCAGTGTTACCTCCACACCCTTGATGATGATACTATCAGTCTGGAGCCGGTAGGCGATCAGGTCTTTGATGGTTACCAGTTTCAGGTTAAATTTGCAGGCTATGTCCAGGAGTTGTGGCAATCTTGCCATCGACCCGTCTTCATTCATGATCTCGACCAGGGCACCACCTGGTTTTAAACCTGCCAACCTGGTAAGGTCGACAGTCGCTTCCGTGTGCCCGGTCCTTCTTAAAACACCTTTGGATTTGGCTTTCAGGGGAAAAATGTGTCCTGGTCTGCCAAGATCCCCGGGTCTGGTGACCTGATTAACGAGCGACCGGATTGTTTTTGCCCTGTCGCTGGCCGAGATCCCGGTAGTTGTACCATGGCCTAAAAGGTCAACCGAAACAGTAAAAGCTGTATCATGATGGCTGGTATTTTTGCCAACCATAAGATCCAGCTCAAGTTCCCGGCATCTTTCCTCGGAAAGAGCTGCACAAATCAATCCCCTGCCATATGTAGCCATGAAATTGACCGTCTCAGTAGTGATATTTTCTGCGGCGGCAACGAAATCACCTTCATTTTCCCGGTCCTCATCATCAACGACGATGATGATATGCCCTTTTTTTATCTCATCAATGGCCTCATCAATGGAATTAAAGACCACATCATCAGTTTTATGTTCTTCTTGTAGGTTGCCAGACATTTGTTTCCGTTCCTTTAATAAATTTCAGAAAACCTGCCAATAGGGCAAGGTTCATGCTATAGAAATGAGTAATGAAGCGCAAAATTACAATATGTAATCCTATTTTCCTTAATAAAAAGTCAATAATTGGACTTATGATCAGCAGTCCCTGTATCATCAGCAGAATCCTGTAATAAGGATGGTAGAAAGCAAGGATGATATTTGAGATGAACAGAAACAGCAGGAAGAATGGTCCCAGCCATCTCAATACCTTGTGGGAGAAAAAACTGAATGCCACTCCCGTGAAAGGCGGCCATAACAGTTTATAGAAAGTTTTAAGATTCTGAAAATTTCCTGCCGCTATCCTGATCTTCCGGCGGAATTCTTCAGACAGGCGATTGGGAACATTTTCGTACCCTATGGCTTTCATTTCAAGGATGCACTTCTTCTTTTTCTCCAGTACCTTCATAGTTATGTAAAAATCATCTACAGAATATCCTTCAGGCACCTTGGTATAGTATTCATTCCTGATGGAATAGCAGGCACCATAAGCACCTATCATTGTTCCCCAGGCTTTTCCCTCATGGTATTTTAACCTGATCTCCCTTGACATAAAGGACCATTCCTGGTATGAGATCCCACTCTTGTCAATTCTTGTGTTCAGGATGTTGGCACCAACAAGGCCTATTTGTTCATTCCTGTAATGTTTGACGAGTTCGAAGATGGTATCGGGAGTGAAGAGGACCTGGGCATCAGTCATGATCAGTATATCACCCCTGGCCCTATCACTGAGTTCATTGATCACTGCCGGTTTACCCCTTCTCTGGCGGAAGGCAATAAAATGAAAAGATTCATGACTCTTTGAGAACTCCTCCAGGATGTCATTTGTCCTGTCAGAAGAACCATCCGAGCCTACTAATAGTTCAAATCTGTCCCCCGGGTATCCGGTATTAAATAAACTTTGAAATTTTTCAGAGATAACTTTTTCTTCATTATAGACAGCCATGATAATGGATACGAAAGGAAGGTCATCAGTGACTGTCAAAACTCTGTCGTTATCTTTTTTAAGTCGTGACAAAAGGCTGGCTATCAGGGGATAAAAAATATACGACTGTATAATGGCAACAACGGAAACCCACAATATAATTTCCCAGATCATACGAGTTGCTCTTTATAAAAGGAGATCAGTTTTTCGGAGAGCACTAATATATCAAAATTTTCCTTAACAAATTGGCGGGCTCTCAAGCCCATATTCTGAAGGTGATCCTGTCTGGTGTGCAAGTTTTCAAGGGTCCTGACATATTCGGCCGGAGTATCAGCCAGGAAAAGGTGTTCACCGTGCATGGCCTCCAGTCCACCAGCCCCAATCCTGGTACTGATTACGGTCTTTCCCATGGCCATGGCTTCGAGTATTTTGATCCGGATACCGCTGCCTGTAAGCAGTGGCACGATCATCACAGAATGATGATGAAAGAATTCAATCGCGTCTTCAACTTCACCTTCCAGCCTGACATTGTCAGGCAGATTTCTGCCATTGAAATAATACGCCGGATTTCTGCCGGCAAGGTCAAGGGTGAGCCCTGGCCATTTGAGATTGATCTCGGGCCATACCTCCCTGAAGAACCAGTCAAGACCTTCCTGGTTGGGGCCCCAGTCCAACGCCCCGATAAAAAAAAGCAGGATTCTGTTTTCATCTTTATTCACCGGGTAATTGGAAATATCTATCCCGGTTGGTATGACCATGACCGGTAAGGTGTGGCCCATATGATCAAATCCCTTCCTGTCTGCCTCTGATATTGGAATAAGTACGTCTATTTCAGACAGTAACTTTTTCTCCAGTTCCTCTATCCTCATGGCAAGGTTTTTCAGGTAGAACCGTTTCAGCGGATTACGCTCCTGTTTTGACATGAGTTTCCAGATCCGGTGTTCCTGATTATGCGCCCTCAATACTATCTTGGCCTTACCCTTGATGCTGGGGATATAACACGAAAGGTAGGGTCCTTCCAATTGGACGATATCAAAATCATGCTCTGCCAGGCATTTCTCCAATGCTGCCTTAAAAGGTTTTGAAATGAACCTTTGTGCATTGTAGGGGTATCTGGAAAAAAGAAAATTAAGTATCAGCCTGAGGGGACGAATTTTTGTATCAACATTTACTGACCGGATGGAGATCTGGTCCCTTAGGTTTGCCGGCAATTCTGTTTCAGGGAAGTAATGCTTCCCGGTATTCATGGTAAGCAATGTGACCTGGCAGTTTCTGTGAGCAAAGCCCAGTGCCATGTTTAGGGTGGCTATCGCACCTCCATCCCTTGCTGGCCAGGGCATTTTTGTACTCAAGATCAGGATCTTCATGTTCTGCTGCCAAACTTTATCCGGATATAGCTAATCCTCCTCCTGATCCTTCTGAAGAAAAGATGGTATGTTTCCATGTCCATAAGGGAGGAGTCAGTCATGGATTTGTATGTGAGCCAGATTCCGATTGGAAGGAGTATGGCCGAGGAGAGCCACATTCCAAGTACGGGACTGAGGCCGCTGTCCCGGGCAAATTGTTCTCCGGACATGGATAAAACGTACCAGGCCAGGAAGAACAGAACGGATATAACCGCAGGCATACCCAATCCACCTTTTCTGATGATGGCCCCCAGCGGTGCACCGATAAAGAAAAATATCAGGCAGGCAAAAGACAGTGTGAATTTTCGCTGGATCTCGATCTGGTATCTCCTCAGGCGGGAGACTTTTGCCTCCGTGTTCGTACTGGATGTGGAAATATGGTTCATGGAAGCCCTTGCCTGTACCAGAGCCTGGTCAATGGTCTGGATTTTGTATCTGACCTCAAGTTCTTTAAACAGACTGTCGAGGTTCAACCTGAACATTACAAAATCATTTTCTTCATCAGGTTCATTATTGGTTTTACTGGGACTGATTCTCTTGTAATTGTAATAGGTGCGTTCACTGAGTGCATCGTTGACGTTCCTGTAGATTTTTTTGATCTCTGTCCGGAATGAATCCTCATAATGCGCCAGGGAGTTGAGGCTCATCATGGAATAATTATTCTTGAACAGGGATTCATCGGTGCGGTCGAGTCCGAATCCTGTCAGCTCAATCAGGATTGTCTGTTCCTGGAAGAGATCCCTTCTGTGTGGATAGGTAAAGTCTTTCTTGTTTTTCCTGTCGGATTCTAGTTCATTATAGGAACGGCCACTGTAAAGTGTAAAGATCAGGTACTGATCATCGGCAGATACTTGCATGTAACCGGAATCTGCCACGGTTACCATGGTATTCCCCTTGCGATCCGTGTGATCGTAAATCCTTATTCCGTATAATATGTTGGTATTGGGATCCTTTGTATCGATTCTCATGCTGTATCCTTCTATACCATTGTAGAATATTCCTTCCACAATCTGGAAGGAGGGTCGTTTTCGCTGTATATCATACAGCAAAGACCTCATTTTCAGATTGGTAACCGGTAACATATAGTTGGAAAAAAGGAAAGCCCCTATACTCAGGAATACTGCCACAATAATGAGAGGAAGCATGATCCTGACAAGTGAGACCCCGGATGATTTCATGGCTGTCAGTTCATAGAATTCACCCAGGTCGCCAAAGGTCATCAGGGCTGCCATAAGGATGGCCAGGGGTAAAGCCATGGGTACCATAGTAGCTGTCAGGTAGAGTAAAAACTCTGATACGACCGGAAACTCCAGGCCTTTGCCTATGAGGTCATTGATATATTTGAAAAGGAATTGCATGACCATGATAAAAATCACGATCAAAAATGTCATTGCAAAAGGCCCTGCAAATGATCTCAATAGGAGAATATGTAAGCGCTTGGCTCTGAAATGCATCTGCTTTGTGTTATACCACTAGAACGGGTATAAAGGTAAGATATTTTGGAGGATTGCGCAGGAAGATCAGAGACCGATCACATGTTTTAACTCCGCTATCTGGGTGTCCCAGAGGTCTACAGCATCCGTCGTTTCATCATCTTCGGCAAAATCTGTGATCATCAACGAAACATCTCCGGTAAGTTCATCCTGGTTCAGGCGGAATTCAAAATATGAATCCTTGTCTTCTTCTTCGACCCACCGGAACCTGATATATTTATTGTCTTTTCGCTGAATGACCTCTGCCTGCTGTTCCGAATTCTCCCAGATGAAAGTGTATATGCCTCCCTGTAAATTTACATCATCGGCAAACCACTCGGCCAGGCCTCCAGGTGTACTCAGCCGGTTAAACAATACCCGCGTTGAAGTATTGAGTGCGTACTCAAGTTCAAATTTCTTTTTCATCCAGATCAGCAATATTTGGTTTGTTCATTACTCTGTAACTGCAATATAGCAAAATATTTAGATATTTTGTATGAATATAAATAATCAGGCTGATCATAAGTCCGGAGAACCAGAATGTCACCGTGGAAAACTTTCAGATTGGGTGCTCCCCTTTTTTTCTATATTTGAGATTGTCAACCACTATTTCGCTATGCGTCAGCTGGCTTTTATATTTTTTTGTCTGTTTCTGATTCCGTTCAGAGCCACGCCACAGGATAAAAAACTTTTCAAGCAAACTTTCATAGATGCTGAGTATGCCTTCATTACGGAAGAATATGAAGAGGCTCTTAATCATTACAGTGAATTGCTTAAGATGGATCCTGAAAATGCCAACCTCCATTTTCTGACAGGTGCTTGCTACCTCAGTATCTACGGTGAGAAGCAAAAATCCATCCCGCACCTGGAAAAAGCCATACAGAGCATGACTACCGGTTACCGTGAAGGATCCTATAAAGAAAGAAATGCTCCGAGAGAATCATTTTTCGCGCTGGCAAGAGCGTATCATATACAGCATGATTTTGATCTGGCCATCGAGCATTACCAGAAATACCGTAACATAATGTTTAAAAAGCATTTTGCCGAGGTTGAATATGTCAATAAGCAGATCAAGTCATGTGAACTGGCCATGAGCATGATACAGCATCCCCTTGATATCCGGTTTCTCGGACTGGGTGACCAGGTAAACCAGTTTCCAAGCAATTATAATCCGGTTGTATCCATGGATGATTCAACCCTTATATATATGGCGGATCAGCCGGTCAACCGGACCATCATTATCATCCATCGTACGAAGGATGGCTGGACAGATCCACGATCCATCAATGAAGAGATTGGATCCGAGGGAGATTGTTATCCCACCTGTCTTTCATTTGACGGAAAGGAGCTGTTCCTTGTCAAAAGGAATTATGAGGGATCGGATATATATGTCAGTTTCCGGAAGGGGGACAGGTGGACCCGCATGGTGAGTTTAAATAATCATATTAATACAGATTATTTTGAAACCCATGCCTTTATTACGAACAACGGCAAATCCATGTTTTTTACCAGTGACCGGCCCGGTGGACAGGGAGCCATGGATATATGGGTATCGGAGACGACAACCCAGGGTGACTGGGGTCCGCCCCGGAATCTCGGCCCAAAAATTAATTCCCACTATAACGAAGAAACCCCTTTCCTGACAGAGAACAGCAAGAAATTATATTTCAGCTCACAGGGACATGCCACAATGGGCGGCTATGATATTTTTGTAGCTGAGAAATTACCCTCCATGCAACTCGGACCAGGAGGTGTTTTATCCGGGAATGTTTCCGGTCAACAACCTTCTGAAAGGTGGTCATTCCCCCAGAATGCAGGTTATCCCATAAGTACAGCGGACGATGACCTGTTCTATGTCCCCCGGAGAAATGGCCTGAGGGGATATTATGCTATCATTATTGATTCCATCAGCAGTAAAAGGAATATTTATACCATGATGCCAAGAGTGGTGGAGCAAGTTCAAATCGCTGCCATACAGCAGGGTACGGAGATAAAGACAGAGCCAGTAGAACTCATTACAACCAGCCAGGAATCTGTGAAAGATACAACAAGTACGGTGAAGGAAACTGCGACCGATACAACAACAGCGGTGATAGATATTGTCCCGGTGACAACAGATCCGGATATTTATTTTGTTCTGAACAGCATCATGTTCGAATTCGACAGTCATGCCCTCAATGAAGCTGCTGCAGAGGAAGCGGACCGGATACTGTCGGCCATGCAGAGCAATCCGGAAATAAAACTGGAATTAACCGGTCATACCGACGAGGTCGGTGCGGATGAATACAATCTCCGATTATCTGAACGCCGTGCACAATCCGTCGCCGATTATCTGACCAGTCAAGGGATCAGTGAGGAAAGGATCCGGGTCATCGCTGCTGGAGAAGCAGAACACATTGCATTAAACAAGTATGAGGATGGTACTGACAGTCCCGAAGGTCGACGCCTGAACCGTCATGTCTCCCTGAAATTTGAGAATCTGCAGGATGAAAGGATTAAGGTGACTGAATTATTTGTGCCCGGACATCTACGATCAAAGAAAGACCAGTCATTCAATGTGCTACTTATCAACAGTGATCAGATGATTGATACCATACCGGATGAAGTAGCCGGGGAGCGAACAGCCCTGATCATCACGGATTCAGCCTTCCTGTATACGGCCGGCAATTTTCAGCAAAAGACCGATGCCCTGATATACCTGAATGAGGTTATTGACCTGGGCTATCCGGATGCCGGCATGATGGAAAAAAGGGACCTTGAACAGCTGATCGCGCAGCTTTCGGATGAACGCATCATGGTGGAAGCCAGTTTCACAATACAGATCATGGCCCTGAAAAATCCCGTTGAGGTTGATTTTTTCCTCCCCCTGGAGGACATCATAAAATATGCCGGTCGTGACGGGCTCCACCGTTATGTTTACGGAGAATATGATGGGATTGACCTTGCACTGATAATGCTTCCGACCCTGAAAGACATGGGTTACCATGATGCTTTTATCATGAGTGTACTACGGTACCGGAGATTGCAGGAGTGATTTGTCTGTCCCGGACTGAGGGGACTATTTACCCAGGATATAGGGTAGTGTATCTGCGAGGGAATCGTAATATCCAGATAAAAGGGGTTTGATCCCACTCCTTTCAATATTGCCCCCAGAAACTCCCAGGGCTGTGAACCCGGCCAGCCTGATAGATAAAACCCCTGCCGACGAGTCTTCCAGTCCAACTACACGATCACTATGCTCTACAGGTATTTCAAGCCCAATCCTGGCAGTTTCAGCATATAACCAAGGATGAGGCTTTGGAGCCAGTTCCCCCATTGTTCCAGTCTGTCCTTTCCTCGGTGTTTGTCCCGCTGTAATTATAGCATCATAAAATTCAAGTGGATCACCCAGGTTCATTGTCCGGAAAGCCGATACAATCTCAGGCCATGCCTTTTCATAAAGTCCGGAAGTTACCAGACCTATCTTTATCTTATTCGATTTCAGGGTGAGTAAAAAATCCTTCAATCCCGGATTCGGAACAAAGGCATCCTGCCGGCCACGTCCTTCAATGATCTCTTTCATTTCAAAATGAGCAATCTCGAAATATTTCCTGCGGGCCTCTGCGAGGGTTTTATCCGGACAGTACTTCCGGATGCAATACTCAAGGTGCTCCGATATGGAATGTCCGGATACATGAGGTTCATCTTCATCTTCCAGTTCAAAGCGGGGATTGTCAAGCAGCCTGGCAGTGGTTTCCTGTATGATCCAGATCCAGAATTTTTCACTGTGAACACTGGTCCCGTCAAGATCTGTCAGTACCGCTGAAGCAGGTGATTTGAAAACAGGCTCCCTGAGCTGGTATATTGCGGGATAACCAAGCTGGGATTTTACAAAAACAAGTGTTTTATTTTCAAAGACAATGAATTCTGCCTTATTATCTGCAGGGGTCAGGATGATCTTTACACCCTCTTTCCCTGTCCTGAAAAGTCCATTGCCTCCACTGGTGATTTCAGTGAATGTATTTAGCATGTTGGTTGTAGCGGGTCCAAAACCGGGCAGATGGTTCATGAATTTTTCAGTTCTTTGTTCAGGCAAAAATAATAAGTTCTGCCGAACAGACAGCAAGTACTGCCGGACAAGTTTTGGCAGGGGCCTTTAGTCACAATCGGAGAGATCCTTTGCCCATTCAGGTTTGCTCGGTTTTTGGGGAGGTTTGGGAACTGCATTGGCCCCTTCTGCCCAGGCCTGCCATTCTGCAGCAAGTTCCCTTACCATATCCGGGTATTGGGAAGCCAGGTTATAATTCTCCGTACGGTCAGCTTCAAGGTCATAAAGCTCCCAAAACCTGAGCGGGAGCATATCATGTTCTTCATGGTCATGTGGCCAGCGGCAGGCCCTGGAAACCAGTTTCCATTTTCCTTTCCGGATGGCCCGGTTACCTTCGTGTTCCCAGTAGAGGAACTCTTTGTCCAGTGGATTATTCTTAAAACTTGGTGCCAGGCTGGCCCCTGCCATGGGATAAATATTATTACCCTTGAATTCTTCCGGGTAGGCTGCTCCGCCCAGATCTGCACAGGTGGCCATGATATCGACCAGCTGTGAGGGTTGGTCCCTGAATTCCCCCCTGGCTTTTATCCCTGCAGGCCAGTGAACGATCAGGGGCGTGGCTATCCCGCCTTCATGAGACCAGTGTTTGAACATGCGGAATGGGGTATTGCTGGCGTTTGCCCATTCCATGGCATAGCCAATAAAAGTATCTGCGGGACCGGGTACAACCCCATGACCAACCTTTACCGGCCATCCGTCGCGTGTATATTTTGGAACAATTTCAGTCTGTAACTCTCCTGCTGCCATGGGATGCAATACTACTTCTCCTTCAGGTGGGATATAGGTTCTTCCAAACCCGTAGGTTTCTGCACAGGCTCCATTGTCCTGGAGGTAAAAAATGATTGTATTCCCGAGTTTCCCCTGTGATTCCAGCTCTTTGATGATTCTACCGATTCCCTGATCCATATTGTCAAGCATGGCGGCATAAACTTCCATGCACCGGGCATGCCATTCTTTCATGTCCACCTTTTCCCATTCACTGTCTTCGGGGTAAGCAGGGGACATTTCCCATTCGGGTTTGATCAGTCCCATTTCAATCATCCTGGCATACCTCGATGACCTGATCGAATCCCATCCGATATCATACATTCCCTTATACTTTGCAATATCTTCAGGCAGGGCATGCATGGGCCAGTGAGCAGCTGTATAGGCAACATACATGAAAAAAGGTTCATGTGAATCATGTTCCCTGATGAACTTAACAGCAGTATCACTGATGGCATCGGTATAGTAGAATCCTTCTCCCGGAGTGATCAGGGTATTGCCGCTGTTCAGGGAATAGGGATCATAAAAACTGCCGGCTCCCTGGATGGTGCCAAAAAACCTGTCGAATCCACGCTGCATAGGCCAGTTGTTCCTGGGAGGATCCTCCCAGCTGGGTTTGTATTTTGTAACATGCCATTTCCCTGACATGTAGTTTTTGTATCCTGCTGATTTCATTACCTGGGCTATGGTCAGGCAATGCTCATTCAGGTCACCCCGGTAGCCGTCATTTCCCCTGTCATTCATCATATGCCCTATCCCGGCCTGGTGCTGGTGCAGTCCGGTTAAAAGAGCAGCCCTTGTCGGACAACATCTTGAAGTATTATAGAATTGAGTATATCGGAGTCCATTTGCTGCCAGTCCATCCAGGTTGGGCGTCCTGATCTCACCCCCGTAACATCCTATATCGGAATACCCGACATCATCGGACATGATCAGGATGATGTTGGGTTGATCCTGTTTCTCAGGGGATGA
>SDBT01006911.1_pt1 | contig 18764 bp, 13 predicted proteins | sample 2277101 | NCBI WGS metagenome assembly SDBT01 (sample SAMN10404973, study PRJNA504765) | marine sediment metagenome | isolation source: marine sediment core GS10_PC15, 103 cmbsf | place: Arctic Ocean: Southern Knipovich Ridge | collected 2010
GTGAACACAGTGAACATAGCGTAATCAAAATTAAAATTCCTTATTTTGCGAATGAAATGAGCCGAGCAAAGCGAGATTGCCAAAGGCAATTCTGTTAATTAATGATATAATGGATTTATATCTGATAATTTAAAATCAATAATAACATCTTTTATCACATCCATGACATTGTCAATCATAATAACATTAAATTGATCGTTTAGTATATCTTTATATTTTTCCCTAAATTCATCTAAATCATCTTTGTTTTCTGTTGGAATATATACATATTTTACACCAGCTTGTTTTGCTCCAACAAGTTTGTATTGTAACCCACCAATTTTTGATACTTTTCCAGTCAAATCAATTTCTCCAGTAATTGCTATATCATGTTTAATTTTTTTATTTAATATTCTAGATATAAATGCAACAACATTTGCACATCCTGCAGATGGACCATCTTTTTTTGTGCTACCATCTGGTGTATGAATATGGAATCCTGATGGATTTTGTTTTGTATATATATTTCTGATATTCTCAATCACATAATCCATAGCTACAGTATGGGCTGCATAAATTGATTCTTGCATAGTTTTAAGTTGATTGCCTGTTATTTTTAATGAGAATTTTTTATTAGAATAGTTATGATATATTTGTATTGGCAATATACCACCCCTACCAGATGTTGTAGTATATAAACCATTAATTACACCCACCATATCACTATCGTGTATATGTATTATATTTGCTGTTTTTTTTCCAAGATATTCTATGATATTTTTTTTTGTTAAATTAATTTTTCTATTTTTTTTATATTTTTTATAGATTCGATCTATATTTAATTTCAGGAATATTCTTTCTACTTTTTTTTTTAGTTTTCGTATACCTGCTTCATCTGTATATGTATCGATAATATATTCAATAATGCTATCATCTATGTTTATATAATTCTTATTAAATGACAATATTTCGCATATTTTAGGTATAATAAATTTTTTAGCGATTATAATTTTGTCCATTTTTGTGAATGGTTCAATTCTTATTTCATCCATTCTATCTAGTAGTGTTTTATCTATAAGCGATGAATCATTATAGGAAAATATAAACAATACCTTATCTAAAGGAAAATCTATTTCCTGAAAAAATCTATCTTGGAATTCTTTATTTGTTTTCTCATCTATTATATGATTCAATATACTGTGTATTTCGTTACTATTATTTTTTTTTGCTGTTTTATCTAATTCGTCGAAATATATAATACATCTAGCACTACCCGCGGAGCACATTTTTGTAACAATTTTCCCAGGCTGTGCACTACTATAAGTATATCCATGTCCATGTAGATCTGCTCCATCATGTTGACCACCTAGTGTAATTTGTATGAATGGTATGTTAAATGCTTTTCCTAAAGTAGATGCGAACAAAGTCTTTCCCACTCCAGGTGGACCAACAAAACTGATTGCACTACCTTGACTCATTGGGTTTTTTATCCATTTTCCCAATAATTCAATAATAGCATTCTTACATTTAATATGACCATAAACATTATTATTCAGTATAGTTTTTACATTATCTAAAAATTTAATGCTTTTTGCATTACTTTTTCCAATATTTGTAAAGTATGTATCATCTGATGACCACGGATAGTTTAGTAATGTTTTTACATACAATAGTTGTTTATAATAGTCACTATTTGATGTTTTCATTTCTTCAATCTTTTCTAATGCTGCCATTTTAACATTATCTGGCATATCCTTGCAAATAATAATCTGCTTTTCTAAATTGACATTATTGGAAGATAATCTAATTTTTTTAGCTGTTTTTGCAATGCTATTTAATTTTTTATGTATTTTTGAGCGTAATTCATGACATAAATTTTTATATATCACATCGGCCAAATTATATATACCTTTGACATTTTTTTCTTTCATTATTCCATATAATACACAAGCAGTATTAATATTTTCATCATTGCCGAATAATAATAACTTAATTATTGTATATATTTTGTGTATAGTAGTATTATTATATTTTTTATATTTATTAATATCATTAACTATATTTACAAACATCATATCAATTAGTTCATTATATTTTTTGTAATCATTCGTTATGCTATTCAAAATCTCATGTTTACTTGATAATATAATATCACCAATATTCATATATTTAATATACTTCTTTGTAAATTCCTTATTAATGTCCTTCTTTTTTGATACATTATCTACTATTGATAATATTTTGTCATGTATAAATGGGTAGCACGCTGGTGATACTTTTTGAATAATATTTATGGAATCATTTTTAAAGTAACCATCAAATACTATATATTTACAAACAGTAGATCCGGACAAAGTGTTCGACCGATTCGTTGTCCAACGTATATATATACTTCCAGATGAATTAATTATAACATTATTATCAATGTACTTTTTTTTAACATATATTGCGTCTATTGTATTTGTTTCATCATCATCATCATAATTAATATTTTCAATATAATACTTTAATGGAACAAATATATTATTGTATAAATTAAAATATTTCATAAAATCTTTATCATTTTGATACAATTTATGATATCTCTCTCCAATTATTAACGATAACCCGTCATGAATATTTTTAAATCCCATACTTCCTGCTATTTTTGTGAGAATTGTTTTTTTAATTTCATTAAATAATTCGTGATCATAATTATATTTAATATTTATATTTAATATTTTGCATGTATTTTCAAATTCTCTACAATGTTTAATATTATCACATTCACTTTCCAACATGACTGATTCTGTAGTTTCGTTTGTGGATAATTTATTTTTTTTGTCATTCAATTTTTCCTCATTTGTATTATATATATCATTAAGTTGATTTATAAGATTATTTATTATATTGAGACACTTATGGTAATTTGCACGTGTTATAATATGCTCCATATAACAATAGTTAAGATGATGTTGATAATTGATTAAATAATATGAATACATGTTATAGCTCATTTTAAGATTATGTATATTGTAATTCATAATATTTTTCGTATATAATAAATTTAGAAAAAAACATATCAGACATTAAATAAAAATATACAATAAAAAATTGATAATAAAATAATATGTGTTCATACTGTGCAAATATGTGATAAATTAATTAAAACCATCTATGAATCATTCTGAAAACAATAAAAAAGTACTGAAAGGAGATAACAATGTATCAGAAAAAAACATAATTTGTTCTAATTGTGAAGGAGATAACAATGTATCAGAAAAAAACATAATTTGTCCTAATTGTGAAACATCTAAATGGTTGTATCTAACTTGTAGAAAATGTGATAATGCTATGTGTGATAGTTGTTATCATTGTTATCATCATCCAAATTGTGGAGATTGTGAATATTCACCAGGAACAGGGATAATATGTCCAAATTGTAAAGGATGTGAATGGTTGACTACTGGAAAAACTTGTGAAGATTGTGATAAATACATATGTTCAAATTGTAATTATTGTCTAAATTGTAATAAAAAAAATTTGCAATTTATTGAATAATATTAAACTGACTATATTTTTTATTCTGAGAATTTATTTTTTTATATGAATGGCATAAAAAAACGCACAAGGACTTAAGAAAATTATAATTTATTATAAAAGGTATAAAGGTGTGTTTCTTTTATTATAATATAATATAAAACAAATACATATACAAATGCCAGGAAAAAAATCTAAGAATAGTAAAAAAAATACCAAATCTGATGATGTTGTTGTTGACGATGCTGTTGACAAAAAAGTTGAACAGAAAGCCGGAAAGTCGAAAAAGACTAAGGCAACACATGTAAAGAAATCTAAAGCAGCCAAAACATCTAAGAAAGTTAAGAAAAATAAGAAACTTTCTAAAAAGAGATCTAAAAAGAGATCTAAAAAGAGATCTAAAAAGAGATCTAAAAAGAGATCTAAAAAAGAGAAGAAAGCTAAGAAAGAGAAGAAAGCTAAGAAAGCCAAGAAAGGAAAAAAGCAAAAGGGTGGTGAACCTGTACCAAAACATACTGGGCCAAGATATTTTAAACTTATTCCAGGAGGCGTTGATCCAGACGATGAAGAGCGTGTCAAGGCGGCATTAAAGGGGGCAAGAGGACGATTTTCGGGATCCAAACCAAAACAAGCTGCAAATAAAGCGTTGACTTCACTTTTGAAAAAAATGAAAGGTGGTGGTAAAAAGGGAAAGATTAGGTTTGGCATTATTGAGTGCACTCGAGGTGGTAAAGGAAAAATATATAACTACACCGGTGAACGCAAAAAGCTGAAAACACCCATGATAGTTAAAATTAAGGATAAGAAAACTGGGGAGGAGAAAACGATTGAATATAAGTATAACAATCAAGTAATGAAATTTAAGGGGTAAAGAGCAAGATTCATATTGCATAGCCGAAGGCTATCTCTCTTCACTCGGTTAACTAAAGTTAGCATTTATTATATTTTAGTTTACTAAAATATAATAAAATTATGTAACATATTTAATTCACATGATGGGGGCATGTCATTATTCATATCATATACCATCATATAAATAATGTAATCCATGATATGAATAATGACATGCTTCATCATTCATATCATATACCATCATATAAATAATGTAATCCATGATATGAATAATGACATGCTTCATCATGTGTCTTAAAAATAAAAAAAAGCGAAACGCAAATAAAAATCAAAGATTTTTTATAGCCTTTAGGAGATAGCCTTCGACTATGCAAGGCAATTCGGTTTTTTACAATTTGTGCAATTTAGTTATAATATATGGTTGTATTAATTCATGATATATAAAGTATCCCAAAAGGAATACAGCAATTTTTCCTACTTTTGAATGCAGCATATTATTTAAATCGAAAAATTTCTCATTTTTATTCAATCCATATATCATCATAGGAAACAAACTTATAAATAATATTTTGGTAATATCATGTTTTACAAATGAAATATTGTTATATATCATAAAGGGGTTGTATTTACCTTTGTAATCACTTCTTCTATGGTTTATATACATCTTTATAGCGATGAGTAAAATGATGAATGCTATGACTCTAAAAAATTTAATATATATCATATTAATATTATATATTATGTTTAGAATATTAAATTTAACAAAATAATTTTGATAAAATTATTTTGATGATTAAATAATATAGAGTCAAAGTCAAAGTCAATGTTAGGCGGAAAACCAATTATAGAAAATAATAATATTACTGGAGATACACATAAAATAAATAACAATATTTACATTGATGATTATATTACACATTTTCCTACAGTAAAACAAAATATAACTCAACCTGTTTATCAACAAAATGGTAGTATTCGTGTCGCATCACCACATATAAAACATATAAATAATAAGGGTGAATCATTAATTACTGCATCTAATGTTCCAGAAGTTTTTAAAACTCTTGGTGTACAAACTAAGTATTCTAAGGATTTAGCTGCTAGTCCAGAAGTTTTTAAGACTTCTAGAGTTCCGTCTTTAACAATGCATGACAGTATTAATAAATATATAGTTTCGGCCAATAGAAATGAATTATTAGAAGGTATTAAACCTAATATAAATTTTTCAAATATTAGTGGCAATGAATACAAATCTTTTATTGCAAATATACATGATAATAAAAAATTATATGTGCGTTTTGAGAATAATAAGTTTATTTTCAGTGATGACAGTGATGGTAACATAGGAGAAATTAGGATTGATCATTTAATAAAATATATTGGAAGTATATATGATATCGATAATAAATTCCTGTCGAATATATCAGAATACGACAATGCAAAAATCTTAATAAATAAATTTATTGGGAAAGTAACCTATAACGATTTAACAAAAATATCAAGTGTAACTATATACGATCATTTAGAATCACCATTTATGGGAGACATAGATATGATAATGTATCTAAATAATATGTTAAGTGAATTCGAAAAATCTCGACTGGCACATGAATTGACTTTTGTTAATACACAAATTAGAAATAAAATAGAACAAATTATAAAACAATTCATATATACCATGCTAAATTATACCCTTAGTATTATATTTATTGCCAGTGATTCTATTAAAAATGATAAAAATAAAGATGATATTAAGCAAAAATTGCTTAAAGATTCTAATAGTATTATCCATAAAATTAATCAATTTGTACAATCACAATTAGGAATTGTAATGAAAAAAAGTAGCGAGATTGAAAAAATGCAGCTCCTCAGCATAAAAATTCAAAATATGATTATGCTAAAATATAATAATTTAATAAATGAATTAAAAAATCAGAATAACATGCTCCAAATACGTTCAATAAATCAAAATGGTGGAGAACAAAGTGTATCTGGCAATAAATCATCATCTGATGAATCATCTGATAGTGAGTATTCAAATGAACAGCTACAAAATATAGATGATATACTATCATCAACAGATGTCAGTGGAATTTATGATGTAAATGTATAAAGCCATGCCTTCGGCATACTCGCTGCGCTCGGCTCACCTGCGGTTCTATTAAATTGCGTAGCAATTTAATAGAAACATTCGAATTAAATATAAAATCTTCGATTTTATATTTAAGTTCGAACGGTGAATTCGCTTCGCTCAATTCGCTTCGCTCAACTCGCTTCGCTCGGCTCACTCCGTTCGCAAAAGAAAAGCTTTTCTTTTACTTTAGCTCTTCGATAATTTCGCTTCGCTTAGTTCACTAAATGATGAATTTAATTTTTGGACAAGATTATTTTATGCAGATTAAATCCACTTTATTATATAAAATAGAATTAAATGGATTTAAAAAGCTTTGGCGAAGCCAAACTCACAGAATTACCGAAGGCATGTCTTTTTAATAATATAATGGAATAATAAAATAATAATAAAATTATTTTATTATAAATAAATATAAACGATGAATAAATATGATAATAATTTAAACAAAATATATAAAATGGCTCAACTTGCTAAAAAATTAAAAGATATAGATAGATCTATTAAGAAGAAAATAATTTTGAACAAAGCATATACTCAGTACCTTAACAATTTACTAAATAGTTCTATGCATAGTTATAATATGATATATAAAACTTTAATTAAAAAGCCTTGACAGAATTGCCTTCGGCAATCTCGCTTCGCTCGGCTCACAAGCCATGCCTGAACAGCATACTCTCTTCGCTCGCCTCACAAGCCATACCTGAACAGCATACTCTCTTCGTTCTCCTCAATTAGCTTCGCTCATCTCGCGTTGCTCGGTTCACTTCGTTCACTTTTGTTAAATCCATTTAATTACCTAGCGAACGCAGAGAGTATGCCGATCAGGCATGGCTTATTAATAAAAGTGAACGTAGTGAACTGAGCGAAGCGAATATGGCGAAGCCATGTCGAGTGTAACGAGTATGCCGTTCAGGCATGACTTTATAAATCTTTTACTGCCGTTCCATTAGTATTAATAATATTATCTACCTGATTATCATTATTAATTATAATAGGAAAAGTCTTTGCATTTTTGTCAAATACCATATCATTATACATAGCATTACATATATTATTTATTTCTTCCATTTTTTGTTCATACATATCATTACTTATTTCATATTTTTCATTATTTATCTCTGCTTTTTTAGATTTTATATCCATATCAATTAACCATTCTAATATATTATCTACCTTTTTATTTAGTTTGTTTAATTGTTTCTCATGTAATGAATATGGATTATATACTGTATTACATTTAATAGCATAGCATAAATGTTCTAGATCTTGACGCGTTGTGTGAGATGTATTGTCTTTGTTAAATAATATAGGATTTTTAGATAATATTTTATTACACGCATCATTAATTTCGTCAATTTTTTGTTTATATTCATTTTTTGATATTTTTTCTTCTACATGTACCCATAATAATATATCATCAATATAATCTTTTAAATCAAATTTATATTTATCATCTATATCAAATGATTCATCTGATAATACATTATATGTAGCATAACATATATTCATTAACTCTTTTCTTAATTCTCTTAACTTTGTCGCAAGTTCTTTATCAGTATCATCATCTATTCCTAACTCATTATTCTCGATAATATCATATATATTGTCATCATCGTCGTCATCATTATATATGCTCGTCACATTAAGTTTATGAGTATTAGCTCCTGTAATTTTTGACTGATTTTTAGACATACGCAATATCAATGTACTGTATTTTTTCTTAAGCATTTTTAAACTATCAAGATATTTATCCTTTTTAATATTGGTATAATGTTTTGAAGACAACCAATTACATATATTATTTATATCAATAAGTACCATATTTTTATCATTTTCACGTAATTTTATCTCGTCATTATTCACATTTATTTTAATATTGCTACATAGATCTTCTATTTCATAATAATACTCCCTCAATTCTTTTTCAAGTTTGTCTTTTAGTTCCATTTCTCTAGCTTCTTTTATTAATTCATCAATTTTTTCTTTCGATAGTCTTCCTGTATTGCCAGTTATTGTAACTGAATTTTTATTTTGATTATTTTTAGTATCTTCTGCTACAACATTAATTATACCATTTCTATCAATTGAGAATTCTATTACTATATCAGCTACTCCGCGTGGGGCTTTCTCTAAACCATTTAATAAAAATTCTCCTACTAAATAATTATCTTTAGTCATTTTTCTCTCACCTTCATATATTTTTATTTTAACCGATGTCTCATAATCTGAATCAGTTGTAAATCTTTTTTTTTTTTTAATCGGTATTGCAGAATTTCTTGGTATTATATTAGTCATAACTCCACCCATTGTTTCAATTCCTAAAGATAATGGTATTATGTCTACCAGTGTTACATTTTCAGAAAATGGATCAGAAGAATTTTCAAGTATGTACCCTTGTATTGCAGCACCAGCCGCAACTACTATGTCTGGGTTAATAGAAGAATTTGGTTTTTTACCACCAAAAAACAACCTTATATTTTCCTTTATCTTGGGAATTTTTGTGACACCACCAACTAATATAATTTCATCAACATCATCTTTTTTCAGATTACACGAATGTATTACATCCTCTAATGGTTTTAAGCATAATATAAAAAGGTCGGAACATATTTTCTCAAATTGTTTTCTTGTTAGTCGTATGTATAAATTTTTATCCATGTAGAAATCTTTTACTGCTATAATAGATATTGATGATTCAGATAACATTTTTTTGGCACTTTCACATGATTTTCTTAATCGTTGCATTGATATTAATGATATATCATTTAATTTGTCAATATCATTCTTTTTTTTGAACTTATTTATACTATAACTAATCAAACGATTGTCAAAATCAACACCACCTAAATGAGTATTGCCTGTAGAAGCTAATACTTGAAAAAATCCCCCAGCAATATTTAATAAACTGCAATCCGCTGTGCCACCACCAATGTCATACACGACAACATGCATGTCTTCTTCCTTATTTTTTTCAATATCCATTGATTTTTTTTCTAGACCATATGCTAATGCCGCAGCCGTTGGTTCATTTATAATTCTGATACAATCTAATCCGGCTATTAGACATGCATCTTTAGTGGCTTGTCTTTGTTGGTCATTATAATAAGCAGGAACTGCTATCACTGTCTTTTTAACAGGTTGTAATAAATATGCTTCTGCATTATTTTTTAATTCAATAAGTATCATTGATATTAATTCTTCCGGAGTATATGTATCTTTTCTTGCTGATAAATTAGATTTTATAACTACATTACCATTATCATCGCCTGCAATTTTATATGTAAGAAAAGTGGCATCATTTTTAATAGTCGGATCATCATATTTTTTGCCAAGTAATCTCTTTATTTCATAAAATGAATTGTCCGGATTCAGTTCCATTTGATTTTTAGCAGATTTTCCAACATATTTTGATTTATTTGTAAAAGACACAACAGACGGTATTGTCAAATTACCATGTGCATCTGGTATTATTTCCAGATTTTTATTTCTCCATATACCAATGCAACTATTACTTGTACCCATATCTATGCCAACAACAATAACATTCTTATTATCTGCCTTATTATCTGCATTATCAGTATCAGATTGATTATCTTGTTCATAAAAATATTTATCTATATCCATATCATCATTACCCACATTATTACCCAAACTATCATTACTCGCACCACCATTACTCGCACCACCATCTATTTTGGACATATTTATAATATATATATATGTACCATTTTTTATATGCTTCTATAAACGAATAAATATAATTTATTTTTATTTCATATGATTTATTTTGCTATGAGTTTCTTAAATTTATTTTTTATAAAATAAAATATATCATTGATATATTTTATTTTTGTCACTTCTATTATTTACACAATTATTCACAACTATTTTCTTGTTTTAGTTCTCGCTATATTCCTTGCACGAATTACCCTAATTTTATTAAATGATCCTCTCTGTATATTCGTTACTTGTGATACATATTTTCTTTGTAAATTGTGTAGCTGATTTTTCTTGACAACTGGTACAATTGTATGTCTTACATTTGATTTTTTTGTCTCATTCTTCACGAGTTTCGGTCTTATTTTTTTTATAATATTAATTTGTGGTGTATTTTTAATATTATTATTTTTTTTATAAGTGTGTCGCATATCACTATTACTCAATATTCCATTATTTATTAGATCCTGTAGAATACTATTCGAATTATTTTTTTCTTGTTCTTGTTGTTCTTGTTTATAATGTTCTATTTTATCCTTCTTAAGTTTATTGTGATCAGATGGATTATATCGCATTCGATGTTTATACACATGATTATAGTCAAATTTTTTCTTGTGTTCTAACTTTTTACTCATAGAATAAATTACTTTTAACTCACCATCATGTTTTTCTCTACCATCTTTACGTTTATTAAATTTATCTTCAACTCCAATCTTATCAGCACTAGTAATTCTATGTATGATTAATTCATCTTTATTTATTTTTTGTTTATTAATAAATTTATTAATATGTTTTCTGTCTGTAATTATGTTTTTATATGGCATATTGTTTCTTTTCTTCCAATATTTTTGTAATTTAGGAGCATGTTTATTTTTTCGCTCATTGTATTCCTTATCAAGTTCTAATTTATTTGTTTTTTCTTCATTTTTTTGTGGTATTAGAATGTCTCTTAATCTATTTATATTTTTTAACTCCTTATTTATTTTTTCCATTTGTTTAATGGCTTGAATTTCTTTTTGTCGTTCCATTTGTGCTAAATACATATTCCTTCTTTGCCTATATAATTCATTATTATACGCAATATTATTATTATTATTATTATTATTATTATTAAATAATGGATTATTTTGGAGAAATGCATTGTTTCTATATGATGTATAATTTTGTTGACGATTATTATATCGTTCTAACAATCTATTTGACTGATTCATTATTATATAATATTACATTTATATTTAATCGAAATAAACAAGCTATGCCTTCGGAATACTCACAGAATTGCCTTCGGCAATCTCGCTTCGCTCGGCTCATTTCATTCGCATGGCTTAGCCAAATACGCTTCGTTCGCTTTTAATAATATTTTAATATTATTAAAAACTAATAAAAAAAAACAACTATAAACAAATATAAACAAATATAAAATTCTCATAAGCGAATGAAATGAGCCGAGCGAAGCGAGATTACCGAAGGTAATTCTGTTATCTAATCAAACGATAATATTATAGTTGCCTCATTATTTTTAATTTTCTTTTTTGCTTTAATTGTGATTCCATATTTTTTTATTTCAACTTTTGAATCACTACTTTTCTCACTACCTAGCTCACTACTTGTCTCACTATTCTTTTTATGTTTTCTTAATTTGTCTGCTTTGTTGGATAAAATCATAGCATTAGATATAACATCATAGTTATCTTCCACATATTTAATCACACCACTTCTTATTGCCCATCTGAAAAAATTCAATTGTCCCAATGTTGTATGCATTTTTTTCTTTTTTTTTTTGTTATAAGTATAATAGAATTTTTTTCTTCTTCTGAATGGATCAAAATATCGCTTCTTATATGATTTTAATTGTGCTTTATAATTAATATGTACATTGATTCGTTCCCCAGTTTTATCATTATAATAGCTTGTTTTATATTTTCTTGTATATCTAGTAACAAACCAATCTAATAATCTAAGAGATATTTTAGAGTCTCCCTTTATAATTGACAACATATATGCTATGTATTGTTTATCAATGCTTCTAAAATATTTATTTATCATTTGATAATAATATGTTTCTTTATTGGTAAATACCACTATATTATCTGATTCTATTTGCCGTTTATTCGAAATAGCAGACGAGTCAACTTTCACAGATTTTATGTGACACTTTTTATTTTTTTTTGATTTACTGTCTGTCATTATTAGTTACTTATATATTTATTTTAGCGAATGACCTTTAAGTATTTTTATACTCATTATAAATAAACAATATTATACATATATAATATCAATATTTTATGTACTTCATTTCTTTCTTTAAAAAAGAAAGAGCCTTTTCCTTATCTTCTTTAATATTCCTAGTATAAATTTCTTCCTCAATAGAGTTTTTAATGATGAATCTTATTACTTTAATAATATTTTGTTGTCCTAAACGATGTGCTCTTCCGATAGCCTGTTTTTCTTGATTTTTGCGGTATTCATAACTACCATATATAGGATCTAATAATATAACTTGTGTTGCTTTTGTTAAATTGGTTCCCGAAGCTGCACTATCAGATGATAACATAATAACTTTAATGTTACTAGTATTATTAAATACTCTAATAGCTTTATCTCTTTGATAACAATTCCCTTTGCAAAATACATTTTTTATATTGTTATCTTTTAAAATCCCACCAACGCGCATCAATAGATCATCCCATTGTGAAAATATAATAGTATGTTCGTCGTGTTCTCGTAGATAAAATATGAGATTTGCTAATTTTGTGCCAATTTCATTTATTAATTCATTACGTTTTTTCTCAGCTTTTGTCATATTAACTTCTGGTTTTTTTTTTTCAAATGATAATTTACAAATATCTATTACTCTTAGATGTTTTCTACACATTGGACAGTTTTTATATATTTTGGTCGCCATTGTGAGACAACTAAAACAGAATATATGTCCACATGTGGTTACCCCAACGTCTTCTTCAAGTATTTCGCTCATACATATACCACACATTTCTTCATCGTCATTCATCATATCATCTGAAATTAAATCCATAATGTTTGTATCAGAATTTAATTTTTTATCAAATGCAGCTTTTTTCGTCATATCTGTTGTTTTATTAACGGTATTTCTTAATCTTGTTATAACATTATTATAAAAATCATATGTTGCTTGTTTACCTTTTAATTTTTGAACAGCAATAATTCGTGAATCAGTTGCTTTTGCTAGAGAATCCTCCAAATTTTCCATTGTAATAAGTGGATCATCATCTTGTATAGTTTTATACTCTTCGTTATAATTGAAAGAAATTATTAGTCTATCAATTTCGTCCACTGTAATTTCGTCAGAAACATCAATCCCCTTTTTTTTTAATAATTTTTTCTTCTGTCGTGTCTCAATTTCTTTTATTTTTTGTTTAATTTTTTCAATTCTAATATCTATTTTATTAATTTTTTCCGTTGCAAAATCCACATCATTTTTATAATGTATCAGCATAGTTCTTTCTATTTCTTCCAATGTTTTGCAACCAGATAATGCATGTTTTGTCTCGTCTGCGAGTTGCGGGTGACAACATAATTTTCTCAAATATACACCGAATTTTTCATTGTTATTGTTTGCCAAATATGCATTATACATCATTCTTTCTGTTGCAGAAAATTTTAACCAGATAACCTCTTCTTTTATGGGTGGTAATTTGTATTCATTGTCTATACTCTTTTTAGTATTGTGCCTAAAACATTGTGTACTAATATAATCAACTACATCATTGCTTATCAAAATACTCTCATCATCGTTATTCAAATAATCTGATAAGTAATCAATAGTATTGTACAAACTATATTTATTAACAAATGGTGTTGCAGTAATTACCCATTTATATGTAGCTTTAATATATTGTAGAACATTTTTAACATATGTATATTTTTTATTATGATAAACTTCATGGAACTCATCTACACATATTCTATGCCAATGTATTAGTGGAAATAATGCATTGGTTCTATTCAATGAATTTAATGGATTTTGTAATAATTTTTTACCCATTTTTTCAAACATATCACGTACATTGGCAACATCTAGGGAATTCCATTCTTTTCCAAAATAATTTTTGTTTTTGACTAATTTTTTTGTAAATGGGTCTGTAAACGTTTTATTTCCAAAAAATGTATACGAAACTATAACGAAATGTGCATCTAATAAATCTTGATATGTGTATTTATTAAAGTGTCTTTTTGTCAGAATGGTAATTATATCAACATTATTTTTTCCTGAAATTTTCCCTTTTAATTCTCTAGTCCATTGTCCACATAGATGATTTGGGCATATAATTAATGTTGCACTGCTATAAAATCTAATTTTATCAGAATTATTCACATATAATATAGATTTTCTCGGATTTAGCAAAGATAGTGCAATAATCTGCAAAGTTTTACCTAATCCAACTTCATCTATTAAACCACCACCATATAATGATAAGGAATTTCTATTGTCAACATGGTTCACCGTGTGATATTTAGTATCATAATACACTCTATCAAGTAAGACAATCGGATTTATGTTATATTTAATAGTTGATATTTTTTTTTCTTTCTGTAACATCCAATAAATATTACATTTTTGATATTTGTATAATTTTACAGTAAACATATTCTTACTATCTATCATTTCATCAAATGCATAATCAACCGACTTCATTACCGTATCAATGATATATTTTTTGTTATTACCTATTTTATCTATACCTCCTTTACCATCTATTGTTATATCACTACAATAAACATTTTGTTTATCCCTACTACTTTCTGTATAATGACTGTGAAAAATACATAGTCGTTTTAAGAAATCAATATTAGGTATATTCGTTTTATTTATTATCTTCTCCTCTAATATAACAGAATTTATTGATATGACTGTGTATATTATCTCAATTTTATTAACCGTTTTAACATAACAATATATTCTGTACATATCAGATGATGTTAAAAATTTTGGGTAGATTTTTCCAAACTTATCAATGACAAAATTATAAGCTTTCTTATCCTTATATATTCTATACGAACCATCATTCAATTCTTTTATTGTTGTATGTTTCGTAATTTTGTTGCTGTAACTATGATTTCCAGCATATTTATCATAAAATAATTTGCACCACATAATTCTTATACTATATTAAGTAATTTTATTAATGTATTTATTCATATATTCAATTTTTTTGGTTGTTGTGATGAGAAGCAAAGCTTCTCTTTACAATAATCAAAAAATTAATGTAAAGAAGAGCTTTGCTCTTCATCACATCAATTTTTTTGGTTGTTGTGATGAGAAGCTTTGCTTCTCTTTACAACAATAACCAAAAGTAATCCAAAAGCAATAAATAATAATATTAATTATTGTTTTTTAATAAATAAAAATCAAATTCCTTATTTTGCGAATATAGTGAGCGAAGCCATGGCTTTTTATCTCCTCTTCCTTTTCTTTTTCTTTGATGATTTTTTCTTTTTTGGTGGCTCTTCTTCCTCCTCACTTTCTGATTCATCATCTGGTTCCTCATCTGATTCCTCATCTGATTCCTCATCTTTATTATCTTCTGCTTTTTGTTTATTGTCCTGTTCCTCATCTGATTCCTCGTCTGATTCATCATTGGCTTGTTTTTTTGTTTCTGCCTTTTTCTCAGAATCTTCTTCATCAGAATCAGAATCAGAATCAAATCCATAGCTAGAGAATTGTGCATGTAGAGAAGAATGCTCTCTAGGAATTACCTCTATCTGAATAATCTTCATGGTAATACCATAGCGTTTCATCTTCATACCTTGTACGAGTGGTTTCTTTGCTGCCCACATTTTATTAAACATTCCAATTACTCTCACTTCTGATCCCCAGCTTATTAAATCATCTAAATCAGCAACAGTTTTAATACCCTCTACTTTTACTGGTTTATCCTCCATACTATCTCTCCTAAATACCACAGTTTTAAGATTTTTTGTAATATAATCAATGTCAAATTTCATTTTACAATATTGAAATCTTACCCTGTCTGGGTTATATTTCGGATTTTTTTTACTAAATTCATCCAATGGTGGTGGAGTGCGAACCAATGGCTGATATTCAAATGATTTGTATGCATTGGGTGTCACTGGTGTGAATAGTGGTTGTTTGTTCTTTTTCTTTTGCATATATGTATCGATTTGTTCACACATACCACGAAGCTCTTGACAACCAGTTTGCTCCGGATCAAATGGAACTTTAAGAAAACTTCTTGATTCCGGTGTGTCATAATATGTTTCTGGTTTTCCTGCAGTTGATTGTGGTATACCGTATTGAGTAAGTTTTATGAAACTCGTCTTAAAAACAGCATTTGAATCACCATATCTGGGGTAAGCAATGCATTGAGATTTTACTCTTTCATTGTCTATATCTAGATCAGTTAAACCAAATTTTTTGATTTTGAATTTTGAGCAATGGACTGGTGGAGATTTACGTCTTTTTCTTGTGTGTGTTGAAGGCATTTGTTTTGTTTTGTTTTATTTGTATTTATTTGATTATATTTCATTATATATGTGGTATTTCTCTATATAGTTTTAAATTCAATTTTTTTTGCTTAGTATTTGCTTAGTATTTGCTTAGTATACAGAAACAATAACTTATAGTATTATAAGTTATTGTTTTGGTTTTTAACAAATAAAATTTACTTTGGATGGTTCTATTACAGAATATTGAGAAAACGCATCAATTCAATTTTCTCATCTTCAATAGAATCATTCTCGTTTTCAACACGCTGCAACGATGTTATATGTTTCATAATTACCTCCATTTGAATAATCTTAGTGGTAATTCTGTAATATCTCCCTAGAGAAGGTCTAAATTGTTTTTTTTCTGCATACATTGCGTTACACTGTGCTATTACTCTTACACATGAAACCATTCTCAATAAATTATCCATATCAGTTAAAGTTTTAATATTCCATAATCTTTCTGGTTCTCTATCACCAATGCTGTTTCTCCTAAATACTGCAGTTCTAATATTTTTTGTATTGTAGTCAATGTCAAATTTCATTATGCAATATTCAAAGTCATCACTATACTCAGTACGAATCAATGGTATGTACTTATATAATTTGTATGCACTGAATGATTTTTTTGGAGAAGCGAATAGTCGTTTTTTGTATATTTCTGGTTCTGATTTCGATCGTGGTATGTGATAGAATATTAGTTTTTTATTCTCTTGCATGTATTCATCGATTTTCTTAAACATACTCTTCAAATCCTGACAACTATTCTGTTTTGGATCGAGTGGAAATTCTATGAATCTACCTTGTTCTGGATCGTAATTCGTATATATACATTTATTTTTTTTAATTGATAGTGGCATATCATATTGAGTAAATTTTATGAAATCCGTCTGAAAAATAAAAAGTGAATCATTGTATCTTGGATATGCGAAATACGAAGATGACATAAATTTATTGTTTGTATCAAGCTCAGTTAAACCAAATTTTTTGATCAGAAATTTTTTGCAATGAACTGGTTTCCTAAATTTTCTTCTGCGCATGAGACAGTAATTTAATTATATTTATATCCCATTATATTCTTCTAGTACTTTTAAAATCAACTTTTTTTTTGTTGTTGTAAGTTGTTGTAAGAATCAAAAAAATTGATTATTAATTAATATATAATATAAATCAATTTATTATGTTAATAATAGTATAGCTATGGAGTTTACTTCTATAACAATAACATTGAATGATGAATTCAAAAGTTTCTCATGTGATGATTGTGATACATCAAAATTATTAAATTTTAGTGAAGATGATGAAGATGATGATGTTGTAGATAGCAAAAAGTACAGACATAATAATTTCAATCAATATTTTGTCAAGGAAAAATCTAAATATAAACTAAATGGTAATGAAATAAAGTTCAATGATAAAACACAAAAGTATTATATGAATATTAGAAAACTTCACATGGATCCTATTACTATGAACATAGTACACGACAATATCGCTTTTAAGTTTTATGATCAATGGGATCCATATACTGGTGAACGTGCTAATCATGATCCTTATGGACCATTATATTTTGATCCAGTTAGTATTGCACGCTATTTTTATACTAAACGATATTATCATTTGTGGATTCCACCATCTGATGAAGCAGATGGATTATATTCGGGATATCATGATGCAGGAGTTGGTAAAGGAGAAAATTTTAATATTAACTCACGTGGAACCTATCCCGAATGGTATTTGTTCAGATTACCTACAACAGATTGCTATTTAACCAAGGATCATAATACACAAATACCCACATTCGGACCTAAACTTACTGACGAAGAAATCAAATATTTGGATATAAAGCTTCAAAAACAGAAATATACATATAGGAAATTGTTTGGAAAATATCCTGTTTCATTAGTAAAAATGAAAAAATTGTATGATATAGCGATATGTGTTGAACCATATGTTGAAGATGCAGAAGATCTATCACAGAATGAATTGCGCGATGAAAGATATCGTGCTAGTTGTAGAGCTGTTGACTGCCTAGTTAAAATGTAAAAAGCCATGCCGAATTGCCTTCGGCAATCTC
>SDBT01006912.1_pt1 | contig 18764 bp, 23 predicted proteins | sample 2277101 | NCBI WGS metagenome assembly SDBT01 (sample SAMN10404973, study PRJNA504765) | marine sediment metagenome | isolation source: marine sediment core GS10_PC15, 103 cmbsf | place: Arctic Ocean: Southern Knipovich Ridge | collected 2010
GAGGGGGGGTGGGCTGAGAGGCACCCAGTGTCTGCGGGGTTCCCCCCGCTGGCGGCACTGCTGCGCCCCCCACACCCCCAGTGATCTGGACTTCCGGGGGAGCACCGAGCCCGCTCTTGAAGAAGTCCTTGGAGCGCCGAAAGCCGGGGAATCTGGTTCTGGTTTCAACGAAGGCCATCAGTCACCCCACACGTCAAAGGTACACTCAACCGGCTCGCCCGGATCGAAGAGGAAGTGAACGAGGACTTCGAACTGCTGGTCACCCGTGGGACGCCAGTCGAACATGCGAGGGTTCAGTGCCTTCTGGAAGCTGGTGTTAAGATAGACGCGCCTTGGCTGTCCCAAGATCATCTTCGCCCCGAGCGTCAGCGGCGTGTCCTGGAAGACCTTAACGGCGACGACCTCCTGGTGGTTGAACTGATCCTCGAGGCTGTTCTTCCTGGCACTCAGGACCGTCAGCCGCTCAACCTGGGCCGTCTCCCTGGAGAAGAGCTCGTAGATCGCGGGGACCTCCACCTCCGCTTCCTCCCCCACCTCGTCGAGGAACTCCTGGAGCGCCGAGTACCACGCCTTGTCTTTGCGCCGGTAGGTTTCAAGCTTCATCGTGGACCTCGGTCGGTGCGCTCGGAAATCACACGTGTCTGGATCGCGAGCTGGTCGATGAGGAACGACGCCTTTGCCAGCTTGTGCTCGTAGAAAACGGTGAGGCCCCGGCATTTTTGAAGGGGGCGAGGGACGACCACACGGACGATGCTTGAGGGGAGTAAACCATCGTCACCCCAGGGGCAAACGCCCCAGGCACCGAGGCCCCAACCGAAAGTTCCGTTCGAGAAGGTTCTGGTGAACGTCGGCGCGCCGCCAACCACGTCGCTGACGAAGCCCACCCGGTTCCGCACGCTCCTGTCCCGCTGGAAGTAGATCTGAATGCGAGAGAACTGCTTCAGCAGGGAGGGGTCACCCGCGGTCTCCGGGGCCCAGGCAATGAGGCTTGGGATTCCAAGGGAGATGGTTGCAGCCGCCACGCTCCAGGCACTGAGCCGGTCCATGGTGACTCTAAAGGTGGTAGCAGTAAGGGTGGTGAAAGAGATAATCCGCCCCTCGAGCGCCGCCTGCTCAATAAGGAATCCCTCGTCGAGCGCCACGTTGGGGTAGGTGTAGGTGATGTCCAGTAGTGAGACGATGGTCCCATCTGCGTCAACGGTAGACGCCACGGCATCGATTGTGATGTCGAGAGTCTCATCGAGGAAGTCTCGTTCATTGGTCTCAAAGCTCTTCCGCTCCTGGAGGACGAACGTGTCCTGCGCGTGGGCGAGGAACAGCCGGTCTCCCTCCTTCAGGACGATACCGTGGCTGACGTTCTTCAGACGCTGCACCCAGGGCTGTTTCTGGGAGACGAAGTTGTAGACCCAGGCGACGGTCGGGAAGGTGTCGGTGGTGGAGCCCGGGGTGAAGAACCAGTACTGCCGCTCCTCTTCGTAAGCGATGGCGAACGACAGAGTCTCGAAGTCCTGAATCTCGAGGATCTTGTTGAGCTCAAACTCGATCCTGCGCGAGATGATCGCCACCCCGTCCTCGCTGATTCGCACGATCCCCTGCGAGCTGTACATATAGACTGCGTTGTTGAGAACGACCGCGCTCTCGGCCGCGCGAATCCTGGTGCTCGGGTCGAGCTCGGTGATGTTGAAGCTGGCGGCGTCCTCTCCCGAAAGCCGGAAGACCTTCCGCTCGGTCATGATCATCAACGAGTCGCGGAGGTTCAGGATTCGGACGATGGCGTCTCGCTCTGAACCGATTTCAAAGAAATTCGCACGCGGTACAGAGTCTGGCTGTTCTTGCTTGGAGTGGAAGAGTCGGTTAGCGGTAGCTTCGTTATCACTCGAAACAGCCGTTCCAGAAGTGGGAAGAGCAGGCTGAAAACTGGCTCCTGCGCCTGCCGTAGAAGTGACAGATAATGCGGTGTCAACGTAATCACGTCTTCGAACAATAATCTTTCCCGGGGCGTCTTCGAAGAGGGGGACATAGTAGGCGTACCATACGCTCTGACCGCTATCCCGGTTGATGACCCGCACGAGGCTCTTCATGGTGTCGCGCACATCCACGCCGAGGTTCCCGGTCGAGAAGAGTTCAAAGTCCTGAGCCGGAATACTCTCCACTGCCTCGAAGTTGTAGGTGCGGGTGGTCGACCCGTCGGTGATGGTCAGCGTGTCGACGCCCGTCGTGATTCCATCCGTGTCGAGGAACTGCAATTCAACGGTGTGCTCGCGACGAGTGTTTGAATAGAACGAAACACCCTTATAATTCGCGATGTCGAGGGAGTGCGGGGGCTGCGAGTCTTCCTGCGCCGGGCCCTCCTCGTCGGCGTTCGTTACCAGGGGCTCGGCAAAGTCGAGAAAGTCCTCGTCCAGAACATCGTCGTAGGTAAATATGCCAGCCGTGATATCCGCCGCCTGAAGCTCCAATTTCCGAACCAGACGGTACGTGTCTCCCGGAGTACTCGTGTCCGACCCGGAGGCTTCCGTCCTGTAGACGTTGATGAAGTCGCCTGCGAGTATCCGGTCGGGGATCGTAGTGACCAACCGCACGTCGTCCTGGGTGCCTCCGCTTTTCGGATTGACAAGGACTTCTCGGGTGGAATCACGGCCAGCAATCTCTTGGTCATTCTCATCGCAGCGGGTGTAGACAACCCGGTACGCTACCTGACGATCCTCCGGAAACCAACCGGCTGCTGGGTTGATCAGGGAGAGCTGCATGTCGAGGCCCTGCTGGAGCCCAGCCTCCTGGACGGTCCCGGTGAGCGTGGCCAACCGCCGAATCCCCACCTCCGCAGTGAAGAACAGGGCGAGGAGTGCCTCCCTGAAGCGCGACCGGACAGCCCCGGTAGGCGGAATGAAAGACCCACCCGTTACCGCAACAAAGGTCCCCGCCCCGTCGGAATCCCGCAGCAACGTCGCGTTCCCGTCATGCACCAGGAGCGTGTCATTGAACTCCGCCAGGGACGAGCCCGCATTGGACAGAGCAGTCCCGTACCGGTCGAGGCCGCGGACCTTTGAGATCACGCCGTCCCGATCGATGAAGATGTTCTGCGCCTCCAGCAGGCTCCCCTCGGGCAAGTGCGAGCGGTTCGCGGTGAGGTGGAGCCCGGTGGCTATCCTACTGAGCTCTTGCTGTTGACCCGGCACTGGCTTTCTTCTTCGTCTTCTTCTTGGCTGGCTTCTCGAACACGTCCTGCACCGTCACGACCACCGGCTCGGGCTTCTCCTTCGGCTTGTAGAGGGTGAGGTCGATCGGTATCCCATCCCCCCACGCGCGCGAGTCGACCAAGTACCCAAAGAGCTCGGCCGTGCGCTTCACCCCTTCCAGGAAACAGGCGTACTCTCCTGGGTTGCGGAAGGGCTGGATGACTTTCATAGAGATCTCCTTTGAATGTTGCCCTGTCTCCACAGCGGGCTGTTGCGGTTCACGATCTTCCGCGGCCGACCCACGACACGCTTGCCGATCATGTACACCATCAGCTTGAGCTCCCGGTTGAGGTGGTTCAGGTGCATCTTGTACTTCTCTTGATCGTCCATCGCTTCCGCCAGACGCACCACCGCAGCCTGCGCCAGGATCGTGTGGAGCTCCCGCGGCAGCATGGGAATCGCGCTCTCCTCCCGCAGCGCCATGAAGTCACCGATCCGAACCTTCTGCCTGCCTTCGCGCGAATCAGTCCCGCCGATCGGATCAGCCAGGGTGAGCGTCAGACTGTTGATTGCGGTGATCTCGTTATCGAACACCCGGATCTCAGCGCCGGAGTTTGGCCCGTGGATATCGATCAGGTCGTTCAGCGCGAAGGGCACCGGAACCGAGCCGGAGAGCGTGACCGTGTTGAGCGTGAAATCGACCGCGGTGATCGTCCGGTAGCGGGCAGCCTTGACGAGCTGGGAGGGCCGGAACATATAGGCGACCTCGAGCTCGTCGCCGGTCCTGATCGTTGGGAAGACCCGGATGCGGACGTTCTCAATGAAGAACCCACGCAGCGCCTCGCCACCTCCGCGGTCAGTCTCGAACGCCGCCAAGTCCTCCCGGTTGATCCGCGGAAGAGGCAGGCGGGTCGCGCCCCTGATCAGGAAGATGTCCCGGAGCGAGGCACCGACAGCACGGTCAGGGATCAGCACGTGGGTGTCCGAGATCGTGTTGTCCTTCGTCAGCGGAACCTTCTCGGTGATAACGAAAAACTCTTCATGGAGCTTCGCCACCTGGGGGATGAGCTCGAGCATCATCTCCTTGTTCAGATAGCGCAGAATGTCCGGGTCTTCAGTACCTAATGAGCCGGAGTCTCCGACTTGGTATTGGTTTCGGACTTCTTCGAGGAGTTCTTCGGTGGTGTAGGCGAGGGCACACATTCGTCATCACCCTTGTCCGGTGGCGGAATGATTGATTGCTGGAGCGCCAGCAAGATTGGATTCATCTTCGCCCACGACACCGAGCCCTCGAGCAGTTGAAGTCTCGCGATGCCCTGGTTGAAAATGTCGAGGTCGACGATGGCCGTTTGGGTTACCTTCACGAATACTTCATGCCTCCGCCGCTCATCTGCGGGCGCGAGACCGGGCCCTTCTTGGAGGTGGGGTCCATGCTCCTGACGTTGGGGCTGGTGTCCATGTTGGTCGAGTTGTTCACCCCGGTGTTGGAGTAGTAGTTCGACATATAATCCATCATGCGCCGCAGGGCCCCCGCGTTTGGCATCCCCGACTGGTTGATGTAGCCGTTCGGGGGACTCCCGTACTTGGCCATCGGCTTGCCGCTGTCGTCACGGTAGCCCTGGGGAGCGTTCGCGTAGGAGAGCCCCCGGTCCATGTGGCTACTACCGCCGCCGTAGCTCTTTCTTGCCATTTTCTTGCCTTTCCCGTGATAGCCTGGCATTAGCGCCTCCTGATTTGAGCGCTCCCGGTTGTGAAGATACCGCCGACCCGAATGAGGCCGTCCGAGAAGCTGGCCGACACTGCGCCAAGACGCACGGTAAGGGCGGCGATCGTGAAGAAGCCCATGGAATCAGCCGCAGTAAAGTCCTCTTGCGTGCTGAAGCTGCGAGCATTCGCCGCGAGCCCGGCACCCCAGCGGTCTGGATCGGCAATCGTGCCGACGTCGATTGTGCCCGCCCCGGTAACGTCGATCAGAATCTCAATGAAGATCCCCCAGACCCAGCTACCAGCCGGAATGAAATCCGTGAGATCGACAGTTGCCGAGGGCGGAGAACCGACAACCTGAGCGACGACATTCTCCTCGAGGCGCGAACGGCCACCCTCGCCAACAAAAATATCGACGGCATCTTTCCGCTCTCTTTCAAAACGTCTGGCTCTGGGATCAATTCTCATTATGTCCTCCGGATGTCCGCGCTTCCGGTGAGAAAGACGACCCCAATCCGAATGGTCCCGGCGCTGAAAGCGTTTGCTCCATCCGCGTCAAGAACCACATCTGTGGCGCTAAGGATGAAAACCCCCATCGAGTCGGTAGCCGTGAAGTCGTCGTTGGTGGTCCGCGTGAGCTCGGTAAGGCCAATCCCAGCACCCCAGCGATCCACGTCAGAGCCGTCGCCAACATCGAACGTCGCCAACGTGCCGCTCACCTCACTCAGCACCTCAACAAACACGCCCAAAAGGAAGACGGCCGCTGGGATCAGATTGGAAACCGTTACCGTGGCACCAGTCAACGTGGGGAGCGAAACCACCTCTTGGGCTCGAACACGCCCGCCCTTGCCAACGAAAAGATCGACCACGTCCTTTTGGCGAGCATCGAATGTGCGCGTCCTTGTGTCGAGTCTCATTGGAGAACCTCCTTAGTTGTTGCGATTCCGCTCTCGCCACTCCGACTGGGAGTCGTTCCAACGAAGCGATATCCATGTACTGTCCGAGAGGATGATCAGACCGTTCAGATTCACATTCCCGGAGTCCCTGATTTCTACTGTGTTCGTCCCGTCCGTCCCTTCCAGGTCGAGCTCCATACCGTCGAATTCCCCCGCCGAGAGAGGCGTCGCCGTGTCGAGCACCACCGCACCACCCGAACCGCTCAGGCGCATGTAGCTGGAAGTCAACGTGACGGTCGTGCCGTCAGCCGGAGTCGCCGAGGTCGGGGGGATGACCCGCACGAGCGATCCGCTGGCGAGCCTCTGCACGGAGATGTTGGCGATGTCGATCAGGTCGACCAGGATCTGAGTCGTCTCGTCGCCCCAGCCGGTCTCTCCGGTTTCTGCAACGATCCGGGCATCGCCGAGTAGTGTTTTTGCGATCGACATCGGTAATCCTTAAGTCAGGTTCATCACGGGATCAGGTTCATCACGGGAGTAAGCTGCAACCAGTCCGTCCCGTCGAAGACCAGCTTCATTTGATCGCGCCCATCCAGCGACTTGTTACCCGCGGCATCCAGCACCAGATTGCCCGTTCCGTGGTTGAAGGTAATCGTATCTCCGGTGTCAGGGCGCACGATGATCTCGTCGCCTGCCTCGGCCGGTCCCACCGAGATCGTATCCACCGCGTCCGTGGTCCCTGCTCCCTCTGCGGCACAGATCATGATGGGGGCCGACACGACGAGAACGCCGGAAGCAATTGTCGCCGTCGCCTCCGGCCCAAAAGGTCGAAGGGATCTCGCGAGGATCGTTCTCTCGATACCAGTAAAGCTGAACTTGAGGCGGTTCAAGCCAGATCCGACATGCCAGAAGTCGCCATCGGCATGGGCAGTTGGCCCAGTCGTCATCGCGGTCATGTTGTAGGGCGCTCTCTGACCGGTCGCCAAAATCTGAAGACGAAGACAGGGGCCATTGCCCGCCGACTTGATGATGTTGACTGCGGGATTGTTCGTGGAGTGCGTGACGCGGATGGCGTCACCGGTCACGGACTCATCCACATGGAGCTTCGCGATCGGCGGGTCTATACCGATACCAACACGACCATCGGCCTGGACAACGACCCGGGCCGCGGCACCACCAAAAAGGATGAGGTCATCCCCGTCGGCCATCACTCCGACTTGGTTCTCATCCGTCGTGCCAGAAGCTCGGAGACCGAGACGGGCGAGGGCATTGGAGGACTCGATGAGGCTCGCGAGCGCCGCGGTGGATGTTACGTGGAGCTTCGCATCCGGGTCGACTTCGTTGATACCGACGTCCCCGGTGACATCCTCGACGAGCAGGACCGGGTTCGTGAAGTCGGTGCGCCCGAGGACGAAGCCGCCCGCTGAATCGTCGTAGCCCAGCTCGAAGCGCGAGACGGAATCCTCCATGAACACCAGAGAGGCATCCGAGAGCGCCGCAGTCTGAAGGCGGATCTTGGTGTCCCCCGAGACGGCCGAGACGTGCAGCGCCTCCTGGGGGTTGGCCGTGTTGATGCCCACCATCCGCAGGGAGTCGATAGCGAGGACAGTGGCGAACGTGTCATCGGAGATGTCCGCGTCTTGCTCGCCAAGCTGAAAGAGCAGGTGCTGGGCCGAGACCGCGGCGGCAATCCGCCAGTTGAAGTCTCCCGCGTCCGTCTCGAATTCGATCTTGGGGATGGCCGTGTTGAGCCGCAGCCCGTCCACGCCCGCGAGCTCGAGCGGCCCATCGGTTGTGAGGATGACTCGTCCGGCACCCGCACCCCCGAAGTCGTAAGCGGTGTCGAGACTCCCCCCGGAACCAAGAACGGTGGTGAGCTTCCCGGAGGCGTCAATTCGGAGGACTTCCGTTCCGGCCGGGAGAGCGTCGAGGTGCTCTATGTCGTAGGAGGCAGCCAGCGCCGCCGGGGCGTGCGTAGTGACAGCGTTGAGCCCGTTCGCCCGCGCCTCGAAGAAGCTGGCAATCCCACCGTCGGTGTAGTCTTGGTTGCGTCCCATTTAGCCCTCCGCAAGCATTCTCACCGCAGCGGTCGCCGTACCCGTGGCCTGCGTGGTGACCGTGAGCCGGAGCTGCATGTTGAAGTTGACCTTGAAGGAGCCAAGAGCCGTCCCGAGCGTGGCAGCACCCTTCACAGCCGCCGCAACACCGGCCCCGAAGAGCACCAAGTTCTTCTCGGTGTCGGTGGAGGTGTCGATGAGCGTGAGAAGGTCCCATTCATCCAGCACCGTCGTATTGTCTGCGGCATAGAGAAGCACCGAGAGCGTTGCCACCCCGCTCGCCGAACCCGCCGCAGAGATGTCCACCCATACCTTGTAGACGAAGAATTCCCCCACCCTGAAGATCTGGGAGTCGTACTTCGTCAGGGCCACTGCCGTCATGTCTGCCGCCCTGAGATTGTCGATCTGCTCGGGGGCGTACTCGCGCCGCTTGATACTCATGCTCGTCGCCTCCGTGAGCTCCAGTAGTAGTTGTACGGGGTAGCCTCGTCTGCTTCGGTATCACCCGAGAGCTGGCTAAAATCGATTCCAACGTGGTTGTTCCAGATGATTTCCAATTCCGCTTCGTCCAATGCCCGGTCTTTAAAGTAGAGCATGTGGTCGATCCGCATCCGCGCCTGGCCAGCTTCGGCGTTGAAGAACCCGATCCCTGGGATGTCGATTGCGTTTGACGTGTAATTGAAACCTGCGGCGAACCCGTCTTCTTCGTTGTAGAAGTGTGTTCCAGGAGATTTGCCCCAGAAGCAAAAGATCCGGTTCGTCACCGCATTCCAGCCCCCGGCCACAAATTGCCACGTCTGAAGTGGGATGGTGTCCAGAGCCGTCGCCTTGACGAATCTGTTATTGAACGGCACGATCCCGTCGGCCATTGAGAACGCGGGGCTCGCTGTTCCCCCGGAGTCTGTTTCGCGAGGGTACAAAACACATCCTTGACCGGCCAAGGCCACGCTATGAATCCTGAAGAAGTGACCTTGCTCGGCGTTGTCTAACCACACCCACCCGGTAAAGGTCACGCTGATAAGCCCGCCCGGCGTCCCCGTCACCCGGAGGTCCCAAGGGTCCGCGTTATTCACTACGCCTCGCGTGAATGCGCGATCGGCTGAACGAAGGAGCCCACGCGCCCCACCCCCGTCTGATACAACATGGCCGGTATTCGCTGGGACTCCCAGAACGTCGTTCAGATCGTTCCCGTTTCCAGAGCCGTCGAGCAAGGCAACCCCGGTCGCCTCGTTGGCGTCGAACTGCGCTGTACGATCGCTGAAATCGAATGCCGTCATCGGCCCTCCAGGAAAAAAGGGCGGGGAATGACTGGGCGAGCCATCCCCCAACCCTCGAGGTAATTGGCTTACGTCACGCTGTTGACGATGTTGCTGATGAGCGTGTTGTGTCCCACGCTGTCGCTGAACATCGCCTGGTTGGCGTAGGCACGCGCGTCGTACCCCGACTTCGACTCGAGCCGGTGGAAGACCTGACGCTCGGCGGGATCGCCGAAGGCAAAGTCCTGAGCACCGATCCGGGACCACCCACCGAGATCGATCAGGTAGCCGAAGCTGCCCTTCACGAAGATCGATGGTTTGATCTCGACAGGGCCGCTCTGAGTCCAGAACGTGATGGCTTCCGCGCCCGCCTCGTAGCGTGCGTTTCCGTCACCCTTCTGGTAGCGCCGCAGAGCCGCCAGGTCGCCGATGAGGTCCACCCAGGTCTTCGTCGAGATGTAGAGGCAGAGACGACCTTCGCCGCCACCCTTCTCCACAAGCCTCGAGACGCCCTCCTGCACGACATCCATCGTCAGCGCCGCGCCGCCAGCATCCGCCTGGTTGGCGAGCCACAGCGTGAACGCACTCGGATCGATGCCGAAGAGAGAGCCGGAGGTCTGGGTCAGAATCGCGTGGATGCCGATCGCCGAACGATGGGTCGGACCCGCCACGAGAGCGTTCTTCCAGAAGATCCGGTCACCCGCCACAACGCCCTGCGCCACAACCTCGGCCAAGGTGACCGTGATGTTGCGGCTGTCGAAGTTGACGCTGGAGATGACGAACTTGTCGAGGGTCGCGCCGGTCGTCCGGTTGACCGTCAGGGCCGGGTTGAACACCTCGAGCGATGCGCCTTCCGCACCGGCCCAGATGCCGGGGGCCCATTCCGCCGCGGTGACCACCATCGTGGTCGTGGTGACGGACTGGACGATACCGAGACCCTGCTGACCGTAGAGAGCCTCGATCTCCTGACGCTTACGAAACGAATTCGCCATGTTGGCGACGATGTGTTTCGTGGACTGAATGAACGCTCGGGGGCCCGCGGTGGACGCCTTCGCGATGGATTCGTAGTCGACCTGACTTCTCAGGATGATGCCGAAACCGTCGACATTCGCCCGACTCGTCTGACCGACCGCCGCATCCTCGAGGTCTTCCACACCAGCGCCAGGGGGCTGATAGGTGAAACCGTTTTCGAACACGAGGGTGATCGCAGCATTGAACGACTCTCCAGGCCGCTTGTCCCCGCCGCGGAAGGGGATGTCTTTTATCACGCGGACACCGTTCGGATAGATGTAGCGGACACGATTGTCATACACCCTCTTGAAGATGCCCTCGAGACTTGAGATGGAGTGAAAGGCTGCCATTTAGGGCTCCAAATTCAGGTCCGAGTTGAGACCATCGAGCCACTGACGAGACGTCATGAATTGTGGCTCTTGGCGTTTCTTCCCAGGGGGGGCTGTCCCCGTTCCCCCTTGACGGCTCGACCGCCGGGCCTTCGCCTGAGCGATCTTTTTCGCAGAGGGCTTCTTCTTGCCGCCGGACTTCCGATCCTTTTTGGGTACGGAAACTCCGAGGGCCTTCAGTCGCTTCTCTTGCGTCGTCTTGATGAACTCGGCTGCGGCACGTGGGTCGGGGTCAATGCCGCGGTCGATACCGTCGCGCATGACGTCGGCCATCCACTTGCGGAGGTCAACGTCCTCCTTGGGTAGGTCGACGGCTTCAAGCGCACTCGCGATCTGCACGTCCATCGTCTGGATGAACTGCAGGTCTTCTTGACTGAATGAATTCTGCTGTTGCTGTTGCTGCTTCTGCTGCTGCTGCGTGCTCCGCTGGTTGAACCGGTCCTGCTGGATCTTGAGTCTCTGCGCGGGCTCGGCCGTGAGCTCTCGCCAGATCGGCTCCAGGTATGTCTCGGCGAGCTTGGCGACGTGCTGCCGCGCCTGCTCGTGGTTGCCGCCATACTTCGAGGTCCAGATCTCTTCGAGGGACGCCAGGGGGTCATTGATCAGCGCATTCATCGTGAACGTCGCGTCGTCGACAATCTTCTGGCGGGCCCGGTCCTTCTTCTCGTAGTGGATACCCTTCTGGGCCCACGCCGCGAGCTCCTCTTCGGTGTCGATCAGGATTTGCTGTCCGTCGACGACGAGCTCATAGCCTTCGGTTTTTTCTTCTTTGGCCTTCTTTTTCGCGGGGGCTTCCTTGACCTTCCCGTCCGCAGGCTGGTCTCCCTCATCCGCTTCGCCCTCTTCGTCTCCTTCAGCCTCCTCGTCTTCTTCCTCGTCTTCTTCCTCTTCGTCCTCATCTTCGAGCCCCGCGTCCGGATTCTCATCTTCGTCTTCGCCCTCATCCTCGGCGTCCTCCTCTGGCGGAGCCTTGAATTCCTCCTCGAGCTTGATGATGTCTTCTTCGGTGAAGTTGAGACCGTCAGGCGGTGCTTCTGCGGTGGTTGTCTCGTCGGCCATTTCGATTACCTCTCTACTGGTTGCCCACCGGCTTGCGCGGGCATGTTCGGAAGTCGCGGACGCGAGCGCGCATCGAGGCCCGGGTCCATACCATTTGGTGCTGCCATCAGGTTGCCGCCGTTGGTGCCTGGCGGGCCGCCTGGAGGTCGCCCGATCGGTGCGGGGCCGCCGCCGCCGGGAATCCCCTGGAGCGGCACGGGCTGCGCCTGCGGGTCATTCAGCGGCATGGCGTAGGTCGGCGGGATCGGCACGGGGTAGCCGAGAACCGTGAGGATCTTCTGCACCTCCATGTTCTCCAGCAGGAAGACGTGGTCAGAGATGTGTGCCGCGACACCGGCCACGAGGTCGTCGTTGTACGCTGCATCCCGGGAGTTGATCAGCGAGTGGCACTCCTTGATGTGGAGCACGTGGTTGTCGTAGGGGGACGCGACGACTTCCTGTCCCTCCATGAGCGCCTCGTTCTCGCTGCGGATCTTGGCGAGCTGCGCGGTCTCCGCCTCGAGCATGGACTCCACCTGCCCGGTCTGGATCACGTTGATGTACTCTTCGCTGGTCGTCACGAGCCCTGACTGGAGGAGCTTGTCGCCGAGTTCCATCCGCCCCGCGAAGGTGTTGAGGACGGGGTTCGTGGTCTCGACTGTCACGCGATCGATTTCGGACAGGTCAGAGCCGCGGAATTCCTGCACATAGGTCTGGTTCCACTTGCCGATGATCGACACCACCCGATCGGTCTGGGCGAAGTCGCGGAGGATCTCCAGCATCAGCGTCCCGCCGTCCTCGATCATCGAATGGTAGCTCTGGATGAGGGAGCTCGAGAACTGGACCGACTTGGCGTCGATGAGCGCGAGCGCCGCGCCCGAGGCTGCCCGGAGAGCCTGTTCGGGCTGACCGCGGCTGACGGAGTTGACCCCACTGAGGTACTCCATCGCCTGGACGGTCATGTTGTAGAACTCGAACACCTCGGGCGGGGTGGAGGTGAGGTTCAGGGCCTGGGGAGGCTCCTCGCTCTGGACGTGGTTGAGCCCTCCCTCGAGCTCGCTCTGGGCAATGTCGTCGCCCGTCCTCGTCCACACGTTCTGAATCCCGAAGCTCTTGTGGTTCGAGGCGATCGAAGAGGCTTCGAGGTTAACGATTTCCTGCGGGGCCTGAAGGTCGAAGGCGGGGGTGTATCCGAAGGGGGAAAGGAGGAGCTCACCGGGCGTTACGCGGAGGACTGGCAGTCGCCGGTAAGGGAGCGCTGTGTCACTGAGGACCGCGCCGGGGACGTACTTCGCCATCCGCCCCGCAGGAATAGCATCCGTTTGTCGGTGGAAGAACTTGAAGACTTCGATGTTGTCCGTGTCCTGGTAGATCTCGTTTTCCAGGAGGAGCGGACGGTTGGTGTCGTCGTAGCTGTCGGGGAAGTTCTGCGCGGCGAGGATCGCATCCTTGTGCTGGGGGTGCCGCGCGATCAGGTTCCACTTGTTCTCGTAGCTCCTGACGATGACCCAGTCTTGCCGCTTCCAGTCGGGGACACCCAGGTCGTAGAACACGTCCCAAGCGGTCGGCGTCTCGAAGTGCAGATCCCCCTCGTAGGAGAACTGGTCCTGGTCGTCGACGTCGAGGATCTCGCCAATCTGCGGCTCCCAGGTGATGACGAGGAAACCCTGGCCGAAGACGAGCGCGTGCTCGACCGAGTTTTTGTAGTGAACCTCGGCCTTCTTGTCGCGCCAGTAGCTCTCGAGGACGGACTTGCCGAGTCGGCTCTGAATCAAGCTGCGGGCATCAGAGTTTTTCGCTCTGACGATGAGGGCGGGACGGTCGCGGGTGGTGAGGGTGAGAAGATGCTGGAGGAGGTTGCGGAAGTGGTTGACTGCATAGCCAACGAGCTCGCCCATTTCCCCGAGAGCCGAGACCCCTATCGAGTCAATCTGGTCGTCGAAGTAGAGGTTCGAGTAGTATTGCCAGTTCTTGATCATCCAGCGCCAGTACGCCGACGATCTCTGGTAGTTGCGGAACTGCTCTACCTTCGAGTCGAGCTTGGCGATGAAGCTGTCTGGGTTGCCCTCTCTGGCCCAGTATTCCCTCGTCGGGTCCATCCGTTGTGAGCCGCGGGAATAGCCCGACTGGAAGCCGAAGTCATCCGACTCGGGCTCGAGCGTTTGCGGCCCGTCCCCTCCCACGAAGTCGAAGTCGGAGATGTCGTCCTCGGTGACGTCCCCCCGAAAGTCTTCGCGCGAGGGCGTGTCGAGGGAGAGCTCATCGAGGTCGAGGTCGAAATCGAGTTCAATGTCTTCGAACCCGACGTCTTGGTCGCGGAAGTCTCGGACGTGTGACGGCATCGTTCATCTCTCGAGGGAGCACCGCGAAAGAATGAACGATTGAAAGACTTCGGACGCGCGGTTGTTACGGGCTTAAGGTTTACTGCTTCCGGAACCGTGAGCCAAACAAATTTCCGAGCACCTGCCTGGACCCGCTCGTGATCTTCTTCCCCTTGCGCGCCTGGGGACCGGCCCACTGACCGTCGCGGAGGTTCTTGATGGGGATCGGATTCTGCCTCCAGGCGACTTGGTTGTGGAGGTACACCGCCGCGGCGACGAGGTCGAGGTGACCCATAGTCTCGGTGCGCTCAAAGGAGGTCTTCTGCTTGTTCCAAATCCCATAGGCGTGCTGCCTTATCGACTGGGGGACACTGAGCCCCTCCATCTCGATCCGGCCCTCCACGAGCGACGTGCGGTAGGCGGCGAGCGCCTGGTCCTTCTTCTTCTTCCACTTCTCGGCAGGCATGAACGGACAGTTGTGCTCCTGGCGGAGAGTGTTGATCTCCAGGAGGTTCCCGTCAGCGATCCAGCGGCTCTTGCGAAAGTTGTCAGCGTTGAAGAGCTCCTGCGCCTTCTCGTGGATCATCCCGGCGAGCTGGCCGAGGGTGATGTAGTTCTCGAAGATCTCGCCGACGTACACGAGCTTCTGGCGGAGGAAGTCCATGTAGGCAAAGAGACACCCCGCGTGGTCACGCCAGCCACAATCGAGCGAAAGGTAGGGGACGTACCACTCGGGGCGCTCCACCGCATCGGTCACCACCACGTGCTTCTGCACCTGCTCCCACTCTGGGATGACAGTGCGGGACGTATCACTGATCAGCTCACACTCGATCTCCCGGCGGTAGGCCATCGAGCTGTGCCCGCCGAGCTCCTCCATGACCATCTCGTCGTCGTCCTTCGTCCAGTCTTCGTTCTGGGAAGCCGGGATGACGAACGCGGTACCGCGCTGCATGGCCTGCTCGTAGTAGAGCGAGATGAACGGGTGCTCCATGCTCTCGGGCGGGGTCGAGGCCATGAGGAGGAGGGGAAAGGGGCGGTCGACGAACTGACTGGCGAGCACCTGCTTGACGACGTACTCCAGGACCGAGATGTCTCTGGTCTCGTCGAGGCAGCACAAGTCGCACGCCTGACCGCGGAGGAGGTCTCCCTGTTTGTAGTCGAGGCCGACGAACGTAATCCGGCTCTCGAGGTGCTGTGACCAACCCGGCAGGCGCACGTAGACGTTGTGCTGGTCTCGCCTGACCATTACCTTCGAGGGTGCGTGGGAGAGGATCAGACCAATCATCGGCTCGGCGATGTCGCGCACCTGGCTCCGGGTGGCGCAGGCGTACTTGATCTGGGCTCCCGGCTGGGAGATGGCCCTTTCGAAGCACATCAGAAGAAGCAGAAACGACTTCCCCATCCGACGGTGACAGAGCCAGATGAGCGGCACCACCTTCTTGGGGTAGCGCTTCATGTGGGCCGCTGCTCCGTCGTAGAGCCTCCGCTGTCCGTGCGGCCGAGTCAGGTGCCGGAGACTACCCTCAATCCAGAGCTTCCGCCGGTTGGCCGACCGCAACGACTCCAGCATCTCGGGGTCTTCCTTGGCGAGCTCCTTGAAGGTCTGGGGGTCGAACTTCTGGCTCATTCAGTTTTCCGACGCCTTGGCTTCGTCCTCGAGCTCGGCGAGCATATCCTCCAACCGGTTCGACTGTTCGGGGGTCAGGCTCTCCAGGTAGGAGACCTCGGCGTCTGACTGCTCGGCCTCGCTGAAGCACTTGTACGCAGCGAGAACGAAGTCAGACTCGTCGTCCGTCAGGGGGCCCCGCTTGGCCCGGCGTGCGATGTAGCAGAGACGGTCGCTGATAATCGACGCAGCGATGTCCCGCGGCTTCCTGCGCCGGTTCGCGGTGTTTCGCAAGTCATGTCACTTTCTCCAGTTACCTCGAGGGAGAAAATAATAGTTGGTGCCTGCGAGCTGCTATTAATTACGTGTTTCGTTGAGCGAACGGGTCCTGGTTCGGCGGGCCGAGATTCGGTTGAGGGACTCTTCGCCCACCCTCAACAGCCTGCCTGAGATTCACCTGGCTCCGCAGATGCGCTTCGACCTTGGCGACCCTGTCCTGGACCGCGGTGAACATCTCCGTGTAGTTCGTCATCTCACGGGAGTTGAAGGCGTGGAGCATCATCAGGTAGAGCGGGACCTCCAGGTCCCCCAGCGTCTCCCCCTTCTCCATCCGCTTGGTCATCCCCTCGAGAGCCCTCTCCACGAAGGTTATCTTTTTCTGCGCGGCTTTCTTCCGCTGCGTCGACGATTGCGCCAATTTGCCTCTCCTCATCTTCGAGTTTCTGGAGCTCAAGCTCTTTCAGCTTGGCCCGCGTTTTGTTCGACTCCGCCATGACCTGATCGAGGAACTCCAGACGCTTGTGGGGCTCGGTGTCGTAGTAGAGCTGCGTGAGCGAGCCGAGCGCGTCCTTGTCGCCCATGCAGCAATTCTTCAGGAAACGCCGATGATTCGGGTTCACGGGGCCATCAACACCTCTTCTTCGGGAGCCTCGATCGGGTTCCCCAGAGCCTTTGGCAGCACCAGCCGCGCCGCGAGACCTCCACGCTTCAGCTCGCTGGATTTCGTCTGGCAGTAGGTGCTCATCCACAGCGTGGCGAAGGAGCGTCTCGTCTCCCAGACCTGGAGGCCCAGATAGGCCCACTCTTCACCCGACTCGTCGAGCGGCATCTGCGCCTGGCCCTGGAGAATCAGGAATCGCCAGGTGACTTGCCGCGCGCTCGGGCAGTCGAGGAATGCGAGGTGCGGGATCGACGTGCGTTCGTTCCATGGCTTGTTCCAGATCCCCAGCCACTTCGCCCCCTCCCACGCCTTGAATTCGATCACCCCGTCCTTCTCCAGGGGCACCACGTGGATGAATTTCATCCCCTCGGCGTCCTTCTTCTTCTTGGGTTTCGTCGCCACTTACTCGTCCTCCATGTCCAGTACCTCGTTGGCCTTCTCGAGCTCCTGCCACTCCGTTTCGGAGATCCGCCCGAGCCTGGCATCTACCTTCTTGAACTCTTCAGCCGTCATCCCGAGCTCTTCCAGGAGCTCCTTCTCAAACTGCGCGTCGTCGGCGTCGGCACACTGCGGGCGCAGCCGTTTCATCAGCTCGTCGCGCTTCTCGATGACCTTCCGGACGCCCTTCGACTTGATCGACGTTCCGGCCTTCTCGAGCACCAGACGCTGCTTTTCGGTGAGCTGAGAGAACTCGTCGGACACACCCGCGCGCCGCTCCTCCTCCTCGAGCGTTGCCGCCTCGACGAACCGGTTCCACTCCTTCGGCGTCATGTCGGGCAAGAACAGGCTCCCGCTCTTGGCGCTCAGGAACAGCGCTTCCTCTTGCCGCTCGAGCTCTAAGGTGGTGGGGTCGACAGTAACGCGGTCTTTCCAGTCTTTCTCGCCAACATATTCAGCCATGTCCATCTCCGATCTGCCGGATGCGGGTCTCCAAGAGCTGCTTCACCTGGCCCATCATCAACGTGTTTTCCTTCACCGTAGTCGTGCAGACCTCGTGCGCGGTGTTCTGTTTCGTGCTCATGATCTTCACGGTATCCGCCCACTCCTTATCGCGCGATCTCATGTACCGAAGGAATTGCCAAGACATCCCGATCAGCGCCGCGGCGATTGGGCTCACGGCGATCAGCCTCGTAATCAGGTCTTCCATCTCTCACAAGCTCTTCTGTCCTGCTCCCCTGTCGAGAGCGTAAGGGACGAGCTTCGTGAGCTCAAGGGCGGAGGGCGCGGGGTATCCGGTGAAGACTTTCACCCGAGTGCCTATATGCACGAATGTGCCTGCTTCTGCGTGATTTCTGACGTGAACGAACTCCGGGCGACCGCTCTTCCCGTCGCAGGGCCAATGGAAACGCTTCCACCATCTGAGGAATTCCCAGTGCGTCGAGCGCCAGGAGATCACGTGGACCTCGAAATAGACGTGCAAATCCTCCAGGTAATTGAACGCCCCATCGACCGGCGGCTCCTCCAGCGGCCAGGCGTTCTGCTGATGGGAAACGTAGGGGTCGCCGGGGTAGATACAGGGCTCGAAATCAATCGCCAGAGTCGGTTTTAACATGGAGCTGCCGGGGCTGAACCTTGCCTGCAAAGAGGAATTCGTCGTAGACCATGTCGACCTTGATCGGCTCCTCGCAGAACTTTAACTTCACGTAGCAGACGAGCTTTTCGCAGTCCTCTCTGACCGACTCTACCGCGTCCATGTTGAAGCAGATCCGCTGGGCATCGCTCATCACCTCCACGACGTCCGGGGGCTGTTTCTCCGGGGTGGGGCCGCGGAGGAGCTGCTGCAGTAGCTGGGGCGGGAGCTGGATTTGCTGTGGGGGGTTCATGGGGCCTCCGCATAGATCAGCGCAAACTCGTCGGTCGCTACCGGGTAGGGGTAGCCACGTGCGTCGAGGCAGAGATACCCATCCTTACAGGTGAGCGGCCCCTCGGAAGTCTCCACGGTGAACGGGCCATCGATTTTCGCGGCTTGGGTTTTCACCTTCTTCTGGTAGAGGCCGAAGTCCAAAGTGTCGGGAAGTTCGCCTTTGCGAAACGTGGTCATGCTATCACCGTCAACTTTCCACCCTGGGTGTCGATCTTGGTCACTCCGCCGCGTGCGAACTCGCTGTCTCGATTGGTCGTGTAGAGGAAGTCTCGGCGACGGATCTTCGACTGGGTGTAGTAGTGTTCGTCGAGGCAACTGAGGTTGTGCTGACCGATCGCAGCTCCTTTGAGGATCTTGATCTGGAACGTGAAGAGCTCGGTGTCTGTCGGGATCTGGATCGGCTCGAGGGGAGGCCGTGACTGACTGATCGAGAACATGGACACCGCGACGTCGCACCACTCCGTTGGCAGAGCTCCCTGGGCGTGCGCGACCATGTTCCACCC
>SDBT01006913.1_pt1 | contig 18759 bp, 17 predicted proteins | sample 2277101 | NCBI WGS metagenome assembly SDBT01 (sample SAMN10404973, study PRJNA504765) | marine sediment metagenome | isolation source: marine sediment core GS10_PC15, 103 cmbsf | place: Arctic Ocean: Southern Knipovich Ridge | collected 2010
GGGGTCACGATTTCAACGCGGTTGTGTTCAGGTAGTAGCCAAGGTAAATGGTCTACTCGGGCAGAAATTTCAGCAGCCTGGCGCCTTAATAGTTCCTCTGTTTTCATGCGGGGATAGTAGGCCAGCCCGATGTGAAGAGGGCGGGAATGACAACCCCATGAGGGTTTAATGCTGTCATGGCGCTTGATATAGGCAAAACGCTCAAATCAAGCTTAGCATTTAGCTCAATATAGACAACTGGGTCCAAAATTGGCTCTTAGAAGACCGCTAGGCGGCAGGATTGCTGCCCGCTGAGAAAGAAAAGCCCGCCCACGAAAAAGGAGGAGCCTCTTGTGTCAGACCTGGGCGGGCTTCTTACAAAACTGAACAGATTATAGCATTTCCGGGCAGCGGCAAGCCACGAATGAAGATGCCAAACCTCAGTTATACCTTCGCCAGTCTCAGCAGCCGGCGCACCTTCCTTCTTGGAACAATTTATACCCCAGGAGCTGATGGTTAAGCTGGAAGCAGCCAGGTCCAACAGCGGCATGGACAATGAACGACGAGTGGTGACCATGCTCTTTTGCGACGCCAAGGGGTCGACAACGGCCTCTGAACATGTGCGTGATCAGGGAGGTGACCCGCGGACTTTTTGTGGCAAACTATTTGGCCATGAAGAGAATCTTATCTCAATGACGAATTGACGGACATTGATTTCTGGCTGCGATTTCTAGATGCTTGTCCACAAGGGTGAGCAGCTAGGATGGCTTTGAAAATCAAACTGTCAAGATTGACTTGACGGTTATTGGGTGGCCCGTGTTATTCTTGTAGAGGATTTTCCTCGAAGATCGCCTAGGCCTCAGGGAACAAGTACTAAGGCACATTGAACAATCGCTCAAGTACGTTAAATCCTGTGGGACGCGTGACTCGGACTAAAAGGTCGTTTTCTTCCCCTGTATCAGCCCAATTGATTTCACCAGTCCAAGTTTCACCAGGTACGAGGATCGGGAGCTGAATAACGTCTTCTACGAAAACCTCTCCGCTATCTGTTGCTAGCAGTTGCCAACTGAGTTGATAATCCCTTAGCGTGTAGACAGGCATGTCCTCTCCCAAGGGCCCGCGGGTCTGTAAAACGATGCTAACTTTCCAGGTTCCGGCCACAGGGTTCGGAAAGGTCACTGAATCCAGAGCCACAGGCGAAAATTCGTCCCTTAATAAAGACCATGAGCCGCGCTTGTTTCTGTCAGCATCTACCACGCCCATCATAAAACCAGAAGGCGTCCTGTAATCCTGGTATGTCCAGAAGACGGCGCCGATGACATAAGGTCTACTACGAAATAATTCCATCTGTTCAGCTGCGACCATACGGCGCTGTTCATCAGCTTCTTCTGAGCTGGAAGCAACGTTCTCGTGAATGAAGTAGTACTGATGTGAATCAAGGCTACTCGATGGCGGTCCCCAAAACGTGTTCCAATGTGGCTCGAACCCAAATTCAGATATGATGATGGGTTTCTCCGGCCAGATTCGATGGATCTCATCCAAGGCTGGGCCAAGTCCGGCCTTCTGGCCGGCCCAAGTTCCAAAGTATTGGTTCATCATCACAAAATCGGCGTATTGAGTGCCATCCTGTAATGGAGATTCATTAAGATGGTTGGAGGCGAAGCTTACCGGGCGAGTCGCGTCAAGTGATTTAACATAAGAGATCATTTCCTCCACAAATTTGTGCCCACTAGGAGAGTTGGAGTCAAACTCGTTGCCGATACTCCAGGCCCAAACCGATGGATGGTTGTAGTTAGCGGCAATCATTTCGCGTAATTGCTCTTTTTCAAGTTCACGAATCTGCGGCCTGGACATTTGGATCGCTGACAACTGCCAGGCTGGCACCTCGGGGATTAGAAGAATTCCGTTTCGGTCACAGTAATCCATGATAAATTCAGCCTGTGGATAATGAACCGGCCGAGAAAATATCATATTAAGCTCTTTGAGTGAATCATAATCGGTGGTCATCATCGTGATAGTCTCAGCCAGTCCCTCGTTTGGCGAGTCGGCGTGACGTGTTAGACCAACCAAGCGCATAGATTCCCCATTCAGATAGAATTGAGCATCTTTTAGCTCTACTAGACGCACGCCAAAAGTGTCTGAGAGAATATCAATTATCTGATCATCCGTTGTTAAAATTGTTGTGGTCGTAGTGTATAAATTGGGGTGGTCGAAATGCCAGAGTTCGGGCTCTTGGATAACAATCGCTAACTCAACGTCAATACTTTGACCGGAGCGTGCGTGAAATTGCGTTTCCGTAACAGTAACATCCATGGGCTTGTGGCTTTCATTAGCGATCTCGGTCTTCAGAGTTCCACTGAATGGTTTAACAGTTAGATTTTCGATGGTCACCACAGTCCTAATGTTAGCATATTCGGCTTTACTAGGTTCTGCCAGGGTCGGTATTGCTGTAATTTGCTGGCGAGAAATGTAAATTGGATTAGTTATCTCCAAAGAAACATTTCGGACGATGCCACCGTAATTCCACCAGTCAAAAGACCAATTGCCACTCAGAGTTGCTGGAATGCGATTAGTTGAACGATTATTATCGACGCGAACGGCTATCACGTTACTGGCTTCCGGATCGACAACCTCTCTCACATCATATTCAAATGGTGCATAACCGCCAGCGTGTTCGCCAAGGACTTGACCGTTCAGCCAAACCTGAGCATTGTAGAAAACGGCCTCGAACCGTAGGCGGAGAAGGGCCTCCTTATCTTCACCTGCTAGCTTGAATTGACGCCGGTACCAGGCAATTCCGCTAAAATCGTAATGGTCTGCCATTGTGTTCCAGGTGTGAGGCACTTCCACAGATTCCCATGCTGAGTCATCAAACTGGGAATCCGCCCAGTTATTGGTCAGCCCACTGTCTTCCGGATCTGGGGAGAATTTCCACTCACCATTAAGAAGCATTGCTCGTCGTGGTTGTGCTTGGAGTAAAAACGATTCTCTATTTTCCACTGAGTCCTCCGTAGCTGAAGAGCCAGGAACAGGTGTATTGGAGGAAATCATGTCTCGTCAGCATCCGGTCGCGAGTAAAATAAGACAAGCTACTAGCACACAAAATAGAATGGCCAGTAGCTGATGTAGCTCGTCCAATCTTCCTCCATGATTTTGCTTCATAAACATGTGCCTCAATCTTTGAGTCCGTTACCTTAGAGATTTGTCTGGAAATAATATCATTCGAAACCTAACTCATTTGTGACCGGAGCATGCAAGCCAGGATAATTATCTCGTTTCAAGATTAAGGCGATGTTTAATGCCCTTCCACCAGCAAATAATAGACCTGATTCCAACGTAGCTCTTTTTTAAATTCAGTTATTGTTGTGTCCTTGCCGATCATGACAAACTCGACTCCTGCTATGGTGGCGAAGTCGTCAAGATGCTCCTTGTTGATCGACAAGCTAAAACCGGCATGGTGCGCGCCACCTGCCAATATCCATGCGGCTGCCGCTACCTTGAGGTTGGGATGCGGTGCCCAAAGGGCGCGGGCCACTGGTAGCTTTGGTAATGGTTTCTCTATGGGCACGACCTCAACTGTATTGGCAATGAGACGGAATCGGTTTCCAAGATCAATTATTGAAGCATTAATAGCAGGACCTGTCTTCGAATTAAAGACAAGGCGGACAGGATCTTCCTTGCCACCAATACCCAACGGATGAATTTCGATCGATGGATTTCCACTCGCGATGGAAGGGCAGATTTCCAGCATGTGGGCGCCGAGGACGCGGTTGCCAGTTTTACTAAAATGGTATGTATAATCTTCCATGAAGGAAGAGCCTTTTTCTTTACCGGCGCTCATCACTTTCATCGCCCGTACTAAAGCGGCCGTCTTCCAATCCCCTTCAGCGCCAAAACCATAGCCATCCGCCATGAGCCTTTGTACAGCGATACCTGGAAGTTGCTTCAATCCATGCAGATCTTCAAAGGTAGTGGTGAATCCTTTGAATTCGCCTTCCTTGAGGAAGGCGCGCATTCCCAGTTCGATTTGGGCTGCATCTAACAAAGATTCCCGATGGCTACCGTCCGGCCCTAGTTTTGGAGCCACTTCATATTCGTCCTCATAGATAGCCACGAGCCCGGAGACAGCAGCTTCCGGTACCTCGTTCACGTAGGCTACAAGATCTCCGACGCCAAACCCATTTACGGAATATCCAAATTGCGCCTGGGCGGATACCTTATTTCCCTCCGTCACGGCCACCTCACGCATGTTATCGCCAAATCGAGCAACCTTGGCTCCCTGAAGGTCATGCCAGGCAGCCGCGGCTCGCATCCACACATCGAGTCGAGTCAGGATTTCCTCATCTTGCCAATGCCCTACAATGATCTTTCGTGGCAGTGACAATCTAGCGCCGATAAATCCGAACTCGCGCCCACCGTGGGCGGTTTGGTTAAGATTCATGAAATCCATATCGATAGTGGACCAGGGAATTTCCTGATTGAACTGGGTGTGCAATTGCGCGAATGGTTTCTGAAGTGCTTGCAATCCTGCTATCCACATTTTTGCGGGTGAGAAAGTATGCATCCAGAGTATTAGGCCAATGCACTCATTAGCTACATTGGCTGAACGGCATACCTCGTATACCGCAGAAGCCGTCGTTACGATTGGTTTGAACACAACCTTGACAGGCAGTTGTGACCCATCATTAAGCGCCCCAGCGACAGAGCGGCCGTTTGAAGCCACCTGTTCAAGCGCTTCCGCACCATAAAGATGTTGACTTCCAACAACAAACCAAACTTCCATTGATTCAAAGATCCCTGAATCCACGTGTCGTCTCCCTACTAATAAGAGTACAAAAATTGATCCTGGTACCTGGAATGACTCGCAACTTTCTTCATACGAGACGAAGGGCATTTCGTGGACAATCTACTTTACTGTCCGTAGACATGTTGATATCGATCGTAGAGTCTATCGATATCACTGTGCGGAATGGATAGCGGTTTACCGATCATGAGGGACGCCCAGGCCACAGCCGCATTGTCCTCAGTCATCACAGCCGCCTTCACCGCTTTGTCTCCATTTTCTCCCATAGCAAAGACGCCATGATTTTGGAGAAGACAAGAGGGACTGCGGCTATTCTTCAGTGTTTCTACGACGACCGTCCCAATTTCCTCGCCACCGATTAGTGCGAACCCACCGCAAGGAATGTCGCCACCGAATTCATCGCCCATTGCGGTAGTGATACACGGAATCGAACGGCCGTGGGTCGCAAAGGCTGTAGCGTATCGAGAATGGGTATGCACTACACTGTTAAATTGCGGCATATGCTGGTAAATATAAAGATGGCTTGCTGTATCGGATGAAGGTTTGTAGTTGCCTTCAACTACTTTGCCAGCCGGATCTATAACTACCATGCGATCATCTTTCAGGTCTTCAAATTTCACGCCTGACGGCTTGATTACGATGTAACCAGTTTGAGGGTCGCGAACGCTGACATTACCACTGGTCCACACAACCAGACTGTAATATGGGAGGAGCAAATTCAAGCGACAGACCTCTGCCTTTATTTCTTCTAGCATAATTTATTCCCGGACTATTCCTTAGTCCTTATATCTACCCTAAGTTCCTTAAGCCTTTTCATGACGTCATTTGCGCCCCGTCCGAAATAATCATGCAGCAACATGTACTCAGGGAAGATCTTGTCGTAGATAGCCTTATTCTCGAGATTCGGTAGGAAGCTCTCATCTCTCAATCGGGTCATTCTGAGGCTGGCTTCCATGATTGAATCGTACCCACCATTGGCAGCACCAGCAGCCACTGCACCATGCATCGCTGAGCCTAGGGCACCGATCTGAGTAGCTTCGGGGATGTATATTGGAAGTCCAGTTACATCTGCATAGATTTGCATAAGCAGCTTATTACGATCTGGCAGCCCCCCTGTAGCAATAAGCTCCCGGACAGGAACATTGTTCTTGTTGAACGAGTCAATAATCACCCGCGTGCCGTATGCGGTAGCCTCGATGAGTGCTCGGTAGATGTCCTCGGGTTTGGTAAGCAGGTTCATGCCCAGGATCATCCCGGTCAAGTCGGCATCCACCAGCACCGACCTGTTGCCATTCCACCAGTCCAAGGCGAGAAGCCCGATTTCACCTGGTCTTTGAGTGCTGGCTTTCTCTTCGAGCAAGGTATAAACAGTTACGCCTTTTACTCTGGCTTCATTCTCATAGCTTTCCGGAACACAATTCTCAATGAACCACTGGAAATGATCTCCGACGCATGATTGGCCGGCCTCAAATCCTGGCAAGTTGGGCAAGATGCCATCCATGACAACGCCACACATGCCAGGTACGATCTCTTCTGTTTCCCCCACAACCATGTGACAGATGCTGGTACCCATGATCATGACCATGCGCCCTGTATCTGTTACTGTTGCTGCTGGTACAGCAACGTGGGCATCGACGTTAGCGACAGCCACTGCCGTACCTGGAAGAAGGCCGGTCCAGCTAGCCGCCTCCTGAGTTAATTCACCGGCTCTTGCGCCCAACTGTGAGATATCTCGCATCATCTTCTCATCAACGACATGCTCCAGGCGCGAGTCCAAAACTTTAAAGAAGGCGTCAGGTGGAAAGCCCTCCGTCTTAGACCACATGGCCTTGTAGCCGGCCGTGCAAGAGTTTCGCGTTTCGATACCTGCAAGCTGCCAAACTACCCAATCGGCCGCTTCTAATAATCTGTCGGCCGCTTCGTATATTTCAGGAGCCTCATTGAGAATCTGCCATACCTTCGGATAAAACCACTCCGAGCTGATCTTGCCTCCGTAACGATCTAGGATATGACTAAAGCCTTGCTCGCGGGCTAGTGTGTTAAGCTTGTTGGCTTCCGGCTGAGCCGCATGGTGTTTCCATAGTTTGACCCAAGCGTGGGGATTATTGCGAAACTCGGGCAGGAGGCTTAATGGAGTGCCATCTTCCTTTGTGGGCAACATGGTACAAGCGGTAAAGTCGATCCCGATCCCGATAACATCGGCCGGGTCGACACCACTAGAGCCGAGGACCGATGGAATTGCATTTTTTAAAACCTCGATATAGTCGTTAGGGTCTTGCAGTGCCCAATCCGGCTCAAGGTGAACCTCTGTATCTGGAAGGACTTGGTCGATGACGCCGTTACTATAATGATGAACGGCCGTGGCCAATTCTCTACCATCGGCAACACTCACAATCACTGCCCGTCCGGAAAGAGTGCCGAAGTCAACACCGATTGCATATTTGGTATTGCTCATCATTATTCCTTAATATTGATCTTAGTTAATCAGTTTTACTTGGTTTTTCATTAAGTCTTGACCCAGCTATCAAGAGGACATTAATTCATTTTCTTCTAGTCAATCTGAGTAAGCGGATCGAGTGGTAACTCTACTGGTCTTCCGCCATCCAACGATGACAAACGTAAGGCCAGGACAATTTCCTGGTCTTGACGCCCCTGATGGGGTCCATAGGTGGGTTCGGTCCCATTTCGGACGGCATCAAGCAGCGAAAGCAGACATCCCGCTACACCTATATCGTCATCGTGCCTTTGCACACCATGACCTTGTGGGAGCGAGCTCAAGGGATTATCCCAGCGGACTATAGGCAGATCGGGATCTCCTGTATGGGCAACCATAGCCACCAGCGCGCCACCATCGACCCGTTCCCAACGACGCTCAATAGTAATGAAACGCGGCATCTCACCGCCGGGGGCCATTAAGGATAGTCGCTCCTGTACATCCAATCCAACGCCGATGCTGATGCCCATGCCTTTCTCGGCTAAGAATCGACTACTTCGCCACCAGCGCAAGGCTGAATCGTAGCCCACACTGGTCCAATGGTAGAAGCCCGACTTTCCTCCCTCAAACGCAATCATGCCATGTTCCTGCATCTCTGTACGGGCGGTTCTACTCTGTCCGAGGCGGGACCAATGAGGCATGAGATCATACTCTCGCACTAACCCCGTCACTTGGATAGGGCGGGTATCGAATCCAAGGTAGCTGCGGAGAACACTAACACCATGGTAACCATGACCGGCAAAATCGTTGAAACTGGCGTAAACATCACCGAAAATGCCGGCGCCGATGAGCTTGAGTTTAATCTGTTCTAACGGCCTGCGGTGGAACTGTTCGGCAACCTCTATTTTGACTCCCTTTGCTTCAGCGGCTTCTATAATGGCGTCGGCCTCGTAGAGCTTGTGCGCAATCGGGGTTTCCAACAGAACGTGCAGACCATGTTCAACAGCCATAAGCCCAATTTTCCCGTTAGCATAATAGTTGACACTTACGATTCCAATTTCCGGCGCCGTCTCACCGATAAGCTGGCCGATATCGGTATACCAGGGTGTTTCCAGACTCTTGCCTAGACGCTTCGCAGATTCCACGCTCCGCCCCCATACAGAAACCAACTCTACGTCATTAGGCAATGAGCGTAAAAGTGGCCCGTACAGGTAGTCAGAACGTTTAGCTGTACCGATGATGGCAACCCGTAATGGTTGTTTCATAGTTGAGATATCTCGAATTCTAGCTTCACGGGTTTATGATCACCTTTAAGCCTTTGCGTGACTCCGCGAAGGAAAAGGCTTCGGAGCTTTCACCCAGGGAATATCGATCGGTTATGATCGATTCGACATCCACCATTCCAGTTTCGACTAGATCTATCGCTCTGGGATAAGTATGGTTCATTCGGCGCACTATCTTGATCGTCAGTCCCTTCCGCCGAGCGGTGGAAGCCCTGAATGAGGTTCGGTCGTCCGATGGAATTCCGCAGATGATAACGCGGCCGCCTGGTTTACAGCTTTCGACAGCTGTCTCTACCGCCTCTTGTCCGCCTGCGGCCTCAAAGGCAACATCGACGCCACGTCCTTCTGTCGCCGCCATAATCATGGGTAATTCTGCGTTGTATGCGGCCGATATGACCTCAGTCGCTCCCATCTCCCGGGCCGCATTTAAACGGTGTTTGAGTTTATCGGTAGCGATAATCCTGGACACGCCAGAGAGTTTTGCGATCTGTATGATCAGTAATCCGATTGGCCCACAACCATAAACCCCCACGTGCATACCCGTTCTGAGCTTGCCAAGATCGACGGTGTGCAGCGCTACGCCAAGTGGTTCTAACATCGCCGCCGCATCGTCGGAGATTATGTCAGGAAGCGGAAAGACATTCTTAATGGGCCAGACCAAGAACTCTTGCAGCGCCCCATCTTGAGGCGCCTGCCCTGCGAATATATGGTGGGGACACAAATTTGGATTCCCCTCAATACAGAATTCGCAGCGTCCACAAGATACCGTTGGCTCCACAGCTACTCGCTTCCCACCTATTTCGCCACCAACTATAACGCCGGCAAATTCGTGGCCCAGCACAAAAGGTTGGCTAAATCCGGCTGCGCCTATTGTCCCTTCGACGAACCAGTGAATATCCGAGCCACAAATACCTACAGAGGTCACGCGAATGAGAGCCTCACCCGGGTTGGCGATGGGGATAGATTCTTCAAATACCCTAAGGTCACGAATCCCATGCAGCCGTACGGATTTCAATGTGTTCCTCAGCCAGCGAAATCTGCAGCGCAACTGAAACCGCGGTCGGAGTTCCCTAGCGCTGGATAGCCTCTTGTTCGATAGTAAGCTTCCGAGAATTCGCTATAGTGACTATTGTATGAGTTTTTTCGAACGAGGCGGTTCTCTCCGAGGCTAGGTTCTTGTAGATTGATCCAAGGTGAATTCGTGTAATATTCCTCATCATAAAAGTCATTCACCCACTCTGGAGGCACGAGCGCCATTTCAACTCTATTATTGTCCTCAATGTGCGGCATACATTCATTGTTTTTGTCAACAGTATCGACGTTAGACTTGCATGATATGTGCATAAATATTAGACCTAATGCAGATAATCCTGCCAAATCCCACCTTTCCATGGATCTACACCAGTTTGGTATTCTGGCCTCATAGGACCGCGCGACCTGGAATCGTCATATACCAACTTCCTTCTTGCGAAAAGCGGTTCATAATGCGCAGCATATGCAGTCAGCGCTTCAGGGTTTTCAGCGTCCATCCGCATGAAGTTCTCGTATGCGTCCAGCAATGGTAGCGGAATGCTCGAGACTTGTTTCTGTTTTGATTCTCCATGGACCAGGATTCTCAGCCCGGGTCAACTTTGCTGCGGGTTCGTCTCGCACGGGAGTAACAAGGGCATCATCCAAGCTTGGTTTAGCATTCTCGGACGTCAGCTCGCTAGTTGAATTACACTTGACAAATAGAACGGTCATTAGAAAGAACAATAAACATTATTCCTAGTAGTGTTCATTAATACCTCCAATAAGATGCGATTGCTGCGTAAAGGGTGGCCTTATTACTTAAAATTATCCGCCAAATACGAGATTTGTTTTCTTCAGGCTCGCACTCATCTAACGGCATATTAGCGGTTGTTTTGGATCTCAACCGCGGATATTTCGACCGTATCCGTTTGGTGAATTAAGACACGCGGCAATCGAATTCCCATCATCGAAGAATAGGCGAGCTACCGCGAATTCCATATTAATCTGACCCGATCGGATCATCACTGTCAGTTCTCTAGCTAGTCTTGCTTAAGGATAACTACATCTCTCGGACTGATAGTTAATTGATCCTTTAGATGTGCGCCTGATAGCAGATCTTGATAGCTTGCGCTCAGTTTGATGTTATGGTTTTGGTCAGTATGGTTTAGCAGAAATAGCAGGCGTTGATCGTCTAGCCACCTTTCAGTAACCTCTATACCAACGGGGGTTTCGAGTAGCGGCTCTATTCCTGCCATATTTGACACCAAGTGGGCAATAGCATCATAGAATGCAGTTTCCCCCATCGCACCCAGATATATAACTTTGCCTTCGCCGAAAGTGTTAAGGGTCGCAGCCGGCTTGCCGCCATAGTAATCCTTTGTATACCAGCCGACTACTTGTGCATCATTCGGCTCTAGCACGTCAGCCCAAATGGAGGCATCAAATCCTTGTTCCAGCTCCGGCAATCCGAATTGAATGTAATTGTCGTCGTCGATGGGCATGGAGATGTACTCCTCAACCTCGGCGCCACACATTTTTGCAACGAGGCCAGGTAGTTTTTCATTTACTACTGCATTGGATTCATCTTTCACTCCGGTCCGCGCCGTGAATACGACGATACCGCCTGCCTCTGCATACCGTTCAAGAAGGGTGGCCGTTTCTCTGGGCAATACGTACATCGAGGGTACGACAACAACTTTGTAACCTTCAAGAGTGTCCTTTTCGGAGATTATATCTACTGGAATGTTTTGGCTATGGAATCCACGGTAAAAATCTTGAACATGTTTCTCGTAACCAAATCGCGGATTGTTAGGTTGAATTTGAAATGCGAATCGTGTGTCATAGGATTGCATGATGGCTACCTGGGGTTTGTTCACAGAACCCGAGAATAATTCGCCAACCTTGTTGAGCTCTCGTCCTACTTGGGCGACCTCAAAGTAACGGCGCCCCGGTGTGCCGTGATGTTCAAGGATCCCTTGCCAGTATTGTTCTGTACCATGCAGACATGTACGCCACCGGAAATAAATTATGCCGTCAGCACCATGACCGATAGACTGATAGGTCCAAAGGCGTAACTCACCTGGCTTTGGTGGGACAGCCACCATATTCCACCCACCACCGCCAGATTGCTGCTCCATAACCCAGAAATTTTCTTTCTTTATTCCTCGCATCGTGTCGGCCGCAAGGGCGGCGTTGCTAGGGTCGTATTCCGCGTCCATATTCCACATCGTGCGTATATAGTTGGACCACGAAACGAAGTCCAGGTCCTCTGCTAGGTCATAATAATTTAGCAGTTTATAGCTAAAACCCATCAGGTTATGAGTGATGAAGTGTTGGGGGCACATCCGCTGAAGAATATCGACTTGGATTTTCTGATATTTGACATATGAATCTGAAATAAAACGGTAATAATCCAGGTTTAGGCCAGGGTTATGAGACCCGGGATTGTTATGATCATTAGTAGAAAGTGGAACTGGAATCTGGGACCAGTCAGTGTAGACATGACTCCAGAAGATAGTACCCCAATTGCTGTTTAAGTTCTCAAGATCACTATAACGCTCACTTAACCACCTGTGGAACTCGCCCTGACAGATGCCACAATAGCAACGACTACCAAACTCGTTATCAATCTGCCAGCCAATAACCGCTGGATTATCCTTGTAATGATTGGCCATCTTGCTGACGATCTGTTCAGTATAGCTGTGATATAAGGGATTATTAGGGCAATATTCCCGGCGCAGTCCGTATGTTATGCGAACGCCATCATCCCTAACAAGGAAAAGATCTTCTTGCTTAGCCATGAGCCAAGGCGGCGGTGCTGCTGTTGGTGTTCCAAGGACGATCGCAATCCCATGGTCAGACAGTAGATCAATGGCTCGATCTAACCAACTAAACTCAAAATCGCCCTCCACCGGCTCCAATAGCGACCAAGCGAACTCTGCCATTCGCACGACGTTAATACCAGCTTCTTCCATCAATCGAGCGTCTTCGAACCAGCGTTCTTCAGGCCATTGTTCTGGGTAATAGTCAACTCCAAAATAATACATCGTTTGCTCCTAACATTGATTAGCGAATGATTCAGTTGACAAGCAACGGTAACAGACTGATTTTCCTCACGGATGACTCTTACTGAATTTTTCGGATTTTCGCTTGCACAGGAACAGATGCGGTGTAGCAACAAGCGAATGGTCCAGGTTGGTTAGGCACGAGACAAGGTAGAAATAGACATCTAACCCTTCATTGCTCCGGCGGTAATGCCCTGGAGAAACTGCCGCTGGAAGATCAGGAAAATAATCAATAAGGGAACGAGACTAACAACAGACATAGCCATCTGTTCTCCCCAATACGTCAACCCTGCGCCACCCAGTAGGGAATTTATTGCCAACGTGATCGTATGATTCTCAGGCGATTTCAGGTAAATCAGCGGCCCTAAATAATTATTCCAGGAAGCCATAAAGAAAATCAATCCCAAACTGATCATACCTGGAGCGATAATGGGCACAATGATCCGTCTATAAATACCAAACTCCGAAGCACCATCGATTCGAGCGGCATCCATTAACTCATTTGATATTGTTGAAATGTATTGACGGAAAAAAAAGATGCCGAAGGCATTGGCCGCCCCAGGAATGATCAACGGCAAAAAAGTATCTACCCATCCAAACTCTCGCATGATGACGAATGATGGCACCATCATGACCGCGCCGGGAATTATCATTGTTGCTAGCAGGAAGGCGAAGAGCGTTTTTTTGCCTGGAAACTCGTATTTGGCGAAACCGTACCCACCTAGAGAAGTGAAAAAAAGGCTGAGCAAAGTGGCCGCTAGAGCGATAACAAGCGTATTGAATAGGACTCGGATAAGGTTTGCTTCCTGAAAAATGAAAATGTAATTACGCAGCGTTGGGTTATCGGGTATGAGAGAAACAGGGTAACCAAATACGTCCTCTGGAAATTTGATGGATGTGCTCAGCATCCATATAAATGGCAAGATCATGAAGATCGATATAAGGAGTAGTGTTGTGTAAAGGACAAATGATGTAAGTTTGTTGCGAGCTGATCTTGAGATGGTCATCAGGTACCTTTCCTAATCCTGTTCACGATTCAGGCGAAACTGAAAAATGGTCACTACAAAAATTAGGGCAAAGAAGGTATAGGCTAACGCAGACGCATAGCCATACTGGAAACTTCCAAAAGCAACGTTGTAAATGCGGATTAGGGGTGTGATGGTGGCATTGACCGGACCACCCCTTGTCAAGGTTTGAACCTCCGCAAATAAACCAAAGCTTCCAATAGTTGAAGTAATAAGAGCAAACAAGATCACCGGCCGCATTAGTGGGACCGTGATCCGCAAGAAGGCCTGAACCGGTGTCGCGCCATCCACCATGGCCGCTTCAGTTAGATCCTGAGGAACGGTCTGTAGCCCAGCGAGCATGATGACCATGTTGTAGCCCAACCAGGCCCAGATAATTAAGAGACTCAAAGAGATCCGCGCCCACCAGACGCTTTCCAACCAAGGAACCGCGGGTAGGCCAACAGCTTCGAGGATCACATTGAATAGGCCGTTTTCTTTTTCCAGCAAGATGCGAAAAGCAAACCCCGCGGCGACCATATTGGTAATGAAAGGCAGGAATATTAGAGCACGGAAAAATCGAAAACCCTTAACCTTGCCTGAATTCAGTATAACAGCAAGCGCCAAGGCCAGGAATAACATGATTGGAACGTAAAGGAAAAAAATTATGATTCCATTGAGCATCGACTGCCAAAAGACTTTGTCAATTGGCACCAGGCTATAATTAACCAGCCCTGCGAACTCCATCGGTCCGACACCCTTCCATCGAGTGAAGCTCAGATAGATCGATAACAGCATCGGATAAAGACTAAAAAGGGCAAACAAGATATAGAATGGGGATATGAAGGTATAGCCCCAGCGTCCCCCGGTTATTCTCTTCCCTAGAGAAGATCGATTAGTATTTGACTCTATAGAAACGGTCTTTATTACTTCTTCCATGATTACATTCAAGAAGCAGACTGCGAGGTCAAAAGACCTCGCAGTCCAATAGTAACCAACTACATTATGGTGCGCCCGTTTCTAGCCGAACACTATTTGCTGCATCTTGCAAGGCTTCTTCGGCGGTCATTTTGCCTAGGGCAAAGTTCTGAACCGCGGTCGCCAAGGCACCAGCTGCCGTATTGTAATATTGAGAATCGTAAATATATGCATAGGGAACGTTCTCCGCGACATCTGCAAATATTTCTCGGGACGTCTGATCACCGAAATAGGGATCGGGTTCTGAGAAGAGAGGATCTGCGTATGTTGTTGTAAGCGCAGGGAAATAATCACTATAAGCATATTGGGCGACTTGATTATCATTATCCAGGTTGATGTATTCAATGAAAGCCCAGGCTGCTTCAGGGTTCGAGCTGTCTTCAGGTATGAAGTAAGCGGAACCGCCAGCCATTGCGGCCCTAACACCACCTTCTTCCCAGGCGGGCATCAAGGCAATTCCCCAATTGCCCTGATCTGGAGCAATCCAGGTCTTAAAAAAATTACCCATCCAGGCTGGGTATACCAGACTTGCCACAGGTGGCGTATCTGTGTTATCCATCTCAGCCGCGAGATCAGCATACCAGGGATCTTCCCAGTCCAGGTTATCAGATGTCACATCAGCATCCCAGAACGCACCCAGCTTTTCCAGGACGGCGACAACTTCCGGATCTTCTAAGGTTACTCTACCAGCCTCATCAAAGAAGCCTATTCCTTGCTGCCAAAGCATGTCGATCGCCGTTAGGCCATAGTTATTGGCTTTATTTTGTGGGAAGCAATGCAAGCCAGTCTCTTCTTTGATAGTGATGCATGCTGCCAGATAATCATCCCAGGTGGCTAACAGATCGCTAACTGACTCAGAATCTGTTGGTAACCCGGCTGCCTCAAAGATGTCCCGACGGAAATACAATACGGTCGGCCCTATATCCCAAGGCACGCAGTAATAATTCCCATCCGTTTCACAGTAAGCGATGATCTCATCGTCGAAATCGCCAGCATAAGGCTCCATCAGTGAGGAAATGTTCTTTATGCCCTCCAAGGCAATCAACTTCTGAACATCGCGATATTGGGTAACCCCCAGGTCCGGACCACCTGTGCCACCTTGAATCGCCAAGGCTGCTTGATTTGCCACCTCCTCAGGCGCATAGTTCACGAATTCCAGCTCAATATCTGGATATTCCTCCTGAAATCCAGGAAGCGCCGTCTGCTCCCACACATCTTGATTAGCTTGCTGCACCCAGATCAACAGCGGACCGGATGGCTTCTCAGCCACTGGTTCTTCAACTGGTAATTCAGCCACGGGTTCTTCAGCTGGTTCTTCAGCCACCGGCTCCTCAGCTGGTTCTTCAGCCACCGGCTCCTCAACATCTTGCTCGTCAACAGGTTCTTCGCTATCTGATTCTCCAGAGCAAGCGCTCAACAAAAGACTGAAAACCATTAAAAGAGATAGAATTATGATAAGGGATTTCACTTTGCTCATTTTCTTCTCCTTAACAACTTAATTTTGAACAACAATAATCAACTTATTTTTCTTGCACGGACACGAAAGCGGGGCTGGGTTCAGCCGGTTGTAATTGGCAAGAAAGTTTTGTCTATCCGTTTCACAACGTTTACCCATAAGCACCTCCTATTAAATGCCTTCCTCCCTTATTGTAGAGTGGTCGCAAACGCTGTGATAAGTTGGTAAGATAAAAGAGAAGCATCAACTATCACAACGTAGCTACGAACTACTGTTGGAGTGGTTGGTGTCAGCGTGAAGTGCTCATTTTTGATCCTCTAAGATGCGGATGAGCACTTTTCGCTTTCATATAAGGAAATATCCTTTCTCAACTGGTGGATATCGATCCAGTTTCTGAGCGCTTTATCGAGCTTTCCCTAACTACTAGTTTCATCTGAAAGATATGCTTGTTCTCGCGAGGCTGAACATCTTCCTGGTTTAAATCAGAGATCAGCTGATCAATTTCTGCTACGGAGCGGCTTCCAAGATACTGAGGATCCTGCCGAATTGTGGTCAGGGAAGGCGAGAAGAAACTGGCCTGATCAACATCGTCAAAGCCCACGACAGCTAAATCATCAGGAACGCTCCGCCCACGACCGCGTGCTGCCTTCATGGCGCCCAAGGCCATCAAATCGTTGCAGGCAAATACTGCATCAATCTCGGGCCATTGTCTGAGAAGCTGTGCCATACATTGCGCTCCACTCTTTGCAGTCCAATCGCCTTCGACAATCTGAATGCCATCTGAACTGTATCCAACCCTCTCAAGTGCGTCTTTCCAACCCAGGAATCGTTGGCGGGAAACCATCCAGTCCATCGGGCCCGTTATCAGGCCAATTCTCTGAAAGCCCTGGTCAATCAGGTGTTCCGTGGCCATCCGCCCACCACCAAGATTGTCGAAATCAAAGACAATGATGTCCGGATGGGGTTGAATATTGATGAAAACTGCTGGTATGGCGAGCATCGGTATTTTACCGAGAATTTCTTTGCGAATGTTCCCACGCTCTGGCATGGCCCATATGATGCCATCCACGTGTTGAGACACTAGGAAACGAAGGTATTCATCGATATCAAATACCTCTGTCTGATGGACGGCTCTTAATATTGTTGCATAGCCCATCTCGCTGGCCTGCTTCTCGATTCCTGAAAGCGTACTAGATGGACCAAAATGTCGGATACCAGCCGTGATTACGCCTAATATGTAACTGCGTCCTTTTGTTAGGCCTCGGGCGATACTGCTAGGCGTATAGTCATGCTTGGCGATGATACTCTTCACGCGCTGCCTGGTGTTCGGGGCTACATCAGGCCGGTTATTGACAACCCTTGAGACAGTTTGCGTAGAAACGCCAGCTTCCTCGGCGATTTCTTTTATGGTAACGCGGTAATGAGTAGGCATGTTTCTGGACTAGACTCCTTGCGTAAAATCTTCAAAGAAAGAGCGTAATGCACCTTGCTGTTAGCGCTCCCGTTAACGCTCCCGTTAACGCTAACGAAGACATCATAACATTCTAGAACACACTTTGTCAAGAACAATTTTTAAAATGCCTTCATCTTCGTGACAAATGCCATGGAAAAGGGGTTACGTTTGTCACCGTCTGTCAGAGACTGAATATCCCCGGCGCAATTTTCTACCAACGATATCTCTAGCAAGCCTCGTTGACGCCGTGGAAGATTGGGCGGGTAATACACGCAATCGTATATAGTTTGTGCGCCGGTTTCCCCAAGCACAGATCACGGCCCAGGGGTCGAGCAATGTTGGCTGTACGCTGACGCTGTACCAGCGATTCATATTCTCCTCTGGTTCAATCCGAACCATCAAAGTTGTCACAGCTTAATCCTCTTACAAAACAGAACTGCCGATTCAATTGATGCTCATATGCACCAGCCTATACTATTTATAATACGGGGTCTCTTACAGTTCTCCTGCAGCCCTTCTTACGGCTCGCTCTAAATCTCGCTCGCTCGGCTGTGTATAAATCCTGGTTGTATTCAAGCTCTCGTGACCCAGCAAGGTGGCCACCTGATCCAACGGCGTTTCCGCCTCAACCAGGTTCTTACCAAAACTGTGCCGCAGGGTATGGGCGGTGACGTCTTCCAAATGGGCCTGGTAAGCATACTTCTTCACTACTGCATGAATGCCCCACTCTGAAAGCGGCCCGCGCTGGCCCAGGAAGAGCCGCACCTCGTCCTCTTTCTTCCGTGCCTCTAAATAGGCCTCCAGATCCTTGCGCACCTGCAGACTCAAGGGAACCGAGCGGGCCTTCATCCCCTTGCCCTGGCGCACACGGACCCATCCAGAGCGTTCGCCGATCTCGACATCCGATACCTTAAGCGCCGCCACCTCTGAGATGCGCAGCCCGGTACCCAGCATCACCTGGATGAGGGCCAGGTCCCGGGGGTTCGTGCTTCGGCGGACTGGGCGCAAGAGAGCCAACTGATCCTTGTGGCTCAACCAGCGCGGGGCGACGTTCTTCTGCTCCTTGACGTGCACGTTCTCCAGGATCTCAAAGGGGCTGCTCGTGGCGTAACCCGCTCTGACAGCCCAACGAAAGAACCGGCGCAGGGCGATGAGCCGGCGGTTGACGGTGGCCGGCTTGCTGTCCCTTTGCAACAAAAACCCTCTGTAGTCGGTGATCTCCCTCGGATCGACGGCCTGGGGCTCGAAGGCCTCCCCCGTCGTCATCTCAAACCAGGTCGTAAAGCTGGCCA
>SDBT01006914.1_pt1 | contig 18759 bp, 18 predicted proteins | sample 2277101 | NCBI WGS metagenome assembly SDBT01 (sample SAMN10404973, study PRJNA504765) | marine sediment metagenome | isolation source: marine sediment core GS10_PC15, 103 cmbsf | place: Arctic Ocean: Southern Knipovich Ridge | collected 2010
ATTTTCGTCGGATGGGTGGTCTGCTCTCTTACGAATCGCATGGCGAAATTCGTGCAGCATGTCTGTCGCAAAGTGAGAAATGAACCGCGTGATAACGCCAAAATGGGTCTTTTTCTTGTCAATTGCTCGGTTCATAATATTTTCTCGGTTGATCCACATGGTAAAGCCGTTGGTTGCTGCTGTATTGATAGAATCTACATCGACTTCGTCTTCTACACTTTGGTCCAGTCCATCCTCTAGTGGATTGGAGATCACCTCAATAAATAGGATGGGTTTGTCTTGCTTGGGGAGTCCGTTGGGTTTCCACACAAAGTGCAAAAACAAAATGTCAAAGGCTTTCTTGACGTTGCTCTTCCGGAAAGAATTAAGCAGCCGAATGACCTGCCGTGCTTGCTCGTGCGTAATGAACGCGTCGAGTCGGAGCTGCGTACTCCGACTCAGCAAGCCAGAGCATGCCTCCATGCAGTTTCAAGGAGCCACTCTTCTTTTTTACTCCTTGAAATACCAGAGTTATATTTCTCGTTTTACAAGGGACCTTTTTTTTATTTTTTTTTTCCCCCTTCTTTTTCTTCTTGACATTCCGTGGATCAAGGCTATCCCGAAGTTTGTAGACGTTGACCACAAACGCATAGGCAGTACAAAAGAAAAATAAAAATAAGGCCAAAATGCCACTGTGTGTATCCATAGGGAATAAGTCCGATGCAATGCAAAGACAGCAGAAGAAAGCTGCATAGGAGAAGAGTGCAGAAGCCGTTCTTTCTGAAGAGATCTGATTCTATATCTTTGAGTCGAACAACTTCTCGTGTCACGTTTATGCTACGTGGAACATACACTCGATTCCTGTGTTTCAAAAAATCAAAGAGTTCGATCCTCGAGCCGCAGTTATCGCTAACGTTCAACATGTAATCATAGTTTTTGAGATAAACCGATTCCAGCTCCTCGGCGTTGCGGTACCTGTCCCAATCCGGGTATTCTTTCCCTCCCTCGTGCTCTGCTTCGCCCAAATCCCGCGGGAGGACTTTCCGGTAGCGCATCTCAATGGAAAAACCAGCCCGGAGCAAGCGGTTGATCCAATACCCTTTGTGGCTTCCGTTGCAGCAATACTGTGATATTCTGTTGAAGAGATTCCGCTTGGTATGACCAATGTAGACAACGAGATTGCCGTTGTAGAATGGATCGCTAAGTCGTAGTTCGTACAGTCCTGGCTCCTCGGGGATGTTTGTCGCAGACAATTCTCTCAGGCGCAATCCAGGTTGTTTTGGTGCACGAGGAACAAAATCATCAGGATATCCTGCAAGCATATACCAAATGATTGTAAACGAAGAGAATCGTGGCTTCATAATGGTGTGCCATGGAGAGAAAAGATCGTCTCCAATCACAATGGAACGTGTCTCGCGTGCCTTCCTCGTGCTTTTCATCTCTTTTGCTCGTTTTTTGCAGAGCAAAAGAACCGCCTTATTTTAAAGCGTCCTTGTTTTAAATTAGGGTGAGACGTGACGAGCACGAGGAAAAAAACAAACGTCGTCCGATAGAGAATATTCTCTATATCTTACCAAGGTGTAAGAAACGCTCTACAACAAGTAATAAACGCGGCAATAAAATGGAGGAGCCGCCTGGGGAATTTAGCCTGTTTCCAGGCGGATTCGAGACGCCCGATCCCGGAGAGCGTGGAACTGATCCACCTCCAGAAGCGCCACGTAGACCAGAAGAACCACCTCCTTTGGAGCCAATCCCTGAAGAACCACGACGCGGAAGACGACGCGCTCTCTTTGGTCCGGAGACCCCCGAGGCTGAAGTCCTGGGTCCTCGAACAGGTCCCAGGAGTCCCACCAGAGGACGCGGCCTATTCGATCCACCGTCTCCGGAAGAAGAAGAAGAATTTGAGCCGGAGAGAGAGGGACCTCGTGTCCATCCTGGCCTCAGAGGTTTGTTTCCACCCTTACCGAAACGACTTCCCCCTCCTCGTCGTAGAAAAACTCCATTACCTGGGCGAAGTAGACCAGGAGAGCTCCCTCCTGGACGTCTACCTCCGGAAGCTCCTCCTCCAGCCGTCACTCCTGTACCTCCTCGTGCACGAGGATTGAGGACAAGGCCGGGGGGCGCACCTACCAGGACGCCTCCGGAACAAGTGGATCCAGGTCCCATGGGATTCGTCATCCGTCCAGACACGCCGGAGCAAACGCCACCAAGGCTACGTTCTCCTATCTTTATCCGAGGAGAACCCACGTGGGAAAAGTACGCTGCCATGGTCATTGAAGTAGAAACGATCGATCTGAAAGAGATTGAGCGGCATTTCACTTCGCTCCTTGAGGACCAAGCGAGTGCAGTAGGCAGGCCCGGTCGAGTTCTCCGGCTGGATCCGTCTCCATCCGAAGTGTCTCTTGTACAAGTCTTTAAAGACCTCGACAAATCCATCTCAGAGGGCGTGGACATTCTTTTTCTCGGGCAAGGTTTTCTTCAGGGACGGTATGAGCCTCATTATCTAAAGGCGCAAGTGACCAAGACGAAAGCACGAGGAGGAACTCCCAGCGTCTTTGGAATACGAATGCGTGTAAAAGAACCGTCTCGAGCCGACACGAACAAACCGGAAGGCGACGTGAAAATCAGCATACAGACGGTACTCCCGAGGGAAGCCGCCCTGATTGACGCACTCCAAAGTCTCAAAAAGAAGAATTTCGCTGGGAGCATGAGGCCAAAGATTACGCATTCGACGGCCATGCGGAGAATAGGCACCAATATTAACGAGATTGTCGGAGATCCCTTTCCTTCCGTGGAAGAGGAGTTCAAGATGCCCATCTACTTTGTCCAAAAGATTGGAAAGATGTCGGACCAGCTTAGAACGTTGCTCGACGCAGGCGACGATGTTTCGATCGCGTCCGATAAACTCTACGAAGCGGTTGGTGTCTATTCGAGCTTGGTCCAAACGATTGTCGCGGTGGAAAAGCAAGTGCACGAGATGAAGGCCTTTTTTTATGAGGGGATGTATCCCGCGCGACCCATGATGGAACAGAGCATGACGTGTTCCGTGTTTCCGAAAGAACCGAGGTCCTTTCGTAGGAAGATTGACCTCTTTGAAAGAACGCTGGTGAAATACAGAGGCGTGGCCGACGCGTTTGTACGCGTGCGCAAAGCCTCGGAGAAAAAGTGTTAAGAAGGCTTAAAAAAGTAAAAAATTAAAAATGGAGGAAATGTGCATTTTATTTTTATAGTCTCCCTTCTCATTTAAGTATAGAGTGAATGCACGCAAGCGAGTAGACAGAGAATCAGAAAAAAAAAAATCAAATCAAATCAAATCAAACCAAAAACATGGCGTGGCTTCCGCGAGGTGTTGAGGACTGGGATCCCTCGTCTCCCAAGTATCCTTATCACGAAAAGATTCGAGCAGCGTACGAGAAACAAAAGGATGAAATGCACCGTGGCGAAAGAGCACGAGGAGACTACACTGGAGACGCGGCTGAGTATTATGCCAACTACACGTTTATGCCCTCCATAAGTTCTGGCAAAAAAGGGTATACCTTGTACGGAGGCAACAGGATTTGTGGAGCACCACAAAGCAAGAGAGAAGAACAAGAAGAGCACGAGGACATGGAAATATAAAAAACTTTATTTTCGTGAAAATAAATTTGGGGGAAAATTTTATTTTATTTGTCTCTCTTTGCGCACAACCGTTACCGACCACAACATCGACGCAAGCAACGCCTCCTCTCTCCCCGATGAAAAGAAAAACACCCAGTCAAAGCGTGCAGAACTCCACTCCTCCCGAGTTTCGAAAAATTATGCACAACCAGGACGAAAGAAACAGCAAACTTCCTCTCCCAAGAGGCACGATATCCCGTTGCATTTACAACACCATGGGACCTCCAGACTGCTCTATTTCGGGCAAGAAGCGTGACACAAAGCGTTCGCGGAGAAGCTTTCCAACCGTACACAAACTGATGACCAAACGTCTGGACAAAGGAGCTGAAAAGGGTTCCGACGCTCTGACGTCTGTCTCTCTGACGATGCACAGCATTTGGGATCAACAAGACGCTCCGAAGGACACGCCCATTACCACCACTATGGAAAAGAGGCGGTACTTCCGAGCAAAACGTCCCCTCGATGAAGAAACGGAAACGGAAAACTCTCCTCCGTCTGCAAACACAGTCTCTACGCCTACACTGCCGTCTATTGCGACACTGGTGCCGCACCTGGCGAGAAGCAGCAACATGCGCACCGTCTCTACACAGATTGACCTAAGCTATGCCGCCGAAAATCTTGTCAAACTGAGCCAATTGTCGGCCAAAGAGTTTCAAGCGACTTTCTCGTGCACTTCATCCAACGCTCGGTCTACCTTTGTCCTCTATCCGGAAGCCAAGGGGCCTGTTCTCGTGCACGACTGGAAGAGACCTCGCGGCATGGAAGCGGTCTGCGAGCCTGTGAGCACGAGGAGGGTTCCTGCGAGTCGAAGAGAAGAGATGCAAGACTTTACGATCAGGTTTGTGAGTGTCTCGTCCGAAGTCAAGATACGCAAATGCGATGACAAGCCCGACTGCTTTGAAATGTGGTCCTGCATGTTCGGAATCGGGGATACAATCGTATGTATCTACCGCTCCGAGGATTACTGTCGCCTCTTGCAGTGCCTCTGTACCATCTTCCCTCTTAGGCAGAATATGGGGACAGGTAGACTTTACTGGACAGGAGGGTCCAAGGAGAAAGCCACTGGTATCTACGGACTTGCGTAGAGGAGTAGGACAAGTGTACCCAAGCGAAATTTCGTTGAATCCAAGGAGTGAAATTTCATTTCATTTTTGCATGCAAATTTTGCCCCGCAAAAAAAAAAATAAAAATAAATTTTGTGCAATTGGTCTCGCTCTCTCGTGAACGAAAACGAAAACGAAAACGAAAACGTGTAGCTCCTCCTCACAAGACAACCGCGATCAGTAACTCAATGTACCGCAACGCAGCATATAACCCGAGAAGAGATTCTTTAGAAAAACGAAGGAATGTGCAAGAATATCCCTTGGGTTTTGGAACCGTTTCCAGACAACAACAACAAGAGCGCCAAAGTGGACACGCGCCTTCCGGTCGAGGCCTACCCCGAGACCGAATACCCCAAGCCACCACAGAGAGAACTCCAGTTCGAAGAGCACGAGGAAGAGATATCGTGAGAGCAGACGACCGTCGTTTACCCAAGTCTCGCGCGGAACCAAGACAGAGACGTGCGTCGCCTACGCGTCAGAGACCCTCTGTCCCCGATTCTCGTTCAAGAGCGCGAGCTCCTGTCTCGAACAGGCGTGAGGAGGAACGCGTGAGGCATATTCCTACTCCGCCGGCAGAAAGACTTTTGCAAGCCAGTCCTGCGAAAATCCCCCAGACTCCGGTGAACAAAGCTCCTGTGGATCCAGTGCCACAGCGTAAAGAGCCCGAGGAACTGGAAGTTGTTTCCGAGGATGGAGAAACGAACGCAGGCATCTACCCGGCGGAAGCAGATAGATTCTGCGCGCAGCCTGCTCCTTCAAAGGCGTCTGTCGTGACCTTTGAAGTGCGCCTCCCTGTATACGACACGTCCGAGCCTTCCGAAGATGGAAGTGTCCCCCGTGATGAGGAAGTACAACCGACACTGGAAGACGTTGTCCATTTGAGGCAGTCGTTCGAAGAGGTCGAGAGACAAGAGGTTGTGAGACGATTGGTAGAATCTGCAGACGAGGAGTATAGCCAACACCCAAACGACATGACGCGTGAGGAGTCATTGTCCGACAGTGGCGAGGAGGAAGACAGCTGGAATCCTGATGGCACAAGTCTACAACAAGAGACTATGGAAGCACGCGAGACAGAGCAAGAAGAAGAAGGCAAGGCTCCGCAAGAGAGCATGGAAATATCTAGCGGACCACATTCCGCCGACGAAGTGGAAAATGTCCGCATTGAGATTTCCAGCGCAGAAGACGCAGCAGAGACGGACAGCGGTAATAGCTCTTTGCCGGAGGATACATTAGTTCCTCCGGACGACGAAGAATCAAGCGAAGACCCAAAGGACGACTTTGACAATGTCAAACATCCGTATCAACCGGGCGAGTTTGAAGGCGAAGGCGAGATGAAAGACGCGCTCAAAAACGCGCGGGACGTCTTTAGCGAAGTCATGTCGAGCACGAAGAGGTACCACGACCTGGCCATGTACGAACGAGCCGCGTTCCGTGGAAAGAGGACCATTGCCGAAAATCGCATCCAAATGAGCCGTGAGAACCTGAACGCGTTTCGTGACACGGTGATGCACGCAATGGCCATGGAGCTCTTGGCTCAATGTAGAACCCTGAAGCTCGACGAGTCGACTTCCCTTGAAGACTTTGAAGCTGTTCGAAACAAACTCTCCGAGATGATCGAAGCGGTCAAAGAAAATGCAGCTGCGTACCAAAAGAACTACTACGAGAACCTCTTCCTCCCTTCGATTCTCAACCGCGTGGTCCGAAAGGCCATTTATCCGTTTCTCAAGGTTCCGGAGGATGAGGACGGCTTGCCAAACTACTTGAATCCAATGGGAAAACTTATCGAGTTCATTGTGCCCCGCGGAATACTCTCAATGGAAGTCTCAGGAGAACCTTTTCAATTGGACTGGAACGACTGGAAGCTGCTGGATAAGAAGAAGTTGTGCGAGGAACTCGTGTTAAAAAGCCTCAAAGATACGGCGTGGGTCTTGAACGCGTCCAAGACAAGAGACGAGGAACGCAACACGTGCCGGTCCGTGCTTGCGTGCGCGCTCACCGGCATCGCCATATTTCCGGGAGACATGATTCACGTGGCCCGTATCGTCCGCCGAGCAAGCACGAAGAACGTGACGGAACCCTTGGAAGATAGGACGCACTGCCTTTTGTTCCACGCCGAGATAGAACAATACGTCCGCACGCCAGGAAGACGCATGCAGTGTGGAGAAGAAGACATGATTAACGAAGACGAAGAAAGTGATGACGAAGATGGAGAAGACATTGAGGAAAGGGCGTCTGCCGCGTCGCGTTCCATCATCGTGACCCTTTTGAATTCTCTCAGCATCATTGCCGATTCGTATTACGCCAGCGGACTGAAAAGAAACTTTTCAAAGACGACGACTCTCTGGTTCAAAGCGCAGGGACGCGCTCTGTTGGCCTCGGCGCTGATGCCGCCCGAAGACATTCAAGAAGTCACCGAAGCTGCCATTACCGTCAACACGATTGTGGCCTCCATGGAATCGCTTCAATACTTTATTGAGCATACGTTGATGCAAGAAGCCCACCTCAACACGCTGGGCAGGATGTACGCGCAACACATGCTCGCGATTTACAACCTGCGCCACCTCCTCGGCATGAATTAGTCCAGGCGAGAAAGAGAGCACGAGGGAAAAAAAATAAAAAAGGACACCTTGTTAGCGTTTTTAAACCAAAGGGACAAAATCACAAGAAACCTCTTCACTCGATCAAATGTCTTGTATTGCAGAGATGTTCGGACGATTTCTAGAGTGGGGTAAAGGATCGGAAGGACCACCCACACTCCTCGTCGTCCTGACGATCATCACCGTGACGATCCTAATAGGAGGAGGCATTTTTATCACCCTTCTACAAGGTATCTTCAAGGCGAGAAAGGAGAAAAAGAGGACCACAGGTAAAAACGGACGTGGTTCTTTGGAGATACGAGCACGGGTCATTCAGCTTCAAAAGCGCGATTCCGCGCGCTATTCAGACTATGCCGACGTCGTGGATCCCGACAACTTGGGCACTTTATCGTTCAACAACAATTCCTTGGATGAATACACCATTTGGGTCGAGTTTGTGGATACACGACGCGCGTCCACGCTCGGCTTAAGGAGCGTGGTGTCGATCGACGGATTTGCTTACAGACGCGAATGGGACAGCATCCCGGAAAATGCTGTGGCGACGCTCACGCTGGACAAAATGTACATGACTCATTCCGGGGAAGAGGGTGGACGCGGCGAAGGCTGGAACATTTCCTCCATCCATTTGAACAAGGATGGTCCATCCGGTAGCTTTATTGCAGTGGAATAAAAAGAAATGTGTCCTTTTTTTCCTCTTTCCTCGTGCTCAAGAATTCTTTGCGAGGGAGGACTTTCCTCTAGGAGGCGAGAGACATTGCATGTAGTTTCTTCCGAAGGAATTCGCGCTGTACTCGCTAATGTGTCCAGCTCCTTTGACCGTTTTTTCATCAAGATGACCCATGCAGATTGCCAGCTTGAGGACGTCTTTGAGAATGAGATTGTCTATAATGTCCGGCACACGAGCACGAGGAGTTTTCGGATCAAAAGTAAACAGGCTCAGGTAGAAGTCAATTTCGTCATTGTCAAGCCAGTCTCCGTGCAGAATGGAACGGGCCGTCATCGGTGTGCCATCGTTGGGAATAATATCGTGATGAATGCACATGTGGTACAATAGGACATAACAGATATTACGCTTGCCACAGGTTCTGCGGTTCTGTACGCAAAATGCGTGACATCCCTTGCAGGTTGTTCCGCCGTGTTCGGCAAGGTAGGTCAGAATAATCTTGTCCATCAACCAGACGTAGGTATCGTACGTGAATAGAATCTCGGTCTCCTCGTGCTTTTTCCCCAAGACTGGGGAGCCTCTTTTTCTATCCGGATACATATCCTCCTTGCAGTCGTGTCGAACTTCTCCCTTTAGCGTGACTGTGAGGCGAAGGCAATTTTTAGACTTGGGAAGTTCCTTAAAGGCGAAACGGAGCTCTTTGGTCGTCTTCATGCCAATGATGTCGAGTGCGGAGTCCATGTACGTCACTTGAATCTTGTCCTTGTCCAGGGAATAAATCATAGCGATGGCGGCAAGAGTGCGCGCATACTCGGGTTGGCCCTTGTCGTTGAGGCCTGCGGAAATGCGTCGGACATCGTCGCGGTAATCCGTCTTGATCGCAATCACGGGGAATTTGACCGTGGGTTTTGGTTTGAGTTTGGGCTTGGGTTTAATCATGAGGCCATCAGAACAGGACATTGTGTTGTAGAGACAAGCGTGCAACAGCTCGGACGCAAACAATCTTCATCAATGGGCAACAATTTGTTTTTTTTTTATTTTTGATATTTTCTGGTTTTTCTAGTTTTTCTATAAATAGGAAACAAAGCACAAGAGAGACAACGAGACAGAACAAAGCGATGAATCGCGCGGAAAAGTTCAAAGAGAAACTGATTGAGAATCTTGTCGCTATTGGATGGGAACAGCGCATGTGCGCTACAGGCAATTTCATCCGGCATGGAATCGTGTGTCTCCCAGATCAGATAGAAAACGACGAGAAGCTTGAGCAGACGGTGCTCGACATGACCAGAAGGTTTCAGAGGATGGCAGAATATTCGCGTATAGACTATACGCGTATAGACTACACGCGTATAGAGTACACGCGTGGATTTTACCTTCAAGTGCAAAGTTTTGGTCCCGGAGGCGCAATGATGAAGGCCTATCTAGAAAAGAGTGATTGCGGGATACCCCTTATCTTTACATAAAATCGTTGGCGAGGAACCCCGGCCAATAAATATCCATCGCCAAACAGTCGACCAAATCGTCTCTCCCCGCGGGACCAATCTTCCCGCTCAATTCTCGCTTGGCGGGTTTGGTCGGGTCGTGAATGTCCTTGGTAATCCTCTCCCGGTAGCCGTCCAGCTGCGCAATCAGCTCGTGCACCATCTGTGTGGCATTGCGCGCCGGATCGCACACAGACACAATGTTCTTGCTGAACCTCAGTCCTCGAATCTCGAGCAAGCGTTTCAGCTTTTCCATCATGGCGGGCTTGTTGACCGATGTGGTCTGTACGCCCGCCTGGTGGTGCGGATCACTGTTGTTCTGATGCCGCCGAGCAAACACTATATTGCTCATGCCTTCCCGTGCCACTTCTGCAGCATGCATGGTCGGCCAGATGGGCCCACCATAGTTCTTCTCGACAATGACCACAATCTGCGAATCGGAAAAACCGCGCATACGCCGCAGCGCGCGGATGTGTCGTACCAAGTATCTGCCATGCTGCGCTTCCTGGGTACACTTGGTCGATTCGATGCCGGTCACCTTTTTTTTTTGTTTTAACCAAAGCAAAGCAAAGCAAAGCGATGCACAAACGAAACAAAAACAAACAAATAAATAAGCAGTCTGTGAAGCACACGTGTTTCACAAGACGCGAGAGAGACAAAGAAAAAGAAACATGGAAAAGAGTCCCGAGAAGCGGGACAGAGAGGCGCTGGAATCGTCTGTAGATGTAGAGCCGTGGACAGGCACTCTGGGTAATCTAGGGTTTGATGAGTACGGTGGTGCCTCTTCTTCCTTTTTGGCCAGCCTGTTACAGAGTGCTCCAGCCGTGGTGAAAAAGGTTCCTCGTGCTCAACTGACGACGCGCCAAGGAGCGAGTAAAAGTGGTACAGTGTGTCGGTATGTTTCGCGCTTTGATTTCATACAGTCGATTGCCGGAGCGGACGAAACCGAGCTGAATATGTTGATGAAAATGGCACTAGACGTTGTCTCAAGAGAGTGTCATCCAGATCGTGTCATAGGAGGAGAGGTAGAAAAGTCCTTGTGTCTGATTGCGCAACGATGGGAAAACTTTTGTCAGCGATGTAGCAAGCTGGAGGAATGGCTAGAGAAGCGAAATCGAAGAGCACGAGAAAGGGAGAAAACGCGCCACGTTACAGAGGAAAAGGAGAGAGAACAAAAGAGAATACGTACGCGTGCTATCCTGTTGGATCGTATGGTGCCTGGAGAGTCCAGGGGAAAGAAAAAGGCAAGGATTCGCGACGTGGTGAGTGAGCACGAGGAAGAGGAATACAAGGAGCTATTGGAAACGTTTGGAAGCGATCTCCTCATTGACATTGGTAGAACACCAGAGGATTTGTACAGAGACACGAAAAACGTGCGGATCGGTACCATTGTCTGTATGCTGGGTCGTAGCAAAGCTATGCAACGTCTCGCCTGCGTTGGAAAGTTTTACTCCGAGTCCGAGGGATACGAATATGCCTACCGCCGCATTCCCAAGCAGTCTCTGGAAGAGTTTATCGCGTTTACGGATAGGCTGCGACACGCGTTCATGACGGGTCAAACAAGTCCTGGCAACTTTGTCAAGTCGATCCGATGGCTGGTGAGGCGAGGTGGTGTTCACGAATTTGTGCACGGCGTGCTTGACCCAGCAAGGAGGCTCGAGACGATTCGCCTCTCTGTCTCTTCCACAGTTTGAAGAAACACACAAATAAAAGATGTTTTTGTTTTTTTGGAAGGGGAAGACGTACCACGAGTTCTCCGTCGGAAAAGATGCACGAAACGATGCCGTACTCGGAGTAGGATCCTTCACCGCAGGGATCCACCGAGATGTAGATTCGGTCTGCTCGTGCATTTCCCAGGTCCTTGACATAGCACACTTGCCCATCCGAGGACATACCCGTTGACAGGTCCGAGATGGTGTTGGGCGTGAAGTAGGGGCGTATGGAAGAGTCTACGGAAATACCGCCGAGTTCCTTGAGCGCAATGTCGGGGTCGTCCTTGAGCATTTGGAAGATCTGCGCGTATTCCTCGGAGTCGTGCCAATGGGGGAGTTCACCCCTTCTGTGCTTGCATACTTCGCGTACGCCCTTCTCCAAGCATTTCTTGCAGATGGTAGAGTATTCAATCTGGCGGAACATGGGTGTCCCATCCGGTAGTCTCTTGGAAAGCAGCTTGGTGAAGAAGTTGTCCGGGCTTCCGTACGTTGATATTCCGAACATCACGCTGCCCTTTTTCACCATGACCGGGAGGATGACCGAGACGAACGGGATCCATGGAATGTACGCCATCTCATCCACGATGATCACATCTCCGCCCTTGCCTCGAAGAGTCTATGTGTGGAAAGCGTCGTGGATAGCGGAAAAGGAAAAGGGAAAGGAAAAAAGAAGATCAAGGAAAATAAAAGTATTGGATAGGATGGGAAAAAAAAAGACGGTTTCTCAAGACATACACAACACAAGACAATACTACGTTTTCACTCTCTACTAGACTTTCTCTCGTACTACTCTTCGGGACGTCGTGCCGGTCAACGAGAAATACGCAGACGAAACCAAAAAAAAAAAAAGGATAATCCAGAGCAAGAAAATCAAGGCAAACCACGGTTTTGTTTTTGAGGAAGAAGGCAGCGACCAGAAAAAGCGAGACAGAGACGAAAGAGCGCGACCGGCTCTGAGCGGTTCCGTCGCCGTTGTACTGCCAGTGCATGCAACGCGATGCCCATTGCAAAATCGATACAATTCCTGAAAACAAGAGTCTTGGCGCTACATATACTATCGAGAGTAGGAAAAAGAGTACAAACAGCAGAGTGTCCGCAAGACGATCGTCTTCCCCAGTACAGAGAACCACAAAAAGGGGCCAAAATATCGCGTTATTGGAAACAGGCGATACGTTTTCGCAAGCGTCTGCGGCGCTATGCGTCCCCCTGGGACTCAGGCACCTCTTTCGCAGGATCGCAAGAATGGATGAGAACCTTTACCCTCAAAATGCCAAAGTGATGCAGGACTTCTTCTCCAAATGCCGCCTGTGCAGAACGAGCAAAGGCGTGAACAATGTCGCGAAGCCAGAGTGTCTCCTAGAGTGGGAAAATGAAAAAGTAGGATGGGAAGAGGACACAGAGCGATGCATGGCGTGGGTCAAAAAGAATCTTTCCATGAACAACAACATGTACTTTTGGATCAACGGGAAAAACACGTCGGTTCGGCGCTTGATGTTTGAATGGTTCGTAGGACCTACGGAGCTCACAGAAGAAGAAAAAAACACCTTTCAGAAGAAACGGTGCCGCCTGCGCAAAAAGCCAAGGCGGATACATTCCTCGTGCTCCTTCACCAACTGCGTCAACCCGGCTCACCTCGGTGCCATTCCTTCGCTCTCGAAAACACTGCAAAAGAAAATAGAGGAAGAACGTGCGCAGCTTCAGATAGAAATAGAAATAGACCAAGACCAAGAGCACAAAGATTCTTTTTCTCTTTCTCCTCAGAGGAAGTCCGAAGAGGAGGAAACGGCTATCTTTCCGGCAGGTGCGCAGGAGCCTGTTTGCACGAGCATGCCAGAGTGGCCCAGCTTTAGCGAACGACTTGCCAAGGAAGCCCTCTTGCGTGCAAACGACACATCCGTTTCAATTTTAGAGAGGACGGGAACCCTTTTCAAGGATAGCGCCGGTTTGCAATGGAAGCGACACAAGAGGACGTATTCGGTCAATGACATGGAGAGTAACGGGTTTTATGTACATCACGTGGATGCGTTGTGTTTGCGTCCAAACAGAGAGGATCGAGGATGGGGCAAAAAGAAGAGAAGAGTCTCTCTTTGTGTAAACACATTGGATGCGATCAATAAAAGAGTTGGACGTTTGTACACTTAACCCCATATCTTTTCGTCTCTTTCGTTGGTTCTTCGCCGAGCCGTTGCGTGTGTATATGTCGGAGGGGGTTGCCGTCCTCCTGCAACGACAGCAGCCTCGGACACACTTGCAAGTGACGCAGAGGGTATTACTCCCGGTACTGTTCCGCCACGAAGTGGGGGAGCCATTTTGATAAAAGCCCTGACACTGGCATCCCAAGATTCCTGCGAAAAAGAATAGCCCGTTTTGATCACATAGACGAGAAGCAAGACCGAGCCCGCCGCAATCAAAATCTTGAGAATGACGTCTTCTACGTTGCGGTCCGAAGGCGAACGGCCCGGAAGAGGTTCGCACGTCACTGTCCCGTCTTCTATTTTGTGCTTTTCGTTGACCCCGCATACGATCGTACTGTTCAGCATATTCACTACCATCTGAAGCACGAGGATGGTGTCTTCAATTTGCTCGGGCGTCTTTCCGTAGATTTCGTAGACGAGTGCGTTCTCCAGGAACACTGGATCTCCAGGGCACGGATCGACCACCTGAATCAAGTGAATGAAACTCTCCAAATCTTGCGTCTCTTCCAAGTCGTAGGCCGCTGCGCAGGTGGGATCGCTCTGACACAACTCCAACCAAGATTGAAACACGGTTGCGTTCCCCTCGGCAAGCGTGGGCGTAAAATCGCCGGGGGCGTCAATCGTCTCGTTTGTCTCTACTTCTACTCCTCGTGCCCACCCCAATATCAATACCAAGTACCCAATCAGCATGGAAGCTTTCCATAAGGGCATTACTGTAGCTTGAACAAAGAGCACGAGGAAGCTCTGATATATTGTGTTGTTTCCTTTTATTCTGTAGAGCGGCGAAGGGTTTTTTTTTTCTTTTCACTGTGCGACAGGTTCGTCCAGAGGGAGCGTTTCTATCAACGTTTTATAAGCGTCAATGGTCGCTTCATCCAACATTTTCAGAATGCAAATCGTGTCGTCTTCAATCAGCTTGGAAATGTCCAGGAACCACTCGGACGGGCGGTTCCAAGGAAGCGTTTCCCAAGTATCCCAATCGGGTCGGTAGATCTTGCGCTGGTCACTTTCGGTTATATACTCAATGGGAACGTTCGGATGTGCCTCTATCCATCGTCGAGCCAGTTCTTCTTGAAACGACGCACATTCTCGAAGAGGAATCTCCTCTTCGTTGCGACAGGCGGAAGACAAAGAGTCTTTGTCTCTACGTTCCTCGTGCTTTTCTCTTTCCGGAAAACGATAAGGAAGGGCAAACTTGTGTTGCGAATACGGAAACGATTCTATAATGTACTGGTCGAGGGAGGCGGCTTCAGAGAGGAGCGCGAGACCACGTTTCCTCTTGTCCCGTTCGATCCTTTGCACGCGCCACACGTTTTTGTTCTTTTCTATAAACTCTTTCGAGGGTTCCCCGGTAATGTTGTTGAATCGGGGGATCTTTTTGCTCGTACGGCCTCCGGATTTTTTATTTTTTTTTTTCTTTCTTGTACTCGACTTCCTCGTGCTTTCTCGTTGACGTTTTGGCTTCGATCGAGTTCGCTTCTTTCGTGTATTGGAAGAGGCACGAGCAGCGGTGTTCCTTTCCTCGTGCTTGTCTGCTTCCTCCTCTAAAATGGTCTTGTGGACCTCTTGGAGGACCAAGTCCGTAGCTACGGCACGTTCGGAGCCTTTTCCATCGGCTTCGGCAATGGCACGGAGAACATCTTCCTCGGGCACGTCTTCGTCTTCGTCTGTCTCTGTGTCAGAGTCGCTTTCATAATCGCGTGTAAAGAGCATGTTTACGTTTTTATTGTCTTGGTTGCGTATGTTTAAGCGCGATCACAATTCAATTCTTTTTCCAGCAATGTCCAGCTCAAGAATTCTTTCCATACCGGGCAAGGATCCAGAGTCTACGTGTGCATTAAAGCTCCACGCGGCGGCTCCTCGGACAAGAGGATAGCACTGCAAACATTCTGCAACGGAACGTACCGTAAGCGGATAGGTAATGTTTTTTGTTACGTCGTAGATCATCCACAAAAGATCCAGCTCGCGGACAGAAAGGTACTTTATATCTTGGAAATGAATCAAAGCATCCAAGTTGTCTGTCATGTTTTGCGCTTCTCCAAAGGTCATAGCCATGCGGTTGTAGTGGTACATCATCACATGCTCTAGAATGGACAAGTTTTCAGAGTCCCGCAGAATACCGTAGAGTCCAATGCAGTGCGAAAATATCATGGTGATATAGTCGTGATGTGTTGGTTCTTTGACAAAGCTCATCCAGGCTTTTCCGGTGTGCATGGCCTTTTTTTTTAAATCGCTCATGGGAAAGCTGCTTCCATAGGCGGAGATCATCTCACCTTTAAACAGGATAGAGTCGGTACATTCACGAGGCCCTATATATCGATAGGCGTACGTGGTGGTGATAAGCACGAGGAGGCTGACCAAGAGTACAAGCTGTGGCTCGCGACACATTGCTTCTTCCCTAAACGAATTGTTCTGTTTTTTTTTTATTCACTGTGTTTGGCCGAAAGGGGACAGGTCCACACACGTGTGATTCTTCCTTTAGAATCCACCAATATTGTTTCTACTTCGCGGTGATTCTTTCCGCAGAAACCGCAAAGGCTTCGATTGGTCACTGGAACCACAAAAGGTCCTGGCCTCCTTCTTTCTCTTCGTCGGTAATTGGTTTCGTGGGGCATTTCTCTCTCGCTTGCTTCCTTAAGACCACAGTTTCGTGAAAATAAATTTTCCCCCAAATTTATTATTTGTTTCCGTTTGTTTGCTTGCGCACGTCTCTTCACAAATGGCTTCGGTTTATTTTTATTTTTGAAAAAGCGCGCGAGCAACAAAGCGATTGATGAGTTCACCCAAAGAGAAAACGGTCATTTTCATGCCTGCTCAGACACTGACAATAGGTGGATCACGCTTTAATTTCGCATCGGGCATAAAGCTGGGCGGTTCGGTCCGGATGGGAGGAACGTTGGAGATTGAAGGAAGATTGATACAGATGCCCGCTGAACATGGCAAGCTGCACGTTGAGGGTGAAAAAGTTATGATCGAACACGAAGTCTACTTTGATCTTAGCAACGAAGAGGACTGTTACTGGCCCAACCGAACCGCTACTGGTCCAACCGAAGAAGAACTCGCCGCAAAAACATTGGAAATCGAACGTCTTAGGGCCATGGTGCGCGAAATCGCTTCGGCGGAGAAGGAAGAGCCTGCGCATCCCTCGGCTAGCGCTCGTGACGACGACGACAAGGGAAAATGTGTCGTCTGTATCGAGGCGGACGCTTGCATTATGATAGATCCCTGTAAGCACGTTTGTCTGTGCGAAGGATGCAGTGTCAGGTGGGTGGAGAGGACGTGCCCCATGTGCAGAGCAGGCGAAGTGGGAAAAAGGGAGAAAGTGTTTTTAATGTAGTCTCTTGACAAAAAACTTTTTGTATCTCCTTCATTGATTGTTTTTTCCATAAGGAAGAGAGAGCAAGAAAAAAGGCGTACGTTTAAAAAGAGAGAATGGCTTCTTCCGCCGTGGCAACTCAAACCCAAAACGCACCAGAGACCAAAAAGAGCGAACCCACGGGAGAATCCTTCTATGCGAAAATCCTCGACGCCGAGAGGAAAAAGACCAATGGTGAAAAAGACATTGACGAGACCGAACTCACGCCCGAGGAAATGGAACGCATGGCCAAAGACTGGATCGGGAAACAAATCAACCTGAAGCATGACTTGCAGGGCGGGTTTGGCAAGATTACCGCCGCGTGGCACACAAAAGACGGCAAAACACATGTGCGTCTCACGCCCGGTACCTCGGAAGCAGGCAAAAAGGCTTCCGATATGATCAAACGCGGGGAATTCACGTCGGTCTCGGCTGGGTGGAAAGTGCATCAAGACAAGACCAACGGGAAAATTGTCCACAAGGACACGGATCATGTTGCCCTTACCAATTTGCCCGTGTACGAGGGTACCGTGATCTATGCCATGGCCTCGGGAGACCAAGGGATCACGCCTGATTCCAATGGTGTACTAAGGACTCGTGGTGGACTTGCGGTGTTGCCCGTGTCGGAGAGGCCTGACGCCGCCGTTCTCGTGAATCATATCATTGGATCTACAGAGGCAAGTAAAGATGTGCCAGAGCCGATGGAAGTCCCGGTGCCCGAGGAGTACCGCAAACCGGCTTCCGCGACGGAAGGCCTATGGACCTCGTTTTTTGGCTCTGCGATGAAGTATGGAGAGGGCAAAGCAGGTACGAAGAAAGAAAAAAAAAAAAGAAAGAGTGGCAAGTTCAAAGGAGCATGGTACTTTAAATTTTGTCTGAAGAATTCATACTAATATTTAGGAAACCCAAACCATAGATAACAACGAGAAAGACACTGCCGATACAAGCAGGAGTAACAAGAGCAAATCAAGTTTTTTTGGCATGGCAACTCCACCAACTCCTCCCAGTACGAGTACCACTCCAACTGCGCCCGCAGGGAACGATCACGCGGGAATCAATGCAAGCACCATGATGCTTGACAAGATCTTTGGCGGCGTCACGGGACAGCCAAGAGACCAACTGGGTCGCTTTGCACGAGTAGCCACCAATGCGCCGTCATCTGAAAGCATGAATCAGGACCCTGCCGCGAGCAAACGCGTCCGTTTTTCGGAAGATACTGCGGGAGAGCACGAGGGAACAACGGCCCCAGAGCCAAAGCGCCAAGCCGTGTCTGGGTTGGAATCGGCTCCAGAAGCTCTGGAACACACTTTGGACAACACGGGTCCCGTCTACGTAGAGGCGGACCAGTTTCGAAAGTTTAATGCGCAAGAAGTGGAAAACAAGGACATGCGTGCCGAATTGGACGCGCTCCGTGAAGAAAAGTCCAAATGGGACGAAGTCAAGCACGCCGCAGGTACCCACGACGCCGAGGGACTCAAGCGCTTTGTCGAAAAGTCCACGGACGAGTATGCGCACACGGAGCAGCAGATTATTGGCACGGGTATCAAGTACCTCGAGCAACTCACCAAGGAGATTGCCGATCCGTCGTACAAAAGGGACGTGGATAGCACGATTGAAAAGTTGCGCACCATTGCCGCAGACAAGGCAGAGATTCTCTCGGAGAATTATCAAAACGCCAAACCGGTGATTTCTGCCATTGTTGCCGCATCCTTTGATGTCCAGCGCCGCGTGAAACAAGAAGCCGAGAACACGGAGCAAGCCAAGACAGAGGCATTGGAATGGAAAGGGAAATACGACGAGGAGAGAGCAGCACGTATGCGCCTCGAAGAACACCTCAACATTCTCGACCGCGGGGCACGCTCTTCTACGGGATCGTGGAGCGTTCACGCAAGCAGAGATATTCCAAGACCTACGTCGGCCAGCTCTTCGACGGGACTCGGACTGACTTCGACTTCGGCTTCTTCTTCTGAAAAGTCGGCATCGTCTACAAAAGGGATGCAGTCTTCGCTCTTTTCC
>SDBT01006915.1_pt1 | contig 18755 bp, 17 predicted proteins | sample 2277101 | NCBI WGS metagenome assembly SDBT01 (sample SAMN10404973, study PRJNA504765) | marine sediment metagenome | isolation source: marine sediment core GS10_PC15, 103 cmbsf | place: Arctic Ocean: Southern Knipovich Ridge | collected 2010
TGGTTTAACTGGTAGTACAGGGCCTACTGGTTTAACTGGTAGTACAGGTCCTGCAGGACCTACAGGTTCTCAAGGTTTCACAGGAACTGTTGGACCTACTGGTTCGCAAGGACCTACCGGTCCTATTGGGTCTACTGGTAGTACAGGACCCACTGGACCTTCAAATGTCTCGCCTACTGGAACATTATGCGCTATCGCAACATGGAAACCAGCAGACTTTATTAGTCAGACTGATCCTAATGATCCTGTTCTACTAAAATCAACCGGAACTGTTGCTGGTCAAACAGCTTCATGGTCAATTGGATATAGTATTCCAGCTGCTCCAGGAGGCACAAATTCTATAGTTATATCTAATACTGGAGGAGGTTCAGCAAATGGGAATCATTCTCTTTCAATTGGATTTGGTGCAGCAGGAGGAGACACATCGATTTCCATAGGAGAAGCTTCAGCTGCTAGTGGTGACAATTCGATTGCTATCGGTTCAAGTTCGTCAGCTACAGGTGCAAACTCAATTACAGTTGGAAATGGTGCAGTAACAACCGTTGGAGCAAGTATGGCAATAGGGGCTGGAGCTAACGTTGCAATTGCAGCTCAGACAACGTTGATTGATTTAGATAGTGCCAAGGTAGCAACACAAAACTTTAGAATTCCTCGGTTAGCTACTAGTGGGGTGCCAGGTGTTGCAGTACACTATATTGGAGATGCATTTGTGCAATCTGTATCATCTAAAAGATACAAACAAAATATTCGTCCATTGGAAACAATGGGTAGTATCATTGATTCACTAAATCCATGTAGGTTCGAATACAAGAAAACAGGTACACCATCAATTGGTATGATTGCTGAAGAGGTAATTGAACATGTACCTGAACTAGTCCCTCTTGATTCTAAAGGAAGAGCACAAGCTATTAATTATGATCTATTAACTGTATTACTTATAAAAGAAGCACAGCAGATGCGAAAACGGATCGCTGAATTAGAAAATCGTCACAAGTAAAGTATCCTAATTAACTCTAATAATTTATATTATATCATATAAGTTATTATACCATAGGTCACTGGAGGGATGTGTATGCATATGGTTAGTTATATGCATATGCATGCATACATACATCTACTTTATTTTATTCTTCTTTTCTCTCCTTATCTTTTCTAATAATTTCATTTTCTGTTGCTTTAGGGATTGCACGTTGAATACTAGGGCGATCTAGCGGTGTATCAGGCGAAAGTCCTATTTTTTCTTTCTCTTTTCTCATATACTCATCATACTCTTTTGGATAGTTAGGAAACTTTCTCTCCAATCTTCCAATTTCTTTTGTCGAATCTCTTATTGCCTTTGTCATATTGCGTTTTTGCTGTCCCCATGTTTCCAACACTCTTGTTACTTGTATTTTCTTATTACATTGATCAACGTAATGCTTAAGAGTATCGTGACGTTCCTCTAGAGTCATTTTACTTTCTTTTTGTGATTCTACTTGTAAATTCTCTCTCCTTTCTTCAATTTCTCTGGCCTCCTCGGCGAGATCCCCAATAGGGTTGATAGATTTATCAAAAAGAGTTTTCTGCTCTGATTTAGGCAAAACAGATTCTACTTCCTTTTCAACAAATCTTTGACCTTCCGTAGCCTTATCTTTACGAGATGTTAGGAAATGCCATTTGCCCGTCTCACATACAAAGACATACTCGTTGGGCATTTGTCCAACCAACTTATTTTCTATTAATTTGCCAACAACTTCATCTGGAGCTGTTCCTCGCGGACAAATAAATCCGTAAGATCCATCTATTGGATTCTTAAAAAATCTAACAGAAAAATAAGAAAATTTTTGCTTTGCAGGATGTTCCTCACCCTTAATTTGGTCTAGAGCTTTTTTTACTACGACAGCCATAGTAACCGGTAAACCGCAGACATTTAAGGCAAATAAAAACTTACTGTAATGTTATGATCATAATTCCCACTATTCTCCTTTTAGTAAATGTGTACATCAAAATATAGATAGTAGCAATGTACTTTATCTTTGAGATTTATATACCCTTAAAACTTATACTTCTTTTTGGTGACAACTGTATTTTCTAAACTCATGAATCATGACTACACCCAAACAAACTCAAAAAGTACAACTTCTTTGGAGTCAATATTCTCTAAAATGTCAAGAAATATTCAACCTCATCCAAGAGTATGGCCTTACCCATTTTGAGTATGTACAAGTTGACAATCCTAAAGTAAGAAATTTTGTTAAACGGAAGTTTAATATAAATGGTGTTCCAGCAATTATTCTTCGCTTTTCTAACGGCAAATATAAAGTTCTTAAGAATAATGAGATGATTGACTGGCTAGCAACTATTATTGGAGCTATTAGATCTAAATCTGTAAATTCTGGGTCAGAGTATAATAATAATCAACCACTACCAGACGAAGAATCTCAACAAATTAATGATGAATACTACGGAGAGGATGATCCTTACCAAGCAATTGATTCTCAATATGATTACAGTGGTTCAGAAGAAGAGATATCAAGAACTAGACGAAATCGTAATCCTAGAGAAGATGCTAGGAAGATAGCTCGTAATAGGGAAGAAGAGTCAGAAGAACAAATGAAAAGTCTTAGAAAAGGAGGAAAAGTCAAGTTACGAGATAACGAAACTGGGGTTCAGTTTCAGTTTGGTGGAGGAGTACCAACAATATCTAAAAGTAAGAAAAAACAAAAACAATCAACGTTAGATGATAAGATAAAAGAATTTCAACGATATAGAAAAGATATAAATGGTGAATCAGATGATGATGAGAACGAGAGACTAGAAGCTGACGAGTATTATGATAATGAAGAAGATGGTGATGAAGATTTTACAGAACATGAACTAAATGATTATTTATCTGATGAAGAGGATGTAACACATTTTCAATCCAACGGTAATGGTAATGGTGATATACAGACAAAAAACTCTTCGGTACGTAATGATAAAGGAGGTAGTAGTATAAGTGCTCGTGCAGCAGCTATAGAAGAAGCAAGAAATAGACAAGACGAAGAAAATAAGCAACAGAAACCTTTATCTAACAGACAAAACAAAAAATTCTCGAGAAGTATAAGAACTCTTGAAATGAAAGAATAGTTTCACTACTTAAGTATAAAAGTAGTGAAATGTAAACATATTATGGTACTTGCTTGTGATTTGAGTAAACAATCTTTGTGTAACTTAAAGTATCTTTAACAACTTTTATCACTCACCGTCTGACTAAAATTACTTATAAACAAATGGTGGGTAATAAAGTAGAAACGGATTAGTATAAAGTACCGATCCATTACTGTAAATATCGGGACCATATATCCCTGCTGGATATCCTCTGTCGTATCCATTTCCGTCGTAGTAGTAGTAAGGAGCAGCTACAGAAAATGCTGGATCACCACCAGGAGCGTAACCGTGATTACGACTCCACATTCTACATCCTATATTTCCCGGAATAAAATCTCCTCGATTACAAATATACTGTTGGCGAGGAGTTAAGGATCCATAAGAATAACAACATCTATATGCTACACGATTATTAGGACGATCCATACTAGCTTAAACACAACTAGATTTAAAAATTACCTGATTGTTTTCAAATGTATACAATATATCTAGATAGATAATTGATAATCTATGATACATTATCGTGATTATGACACAATTTTGTTCTCAACTGAATAAGATTGTATCATAAGTACACTATTTTAATGGCTATCTCTCAATCTATCATAATCGTGATTACGGTAATGGCTGGATTGTTTATTTTATGGTATCTTACTAGAAAAAAGACAAATCAAAAAAATAATCATACTACCCATTCTCATCCTAATTCTTCCACTACTCCTTATTTAAAAGACCGAGGAGTGTATAGCCGGAAGTTTCATAGAAAAACTAAGCATCCTCTGTACTTGCTGAAAACTGATTCAGTTTCTCAATCTATCCCACAGGGAACATGCGCAATTAATATTCCAGGAACTTCTAATATACTAGCTGTAACAACTAAACCAGGAAAGATTTACTTCGTGAACCAGAAAACTAAGATGGGGGTTGAATTAGATATAGCTAATATTCTTCAAAAATTTACCAGCAAAGAAATGGAAGAGGGACTTCTAAGTATCGCCTTTCATCCCATGTACACGTCAGGTGATAAGCGACTATATCTGTCATATACATCAGAGGGAAATGATATATACGGGACTTATCTAGTTATTCAAGAATTTAACGTAGTATCAGAAAGAGATGATGCAACACCAAGTCAGATAGTACCAAGTGATATCTTAATCAAAATTGGATTTAAAGAAAATTATCATCACGGTGGAACACTTGCGTTTGGTCCTGATAAACTACTATACACTGCTACTGGTGATGGAGGTCCTCAAGGAGATCCTAATAATTCTGCACAAAATCCTACCTCTTTACTTGGTAAAGTTATAAGATTTGGACTAGATGGGCCAGAGATAATTGGTAAAGGTCTCCGTAATCCATGGGTGTTCTCGATAACTTCAGATCAGAACATGTTTATTGGAGATGTTGGATGGAATACTGTAGAATCTGTATATATCCTTCCTGATGTTACCCAAGCTACATCTGCAATACCATTTAACTTTGGTTGGCCGTTTTACGAAGGAACTGTCCGACGACATCCAGAGGATGAAATTCCTGAGGAAGTAAAAGATGGATATACGAGACCTATATTTGAATATCCTACTTCAGATAAGACAGGCAGAGCTGTAATAGGAGGATTTATAGAACCTAAAACAGGATTATATATATTTGGTGATTTTAGTGGAATTGTAAGAGCATTAAAGTATTTTTCATATGAAGATCCTACTGAATCAGGATGGTATGAGGTAGCCCAAAGAAAATTAGACTCTCCAGTATTCAGTATGGGACACAATTTACATACCAACGAAATCTATGTACTTACTAAACGCGGAATAGAAAAAATATGGACAGTTCCTTTTTCTCCATCTACATAATAATATTAAAATACATATAAATAAAATTAGTCTACGTTAGCAAACCATTTTACTAAAGTTTATGTGAATTATTTATTTCACGTAAACTACTCCAAACTAAACCAGATTACACTATCCTATTCACCATAAAACATATTCACTATGTATGACTGATAACACGTTAATCATTAGATTCTAACCACCTCAATAATAATGTCTTCTTTAGTTCCCAATCAGCTTCTGAAGAAGCCTCTAAGATTTTGTGATGGCCGAGATGCTAGGCCTACCATACTTAAAGCTCCTCCTCAAGCACGACCGGCTCGTCCTCGTATGCCAGTTGATGCAGGACAGGTACAATTAGAGATAAGAAGTGATCCCCAAAAATTGAAGTGGGTAGAACAGGCGCGTCTCAAATTTGAAAAGAATCGTAATCCATACGGTCAGTACGGACAGCCTTATAAGATTGGAGATCAATTTCGAGATAAATATGATCCTATTGCTGATGTTGGATATGGTTTAAGTCGTGTTCCTGTCAAATTTCGACGAGTTCGTGCTCCTCCTATTCCTCAACTTAGTAGTGCGCAAGCGCAAGCATGTAAGCAATCAGCTGGTTTTGGAGATCCTTCCCAAGAGCCAGTACATATAGGTAATTATTCAATGGATATAAAAAGAGCTGTTAACCACAATCGACCTCAAGGAAGTGCGATTAGTAATCCAACCGCACCATATAAACAAAATCCTCGTGCTCCCGTTGATGGATATACGACTATAGGTACTCGATATACTACTTCCAAACCCACTATCTCAGTTACCTCTAAATCAGTTCCAAATGTTACAACTCGTCATCCTGATCCAAAAGGACGTCCAACTGCACTCCGTGCTCGACTTGAAGCTGCTGTAGCTGCAAGATCTATCCCTCCTCCTAAAGCACAAGCAATCCCCGTTCCATCTAGATCATCACTTAAACGATATATTGATGAACGGGTTGCCGTAGCTCCTAAAATAGTAGCCAAACCTCCAATAACAGGAGGTGGAGGAAGAGTTCCGGTAGTAGCAGGAGGACATAAAGCATTACAATCAAGAATGAATGTTACGTTAGGAGCATCAGCACCAGCGCGACCAACACCATTAACAACTCTCCCTGTAGTACCTGATAGTGTAAATAGGGGTTATACAATGGGAAGGGGAGAAGGTCCATCAGTAGACCCAATATACTCTCCACAATATACTCCAGACGAGGGAGCTACTGCTCACAGTCAGTATATTAGTGGAGATCATTATACAAGTTATAGTACTCCATTAAGTGCTACAGCACCTTCAACTATTGATGTAGTCGATAGTGTAACAGCTCAACGTCCTAATCTTGAAAGAGCCTATCACCCTGGAGGGTTTGACGCTCGCGAAGATGTCCCTCAGGGTCCACTTCCAGTGTCTACACCATGGATGAGAAATAAAGGTCCTGCAACCGTAGGTCGCGGTAATTTTAATATTTCTACTGATACTCTTCAGTCCACAACTGGAGAACTCCTCGGTTCAAGGAGTGTTGATCGAAGTGCTGTTTTTCCCTCTGATACATCAAGACCTCGTCTTGCAGATAGATATGGTGGAATGAGTTCCCAACACCCTCCTATCTTCTCCGGGAGTATGATAAATGTAGAGGGCTATACTGATACTTATAATACTCCTGGAGAAGATAAATGTAACACTAATTATGATGTTGGTAATGGAGGTGGCAGATTTTCAGAAGATGAATATGGAAATGATGATGTTGAAGCTCTTCTTTTAAGAGGACCAGTAGATCACCCTCACCCACTTGGTTACGCAGAACATCCAGGAATGGTATCTTATGGTCAGTCACAGGCAGAACTAGATCCGTACTCCGCAGACAAAGAGTACTACTATCAAAATAGAACAAGGTTTAGTGCGGGTTTAAACGGAATTTCGCGAGCAGATCAAAGAAATAGAGAGCTTAGAGGAAGAATAGATAGTATGAGAGGTCCAGGTTGGACTGATACTGCAGACCCAATACTTAAAAGGGCGTGGTATGAATAAAAATAATTATAATATTATATCAAAGCCAAACATTGAAAACAAGACTAGTGTAATCATGGTTTATTTAGTATTGTATAACACAGACATACTTACAGTAGCCACACAAGTTATTATTCAACAATGTAATTGTGTCACCACCTCAAACGGAAAAGGGTTATACTTATCTATTATTCAAAAGTTTCCACATGCTCATATTTATAACGATTCTACAGTTACACGTAAACCTGGAAGAATTATAATTAGAGGTTCTCGTTCAAAAGGAGAACGATATGTAATTGCTTTCTTATCTCAATATTACCCCGGAGCTCCCCGTGAAGCAACTGACTCGCGTGAACAACGACTAAAATGGTTTAAAACTTGTTTAGAACGAGTAGGAAGCATAGATAATTTAAAAAGTGTAGCATTTCCATACGGTATAGGATGTGGGCTTGCTAAAGGTAGATGGGAAGATTATGAAAAAGCTATAATAAAATGGAGTAAATCTGTAAACATAAAGGTTACTATAGTATGTAAAGAAAAAGCTCCGATCAAATAAGTACTAACATTCAGAAAAATGTATAGTCAAGAAAAAACAGCTAGATTAATGAAGATATTAATCTAATTGGTAAAATACTACTATTTCAAAATGAATAATCAACTTGATATTTTAATTAATAAGATACGAAGAGTGGGTGTTACTCCTGATCTCTCATCTCCATATCCTATCGTTGTTACGAAAAGATCTGGAACTCTTACCAGTAGAATCGTTGGAAATATATTTATATCAATATTTAAAAGCGAATGGGATAGATTTAGGAGTTTATGGATTATGTACGCCAATAGTGGTAAGGAACTCGATCCGGACAGTTACCTTCAATCAAATTATTATATTTTACATAGTGGAACTACACTACTAAGTGTTGCTGCATCCCACGGAGGAAGTATATTTGTTAACTTTTTGATGCAGAAAGGTGCAAATGTTAACTGGCATCCAATTCCATCGTCTGTAAGACCTCTAACAAGTTCTATTATACAAAATAAGGATGCGGTAGTAGAACTTCTAATCAAACAATATAAAGCCCAAGTAAATTATGGAGATCATGGATATAGTCCTTTAGGATTGGCAACATCAATGGCTAGTTTACGAGTTGTTCAAATACTTATTGATGGAGGTGCCAATCCTAACTGGATGTCACTTACACAACGGGTTCCTCATCTACCAATTGTACTAAGTTCCTCGCATCAAATAAGCGGGTGGCTTCTTGAAAACTCTGATATACTTATTAATAAAACAGATTACTTAAATTATACTCCACTATCCTACGCTATCCAACAATATATCAAACTCAGCGTCGTATTTATTAAAAGATCTGATAATCTTCATGATTTGTTATATCCAAGTACTGTTCCTCCCTATTCCAACAAATTAAAAACACTTTTTCGTCGTATTATGTTTCATTTAAGATGGGGAGCCAATCCAGATGCAGGCATCGTTCATCTTCCTCTTCTTCAAGCTGTTACTAGTGGAAATTATGAGTTAACTGCTCTATTATTAAGATGGGGAGCTCATCCTAAACAAAAAGGATATTTAGTAGGATTTATACCATATGTTGCAAAAAATCTAAGAGGAAAATCATATGTAGCATTTCGTACAACAAAAAGATGGGTAGATTCCCTTTCATGGACACAAGAAAAAAGTGCAAGAGACGATATTCCTGACGTGTTACTAGACGATCCTCATGTTTCAGATACTGACCGTAGAATTCTTCTTAAAATCAAATATCAGCAAAGTCAAGCATCACGTCTTGAGGTACTTTTAATGAGTTACCAAAGACTGTGGGAAACAAACGTTAATGAACTTTCAACAATTGATTCTAAAGTAGCTAACGCCCGTCTTAGACAAATAGCGTTAGCTAGCGGAATATTAACTTACCGTCACTTAAGTTCTGAGCAAAACACTGATAATCTGATCTTTTACTCTCTCCCTCAAGATGAAATTTTAACACAAGAACAAGTGAATCATACCATTGAGTATGTTCAAAACAATAGTAACAGACCAGCTTGCGAATGGTCAGCCATACTAAGAAACTCCCCAGTACTCGTTGACCTCTACGAGAACAACGAGCGCTTTCCTATGTCATATGGACAGAGGGAGGGAGTACCGAACAGCAATTCTCCAGATTCAAATAAGTTCAAAGAAAGGAGTAAAGAAATATGCGATAACTTTGATGAGATTGAACATAAAGATCAGACCACAGTATTTAGCATATCTTTTTCTAGTGATGTAAACAGATGTTATGACCAATCTCAAGTATTTCCTCTTCTTTATGAAACAGTAACTAATCCATCTATTGAGTTTACACCTAAAACAAGAAATAAATTAAATAGCTGGTGGGAACCATATTCTCCAACAACCGGAAAGTGTATCAATCAAGCAACACCTCTACAACCAAAAAGCAGATGGGATGTACTTGTAGAAGAACTATCAAGAATGGTGTGGGAAATTAACACTAACGTAGATATCAAAAAATGGGCCAACAGACTAAACATAGCTACGTGGCGATCGCTTGCAAAAAAGTATATTTCAAGGGAAGGATTTGTTCTGAAAGATAAAGAGGTGACACAAGATTTTACTACGAGAGAAGAGTGGGGAATATTAGTAATGAATTATCTTGTAACTGAAGCTATTCAATCTCGCATTTCTCCTCAAAATATCTCTGTTATCATAGAAAACACTGCATCTCGATATGAAACTATTTATCGGGATAAAGCACTAGGTATAATCCGTACCGATAATATTCAAAGTACCCTATATACGCAAGCGGAGGAATTTAGTCGTCTCGCTCGGATGTTTAAACATTCTACACGTACTTATCAGTTTCTAATTCAAAAACAGCTCGAAATAAACGCTATAATCATGCATTTGCAAAATTTGGGAGGTGATATCTCAAAGTCATCACTTGAATATTATGTTCAAGTTGCTCGAAATAATCAACGCCTTATACATTCTAGTCTTCAACAAATTAAACAAATTCAGCTCAAGTTATATAAGCGTTTAAAATTAAGAGAGATAGAAGCTAAAGAGGAAAAAGAAAGGGATATAGAACGTTTAGCCGTAGAAGCTGATACGCATGTAGCTCAACAACAAATTCTTCCTAGTATAGAAAATCTAGCACTAGATGTGAGAGTAGAACGTGAAAATGTTGAAAAAAGAGAACAGAGTCGACAAATCAATACCATTAAACGGAGGATCGCTCCCTGGAACAAAATCTGAACAGTTCAACGATGAAATCAAAAAAGTGTGTAAGTTAAAGTCTAATACTAAATTGTTGAATCCATCACCCAATGATTTGAAATGTTTACAATCTAAGATATGGAAAGCTATTCATATTCTTTCAATTTTCTCAACACGTGAATGGACTAATGCAGTTAAATCTATTTCACTTGTTTATAATGAACCAGAATTAGGTAATATAGCGGTAAACTGGATTCACACACAATGTCATTCTCATCCAAAGGTATCATCATTTATTAATTCTGTGAAGCTTAGAATTGAATGGATATCTTCACTAAAAAACCTAACGCAAATAATTACTATCGCAAGTGTAAGACAATTAATTCCTGTACAAATATGGAAAGACCAGAATGTGTGGTGGGATTGTAAACGGAAGCAATTTGTCAATCAAAGAGTTATAAAACCTTATGTACGTAAAGGATGCCAAGCTTGCCGAGGAGGAGGATCGTTACCTGGAGGATCTAAATATCGGCGAAATAGGCCACCCTCGCAGTTAAAAAATCGTCAGAACAATAATACTGTGAACAGTATACAAGAGATAAAGCCAACGTTACAAAAAAATACAACTAAAGATCAACAAATGACACAGAATAGTAGTAGTCGTCTCCAACAATTACCAAGTAAAGTCGAAAATAATAAGCCTAAACCAGCTCGAAGTCGAGTACACTACAGACGGTATCATAATGTTAGAAGAGGTGTCAGGTAGACGATTTTAAAAATTACATAAATATGTATATGTAATTTACTTACAAGCTGTTTTATCGTTTCCTAGTGACTGTTTTCTTCTTTTTAAGTGTATATCCTTTCACATAGGGACACTTTTCTTCTCGTTGATTTTGTAGCCACTTAATATCAGCTCTAAGTCGTTTGTATGTTGCTTGTTCGCTAGCTTTCCTCTTCCTATAAACTGCCTGAATACTAAGCATACGAATTAATTTATTATAACATTCACGACAATGAAGACCTCGACGTTTTAGTTTGTTAACAGCAACCTGAAGTGAATCTCGTCGCAAAGTAGCACTCGTAGCTTTCATATTATATGGACCAACTTTTTTACCACGTAACTTTCCCGTAGTAAGCTCAGTGAGAAGGCCTACCTTAAGTTTAACCGGGATAATCGTTCTTTTAGGAGCCATACTGAAGTAAATTATTATAAAGAATTACTATCATACTATATCAATAAAAATATGATGTTGATAATCAGAACTTAGATAGTATTTTGCTTTAAGATTCAGTTAGGTGGTATGAGTCAAAACTATTTATAGAAACTCATGTAACGTTACAATTTAAAATGGAGCCTCCAGAAACAGTTACGGTACATGAGTTCCTACAAACAGTTGAAACTAATTTTCTAGCACATCTAACATTGCTTCCCGATGAGTATATAAATGATCAATCTTCTGCGCTTAAAATTCCACCAGAGGCATTGATAATTCTATGGAAAGATGTTCTAAAAAGAAATGTAGAAACGAACCGAGAAGAAAATATACAAATCCTATTGTCAATAACACATCCACTTGTAGCTTCATTTATATTGGCCAGACAGATGAATGAAGCTGATCCCATTAATTGGGATGAATTAAAAAGCCAACTACTTTCTTCGTTACAGCTTAAAGATACAAGGATTGATAATACCTTATTTACTGACTGGAACACACTAGATACAGAATCAAAGAAAAAGTTAGTATCGAAAACTTCTTTTGATATTCCAGTGAATCTTGTAGGAAATGTACTAACTATATTGATTCAGGGTATAGAAATAGCTGTACAATCTAGTCAAAAAGGGTGTAGCTAAAGATATGTACGAACATCTAAAATTAATAAAGATAGAATAAATCTATCTTTATTGGAACGTAAAATACAAGTCAATCAGTTAATTAGTTGACTTACAACATATTTTTCAACATTTCCAGATGTCACATGTGTTATTTTGATATTTTCATCATCAGTAACAGTATCTCCATAGTAAGAACAGTATCCCTTTACATCAAATTTACCTATAAATTTCTGACTTAAATCATAAATAAGATATTCTGATATGATATTAGATGGTAATTCTTTTGAATGTGACTCCTTTTCGTATCTAGTATATGTTAATGTCTCTAGACCTGATATAGTTGTCTTCCATGATGCCACTAAAATGGGGTAAGAGAGATTGTTGATAAGATACACAGCCATAGTTAGTTAATAGATAACGCAATAACTGCTTTTAGGCACTTTGGCTCACTTTTGTTGTGTTAAGTCGGAGTTTACAACTAAAAAGTTTATTTTTATCACGATGACTAGCTTTAAATAAAGAATTGTAGATTTAAAAAAATTAGTTGATAGTGAAGAGCTAGTTATCGTTGGTTTTTTGAATATTATCTTATAATGGATTGGAATACATTTACACAAAAGATATTTGATTCAAGTGATTCAACTTCCGAAATCGTGTGGTATGTAAGCTTATTAAGAGATATTGCAATTAGTGAAGATTTAATAACTAGATACAGAAATGAAGATGAATCTGATGATTTGAAAAGATTAATTTTTAGACGGTATGGATTAGAAGCATATATTGAAAGACCAAATTGTCCAAGTATAGAAGAATTATTCATGAATATCTCATTTCGATGTGTAACAGACAAATCGTGCGTTAGATGATTTTCTTAATTGTTTTGATAGGAATCTAACTAATTTATAGAGAATAACATGGATAGATATTACATAAATTAAGAATTCACCCATAATCTATATATCTCTTGATAAATTGATTTATAACAAAAAGTATGACAACATTATTATGATACTATTTGTTAGATCGTTGTAGCTCTGAACGTGAATAAATATACAGTAGACTATTTTGGAAGTACAGATGGCTATAAAAATAATATTTATATCTTAAGCTGTCCTTCTTGGTTAAATCAACCAAGATGACTTCATATACTATGTACAACGCACTTATTGCGTGCAAAACTCACCAAGAGTTTATAAATTTGTGTGAAACTAATAACTGGACTCAAGATGATGCAAGATTTCAGAAAAATTATATTCTCCGTATGTGTGTAAGAAATGGTCATTTAAAGTGTACAATATGGTTGGTTTACTACTTTGGTCTAACTGCAGAAGACGCGCGAACTGAAGATAATTGGGCTCTTCGTGAGTGTATATTTCGTGGTAATACGGAAACTGCTCAGTGGTTTGTTAACTATTTCGGTTTAACTACGAAAGATGCAAGATCTAAAAATAACGATGCTCTTCGTTGGTGTGTAGCACAGGGCCACACTGAATGTGCACGCTGGTTTGTTACCTACTTCGGTCTAACTGCAAAAGACGCAAGATCTAATAATAATGAAGCTCTTTGTCGGTGTGTAAGGAGTGGTGTTCTGGAATGTATTAAGTGGTTTGTTATCTACTTTAGGTTAACCGCAGAAGATGTAAAAGTTAATGATAATGAAGCTATTCGTTGCTCTATACAAAATGGATGTATAGAAATTATAAAGTGGTTAGTTCACTACTTTAATCTAACTAAAGAAGATATACAACCAGATAACAACTACGCTCTTCGTTTGTGTATATCAAACGGTCACTTAAAAACTGCTGCGTGGGTTATATGGAGTTTTGGTTTACAAAATATTTTTATGGAGATAGATTTACATAACGAACAAAGAAAAGTAATTGAAAATGAGATAGAATTACAAACAAATCCAAACAACTACTAAAGGGTTTAAAAGTAAACTATTGACTAATTACGAAATGAATTCGTCAAAAATTGTTGTATGTGTCTATACAATAGCTCTAAATGAAGAGAGATTTGCTAGACGATGGGCAATCTCTGCAAAAGATGCAGATTATCGTATAGTAGGCGATACTGGAAGTACAGATAATACAGTTGATATTTTAGTTAGTGAAGGGGTAGTGATCAATAATATAGTAATTAAACCATGGAGATTTGATAAAGCACGTAATTTAGTCATTGATTTAGCACCAAAAGATGCTATGTGGTTCATTAGTCTCGATATGGATGAAGTACTAGTTCCTGGATGGCGACAAGCATTAGAAAAAACTATACATCAAAATCCTAATCTAACATTTATTAACTGTAATTTCAAGAGTTATTTTGCACGTAAAGGCCAAATAACAGATCATTGGCATGAACGAATACACAAGTTAGGATATAGATGGATGGGTGCAGTACATGAAACACCAGTTTATCAGTTACCTCAAGCTCAAGAAATAGGGTGGTGTAAAGAAATTAAAATGGAACAGCATCCTGATGAAAGTAAAGACCGTACTAGTTATTTAAAATTACTTGAATTTACAGTATTAGTAGATTCACAACAACGCTATGGATATTCTCCTCCAGTGATACCACTTAGTACTACAGATCAAAGTTTAATACGTCAAAATCCTAATTGGTGGAAATTATGGTATTTTCTTGCAGAAGAAAGATTTAAGGGTGCTACTAACCAAGAATATGGTGGATCTAGAAACCTTATTGGATCAATCATCGCTGCTTGGTACTCTCAGTCTCTTCCTGGAGCATGGGACCGATGTCGTCGCGAAGTGAGTATGTTTTTTATACGACCAGCTATTAGACAAATTACTTGTAAAGATATTGAAGAATGGTTAAAAGTATGTAATACACAATATATATGGCTTTTGGCATATCCAAATGGATTAGTATCATTGGGATTAGACAGTTCATATATCCAACCAGTTGAACTAGATCCTAATGTATCGAATCTTGAAGTAGTAAGTGATTTTGAGTCACAAAAACAATCTCAAGAAGATGATAGTATATCTCTATTTAAAGAGTGGAAAAAAGCTGAATCGTTAGATGATGAAAGTCTGCTTAAAATAATAGGAAAAACTATAGAGAGTTTGTTAATCAAAAAAGAATAAAAATAAAGAACGGAACGAAGAATTACTAATAACAATGAAGTGTCATTGTTATCTACTGCTAACACAGTTGTTACGATTCAATATGGCTAAATCATCCCAATGGGCAGACCAAACACCTAGCGATACCTCAGATGCTGAGCTTGAAGAGCCAATTGGGTACGGAGATGTCGTCTATACTGATCGTAGATACATACATAGTAACGGTCTTGCTCCTAAACTTGTTGAAGACCTAATTACTCAGGGAATCAACATTCCCACCGAGTACATAGAGTGGTATCGCGTATACGATACCATAGCTAATGATTCTCTTGGAGTAAACACTCTAATTCTAAACTATCTTACTCCCCAAGATCCAAAGAAACGATGTGAAGTATTGTCTGCTGTTGGAAATTTCCGGAGTATTCTGGTACAGCATGATGGTGTTAGTTACACAGTCCTTTCTGTAGGTCTTTCATGGCTTAGTGAGTTTAAACTATGCGATCTTTCTAAGAAACGAATTGCGGCAGGGTTTCAAGAAGAAGGAATAGTACTTGAAGAAGCCAAAGAAGGAATTAATGTAAGAGCGTGGCATGATGGTACTAAATGGAGCTATTCCACACACAGAAAACTGGGGACAACTGCACAGTGGGGATGTCCTTATACAGTTGGTGATATTATGGACGAACTTCAATTTGAAGATATCATGAGTGAAGCTGATCGAGATGTTATTTATTGGTTTCTAGTTAGACACGCTGAAATGCAACATATGGGTAAGAGTTCAACAGAAATTCTTCAAGTTAGACCAACATCAGAAGACGCTCTTATCCCCGGATTGAAACGTCCTTCTTCCTATCGATTTTCACAGATTGATTGGTCTCGTCCTCCTCATAAACTTAAAAAAGCTATCAAAGACCATGGATGCCTAGTAGTAAGGCATATTGATGATGAAAGTGGCGAAGAAACAAGTGTTGCTAAACTATGTACTGCAAAATATATTGAAGATCTAGAAATATGGGGAAACGAAAGAAGCGTATATTACGGATATCTTCGACTATACACAGATAAGCAGAAACGTCGAAAGTACAAAGTTCTAACAGGAGGTAGATACGAAGATGATCTGATACGTGCGAAATCTGATATGAAACTTCTAGTTGATATCGTTAGATTGCAGGCTGCCGATTGTATTCAAAACAAAAATTATACCACTCATCCTCATAGTTCTATCGGAAGTCTTGTGAGTAAACTTCTTAACTGGCATTGTCGTGATGTTCTAAATAACGTAATTACTCCTCGTATTATCATTGAGTATCTTGGAAAGTGCACAATTGCTGAACGCATGAAAATGCTACAAAATGCTAAGCGTCGACAAGAACGTGGGCAATTTACTCCTCGTGGTATCGTTCAAGGATCATATTCACATCAGAGTGATTATTCACATAATAGTGATCGTTCACATAATAGTGATCGTTCACATATTAGTGATCATCTATCTCCCAATTTACGAGGTGGTATGAATGAAGGTCAACGTAAACGACAAAATAACCAATACCAACATCGTCAATCCACTAGATCACTACCTCCCTTTTCAACTCGTGGCGGATCTTCTCAGATGAGGAGACCAAGAAGACGTCCTGAAAACAAGATGGATTATCAAGGTAGCCAACCTGTCCATCTCAATCCAAATATTGGTTCTATGGCTACATTCTATGGTCAAGATCTTCGTAATGATAAACAAACTGGAGGGAAATCCAGACGTTATAAGAAGAAAATCATTCGTAATCCAGATGAGAATGTAGACTTTGATCCTGAACTAGAACAATATTCTGATAACGATCTTGATCTTTCAGAGGAAGATACTACATCGGTAAAACCAGTGAAGAAGACTAAAAAGAAAAAGACAAAGAAACTAATCCCTAAGAAAGATGTAGATAGTGATTCTGATGTACAGGAGGATCCTCCTATCTCAGACGAAGATACTAATGAATCGCTAGAGAAACGAACAAAGAAAAAGAAGAAAAAACTTCGGAAAAAGACAACAAAAGATGATAACGATGTGGTTTCTGATGAAGCTGAAATTGATACATGTACAGAAGAAAAAAATGAAATTTCTAACGAAGATGAAAATGATGTAGAATGATAATGTGAAATAACTAGATAAACAGATATTAAATCTGTATGATTCGTAATACAAAATATACGAATCAATAAGTAAAAACACTTTCCGTTCTTTTTGGATACCATCTCTAAGTCTTCCTAAAAATAGGTATTTGTTCCCAAGGAAGCAACTTTGATCTACCGTCACCAATTAGATTGAATCGGTATTTTAAATCCATCCTACACCTGGTTTAAGTTTAAATTGGTTCCTTTATCCAATCTCCTAATAATTTTTATAATAGAGATGATTGATTAAAAGTAACGCTAGCTAAGATGGAATGTCTTCCACTAGAACGAATAACTAAACCGGGATGTGCCAATGAATGGGTTATACACCGGGGAATTGTAGGAAGTGGGGCATTTGGAACCGTTCAAGAAGCATGTTGTGATGGAAGGTGTAACTACATTGCTAAGCACATCCACTTTGGAACTGTAGACGGTGTGATTGTAAACCGTGCATCGTTCGAACGGGAAATAAGTACACAAATTCAGTGTGCGAAAGAAAAGTTGTGCGTACCCGTAAAAGATGCATGGTTGTGTAAACACGGAGGAACTATAGTAATGCCGACTATGTGGATTACTGTAGAGAAGCTATTCTTTATGTACCAATCTCTTAAAGTAAGAGTACTGATAACCGAACGTATGTTAGGTATGATCGATCGGTTGCACTCAGTTGCTAAAGTATTTCATGGAGATGTTCAGTTTCACAACGTAATGGCTCGTTGGGACCGGGACGCAGAGGACAGGAATTATACAACTCCGTTGAAACGGTGGAATAGCTGTGGGTATATATTTAGGTTCATAGATATGGGATTTGCTAGGACGTTAGATTCAATTGATGTAAAGCTTACATCCAACCAAATATTGGAAAGAGCACAGGAAAATATCCCTATTAATTCGAGGGATGCTCTTACTTTTGATTATGAAGTTTTACGTAGATATCTTCATAGTATTACTGAAGATCCTGAGAAATACCTCTCTCGGTACAAATCAAATGAAAATCCGAACCACCTTATTGAGACCGTTAAGTTTATTATTAGTGCAGTGAAAGAGTATTCTAATGCTAGATTTCATGGTGTGCACTAATTATAAAATTGAGTATTAATGTACTTATAAATGGTGATATCGAACACTAAATAGCTTACGATGACTACACAAATTAATTGGGACGAAACTGTTAGTGTACTTTCCCCTAGAGATGGAGAACCTAAATTAGTTCGACTTGGCGATTTAGTGGGTACACTAAGTCCTAACGACCTTATTAAGTGTAGTTTACCAATTGAGTGGGTAAACACCCTAAAATTCGATATTAAGACCGCTCATTTGAGTTTAGTGTTGGTACATCTTAAAAATAACACTGGATACCTTGTACTGAAGTCACAAGACTTTGATAGATCAGATCTTGTCCAGACTTGAAGAGTGTATTCCACGAAATAATTTCAACGAGA
>SDBT01006916.1_pt1 | contig 18754 bp, 13 predicted proteins | sample 2277101 | NCBI WGS metagenome assembly SDBT01 (sample SAMN10404973, study PRJNA504765) | marine sediment metagenome | isolation source: marine sediment core GS10_PC15, 103 cmbsf | place: Arctic Ocean: Southern Knipovich Ridge | collected 2010
GGCCAGCACAACGACGGCCACACCGTCCGAGTCGCCGCCCGAATCACCGCCCGTGCAGATCGTCAAGGAGATCGACGCCCGGGCGTTGCAATGTCCGGGCCCGATCATGAAGCTGCGCGAGGCGATCGACGAGATCGACGACGACCGGGCGGTAACGATCACCGTATCCGACCCGGGTTTCCCAGCCGACGTGGCCGCCTGGTGCGAGAGCACGGGCAACCGGCTGGTAGAACTAACCCACGACGCCGGCGCCTTCCGCGCCACCATCCAAAAGGCTTCTGCTATGTCTCCAGCCCCCAGTCCCCAATCCCCAGCCCCCAATCCCTCAACCCTATCAAAGAACAAAACGCTCGTGGTTTTCAGCGGCGACCTCGACAAGGCCCTGGCCGCCTTCATCATCGCCAACGGGGCCGTGGCGATGGGTAGCAAGGTGACGATGTTCTTCACCTTCTGGGGTCTGAACGTATTGCGGCGTCCGGAGGGCGTTGACGTGCGAAAGAACCTCATCGAGAAGATGTTCGGTTGGATGATGCCGCGGGGGCCCGACAAACTAAAGCTCTCGCAGATGAACATGGGCGGCATGGGGGCGGCCATGATAAAGGGCATCATGCGCAGCAAAGGCGTCCCTTCGCTGCCCGAGCTGATCAGCAGCGCCCGCGATTCGGGCGTCCGTCTGGTAGCCTGTACAATGAGCATGGACCTGATGGGTATCCACCGCGAAGAGCTGATCGACGGTATTGAAGAAGGTGGCGTAGCGATGTATCTGGGTAGTGCGGAGATGGGGAATGTGAATTTGTTTGTTTAGGGGAAAGGGATTTGGGATTTGGGATTTGGGGATTGGGGGCTGGGGTGGATTGGGTGGGATGAGATGAGGCTAGGGGGCGTCGGGCGAATTATTGTCCCACTATTAGACTTGGAAGACACTGCCGCAGCCCGGCCGAGGTGACCGATAAGTTGGCTTGAAATAAGGAGTTACGTCGATTAGAATGGTCTTGAAATGATCGATTTCGGTTTTCGTCATTTGGAAATGAAATCCGCGAAATTCTTCGTAACCCCTGACACGCCAACGAGTTATGTAGATCGGCGCAAGACCCGTTTTTTGCAAACTGCATTTAATTACTTACGACGATGTCCGATGCGGGAGGATGGCCCCAACTCGTATTGCTTCAACATGTTACGCCGAGCCCCGATTCTTCTCGATCGCCCTAAGTCAAGTTAACGCCACCCAAACTAACGCGGCGTTTGCCGTGAATTTGGGTGACATTTGGCGTGAAACGGCCCTTGAGTCCGGAGCCGCCCAACGGGCCCCGCTACAGCCTCGAAAGCATCCCGCGTCCCCGCGGCAGGGCCCGGAAGTCAAACAAAGGTTGCTGACGCCTTTTCTGAGTTTGCGCCACCTCTGTTCGTCACGTGAAGTAGCGATCCGAAATGCTCGGCGCGTACGGTTCGTGCCGAATGATGTTTGCGCCCCGGTTTAACGCATGGAAAAGGTAACCGCAGAGCAGCACCGGCCAAGGTCCGCTGCCTTCTAGCCCCAAAGCCTCTCGGCTGATTCTTCCACCCTCCATCAAACCCACTGGTCCAGGGTATGCCAACCTGATGACTGCGATATCTACCATCGGCAGATTGTTTGAGTCCAGCAATTCGATCCTTGCCTTCCTGTACGCTTCAAATACGAAGCCCGCACAACTAAACCGCATTCTCGTGTAGCGCCCATCATCCTCGTACAGTGGGCACGCGTGCGGGTGAACGCAGTACATCTGCGGAGCGGCCCTAATCACTTGGCTCGTATTGAATTGCAGGAATACCAGATGCTCGTTCGCGTGACGATCGACGAACGTCTTGATCTTTTGCACTTCGTCGTCTGTCAAAGTGGCACTGCCCACAACGGTGGCTCTTACGTGACCCGAGCCACCTTGACCATGCAACGGTGGCCCCATGTCGAGCACGGGTATCTTGGCAGCGTCTTGCGAACCGGCAGACTCGGCTAGTCCAGTGTGATCGATGAAGCCGGATTCATCGCCGTCCTTCCCGACGACGTCGAAGATGCTGAGTGAAAGCGTTGATCCGGTTACACGATAACTGGGCACTCCGATCTCCAGTCTGCCAGATCACACATGAGCCAAGACATTGTTCCGCAATTCGCATAGCCAGGCCGCAGCATCCGGGCTCTTGCTGCCCCACGCTTCACGTAGACCGTCGAGATCGTCGCTGACAAGCTCAGCAAACCACCGATAAGGGCATGCGTTTGCTGCTTGCCATGCCTGCTCTGCAAGCGGACTGCGCATCGAGACGATTGCCTCAATGGCCAACGAAGTGGCTGCCGGGTGTTTGTCGCGCAGAAGGACGCGCGGATTGATGTATGCCTGCACGATTTCCCACAACCTCTTGGCCAACTCGGGATGCGGATCGGCAACGACCGGTGGATAGACTTCGAAATTGCGGCAGATCATCTTGGCTACTTCGATCTCCAGGTCAATCGGGAGGGGCGATCTGTGTCCGGTTTCAAGAAGGACTGCCAACTCGCCCATCCGGTCCATAGGCATGATCGCGATGTATTTCCGGATCGCCGCCCCGACGGCAATAAGTTCGTCGCGATTGTTACTATTACGGTGATCGAGGATATACTGCCAGAGTAGCGGCAATACGACTTCTCGCTGGGATGGATCAAATCGCGTCAACTCCACTTGGCATAGCAGTGAACAGGGCATATTCGCACCGGCAGCAGTCAACTGGCCTAAGATTTCCTCGGCCGTGAGTTCCGTCGAAGCTGGAGAAGCTTCATAGGACGAACTTGTGCTTGAGGAAACGAACTGCAGATCTGTCGATTCACCATCTTTCCATTTAGCACCTGCATTTTGGAATACCAGACGACCTTTGTCGGTCTGAAACGCTGCGTCATACAGGCCGGAGGGCAACTTTTCAACAACGCCCTCCTGGACTGTCATCATTGCGCTCTTCGGGAAACGACCTTTGTTCAGCGATTTGAGAATCTTCGTGAAGCCTTGCTGCTTCATCGCTGCCGTCACGGCATTTCCAAATTCTTGCGCAGAGACAGCCTCAACAGCCTCAATTGCTCGAAGTAGCATGTCAGCATTAGCGACATGTGCGCGCGTTTCACCGGTTTCCGGCACTATGGTTCATCCTCGGAAATAGTGGACTTTGTTTTTGGAACGGGAACGTGCTGGCTATTCAAGAGTTCCTTGATCATTCTCAGCTTCAGATTTGCGTCTGCAATCTTCTCGCCGAACTCCGCGATCTGTTTCTCCGTGACCCGAAGCTCAACCACGGCCGATTCGCCGTCTGGCTTGCTGTACTCCAGCCGCAGGATCGCCAATGGGATAGCTCCATCGATTTGCTCACGTTTCTTGTCAAATATCGGACGGATGTCGCAGATAATCCGAAAAGCATCGAGTTCCGCGCCGATGGCATCAACCAACTGCCGAGCCTTGTATTGTTTCGCGATCCCGATTGGCTCCGCGACCAACTTCCGAAGTCGATCGGTCAGCATCCGACGGTCTTGCGGTTCGAGGCTTTCGGCCTTTTCCTCAATCGCCTTGCCCAGTTCATCCATGGCATCCATGGCATCCATGTCCGCATCATGGACGACGCCGCCAAGATGATAAATTATCGATGCGATTCGATCCGCACCTTCGTCCAGCGTCTCACCAACGATTGCAACCAATTCAGAATGGCTCAGGAAGGTGTCTGTCTTGGCAAGTTGGGTGGCTAGCCGCAGATACGCATCTTCATCGAGCTTCAAGATGTATTGAGCGTCCTCCAGAAAGTCGGCGTCTTGCGCGAGATGACCGGCCAAGAACCTGAAAGAGGGAGCCCTAAACACGAAATTCTTGGTGGCCATCTGCCTGGTCCTTCCCGCTCTCAATTAGGCTTGCTTCGGAACTCTGACGATCGCTTAACTCTTGACTTGAAATGAGCTTACATCGATTCGCAATCGCTTGTCAACCCAAAGGTCGCTGCTCCAGATCCCCGTGTGATGACGTGCCCGGTGACTGCGGGAAACTACAATCGTCCCGGTCTCGGCGTATTCGAGCATAAAGTCGGTTACCTTCCTGAACGATTTCGACCATCAAGCCCTACCAGTTTTCGACTCCGTCACAGTAACCTACGTCTCTGCGAGGTCAGCGACTCTCTGCCAGCGTCTTTTTCACACCACACGCCCTTGCAGCCTCCCTGGTTGCACCATGGCCGCGGGAGGGCAGTCCCCAATCGCCTCCTCTCAATCATAGTCCCGAGAGCTCGTGAAAGCGAGGCGGGCCAGACCCCCCCAGGTGCTACACACGAACCACCGGGCAGTGTGGGTTCTTGTCTCCGCGGCGTAGTAACTCCTCGTGTGCGAGGGTCCGACGCGCGGACTGCATTGTGCTTATTGTCCAGCACGCGTCGGTGGCGACACACCGACGCCCCTCGAAACGAGGCCAACACCACGCGGGTGACCGCCGACACTTTTCCCCAATACACATTGCCACCTCTCACGCTATTTCGGAAAATGTGTCGCCGTTGCGCGGCAACAAGAGGTTTTCGGGGGGATTCGACGTTTCGTGTGGCTATGTCACCCGGATGACAACGAGAGAACGCCGCGCAGGGTCCTCCCGTGGCTGCGCCACCCGGGCGGATTTTGCGACCGAGCCGTCACCACGCACTCCGCCTGCTGCGCATGACCGACCGCTACAGCCCGGGCGGTCAAAGATGCTGACGGTTAAAGTTTGACGGAGAATCTTGCCCACACACGGTCGGCGGACCGTGCGTTGCCTGGCTACACGACGTCCTCTAGTAGTTCGTCCGCTTCCGTCTCGGTCAAGCATGTGTAGGCGTACCACTCCTCCTCGCTCTCGCGCAGCCAGAGTCGATGCCCAACTTCCGTTTTCTCGAGTTCCCACTGATCCATGGAAAAGGCATGCATGTAGCCGTCATCGTGTTCCACCCAGAGGGTACGATCCTCCTCCAATTCATACAGGTACGGAATGTACCGATCGGTCAGGGCGGCGTGCTTGAACCAGAGGCAACTCGAGACTTCTCTGCCATCGGGTTTCTCTTCATTTGCGACTAACCGCGATGCCCCTGGAAGTACCATTGCCGCCCCGGCGAAGACTGTGCCCTTGAAGAAATCTCTTCTGCGAAGCCCCGATTTCCGGACGCTGGACAGACCGTTCATCACATAGCTCCATTCTAGAAATTGTGTTGCATGTAGCCATTCAAGGTCCGGCCCACACCGGGCTCTCATCCCAATGGCACAGGCCTAAGTATAGTTGTCTGGATGGGGGAGTCAAGCAAACTGGGGTGTTCTCTGGGAATCTCGACCGGACACAACAATTTAGACCGCGACGAACTGCCGAGGCAAGAGAAAATGCACTCGATTCTCAGAATCCGTGACTCATTGCTCAAAGCTCGGACAATTGACAAGCCCTGCGTGCTTAGTTTACTCTATTGGGCATGTTTACGGGTGCGATTGTATCTGCCCGCCCGATTTAGTGACCCGCTAACGATAGCCTTACCATCTGGAGGACCCCCGATGATTTCACGTACTTGTCTCGTTCGGCCTGCGAAGCAACTGGCCGTGATGTTCCCGATTTTGTTGCTGGGCGTATTGGTCCATGCGAAGGAGCTTCCCACGGCGACGCCCGAGGAAGTGGGGCTTTCCTCGGAGAAACTAAAGGCAGTCGACAACACCGTCAAGTCGCTGGTCGACGAGAATACGGTAGCCGGGGCCGTGGTGGTCGTGGCGCGGCGGGGTAAGGTTGCCTACTTGAAGTCGTTTGGAATGATGGACATCGAGGCCGACAAAGCCATGAAGCCGGATACCATCTTCCGCATCTATTCAATGTCCAAGCCGATTACGACAACCGCGGCAATGGTGCTATTGGAGGAAGGCAAGTTCAAGCTGGACGAGCCCGTGTCTAAGTATCTGCCGGACTTCAAGGACCTCAAGGTCCACGGCCCGGGCGGCAAACTCGAAGAACCGACCCGCCCGATGTCCATCCGCGACCTGATGCGTCACACGTCGGGTTTGACTTACGGAATCTTCGGCGATACGCCGGTCGATAAGATGTATCGCGAAGCCAAAGTGCTGGGCAATTCAAGTCTCGAGGAGATGGTACGAAGGCTGGGCAAGATACCGTTGATGTACCAACCGGGCACGAAGTGGCACTATAGCGTGTCGACCGACGTTCTCGGTCGACTGGTCGAAGTCGTTTCGAAGAAGCCCTTGGACGAGTTTTTTCAAAAGCGGATATTCGAGCCTCTGGACATGAAAGACAGCGGTTTTTTCGTGCCCGCAGACAAGCTCGACCGATTTGCCGCCAACTACAGCCCCGACGGCAACGGCGGTCTGAAGGTGAAAGACGCACCCGCCACGAGCCGCTATCTCCAGAAGCCGAAGCGACTCTCCGGCGGCGGGGGGCTGGTCTCGACCGCCCGAGACTATACCCGTTTCTGCCAAATGCTCGTCAATGGCGGCCTGCTCGACGAAGAGCGTCTGCTCGACGAAGAGACGATAGCGATGATGCTTAAGAATCAGCTTCCCGCCGGGGTCAAGCACGGCGACGGCTTCGGACTGGGGTTCTATGTAGATTTGCAGCGGAAGGGGGGCAGTCCGGCAGTCGCGCTGGGTGAATACGGATGGAGCGGCGCGGCCAGCACCCATTTTTGGATCTCGCCCAAGCAAGGTATGATCGTGGTGACACTTCAACAGCACATGCCCTTTAGATCCATCATCAAGAACAAGGTGAAGCCGCTGGTCTACGAAGCAGTCACCGAGTAGCGATGACTGGCTAAGGCGAACTAGCAGCCCGTTGAAAAAGTGTGTTTTTCGTGGGGTAGGCGTCTCGCCTTCCCAACACCACAGGCGGGACGCCTATGCCACGACTTTTTTAGCGGGCAACAAGACGACCGATAGGAGATAGTCGTGCCGACCGCCATGCAATATCTGATCGGAACCGACGAGGCCGGCTATGGACCTAACCTGGGACCTTTGACGATCTCGGCCACGGTCTGGCGGGTGCCGACGGGGATCGACGGCGAGGATCTTTATGGGCTGCTGGAAGATGTGATCGTGCGGACGCCGCGGGAGGTTGCCGGGAGCAAGGCGGCGCGGGTGGCCGTGACCGACTCGAAGGCCCTTTATTCGCCCGGCAAGGGATTGCGCCATCTGGAGCGGGGACTTTGGGCGGCGATGGCGACGCTCGGGCGACGGCCCGAAACGTGGACTGCCGTGTGGGATGCACTAGTCCCGGAGGCGGCCGATCGGTTGCATGACATTCCATGGTACGCCGACTACGACTCGCCCGTGCCGATCGACGCCGACCGGGATGAACTGGCATCGTTGGGTGCGGCGTTGGTCGACGGTTTGGCCGCGGCGGGCGTTGAACTGGTGGAGTTGCGTAGCCGGGCCGTGTTTCCCGAGGAGTTCAACGATCTGCTCGTGCGTTACCGGAGCAAGGGGGCGGCGCTTTCGCATCTGACGCTCGATTTAGCCGCCCGGATGATCGAGCCGCTGGCCGGGGGCTCGGTGGCGGTGGTTTGCGATAAGCACGGCGGGCGGAACCGGTACGCCGATCTGCTGGGCGAGCATTTTCCCGATTGGCTGATCGCGATCCATGGCGAGGGCCGACGGCAGAGCGTCTACCGGTTTGGTCCGTCGGATCGGCGGATCGAGTTTCGCTTCTGCATGAAGGCCGAGTCGTATCTGCCGGTGGCGTTGGCCTCGATGGCGTCGAAGTACCTTCGCGAACTGGCGATGCGGGCGTTCAATGCATTCTGGTCTTCGCACGTACCCGATCTGCGCGGCACGGCCGGCTATCCGGCCGACGCCAAGCGCTTCAAGTGTGACATCGCCACGGCCCAAGAGCGGTTGGGGATTGCCGACAAGGTACTGTGGCGGTTGAAGTGAAGGCGTCTTTCGTGGCGTAGGCGCTCCACAGGCGAGACGCCTGTGCCACTACAGCCACTCCACTGGCGAGACGCCTGTGCCACGGTTTGTTGCTAGCAATGCTGGTTGGGTTGTCTTTACCGATTTTGTAAATTTTACCGTATGGCAACGTCGCGATTTGGTCACGGTCTGGAATCATTTCGACGGCGCGAAGGCTCGTTCGGCCCGTTCGTAGTGGCCGCATTTATGCGGCTTTCTTCTGAGTAGGTCCCGAGAAATCGAGACGATTCAAGACGACCTCGGACCCAGCCGTCACGATTGGCACACCAGTTGCTTCTCTTGATATCCATACGGCGGGCACGATGCGGGCGCGAGAAAGGAAACAGCGATGATACTTCTGCTGGTACAATTCGCAATCGGCATGACGCCCCTAATGGTGCTGGCGGCGGCAGTGATCGTGCGTCCGTAGCGGGGCGGTGTGTTTCTTGGAGTGCTGCCCCGGGTGTGTTCACCCGGGGCTAAATAGATGGCCGACCGCGTCGCCGACGACTCCTACACGGCGTTCGGTCTGCACGCGGCTACCTATCTGTTGCTCTACATGGCGTTCGAGTTTCACTATCGCCGATCCATCTCGACGTAGCCAACATCTCGACGTAGCCAAGCCGGCCAACGAAACGTTCGGGGCGATCCTCTGCGGATTCCTCTGGGGCACGATCGCCTTTCGCACACGCTCGATCCTCTGCGGGCTGTTGCTGCACTTCCTGCTGGGGATTGCCTTGCTCTTCGGCCTGTGGTAGAGTGGCGGCACCGTTATGGACGGTCGGCAACGACACAAACAGGGAGATGCAAATGAACCAATTGCAGTCGTCGGGCGGTTCGCGGAGTTACGTATTAAGGTGTGCCGTTGTTGCGGCGTTGGCCGGATTCCTGTTCGGGTTCGACGCCATCGTGATTTCCGGGGCCGAACAGAAAATTCAATCCCTTTGGCGACTCGACGGCGCCATGCACGGCTGGTGCATGAGTGCGGCCCTATGGGGGACCGTTCTCGGTGCTTTGTTCGGCGGTTGGCCGACGGAGCGATTCGGACGACGGAAAACGTTGCTCTGGATCGGTCTTCTGTATTTCGTCTCGGCGGTCGGTTCGGGCCTCGCCCCGGAAGCGTATTTCTTCATGTTCGCTCGATTCATCGGCGGCGTGGGCGTTGGAATCGCAACCGTCGCATCGCCAATGTATATCTCGGAAATATCGCCGCCCAAGCTGCGCGGACGGCTGGCGGGCATGTTCCAGTTCAATATCGTTTTCGGCATCCTCGTGGCCTTCGTCTCTAACTACTTCATCGGCAAGTGGGTCAACGAGGACATCGGCTGGCGTTGGATGCTCGGTGTCGAGGCCCTTCCCGCGCTGTTGTATACGGTCCTCTGCTTCAGCATTCCCGAAAGTCCGCGCTGGTTGATCACCCACGGCGGACAGCGCGAGGCCGGGACGGAAATCTTCCGCAAGATCAATCCGGGATTCTCGGAGTCGGAAATCCAGCAACTGGTCGATTCGGTGGACGCGAGCGTGGGCGATCGGGCAACGGCTGCCAAGTTCTTCACGACGAGGCTAAGGGTGCCCATCATGTTGGCATTCTTTATTGCCGCCTTCAACCAATTGTCGGGCATCAACGCCATCCTCTTTTTCGCACCGCGTCTGCTCGGATTGACAGGCATCAGTGATCCACTTTCCGCCGCGGTCGGAATTGGTGTGACGAATCTGGTCTTCACCTTCGTGGGGCTTTGGCTGATCGACAAGCTGGGCCGCCGTACGCTGCTCTACATCGGCTCGTTCGGCTACATCGCCTCGCTGGGCGTTTGCGCCTTCTTCTTCTTGGCGTTTCCCGGATTCCGGGTCGTGTCGACCGCTATCGACGTCGACAACAGCGCCGGGCAGATGATCGAAATTGACAATCCCGAAACGACCCTGTCGGACAAAGATAAGGACGAGGTTCGCGACGAGTATGCCAAGGCCAAGCAGAAGCTGATTGCGGCAACCACACAAGAGGGCTATTCGGGCACGGAAGTGACGATGGCCCAACTGGAAGAGGATCTTGTCAAGCAGCGCGAGTTGGCGGCAGAAATTGCGGAAGAGGAAGCCGAAAGAAAGAAAGTCGAGAAAGCAGGCGGTGATCTCGCAAAGGTTGACGACGGAATTGCGAAACTGAAGGAAAAAAAGAAAGACCTCCTCCCCGCAAAGCGAAAGGCGGAGGCATCCGGAATCCTGGGCCCAATGAAGTTCGTCGTGCTGTTTTCGATTATGGCCTTCATCGCCGCACACGCCATCGGCCAGGGTGCGGTGATTTGGGTCTTCATCAGCGAAATCTTCCCGAATCGAAACCGGGCCGCCGGTCAGACCCTGGGAAGCTCCACGCATTGGCTGTTCGCAGCGGTGATTACTCAGTTGTTCCCGATTGCGATCAAGACCTTCGATGCGGGCATTCTGTTTGCCTTCTTCTGCGCGATGATGTGCCTCCAACTGGTCTGGGTGAAATTGATGGTCCCCGAGACCAAAGAGGTGCCACTGGAAGACATCCAGAAGAAACTGGGTATCAAATGACCGGGCCGGTAGGGTGCGTGAAACGCACCACAATGTCAAAGGTGCGTTGCACGCACCCTACGGAAAATCGATAAGACCCTCTTGAAGAAAGACATCAAAATGAAAATGAAACCCATGAAGCTGGTCGTTGCGGCTCTCGCACTTATAGTTCTGATCCCGGTCGTCGACGTCGGTGCGCAAGGCGCCACGCGCACCAAATCCCCGAAAGTTATGTCGCCGCCGGAATCGTTCTTCGCAATGGTCCGCGGGAAAGATCGCGAGGCGGCGCGGAAGTTCTACAAGAAATGTATCTACGCCGACGGGTTGCCGATCGCGGCCGCCGCCGAGGTCGCCGATCTGGCCCTGCTGCGTTCCCACGAAATTGTCACCCACATGCTGGCCGGTCGACCCGACGTGCTCAAGGCAATGGTCGATTCGGGCATGTACCTGGTAATCATCGGCAAGGATCAAGTCTACACCGACCTGCCCGAAAACAGAAACCTGAGCAACAAGGCCTACCTCAACGAACGGGTACGCGGCACGGGCGGGCGGCCGACCAGCTTCGGCGAAGAGAACCTGCTGAGCCTGCCGCTGGACCGTTACGACGACGAGAGCATCGCGGTGCATGAATTCTGCCATACGATCGACGGCACCTTGGGCAAGATCGACCCGACGTGGGAAGCCCGAATGACGGCCACCTACCGCAACGCGATCAAGAAAGGGCTCTATAAGGACACCTATTGGGGCTCCTGCGACAGCGAATACTGGGCCGAGCTCGCACAAACCTATTTCGACTGCAACCGCGTGAACAACTACAACCACGGGCCCATCGGGCGTCGCGAGCAACTCAAGCTCTACGATCCGGAAGGCTACGAACTGGTTCGTAGCGTGTTCAACCTGCGTCCCGATCAGGATTGGCGCTACAAATGGCTGCAACCGTTGCCCAACGTCGAGGCACCGCCAAAGAAGTTCAACATCGATCCCTATTACACCAAGTTCACCTTTGCACGCGAGTTCACCGTGGTCGGACGCGAGGCCAGCGACGAGGCCCTGCTCAAAGCGAACGACACGATCCGCAAGATGTTTGCCTACCGACACGATATCCTCAAGGCACTGATTCTCGACAACGCCAAGTTGGTCGTGTTGGGCCCCAACGAGAGTCTGTCCGACCTGCCCGAGTTCAAGAAGCTCCAAGGCAAACGCCCCGACCACATGGCGCGGATGTTGGACTACACGCCCGAGTTGAAGCTAATGGTCGTCGGCCAGGAGAACGTGCTCGCCGATCTGGACAACGACCGCTACGCTACCGGGTGCCAGGTCGTCCGCGTGTTTGCCAAGGCCGTCTATCGCCTGACCGCCAAGCGACCGGTCGACCCGAATTGGGACAATCGACGTCGTCGTGTGCAACAGTACGAACTACGCGTGCAGCGGATGGACGTCCGGTTCGACAAACGGCTCGCGGCCCTTTACAGCGCCGCCATGGAGAAGGGCCTCTGGAAAGGCACGGCCGCGGTCCAAGATCGGGTCGAATACTGGGCCGACGGCGTGGCCGCCTACTTCGAAGCAGCCGGCCAGGGCACGCCACCGAACGACGCCGACCGGCCGATCACCACCCGCGAGGCACTCAAGCAATACGACCCGGGCCTGTTCGAGTTGGTCGACGACACGATGGGCTATCGCGGAAAAGTGGACTGGCGATACCGGTCGACGAACGCTCGGTAGTCTTCCGGCGTGTCGATGCCGAAGGTGGGCTCGTCGACGACGCCGACGACGATGCGATGCCCTGCCTCTAGGATCCGTAGTTGTTCGAGGCTTTCTATCCGTTCGAGCTGCGACGGCGGCAGATCGGCCAACTGAAGTAGGAACTCGCGGCGATAGGCGTAGAGGCCTACGTGCTGGTAGAAACTGGGCGGCTCGGCCGAGAGTAGGCGGGCGTCCCATTGGCGGGCGTGCGGGATCGGGCTGCGGCTGAAATAGAGCGCCCGACCGCGATCGTCGAAAACCACTTTCACGCAGGCTGGGTCTTCCAGTTGGCTGCGGCTGCGGATCGGCGTGGCCAACGTCGAGACGACCGCGTCGGGATTCTGTTCCAGCAACTCGACGGCCAGATCGATCGAGCGGCCGGAAAGTTCCGGTTCGTCGCCCTGGACGTTGACAATCACGTCGGCGTCGTCGAGCGTTCGGGCGATTTGGGCCACGCGATCGGTTCCGCTGGCGGCGTCGGGGTCGGTCATTTCGGCCCGGCCACCGAAACGGCGGACCTCGTCGAGGATTTCCGGGTGATCGGTGGCCACGCAGACGCCCAACGGACGTTGGGCCTGCATAGCCGCTTCGAACGTGTGCTGGATGAGCGTCTTGCCCGTCTCGCGAAGCATCAGCTTCCGCGGCAGGCGGGTCGAGGCGAGCCGGGCCGGGATGACGATATAGCTGGCGTAGCGCACGGGCGATTTGGCGGCAGGCTGGGCCATCGGCAAAAGTCCTCCTTGACCAGGGTCGGCGGATTGTACCCGGAGCGGCCGGGGCAAGGATAGGCCGGTTTTGTGCAGCAACTCCAGTTAGCCATTGCCCAACAAAGACGGCCACCGCCAACGTACCCAGCATCGTACTGGTCTGCATTCGCCGAAAGTATTGCCGGCGACGGTAGTCTGTCTCCTCGGCGTCCATCTCCCGTTCTTGTGCCCGACGCCACGAGCGAACGTGCAGCATCATCAAGCCGCCCGCACAAAGCAGCAGGAACAGTGAAACGGCAGCCGACAACCAAACGTTCATGGCGATTTCAGATTTCAGATTTGGGACTGGGGGCTCGGGCCGTTTAGCGGTCGCCGGCACGGCGACCCACTCCCCACTCCCCACTCTCCACTCCCCACTCCCCACTCCCCACTACTCCCTCCGCAACCACTCGCGAACGACCCAGCCTACCTTGGCGAGGCTTAGCGCCGAACACATCTCGGGTACGTCGTTCTGTGTGTGCCAGGGGGGGTAGTTGAAATCGATCACGTTGCAGCAGGCAATGCCGGCGATATCGTGTAGGGGAACGTGATCGTCCCTGACCCCGACGCCGCGCTCGGCTACGAACTCTCGCACGCCCAGCCGGTCGGCCGTGGCCCATATCTCGCGGACCAGCGGACGCGTGTCGTCCCACGACATGCTGTAGCTTTCCTGATAGAGCCGAAGATCCTTATCTGCGATCATATCCAGCAACACGCCGAACCGGTAGCGGTAGGGCGGCGGGTTGCGAACGTACTGCCGGGCGAAATGCTCCGAGCCGATGAAGAACCGGCCGTCTTCGCGAAAGAGGAACTCCTCGGCGTCGAAGAGCACGAAATCGACGCCGTACTTGCAGTCGAGCTCCCGCATCTCGTGGGCAAGTTCCATCAACAGGGCCACGCCGCTGCCACCGTCGTTGGCCCCGACGAACCGCCCCCGCGGGTCCTTCGGGTCGCGTAGCGGAAATGGCAACGTGTCGTAATGGGCACACAACAGGATCCGCTCCGTGCTCTTCGGGTGCCAGTGGACGATCAGGTTGGCGATCGGCACCTGCGAGCCGTTCTCGGGATGTTCGGTCTCGAACCGTTGCCAGCGGATCTGACCGCCCAGTTTGCGGAAATGCTCTTCGAGCAGTTTCTGCTGCGTCGCCATGCCGGGCGAACCGCTCGGGCGGGGGCCGATCTCGCAAAGCTGCTTCAGATAATCGTACGCCCGGGATCCGTTGAAGGGGATCTCGTCCAAGCGGAGTTGGATGACGGGTCCGGTGTCGTTGTCCGAGCCCCATTCGTTCCAAATGATATAGCCGAACACGACGCAGCCACCGAGAACGACCGCGGCCAGGAAGGTCGTTTGGACGGATAACTTGGGGGGCGGTATCTCGTCTTTTTTCCGTTTGTTCATGCACCCACTAACTACCAGCCCGGCCGAAACAAATCAACCGCAACGCCCGCCCGCCACAATAGGGGGTGGCGCAACGGGCGTACTGCCCCGGGGGGAACCGTGGTATAATCGGCCGAGATTTTGGGCCGATCGTGCAATGCGTCCACCCGATCGGCGTCGTGGCTGCTGGGAGTACAACTCAAAATGGACAACTCATCCTTCCTGCCGCCGAGCAGGATTATCGCGACACTGGCGATACTGATTGCAGCGGGGCAAAGCACGGCATTGGCCGAAGCAAAAACGCGCGTGGACGACGTTGCGGGCGTCGGGCTCAAGGTCGATCTCAAAGCGCGGCCTTTCCGTTTGAGTCAGGTCCGCCTGACCGACGGATACAGCAAGCAGGCGCAGGAGGCGAACCGACGCTACCTGCACGCGCTGGACCCCGACCGGCTGCTGCACAGCTTCCGCGTGACGGCGGGGCTGCCGTCGCAAGCCAAGCCCCTGGGAGGCTGGGAAGCACCCGCTTGTGGTTTGCGCGGGCACTTTGTCGGACATTATCTCTCCGCATGCGCCCAGATGTATGCGAGCACCGACGATCTCGAGCTGAAGAACCGCGCCGAGAAGATGGTGGGCGAACTGGCGAAGTGTCAGGCCGCCCTGAAAACCGGTTATCTCAGCGGGTTTCCCGTCGCCGCGTTCGACGTCCTAGAGGAGAAATTCGGCGGCGTGTGGGCACCCTATTACACGATTCACAAGATCATGGCCGGCCTGCTCGACGTGTATATGCTATGCGGGAACAAACGGGCGCTGACCGTCGTGGAGCAAATGGCAGACTATTTCAGGACGCGCATGAACGCACTCTCGGCCGAGCAGATCGAAAAACTCTTGCGCTGCGATAAATGCAACCCGACTAACGAATACGGCGGCATGAGCGACGTACTGCACGATCTGTATGCAGTAACGGGTAAACGGCAATACCTAGACTTCGCGCATGTCTTCGATCGCGATTGGTTCCTCCGTCCGTTGATGCAAGGCCGAGACAACCTCACCAATCTGCACTGCAATACGCACATACCGATCGTGCTGGGGGCGGCCAGGCATTACGAACTCACGGGTACGGTTGATTATCGCCGGGCCGTAGAGTTCTTCTGGGACAGGGTAACGCGGACGCGCTCGTACGTAACCGGCAACTGCAGCGGACCGGCGGCCAACCCGACCACGGGCACCAGCCGCAAGGCGGAACACTGGAGTTTGCCGAACAAGCTGGCCGACACGCTAAGCGGCCAGGTGTGCGAAAGCTGCGCCGGGCATAATATGCTCAAGGTGACCGGCAAATTGTTCTCCTGGACCGCCGATACGAAGTACGCCGACTTCGCGGAACGGTTGTACTTCAATACGGTTCTCAATCAGCAAGACCCGGCGACGGGAATGTTCGTCTATCACCAGCCGTTGGGGTCGCCGCGCAAGAAACACTACGGCAGCGCCAATAACACTTTCTGGTGCTGCCACGGCACGGGAGTCGAAGCATTCGCGGAACTGACGAAGGACGTCTATTTTCACGACGGCGACAATCTGTGGGTAAACCTGTACGTCGCATCGCAGTTGAACTGGGAGCAAAAGGGCCTGCGGCTCGAGCAGATCACCCGGTTTCCCGAGGCCGAGACTGCACGCTTTGTCTTTCACCTCAGCAGCCCGATCGAACTGAGAGTAAATCTGCGAATTCCTTACTGGGCCAAGGCCGGAGCCGCGGTAAGCGTCAACGGCGAGCAAACGGCGAGTACACGGTTAAAGGCGAACTCCTTCTATAGCCTCAAGCGCCAATGGCAAGACGGCGACACGTTAGAACTGTCCTTGCCCATGCCTTTGCACCTTCACGCCATGCCCGACGACGCAAATCTGGTAGCGTTGACGGCGGGCCCGGTGGTTCTGGCGGGGCTGAGCGACGATGAACTCACCTACAAAGGGACCGCCGCCGAACTGCTCGAATCCGTCGAGCCGGTGAAGGGGAAACGGCTGACATTTGTTCTGGAATCGCAAGGCAAGGCGATTACATTCAAGCCGCTTTATCGTGTGATAAACGAATCGTATGGGGTGTATATCAAGACGGGCACAAAAGAGTAGGCATTCGTTCCGTAATCCACCTCACGATGTCTCAGAAGGCGATCCGATGAAAACGACCACCACCCGACGCACGTTCCTTGGAGCTATCGCAGCTTTCTTGACCGGAAGTGGCAAGCTATTCGGCCGATCGCTCCGACGCCTGATACCCAACAGGCAGGAGCAACGTGCGGCTGAGCGAGGCCGCAAGCTGGGCATCGGCACCGTCTCCTTGGAGGGACCGGACCGCGTCGAGGTCAACACGTTGCAGACGTGGACGCTCGTGTATACCGCGGGCCAGGGTGGTATCAAGCCCGGCGGAGGGCTGCGGATCGGGCTGAGGCATCTGCAAAACTGGCATGCAAAGCTCCCGCAAACGAAACGCGCCGGCGAAGAAGGTTATCTGACGGCCGAGGCCGACGGCGAAGCGCCCGTCGATGCATCGATCCCCGGATGGAGCAAGGTCGGTTCGCAGTATTTCGCCTGGCAGAACATCGTGGAGGCCGTCGTCGGCGAGCCGGGGCTCGAGCCGGGTAAACAACTGCGGATCACCTTCGGCGACCGGCGCGGCGGCAGTCGAGGCTGGCGCGCGACGCCGTTCGACGAGACCCACTACGGACTGAAATGCTACGTCGACGTCACCGGCAGCGGCGAATTCCTGCCGATTGAAGAAAGCCCCACCGTCCAGGTCGTCGCTGCCGCGCCGACGAAGCTTGCCGTGCTGACGCCGTCCGACGCCGTCGTCGGTAAGCCCTGCTGGTGCCTGGTCCGTGCCGAGGATCGCTTCGGCAATCCGGCTCCGCGATACCGAGGCAAGGTGCGTCTGACCTCGACCGACTCAAAGGCCGAACTGCCCGAGGAGTTCACTTTCACCGCCGACGATCGGGGTGTGCATCGCTTCGAAAACATCGTGTTGCGCACTCCGGGCGATCACACTATTTCCGCCACCGACGGCGAGTTGACCGATCGCAGCAACCCGGTCCGCGTTGCCCAGAACCGGCCCGCGCGGCGCGTGTTTTGGGGCGATCTGCACACGCACACGCTGCAATCCGACGGCCGGGGTACGGTCGAGCAGGCCTACGGCTTCGCCAAGCGGGTTGCCGGGCTCGACTTTGCCGCCGTCAGCGACCACGCCTTCGAGATCCTCGACGAAATGTGGGAGTTGAACAAACGGGTGACGCGGCGCTTTAACGAGCCCGGGCGGTTCGTTACGATGAACGCCTTCGAGTGGAGCGGTACCTCGCCGATCGGCGGCGACCACAACGTCTACTTCCTGGGCGACGACCCGCCCATCTATCGTTCGACGCTGATGTACCACCCGAAAAACTACCAAATGGACCATGACAAGCCGAAAGTCGACCATGTCACCAAGCTGTTCAAACTGCTACGCGATAATTTCGAGCCGGGCACCGTGTTCTGCATTCCTCACTGGGGCGGGCGACGAGGAAATCCGCAGTGGCACGATCCCCAAGTGCAGCGACTGATCGAAATCTTCAGCGAGCACCGCCGCAGCGAAGACTGGGCTCGCACGTACCTCACCGCCGGCCACCGCCTTGGCATCATGGCCAGCGGCGACAACCACTCCGGCAACCCGGGCTACGGGTGCCTCAAGCCGTCGCGCAACTGGGATACGCAGGAGATCGGCATGGCGCTGATCGCCGTCCAGGCCGAGCAGTTGTCGCGAGAGTCGATCTTCCGTGCCCTGTACGATCGTCGTGTCTACGCCACCAGCGGGGCACGGATTCTGCTCGACTTCACCGTTGCCGGCCGGCCGATGGGCAGCGAGATACAGACCGACGACGCTCCCCGGATCGCCGTCGACGTTGTCGGCACCGCACCGATCGAGCGGATAGAGGTCAAACGCAACTGCGAAACCGTCCGCGTCCATGAGCCCGAAGGCGAATCGGCGAAGTTCACCTGGTCCGATCCCGCCTTCGACGCCGACAAACCTTGCCTCTATTACGTCCGCATCGTCCAAACCGACGGCGAAGAAGCAATCTCCAGCCCCGTATGGGTCAATTGACACCAACGGAGGAACCCTCGGGGGCAGATCGCACTTTGTCACGAGTCTGCAAAAACAGACTTTGCAGTTCTCCTGCAACCCGTTCCCAAACTCTTTTTCCCATGATAGAGCAGAGGCTGTCGTGGGGATCGAAGAAACAAAAGAAAGAAAAAAGAAGAAGAAAAAGAAAAGGACAGGCATTATCCGGCATTATCCTATTGACGGCCTGGCGCGAATCGGGTAGATTACGCTGGTATCACTTGCCTTGTGGGAGGATTTTGCGATGACGATGGCTCGGTCTCGGTTGGTTGATTTGGATGTAACTCGTT
>SDBT01006917.1_pt1 | contig 18753 bp, 14 predicted proteins | sample 2277101 | NCBI WGS metagenome assembly SDBT01 (sample SAMN10404973, study PRJNA504765) | marine sediment metagenome | isolation source: marine sediment core GS10_PC15, 103 cmbsf | place: Arctic Ocean: Southern Knipovich Ridge | collected 2010
AGCGCTAGAGTTTCCTTTTACTAAAAATACAAGGCCCGTGTGTACTTTTCCTACCGCATTGCTTTCGTCATTTAGTAAGCCTAACGGTTGCATTGTAAATGTTCCTTTAAAAAAAACTTCTTCTTCAAATTCTCTTATTGACCAGTCGGCGATGTTTTTATTTATGATATCCCTTTTATGTATATGACCGCCGATTCCAAGTGAATATTTGCTTTTTAATCTTGTTTCTCTGGCTGTTGGTTTTCGTTGCATCAGAAAATATTTGTTTTCGTGATTAAATATAAGGTACGGAATGATTTGTTTAAAATTGGGATCTTCTTCTGCATCAGGGCGATCAATAAAAGTTCCTCTAGATAAAATTAATTTTTCATATTGATCTAATTCAACTGGATGTAATCCGTTTAAAATACCGTAGGGAAATAGAAATTCTCTTCTAACCGCTAAGATGTTTTTATAGCTGGGGTCTTTAAGTTTTCCCTCATTGCAGGCTTTTACAAGTTCTCTTATATTTTTTTGCCTAGAAGATTCACTAAAATGCATAGACGTGCTCCTGTTAAAATAGAAGGGATTTAATTTTCTTATATTCTATGTTAGAAAATAAGAAGAAAAATTTAATAAAATTATCATGTAAAATCTTTTAGGAATTGTAGCCACAAACTTTCTTGTGCAAATTTTGTTCTTAGATAAGAAATATCGATGAGTGAATTTTTTGGATAATATATGGAAATTCCTTTGGCTTGTGAAGTGTCTTTCCCTGTAGTATTTGCAATGAAGGTCGTTTCAATTAATTTTATTTTGGGGCTATTTTGAAAAGTAGTGAAGAAAATTTAAAAAAATTATCAAGCAATACGTTCTAAAAATTCTGGCCACAAACTTTCTTGTGCGAATTTTGTTTTGAAGTAAGAAAAATGGGGGTATAAATAGTCTGGTGGATAGTATATGGAGATTCCTTTGGCTTGCGAGGCGTTTTTTCCTGTAACATTTGCGATAACGATTGTTTCAATTAATTTTATTCCATCAATTAAACATTTTTTTAGTTTTTCTATCGGTTCAGACGTAGGAAGGTTTTGAAGATTTTTGTGAAGCTCAGAGTAAAAAGAGGCAAAATCGACATATAGATAGTGATACTTTTGCCGTTTTTCGTTCCATTGTTTTAAAAACCCTAGGGATTTTTCTTTTGATTCTCTAACGGTCGTTTTTCTAATGACATAACCATGTAATCTCTTACATTCTTGAAGGTGGGTGATTATTTGATCGAGATTATTTTTTAAATCGTTAATTTTTTCCAAATTGATGGCTGATAGAGTAAACCAATTTAGCCGATTTTGATAATATGATCCATAGGTGTTGACTATAATATTTGCAAGTTCAAAAGGGTTTAATGAGCGGGATGCAAGTTCTCCAAATATTTCTGAGTAACGCCATCCGTAAGCATATTCTTGTTCTTCAGAACCTACGAAAATTTTTGCATAATCTTTTAGCTGATAAAGTGTTTCAATACCTCCCATCAAGCAGGAATCCATGCCGATGAGGTCGATCTTTTTACCTAAGATTTTGTTAATTTGTTGCATTGATTCAATCAGCATTTGATTGTTTAGGTATGTTTTATCTTCCATATTAAAAAGGATACCTTTTTTGGGTATGAAATCTTGTATTTCGTGAGGAGCAGGGTCTGTAATCCCGCTACCGTGACCTGAAAGAATAATGGCTATATGCTTAGAAGGATAGTTGGCAACTCCCCATCGGACAAAATCTACAATTTTTTCTGGATAATCGGATTCAGTTAAAGGCAAACTTTGAGCAAGCTCGAGTTTTCCTCTAGTTGCTTTATAGCGCCATATGCCGTTTTTTTGTGGTTGTTCCCATTGTACAAGAATATTTAATCTTTCGTTGGATCCAATGCGTGCCATATCTTTTAAGTTTTGTATAAAAAAGCTGTGTAGATCATCGCTTCTCTTATCACATCCCTTTGTTTGAGCGATAACAAAAACTGTCCACGTTGTTTCTTCCTGTTCAGCAGAAAGGATTGTTGGATGAAAAACAAAATAGATAGAAAAAAGAAGTATGAAGCGTTTTGTTTTCAAATTTGTTGATTGCCTCATTTTGATAGTTCTCCTGTTTATGATATCAGGTTAAGGGATATGATTTTGAGAAGTCAACGATTTACAAATAACAAGGTAGATGATGAATTTTAAAAGATAAGCAATTCAAAATTTATCATTATCATGAAGGTATTCCAGCAACATGTTTTCTAGCACTTTCCCACCAATAGGCGTCCCATGGGCAAGGTACATTTGAAGTGTCAGAAAAAGTAGCTAGGCAATTACCGTGTAAATTCCATAGTTTTGCTGTACCGTCATGAGAAACAGTAATAAGATGATTATCGGTAGAACTGAAGTCTACTGATAAAACCTCATTTATATGTCCTTGAAAAGTAGCCAAACAGATACCATTTAGATCCCAGAGTTTTACTGTCCCGTCCCAGTAAGTAGTAATAACACGATTACCGTTAGGATCGAAGGCTGCTAATAAAACTCCGAAGAAGGGGTCACCAGAAGAATCATGTGGGCTTTTTTCTCCAAAGGTGGTTATGCAAGTACCATCTAGCTTCCAAAGCTTTGCTGTACCGTCACGGGAAGCAGTAAGGAGGTGATTTTCTGCAGGGTTAAGAGTTGCTGAATTAATAAGGCCAGTATGTCCATTAAAAGTGGCTAAGCAATTACTATGTAAATCCCAAAGTTCTATTATTTCGTCCCAAAAAGTGGCAACAATAAGATTACTAGTAGGATTGAAAGTTGTGAATAAGCCTGAGAATGAGAAAACTAGATCTCCTGAATTTTCTAAGAAAATCGGCTTTTGTTGTTGTTTCTGAAAAGTGGCTAGGCAAGTGTTGTTTCTGTATCCGAGGAGTTTTTGAAGAAAAGAGGGCTTAATATTCCATTGTTTTATGCCTTTTTCAGAAATGGTAACAAGGTGATTATTCTTAGGAATAAAGATTTTTGAGCAGATACCGCTTCTAAGAGTTGCTAAACGGTTACCGTGTAGATCCCAGAGCTTTGTTGTGCCGTCACGAGAAGTGGTGATAATGTTATTGCCGTCATGATTAAAAATTGCAGATAGAAGCGTATCTGTATGTCCCTTAAAAGTTACTAAGCAGTTGCCACCTAGATCCCATAGCTTTGCTGTTTTGTCACAAGAAGCGGTGATAAGGCGACTCCCGTCAGGATTAAAGCTTGCGGATTTAATTTTATCGGTATGTCCATGAAAAATTACTAAACACCTGCCTTGTAAATCCCAAAGCTTTGCTGTGCCATCCGAAAAAGTGGTAATAATGCGATTGCCTGCGGGATTGAAAGTTGCTGAAGTGACTACAGTTGAATAATACTCTGGAGAATACCATCCATAAGGTTGATGATCCCTGGTAAGCTTATCAATTAATAGGGTTTTTAAATCTTCGGGCAAATCTTCTAGGTGGTCAAATAGATATTCTACGATTTTAGACACGCTTTCTGATTCAGAGGGTGGGCTTTCTAAATTTTTAGGTGGTTCTTTTGGGGTTTGAGCAGGATCAGCGAAGTTGCCTGTGGGAGAGGTAACAATGTCTTCAGCGCATTTTAGATTAATCGATATGCTTGTAACTATGCATATTAATATGATTCTTATTATGTTCATTTTTAAGTCCTTTTCCTTCTTTTTATCCTTGTTATTTTACCTCCTAAATTTAATGATTTCAATCAATTTGTGTAGGTCCAATTACTGATTGAAACTAATTTTATTATCAAATGAATAGTATTACCAAAAGGTTTAGAATTGTAAGTCTTTATGGGGTGATAAATGTTATAAGAAGAAAAATTTAAAAAAATTATCAGGTAAAATCTTTTAAAAATTGTAGCCACAAACTTTCTTGTGCAAATTTTGTTCTTAGATAAGAAATATCGATGAGTGAATTTTTTGGATAATATATGGAAATTCCTTTGGCTTGTGTGACGTTTTTTCCTGCTGTGTTCGCAAAAACGCTTGTTTCAATTAATTTTATTCCATCGGTTAAATCTTTTTTAAGTTTTTCTATTTGCTCAGAAGAAGGGACTTCTTGAAGGCCTTTGTGTAGCTCAGAATAAAAAGATCCTAAGTCGACATATATTGGGATATTAAATTGCAAACATTTCCTTCTTGCGTTTTTAACTGTGTTTTTAATTACATTGCCTTGTAATTTTTGGCATTCATGAAGATGAATAATTATTTGATCGAGATTATTTTTTAAATGAATAATGTCTTCTAAGTTAACGGCCGATTGAGTAAACCAATTTATTCGATTTTGATAATATAGTCCATAAGTGTTGACTATATTGTTTGCAAGTTCAAAAGGGGTTAATGAATGGGATGAAAGTTCTTTAAATATTTCTGAGAAAATCCATCCGTAAGCATATTCTTGTTCTTCAGAGCCGACGAAAATAGTTGCTTGATCTTTTATTTGATATTGCATTTCAATACCGGACATTAAACAGGCATCCATTCCGATGATGTCAAGTTTTTGACCTCCTAAGATGTTGTTTTTAATTTGTTTCATGGTTTCAGTCAGTTGTTGATTGTTTAGGTAGGTTTTATTTTCAAAATCAAAAAGAACCCCTTTAATATTGGTATCGTATTTTTTAGATGTGACTTTTTCTATTTTTGGCTTCTGTTGAATGTTAGGGTCTATAATTCCGCTACCATGACCGGAAAAAATAAGTGCGAGATGTTTAGATTTATAGTTGGCAACTCCCCATCTAACAAAGTCTACAACTTTTTTTGTATAATCGGATTCAGTTAAAGGCAAATTTTGAGCAAGCTCGAGTTTTCCTCTAGTTACTTTATAGCGCCATATGCCGTTTTTTTGTGGTTGTTCCCATTGTACAAGAATATTTAATGTTTCATTGGATCCGATGCGTGCCATATCTTTTAGATTTTGTATGAAAAAACGATGGAGGTCATCATATCCTTTTGTTTGAGCGATAACAAGAATCGTCCACGTAGCTTCAGTTTCGGAAGGAATTTTTTCGGATTCAGAAAAAATTCTTGGAGAAAAAACGGAAAAATAGATAAAACAAAAAACAATGAAACGTTTTATTCTCAAATTTATTGATTGTTTCATTTCCCTGCCCCCTCTTTTATTTGTAAGTTTTAGCAATTTTTACTTGCTGTGCCCCGTATAGTGTCCCACGTGTCCCGTTTGTAAATTCGAACGTTTTGCTCTCAAAGAATAGATGTTGAAATATAAAATAGGCTCTAAGATCGTTTTGATTTTAAATGTAAACGTTTGTCTTGAGAGTTGTTTTTAAAATAATTACCACCCACCATTAGATTAAGTAAAGTGGTTTAGAGGTGTCAATAATTTACAAATAACAAAGAGAATGTCTTTTAAAACGCAAGTAGTGTGCCATTTTAAATTTTAAAAGTGTCTAAAAATAGAAAAAAGGGCCGAATTTGTTTTATACGATAAACAAATTCGGCTTAAAAAGAACTTAAAAAGTTGAAGAAACAGGTGTTTTTATTGGTTTTGCATCTCAAGCAATGATTCGGTAAAGTCTTCTAACGAAGGAGTTGCCTCACATCTATTAGCAGCTTTTCTGCAAGCATTATAAACCAATACTGAGATTGAGGCATGACTATAACCCTCTGTTGCATCTATAAAAGGATCGAGGCTATCAAGTAAAGAGGTTGTCCCTGCAGCAGGAACTATAGATTTAATTTCATGCTCAAATAAGGCCCTTCTTGTGTTGGAGTCAGGTAGTGATAGCTTTAGGTTAAAATCGAATCTTCCGGAGCGTATAAGTGCAGGGTCAATGTCTTCAGGATTGTTTGCAGCTGCAATTACTATCACCGGTCTATAAGGAGACTTAAGTTTGAAGTTGTTAAGCATTGTCAATAACTGGGATAGTGCAATTTTTCTTGCGTTATTTGAATCCGCGTGTCTTCTACTTCCGATAAAGTCTAGTTCATCAATAATTAGAATTGATGGACCAGACATTTCTGCGTCGTAGAAAATCTTTTTTATTGTATTTGAGATATCTTTAGGTTCACCGTTAATTAAGTCTCCGCAGGAAAGGTACCAGTAAGGGCAGCCTGCTTCTCCGGCTAAGGCGTGCATAAATAGTGTTTTTCCTATTCCAGGAGGACCAGAGAATAACACACCGTTAGGAGGGCGAGATCCAAAGCGCTTGGATAGAAGAGGGTTTGACAAAGCTGCTATAACCGGTTTTAACGTCTGTTTCTCTTTTTCATATCCAATAATATTGGAGAAAGTTATCTGTTTTTCTAGCTTTTTATCATGCAAGGTCTGTCGACGTCTTAACTCGGCCTCTTTTCTTTTTTGATTTAGATCATAATCGCCAGATTGCAACATTCTATATAATTCAATTGCAGGTCCTAATAACATTTTAATAACCAGATGTCTATCTTGTCTATTTATCTTGTTATCTAATGACTTTAAGTATTGGATGATTTGATCATGAGTTGAGGTTCCATCTTCAGGAGGCATAAGAGCGTCTGGATTCCACCGCCGTTTTAGGTAAAAGAAACCAATATCAAGAAAAGCGGCTCCTATTAAAATCACTTGTGGTAAAACTTTATAAGAAAAATCAGTTCCCCAAACTCTGTCTGTTATTTTGGAAAGAACGGTGCGGTTTTTAGACGGGTTATAAGTTTCGCTTTCAATTGTTCTAATCATTTTCTCGATGCTATTTGAAAGATGCCGGGTACCGATTCCTATTTCTTTTTCATTTTTGATAGTGATGCCTGTTCGACTGCAAAAGGCGAGGACTTTTTCTCGGAATAGAAGAAGATCCTTTTTGAGCAGTTCTTCATCAAGACTGTTTAGTATTACAAAATTGCAATTTTGTATTAATTTATCAATAAATTCTTTATCAAAAGAACGTCTGAGCTCCGCTATTCTTGTAACTTTTGTCCAATCATTTCGGGTTAAAAATTTTTGTACACCAAAACCTTCAGCTTCCGGATTTAATACTGGATCGTGAATAGGGGCGAGTTCGTTTTTTAGGACTGTGTTTATTGCTATGCGGTCGGTTCCTACTTGTGCAAATCTAAGAAGAAGATTGCGATAGTGTCTAGCTTCATGGGGAGAATCATCGGTAGGAGCTATTCTTGCAGGTTTAATCACTACAGGGTCGATGCCGGAGAGAACCAATAAAATCAGAATTTTTTTTATAAAATGCATTTTATATGTTCCTTACTATATTTAAAATAAATTTTAGACCATTTAAGATGAACTGTAGCGTAAAATTTATTATATTCCATAAGAAAGTCAAGTGCCTCCAGTGTTGAATGTGGCTTTTTATTGGATGATTTCAAAGTAGTATTGGACAGGGACTACTTCTTAAAGGAGGCCTTGTCGATTGATTTATTCCTCTTTATAGATTTTGGATTCTTCTATTGCTGTTTGGAATTCTTCCAATGACGGTACTTGTTCAAGTCTATGGCCAGCCCTTAGCCGTGCCATGTTAGAAATAGAGACAATATCGGCAAAGCTACAACCCTTTGACAGTTCGGCAAGTTGGTCTAAATCGAAGGTATGGTTTTTTATAGACTTCAGTTGACGCTCGAACATTGTTTTTCTTGCTGAAGCATCAGGGAGTCCCAGAGAAAGGTGAACGTCGAATCTTCCAGAGCGTAAGAGGGCTGGGTCGATATTTTCTATGTAGTTTGCAGTGGCTATAATCAAAATCGGCCTGTAAGGGTTTGGTGTTTGAAATCCGCTCAGTTTGGTCAATAATTTAGATAGAACTTTGGCCTTATCTGTGCTGGTTTTATCACCTTCAGATTTCCGGCTGCCAACAAAATCGAGTTCGTCTATGACCACTATTGAGGGAGCGGACATTTCTGCAAAACAGAAGAGCTCGTCAATTTTTTGTGTTGCCGTTTTTTCGTCATCCCCAAATAGCTCCGATCCGCAAATGCTCCAGCATGGACATCCCGATTCAGCAGCTATGGCCCTGGCAAACAGGGTTTTTCCGCTGCCTGGAGGCCCGACAAGAAATAGCCCCTTAGGTATTTCTGCGCCAAAACGTTTAAACCTCAGGGGATTTCGTAGAGCTTCTACGATTTGTTTTACATCCTTTTTTTCTTCTTCGTATCCGATGATATCCTTGAAGAAGATTGTTTTTTCTATGGTTTTTTTAAATTGATTTAATCGGCGTTTAATTTCGAGATCTCTTTTTTGGCAGTATGCATCATAGGTATTTTTTTGCATGGCTTTGTAAAAGTTAATAGTTGGTACGCTGATAGCTCCCAGAAAGAAGCCAACTACCCAGTCGATAAAGCTTCCAACTACCGGAGGAAGCTCGTTGAGCCAACCTGCTACGTAAAGCCTAACAGTGGTACCATCCGCATCAATTATTATATTCTGAAATCTTCTGGGAATGATTAAAGGGATCCAATGGGTTCTAGAGAAAAAAATGCCAAGCTTTGCTGCACCAACTCCCAAGGTAAGAAGATCTGGTAATACCTCATAAGAAAAATTTGTTCCCCAAATGCGCTCTTTTATTTTAACTAGATTTGTGATGTTTCTTGAAGGTTCGTGTGCTTCGGTTTTGATTGTTGAAACCATGTTGTGAATGTTTTCTAGGATATCTTGAATGTTGCCTTCTTCTCCAATGATGTTTGGTGTAGACAGTTCGGCATAACTGCAAAAATCAGAGATTTTTATTCCAAGAGCAATAATTTCTTTTTTGAAGGTTTTTGGGTCGATGGAATTAAAGGTTAAAAAATTGGAGTGATGTTCGAATAAAGATTTAATGAATTGATCTTCAAAAGATTTCTCTAACTCCCCAATTTTTTTTACATATTTCCATTGTTTTACTGTTAACAAACGAGATGTAAAAAAAGATCTCCCTTCATGTATTCTTGAGAGTTCAATTTGTAGTGTTTTTTTTACTTGAAAGAGATCAATTCCCATTTGTGCAAATTCGAGAAATAGTTTTCGTGCAAGTTGGACTTGGTTAATAAATGTTTGGTCTCTGTTGGCTTTTTGTATGGTTTTTGGGTTTTTTTTAGGAGTTGGAGTAGCATAGAATTTTGTAGAAGGTAAAATTATGCCGACAAAAAGAAACATTATTAATAAATGTGAGATCTTTTTTTTTATTTTCATTTAAATATTCTTTTGAGTGTATGAATTTTAGAAATCATTTATCTTTAATCGGTTAAATTTTCACGAAAAGCTTTTTCTTTTTTTATTTTTTTTATAACGTTTTCGAAGTCCTCAATTGAAGGAATTTTCTTCTTTCTAAATGTGCTTTTTAGTCGAGCGGCATTTACAACGTTAACAATATCAGCAAAGCTGAGGCCTTCTGTTAGAACTGCAAGATCATCGATGTTTAAAGTTTTAGATTTTTTATCAATTTGTAAGGTGGTTTCGAGTTGAAGCTCTAACATTTTTTTACGGTCGGAGAGGCTTGGCAAACCTAAGCTTAAGTGAATATCAAACCGTCCAGTACGCATTAGTGCTTTGTCAATATTTTCTAAATAGTTTGCTGTAGCGATAAGCAGCACCGGACGATAAGGATTTCTACTATTGAAGCCGCTGAGTTTTGTTAGCAATTTGGCTAAAGTTTTTGCTTTATCGCTGTTGGCCTTGTCATTATCGTTTTTTCTTGTTCCGATAAAGTCGAGTTCATCTACAATGACAATTGATGGGGCAAAATATGATGCTGTGGCAAAAAGGTCATCAATTTTTTGTGCTGACGTTTTTGCTTCATCGCCAAATAGTTCTGTGCTGCAAAGATACCAGCAAGGACAGCCAATTTCGCCGGCTATAGCTTTTGCAAGCATCGTTTTTCCGCAGCCAGGAGGACCTGTGAATAGTAGACCGCTGGGGACAAAAGCTCCAAAAGCACGGGGCTTAAGGGGGTTTGTCATACCTTCGATTACAGATTTGAGATTTTCTTTTTCTTTATCATATCCCATGATGTCAGTAAATTTTACGGTACTCCTTGGAGTTTCTTTAAAAGATGTTTCCTTCCGTTTATTTTCAGCTTCTAAGCGTTTCTTGTATAATTCGTAATCATCGGTTTGTAGTTTTTTGTAGATTGTTGCAGCTGGAATGCCCAGAGAATCGATAAATGAGATTATTTTAGTTATATAGGGGGTGTTTCTATAATTACCGGCGTTGACACGGTCCATATTGACAATACAGTAAATATAAAGTGTATAAAGATTAACAATTTTACCTAGAGCGGAGCTAAATGCTAATAAGGCAGGTAGTATTTCATAAGAGAAAGAGCTACCCCAAAGAAGAGTTTTTAATTTTTCGGCTCTTGAGAGGTGGTAGGAAGATGCCTCACCTTCAACTCTTGAGGCCATGTTTTGAATATTTTGTAGGATGTCTTGAGTAGAACCTTCAAGTCCAATTACTTTTGCTGAAATTTCGCTTAGGAGGCAGAATTTGCAGATTGTACTTTCTACAAGCGCCAGTTCCTTTTTAAAAACAGTAGCATCGATATTATCGAGGATTAGAAATTTGCAATTTTTGACCCAGCTTTCTATAAATTTTGGCTCAAAACAGAACTCTAATTCTACAATTTTTGTTGCTTTTTCCCATTGTCCTTTTGTTAAGAGCCGGACCGGTTTGAAATTTTTAACCGGAACTACTTGTGGATCATGGAATAATGCAAGATCATCTTTGAGTTTTTTTTGCTTTTGGATTAAATCGTATCCTCCTTGAACAAACGTAAGGCATGATCTGCGTGCAAGCTCAATTTGTTCAGTTGGAACAATATTTTGTGTGGATGTTGCCGTTAGGTTTGTTTTTATGGAGAAAAGCAAAGTAAAAAATGATAGAACAACGAACAGATACGAGCCTGGAAGACTTTTTTTAATTTGCATTTAACGTTCCTTTTAAAGTTGTAAGAAATAGGAAGATTGTACTAATTTTGCTGTTATTTTGCGTTTAATTTATCTGTTAAGGTTAAATATTAATAACCTTTTGCGATTTTAAAGTCAAGTGGGCCTTATTGTACAATTTATATTGTTTGATATGAGCCATAATAAATATTATTCTGGGAAGAGATCTACAGTTTTTACAAATAAAGAGGCCTAAAGCCTTTATCCAATAAGGTGTGCGAGGGTAAATCATGAACTACAGCTTCAAAGAGGTCGAAAAAAAGTGGCAACAGAAATGGGAGGAGGTTCCGTATTTCCAGGCTAAAAAGTCTAGAGAGGATAAGAAATTTTATTGCCTTGATATGTTTCCATATCCTTCAGGAGCGGGGATTCATGTGGGGCACTGGAAAAGTTATACGCTTTCAGATGTCTATTCCCGTCAGAAGTTTCTTCAGGGGTACAATGTTCTGCACCCAATGGGCTGGGATGCCTTTGGACTTCCTGCAGAAAACTATGCAATTAGCCAAGGTGTTCACCCTAAAAAAAGTACAGCTGATAATATTGCTAACTTTAAACGGCAGCTTAAAAACCTTGGTGCTATTTATGATTGGAGCAAGGAGCTTAATACTACCGATCCTAGTTATTACAAATGGACTCAATGGATTTTCTTGCAAATGTATAAAGCCGGTCTTGCGTATGAGGCAGAGATTCCTATAAATTGGTGTCCAAAATGTCTTACCGGTCTTGCGAACGAAGAGGTTGTTGGCGAGATGTGTGACCGTTGTGGAAGTAAAGTTGTGCAGAAGCCGATCCGGCAATGGATGCTTCGTATTACAAATTATGCTGAAAAATTACTGGAAGGCCTTGATGGGCTTGATTGGCCAGAAAAAGTAAAATTGATGCAGAAGAATTGGATTGGCAAAAGTGTTGGGGCAAATGTTACTTTTACGGTTCTTCTTAATGATACAGGGAAAGAAACATTGGATTTAGAAGTGTTTACAACGCGCCCGGACACTCTTTTGGGGGCGACTTTTATGGCGTTAGCGCCAGATCATCCTTTGGTTGGTAAAGTTACAAGGCCGGAGCAAAAAGAGTTTGTAGAAAAATTTCAAAGAGATGTTGCAAGAAAAGGTAAAGCCTATGGTGAAGAGGAGCAAGAAAAGATAGGAGTTTTTACAGGTGGTTATGCGGTTAACCCCTTAAACAATGAGCATTTGCCTATTTATCTTGCAAGCTACATTTTGTCTTCCTATGGGAGTGGGGCGATAATGGCTGTTCCTGCACATGATGAGCGTGACTTTGAATTTGCTCAAAAATATGATTTGCCGGTCAAAGAGGTAGTTAAGCCGTATCAAGAAGATGAATCTTTGCATGACAAAGACGGTAGCTTGACACGGGCTATGGTTGATGAGGGTATATTGATTAACTCTGAAAATTTTAATGGTCTTTCCTCAAAAGATGGTGGAAAAAAGATTACGGAGTTTTTGGATAAGCAGGGTTTTGGTAAGGATGCGACCTGCTACAAGTTAAGAGATTGGGTGTTTTCGCGTCAACGTTATTGGGGTGAACCTATTCCGTTAATTCATTGTGCCAAATGTGGGGTCGTTCCGGTTCCAGAAGAGGATCTTCCGGTGGTTTTGCCGGAAGTAGAGAGTTACCAGCCGACCGGTACTGGAGAGTCTCCTTTGGCTGCAATTAAGGAATGGGTGAATGTTACATGCCCAAAATGCAAAGGTAAGGGAAAACGAGAGACAAATACGATGCCACAGTGGGCGGGGTCGTGTTGGTATTTCCTTCGCTATCTAAACACAGAATTGGAAGATAAACCATTTGATGAAAAAGATGTGAAATATTGGATGCCGGTTGATCTTTACGTTGGTGGCATTGAACATGCAATTTTGCACCTTCTTTATGCTAGATTTTATATCAAAGTTTTAAATGACCTAGGTTTCTTGCCTTTTGATGAGCCATTTCGCAGACTTTTTAATCAAGGGATGGTTTGTGCACGAACAAAAGAGGGCCGTATTGAAAAGATGTCCAAGTCGAAGGGGAACGTGGTAAGCCCGGATGATATGCTCAAGATTGCGGGAGCAGATGCTCTCCGTCTTTACATCTTATTCATGGGGCCGCCTGAACTTGATGTTGAATGGCAAGATAACGGTCTCAAAGGTACAAAAAACTTTTTAGGCAGGCTTTGGAAGTTTTTAACGGATGAAAAAAATATTACTGGAAAGACGGATGATAAATCGAAAAAACGTTTTCATCTATTTTTAAAGGAGTTTCAGGAGAGGGTGGAAGCCTTTAAAGTTAATAAGGCCGTTGCGGGGATGATGGAATATTTAAACGAGCTTTCAGACCAGAAATTGAAACTGGACAAAGAGATTTTAAAGCAGTTTTTAAGTGCTAGTTCGATTATGACGCCACATTTTTCGAGTGAGCTTTTGGAAAAACTTCTTTCAACGAACCTCAAGGATTGTTCGTGGCCTGTTTATGATCCGTGTCTTTCTGCCGTCGAAGAAATAGAAATAGCAATTCAGGTAAATGGAAAATTTCGTGGTAACATTAAAGCTGGCCCGGGGAAAACTCAAGACGAGCTTCAGCCAGAAGTAGAAAAAACCATTGAAAAATGGTTGAAAGATAAAAAAGTTGTTAAGGTTGTTTTTGTGAAAGATAGGCTTATAAACTTTGTGGTCAAATAAAGTGAAATCGCTCCCTTCGATACAATTCGCAAGGCGCGAAGCACTCAGGGCGGACGGAGCAGAGAGGATAGGCACATAAACTTTGTGGTCAAGTGAAGTTAAGGGAAAGATATGAAATTATTTTTGGACACGGCAAATTGCGAACTGATTAAAAAATGGGTTCCAACAAATCTCATCGATGGAGTTACTACAAATCCATCTCATTTGAGCAAGGAAGATCCTAACACCAAAAAAGTTCTCCTTGAGATATGCGCAATGATAAAAGGGGATGTTAGCATTGAGGTGGTAAAAAAAGAGCCAAAAGATGTTTACAACCAAGCAAAAGAGATTTCTGCCCTAGCACCCAACGTTGCCGTAAAAATTCCGTTCCATCAAGAATATTTGCCAGTAATTTCAAAGTTGGTCAAAGAGGGTATTGCAATTAACGTAACTTTGATTTTTTCACTTTTGCAAGCTCTTCTTGTGGCAAAATTGGGTGTAAAGTACATTTCACCGTTTGTTGGTAGATGGGACGATATTGATGTAGACGGTATGGGTTTAATTTCAGACTTAAGGCATATGATTGATGAATATGGTTTTGAATCAGAAATTATAGCAGCTTCGATTCGTCACGTAATGCACTGGCATGAATCTGTTTTGCTTGGAGCCGACATAGCAACTGTCCCTCCGAAGTTGCTTGAGCAGATCATGGTTCATCCTCTTACAGAACAAGGCATTGCAAAATTTGATGCCGATTGGGCTAAGCTTGGTAAAAAAGAGTTGCTTAGCTAACCGTTCGTGTTTAAATATTTTCAACTGTCCATGTTTGGCAAAAGTTGATTTTGTGTTTTATTGAAAGTTTATCTGTCAATAGCAAATCGCCGTTTGGCAAGAAATCATCAACGTGTCCAACGATTAAAGTTCCATCATCTTTATGTACTTTTATTATTTTGCCGAGGTAAAATTGATAATTCTTCCATGTCTGGTAGATATCGTCATTTTCCGAGTTTTGCCATCGGTTATATAATTTATTACTTTCTTCAAGGAGCCTGTCAAGTAGTAGTTGAAGGTTGAAATCTTTACTGGAGACCTCTTTTAAGCTGGTTGCAATCTTGTGTAATTTATCAATTGGGTCAAATATGTTATTGACATTGAGACCGATTCCAACAATCACAGCGCAAGGAGTGTTGCCTCTCCAAACAGTTTCTGCCATGATGCCGCCGACTTTTTTGTTTTGTGTAATAAAGTCATTTGGCCATTTAAGTGAAACCTTGTGAGCCTTTAGAATATTGGCGATTGCTACTGAGAAAGCCATGATTAATTTGTTTAAAGATATTTCTATGTTCTTGGAAGAAAAGTCTGGCTTTAGTAAAATTGTGAGAAGCAGCTGGCCAGGGTAGCATTCCCAGGATCGCCCTTGACGGCCTCTGGCGTTTTCTATTTTGTCCGTCCAAAAAACTGTACCATCAGGATCTTTATCAATGCTGTTTTTTGCTAAATCCATAGAGCTAGGACAATTTTTAAGATGATAAATTTTGCTGCCAATGATCATATGTTATTTCGTATGTCTCTTTATTTCTCGTTGTGTTTCACGTTTAATATCCCGTTCTTTTAGTTCTCGTTTTTTGCTTCTAGCGTGTTTGTGTTTTGCTAGACCGAGTTCGATTTTTACTAAACCCTTAGAGCTAAGATAAATTTTAAGAGGAATGAGTGTTAGCCCTTTTCTGGAAATGTCACCTATAAGTTTGCTAATTTCTTTTTTGTGAAGCAGTAGTTTTCTTGTTTTTCGTGACTTGTCTTCTTTGGCATAAGCATGAGAATAAGCGGCGATGTGGCAGTTTATTAGGTTGATTTCTCCTTCATGAACTGTAGCAAATGAGTCAACTAAGGAAACATGTCCGGCGCGAATCGATTTAACCTCACCTCCGGTTAAGACAATTCCCGCTTCAAACTTTTGCAGAATTTCATAATCATGGAATGCTTTTTTATTAGTAGCGATGACTTTCATTTCAATATCCTAAGTCAATTTTTTACCGGCCTTTACTCTTTTAAAAATTCCGTACGCGACTGGGTAGCTTACTAGTGAGGCTACTATTCCTAAAAGGTTTCCTCCGATTAAGAAGGATATTAAACAGATTTTACCAGAACCGAAGATTTTTTCTAACGGTATGATCCATGGAAAGCTCCAGCCCAAAACTGAATGTGTTAGCCAGTAGCCAAAAAAATAGTCTAACGAATAGAAAGGGATTATTGTCCATGGATTGTTTATTGATGCGCCTATGAAAAGAAGTGGAAAACTTAGACTAAAGACCCCTCTTATGGCAATAATCATTAGAGTATGAAACCCAGGAAAAGGCGAAAATGCTATGTAGATTCCTACGCATAGTGATGTTGCCAACCTTGCGGGGCCGGCATTAGGGACTTTTGTCTTGTTTAAAAGCTCAAGAATTTTTGCTGGCAAATGTCGTTTTAGATTCACAAATTTCCTTGTTAGACCCAAAAGTGTTTAATTATTTATCATTTTAGAATAACTTATAATAACATCAATTAGAGCAAATATTCAAAATAGAAGTTAAACTTCAATAAATTTAAAGCATTAAGGAGTTTTTATGAAAAGCTTCGGAACCATTCTTAAGTCCTTTTTAATTTTTGTGGCATGTTTTGGCTTGTTCAATTTTGTCGAGGCTAAGAAAAAGATAGAACCATCGTTGCAGCTTAAAGGCTGCATTTTTATTCAGGCAGATTTAAAAGCGCTACCGAAATTTACAGTCTTTTTTGAAGGAGTTCAAGTAAAAAGTGACGAGGACGGTTTTTTCCCTTTGGCGGCAAAACAAAGTCAGATTAATAATGCCTCGATTCTTATTTGCGAGAATTTTAAGACCAGATTTCGGAAGAATGATGAAAAAGGTTCGAATACTATCGACGCACAATATTTAACTTCTGGAGTTAAGTATCGCTATTTTACTCGCCATTTTGATGAAAATGAGAGAGAAGTGTGGGAAGAGGAAGCCTTGGAAAATTATGAGATTCCGGATGATTGTGTGATTGTACTAATGGATCCAAACCTTGTAGAGTCGGTTGAGGATTGGGACGTTTCGCTTCCTGCAGGCATAAAAAAATTGGCAAAAATCAATTTGAAAAGTGATGCGACAGAAAAAGAATTGTTTGAATCGTCTTCAAAATCTCTTCTTGGTGTTTCTATAGATGTTCGCAATTTTTATGGTGCTGTTACCGAAATAACAAAGAAGATCGATGGTGCGAATACAGTAAAAATTTCCATGGTGCAGTGATTTTTTTACTTTAAAACGTCAATGTCTAGAAGGGCCTGTTTACGACAAAAGTAGAGCAAGCATAAGAGAAATAAAACCTACTGAGACTGAAGCGCAGGTGAGTATTCCTATCAGGGTGAAGAAAGTTTCTAAAGAGCCAGCTTGTGGGTTTAAGTGATTTAAGTAATCTTGTATTTCTGAAGGGGTTTTGAATATATTGCATTCTTTTGATTGTTTTTCAGCTCTTTGAATAAGTAGGATTAGGTCTTGTCTAAATAGATCGGTTTTTCTGTACACATCTTCTTTAGGTAGAGATGCAAATGTTTCGCGCAGTAAATTTATTTTTTTTAATGTTAAAAATAATCTTATAAGCTTTATCTTTTTATTGTGATTATTTGTATCAAATTGTGGTTTATAGTCGTAAAGAATAATAGGAAAAGTATCTTCATAGAGTCTATTAATAATAGGATTTTTAGGATCTTTTTTTTCCAACGTTTTCAAAAGTAAATCAATGTAATCAAGAGTATTGTTTGGATCCTGCTCAATTTTTTCTGCTAAAATCTTTTTACCCAGTTTTTTAGCGGTGCCTACCACTTCTAATAGTGTTCCTTTTGTAAGTAAAAATCTTTGAATTGCGGGTTTTTCATCTGGGCCCTCACATTTAATTTGGCCAAAATGAAATAATTGGAGAAATAGGACGGTTAATAAGCATATTGCTTTGTTTGTTTTCATGTGATCCTTTTCGCTTAAAATATGTTTTTCTGGATTTATAATAGCATTTTAACTCATCACTACTTTAAAACGTCAAGGTCTAGGCCGGACAGTTTGCCTTGTTCGGCTTTGTAACTTCCGACAAATGCGACCATGGCTGCGTTGTCAGAACAGAAGGTGCAGTGGGGCGAAATAAAGGCTTTTTTATGTTGCACGCAGACATTTTCAAGCCTGTCTTTGAGATATTTGTTGCAGGCAACTCCTCCAACAAAAGAGAATCCTGTGGCGTTGGGATACTTTTTAAAGGCGATTTTTAGGGATCTTTCAAAGATGTCACCAACGCAAACAAGTAAAGAGCTTGCAACTTCTTTTTGCAGAGTTGGAGTTACTTTGGACTTTATTATTCCTTTGTTAAGATTGAAAGCTCCTTTTTTTACGAGATCATAAAGGACGGCTGTTTTTAAACCAGAAAAACTAAAGTTTAAGTCCTTTTCTCCTCTTCTGCTGCGTGGATAGTTGAAGAAGTCTTTGAATTCAACTTCACGAGCCAGCTTTTCTATGATCGGTCCTCCCGGGTATCCCAGCCCCAGCATGTAGGAAATTTTGTCGAAGGCCTCTCCTGCTGCATCGTCGAAAGTTTGGCCTACGAGCTCATAATCTCCAAAGCCATTGACTAGATAAAAAGCTGTATGCCCTCCAGATACCAGTAGGCTTAAATGAGGGAATCCCAAGATTTCTTCATTAACAGAAAAGTCTTTTTGTAGAAAGGAGGAAAAGATATGTCCTTCAAGGTGATTAACCGCGACAAGTTTTTTGTTTTTTGCCCAAGCAAGACCTTTAGCAAAACATAAGCCGATAAGAAGTGACCCAGCAAGCCCTGGTTTATTTGTCACCGCTATGGAATCTAGATCATCGATAGAGATTTTTGCTTCCTTGATTGCCTCTCGTAGAACGAAATCGATTTTTTCTAAATGGGAACGAGATGCAATTTCGGGGACGACGCCACCATATATTTCGTGCAATTTAATTTGTGAGAAAATGGCACTTGAAAGCAATTTTATTTTCGCTGAGTCGTAGACCGCTACTGCAGTCTCATCACAAGATGTTTCAATTCCTAAAACAAGTGCCATTAAAAACCTGTTAATTTGTTAACTCGAATTTATAAACCTAAGTTGCTACCTCATCCGCATTCGCCTGTCCGGCGAAGCCAGTCTTTGCCAAGG
>SDBT01006918.1_pt1 | contig 18752 bp, 20 predicted proteins | sample 2277101 | NCBI WGS metagenome assembly SDBT01 (sample SAMN10404973, study PRJNA504765) | marine sediment metagenome | isolation source: marine sediment core GS10_PC15, 103 cmbsf | place: Arctic Ocean: Southern Knipovich Ridge | collected 2010
TCATAATCCAGGTCGTGTACCAGCCCGATGATGGCCCATTTCTCCTCATCTTCACCCAGCTTTCGTGCCATGTAACGCATCACTCCCTCAACCGCATAGGAATGTTTCAACAGGCTGTCGCTCTTAACGAATTCTCTGAGCAGGGATAACGCTTCATCATATGCAGGCAAGTGTTCTGACATTTTACCGCTCCTCTCAATTAATAATCTATATTAGTAAACATTTTATCCAATACGATAGCAGTTAAAGGCATTTTAGAGCAATGGCCAACTGCTTTCAAGGCGCTGCGGTCTCTTTTTAAATGAATGTGTTTTATGATATTCTTTACATTATTTATCAGGACGTTTAAATTAGAATATAAAAGACAAAGCAGTAAAGGCAGCGAACCATGAAATTCAGAGGATACAGAAGAGGTAATGGCAGCGTTGGGGTACGAAACCACGTACTGATTTTTCCTACCACAATTTGCGCTTCAACCGTAGCACAGACTATCAGCAACGAGGTAGCCGGTACCGTCAGCGCTGCCCATCTACACGGCTGTGGTCACCTTGGTGAGGAAAAAGAACATATGGTCAGGTCCATGGCAGGGTTTTGCGGTAACCCTAATGTGGCCGGTGTCTTATTAGTCGGACTCGGCTGTGAATCGCTCACTCCGGCACTAATCGGTGAAGAATTGGCTAAATCCGGACAAAGATTTGAGACGGTCAGTATCCAAGAGGCAGGAGGCACCATAAACTGCATTGCGAAAGGCAAGAAACTGGCCGAACAGCTTCTTGCAGAGGCAATGAACACTCAGCGGGAATTGGTTGATGTCGGAGAACTGATTATGGGCACCAACTGTGGTGGCTCAGATGCCGCTTCCGGAATAACGGCTAATCCGTCACTTGGCGTGGCCTCCGATTTACTGATAGCACAGGGCGGTACCGTAATTCTCTCGGAGACGCCTGAAATGATCGGGGCGGAACATATTCTGGCGAGGCGAGGCGCAGATGAAGACACTGGAAATCGTATCCGGGAAGCGATTTCGACTATAGAGGGTAATATCAAAGCTATGGGCGTCGACGTCCGCGGAGATGAACCGTCACCGGGAAATATAGCCGGCGGCCTGACCACACTGGAAGAGAAATCGTTGGGCGCTATCCTCAAAGCCGGTTCCACACCTGTCGTTCAGGTAATTAAATACGCCGAGAAACCATCACGAAAAGGGTTACTCGTAATGGACGGGCCGGCGCATGATGTGGTCTGCAATACGGGCATGATAGCGTCTGGAGCTCAGATTATCGTGTTTACTACCGGACGAGGCACTCCCATTGGCTCACCTATTGCCCCGGTTATAAAGGTATCATCCAACGCTGCGCTTTACAAGATGATGGAAGACAATATGGATATAGACGCCGGGGGCATAATTGCAGGTGCAGAATCGATTCAAAGCGTCGGCGAGAAAATATTCGACGAGGTTATTCGAGTTGCTTCCGGCAAATCGGCCAAGGCCGAGATACTGGGCCATCGTGAGTTCGCCATAAACGCCCTTATACCCACAGTGTAAAAGGGGAAACCTTTAGCTGCCGCGCCCCCGTCCGGTCATTGGGATTATCTTCTCCACCTCGCCATTTCTAACGCCGTATACTTGGTCGTGCATGTTGGTCACTATGAACGGGTTAGTGGGGATAATCTCCAGTCGCTGGCCGAGCGCCAGTTTCTTAGTTTGGTCCCTGTAAAATACGCGCGCCGATTCCGCGGCCACGGCCCCGACCCAAAGGTCAGGTCTGCCGCGTATCTTTCCATAGCTGGGCTTCCCTTCCCATAGAAAGTCCGGCCTGTCCTGAAAGGCAAAGAGGGGGTCTGCGCCGAAGGTTTTCGAGCCGGCGTCAACAACGGCGTGTCCTGAGTGGGAAGTGCTCATCACAGCGGCAAGTACGGTAAGGGCACAACTGTCCTCGGTGTTGGCAAAACGGCGTATATGTAACACGCTGCCTATGACGCAGCTGCCGGGATGGAGCTCGTTTATCTCCGGGAATTTGCCCTGCTTTATAAAATTGCAGGCGGGACGATATGTCGGCGACGACCCGATGCTGACATGGTCAATCGAAAGACCGGCTTGTTTTATCATTCTGGCGGTTTCCGACATTGCCGTGGCAATTTCAAAAGTCAATTCATCGGCTCCCTCAGGAGTAGCGCCGCCGTAAACCTCATGGGTGTAAATACCTACTAATTCTATCCCCGGAAGCGATGACACTGTTTTTGCCAGTTGCAGGGCTGGCCTGCCCGGTGGAACGCCGTACCGGTCGCCGCCGGTCTCGATTTTGAGCGCTACCAGCACCTTTCGCCCTGCGGCCTGACCGACTTGGGAGATGGCCTGGGCCTGTTCCACCATGTCCACAATAAGAGTTAATTTGAGATTGGGCTGGCCGAGCAGCCCTTTCAGCTTGGCCATTTTAAGTTTCCCGAAAAATGGGTGGGCCACCATGATGTCATCGAAACCTTCTGCGGCAAATACCTCGGCCTGGTCAATAGTCCCGACTTCTATGCCGCAGGCGCCGGCCTCCACTTGCATCTTGGTAATAAGGACACTTTGATGGACTTTAATGTGAGGCCTTAATAGTACTCCGGCCTCGGCTGCCAGAGTGGACATTTCCTTGATGTTCGCTTCCAGTTTATCCAGGTCCAGCAGGACACAGGGGGTATCCAGAGATGGGTAAAGTTCCGATATCGCCATGAAGGGTCACCTCCTCTTTTTAAGTTCTCGCAAACGCTTATACTCCGGACGATTGCGGTAGAAGTCGTCCAGAGTGTAGCAACCTGAAACCATACCGCTACGAGGAGCATTCAGGCAGTCCCCGCAGGTACGGCATCTCAACTTGTATTTTAACGCTCTCCCGGCAAGTATATCGGTCACCATGTCCGGGTAGCATAGCGACATTCGCCCCATTCCCACAAAGTCCGTCATTCCCTCGCTTATTACGTTTTGCGCCACATTAGGCAACCACTGCTGCAGGTAGGAATAGCCGCTGCCGACGTAGGCTAATTCGGGGCGCTGGCGTTTTAATTCGGCGGTTATTGAAATCAAACGGTTCACTCCGATGAGCGGGTCTTCCGGCGGTCGATATGCTCCCAGCAAGGGTGTGAAGTCCGGTCGCAGGATATGAGCGTTATAACTTGCGCCGGCTGAGATACATACCAGTTTGATATCCAGTTTGAGCAGTAAATCCAGATAAGCCAGCGGCTCGGCAAGGTCTATGCCCAGGCCAGTGCCATCACCACCAAATGCATAGGGATATTTACCGCCACTGAATTCAGACGGCTCACCACGTCCGTCCGCACCTCGCTGAAAAGGTACGAAATCAAAGGCGCTGAAACGAACGGCGATGTCCAGTCCCGGTGCCTCTGCGCGAATACCAGCCACGATTTCCCTCAGAAATCTGGTCCGGTTTTCAAAGCTGCCACCATAACGTCCGGGACGCTCCACAGCGCTTAAAAATTCGTGACCGAGATAGCCATGGCAGTGTTTTATATCGACAAAGTCAAACCCGGCTTGCTGCGCCAGCTTTGCCGCCTTAATAAAATCCTCTATTAGCCGAGCAATATCATCGTCAGTCATCAACGGCGTGTCGCTGGTTACCCCGAATCTCTGGTCCAGAAGAGGGTGATGGTAAAGAATTTTAGGCTCAGGACGTTTCATATCATGTGGCTTGGAAACCCGCCCCGAATGGGTCAGTTGCAAACCAACAGATAAGTCGCTGCTGCTGTTGAAATATTCTTCATGGGTACGTATCAGTAACTCCCGCAGGGCAGCAATTTCACCGACCGTCTCCTCTGAAATCATCAATTGGTTCGGACTCCCCCTGCCATCCGGGCGGACAGCCGCGGCTTCCCCGCCAAATATCAATTTCGCGCCACTGAGGCCAAAACGCTGCCAGCGCCGCCTGGTCAACTCTGTCGGGTGTCCGTCAGTGGTGCTGTCCCAGCCTTCCATCGGCAGTATGGCAAATCGATTCCCGATTACCCTGTCACCGAGGACATATGGCCTGGCCAGCGGTGAATCGGGTCCTGATTTTACTTCTTTATCAAAAGGCAGGGATACCCCGATTTGATTTACATAGCGGGTGAAGTCGTCAATGCTTTTAATGGCAACAATATTCCGCATGGCTATATCACTCTTGTCTTAATCCAGCGCTATTTCTTCAAATTCCACAATCAGTCTGTCCGGCTGGAACCGCTTCAGCACTTCATCTGCAGGGGCGTCGATAAACCGTTTTAACGCACGCTCACAGCTCTCGACGTTCTCAAAAACGGACTCGGATATGCCGTAAATATCGTTGTTATTGAGCCTCTTTATGACCCTGTTTATAGTGTACTGCTTCAGTTCCGGACGAGCCAGGTTCTTGAAGTTGGTCGCATGTTCCGTGCGCCACAGCTCCCACGTTTCGTCAGGGTCATACCCCGGTTTGAGCCGTATCACTCCCATAAACTTAACCATTGCGAACCTCCTTTTCGATGCGAAAGTATATCATTAATATGATTGAAGTCAATGATACAATGCTGTATATTGCCAAGTATGCTTCATTTCTGTAATCGCTGTCAAAAACGAATTATAGTTACAAAAAGAAGAGAAAGGACTTAAAAACGATGAAAAAAGAAGGTATTTCACCTGAACGCATATTTGAGCCAATGGGCTGGTCACACGCCATAAAGACGGGTAATACTATTTATCTCGCCGGCATGGTGGGTTTCGATGAGCATCGAAATATCGTGGAGGGCGGCTTTGAAGCTCAGACGGTTAAAACTTTCGAAAACATTAAACTCGTTCTCGAGGCGGCAGGAGCTTCTCTGAAAGACGTGGTCAAGTTAAATATCTATGTCACCGATATGGGCAATATCGTTAAATTCAGAGAAATCAGGGGCCGTTACTTCAGCCCTCCCATGCCCGCCAGCACCGGTTTCGAAGTCTCAAAGCTGATACTTCCTGAACTTCTTATCGAGATAGAAGCTATCGCGGTTGTTGACGGGTGACCCAGGTATTGACAAATATTCAGAGAGGATTATAATACGTTTGCCCGATATAAGCGAGTATTAAAAACTGAATAACGTTTGAGGAACGTGGTGATGAAATGGGGCGCTGGTAACCGCTAGAAAATAATGCGGTAGCTGGCGCCCTTTTCTATTTGGGGTGGCGCATAGACGAAAAAAATATAAAAAGGAGAGATAAATCATGTTTGCACGTGTTAGCATAATTCAAGTCAAGAGCGACCAGATAGATGAAGCTATAAAGATTTATGCGGAGAGTGTTACCCCTGCACGCAAAGCACAGAAGGGCTCTCGTGGAGCTTATCTTTTCACCGACCGCAAAACAGGCAAAGGCATGGCTATCACTCTTTGGGATAGTGAAGAGGATGCCATTGCCAATGAACAGAGCGGTTATTACCAGGAACAGATAAGCAAGTTCAAGGAAGTCTTCGCAGCACCGCCTGTTCGCGAGGGATATGAGGTTAGTTTCCAAGACTAGTGAATACACCTATGCGCCACCCGGTAAAAGGTGACCTACCCTATCATCCCTGAGAATGGGATTTCCGATACCTAGAATTAGTGTTTTGCGATTCCTTTCAGTTTCCGTACGTTTAGTTATACTAACCAGTCAATTAATGGTAAAAACGATTAACAGGAACCGCCTTATAAAAAACTGCCAATGTGAAAATGCTACAAAATCAAAAATTGAGCAACTAAATGCTCTGACGGGCAGACAGACAGCACATTGTAAATAATATAGAATATGTTTATTATCTTTAATAATGAAATTGAGGAGGCAGTAATCGATGGGAGATTTATTTGACCTGCACGGGAAAGTGGCCATCGTTACCGGTGGCAACGGTGGCATCGGCAAGGGAATCGTCGACGGCCTGGCATCAGCCGGAAGCGATATCGTCATTTTTGCCCGCAATGAAAAAAAGACCGCAGAGGCGGTGGACGACATTAAAAAGAAATACGGAGTGAAAGTACTGGGTTTACAGGTTGACGTTGGCCAGGAAGAAAGCATTCAAAACGGCGTGAAACAGGTGCTCGATGAGTTCGGGAAGGTCAGCACCATGGTCAATAACGCCGGCGTCAATATCCGTAAAATGCCCGAGGAATATACCGTTGAAGAGTGGGATTGGATACTGAACATCAACCTCCGCGGCGCTTTCCTCTGTGCCAAAGCGGTTTATCCCGCCATGAAGGAAGCCAAGGGCGGTAAAATCATCAACATCGGTTCCATGACCTCCCTCTACGGCCTGGCCAAGGTCATGTGCTACGGCGCCAGCAAGGCGGGAATGGTTCAGATGACATACACCCTGGCGCTCGCCTGGGCCAAAGATAATATCCAGGTCAATGCCATCCTGCCCGGCTGGATTGACACTCCTCTGACCGTAGGCGCGCGCAAGGACTTTCCCGGCCTGGATGATTTCGTGCTGGACCGGGTGCCGGCCGGCCGTTGGGGAGTACCGGGGGACTTTGCTGGCACTGCCATTTTTCTATCCAGCGGGGCCTCTGATTTTGTTACCGGTGAATATATCAAAGTCGATGGTGGCTTTGCTCAGGGCACAAACACCGTTCACCCTTCCGCTCGATAGCGCTCGAGAACAAAAGTCATTTAAAAATAATTAAAACAAGGGAGGAAACTTAAAATGTCATTTGGTACCGGCAAATACACATACGAACTGGTTGACGGGTGGGCGAAGCTGCCTGAAGGTCGGTCATTTTTGGATGTCGGCGGTATCTGCATAGACGCCCAGGACACGCTTTACATCCTGAACCGCAGCGAGCAACCGATAATGGTCTTCGACCGTGAGGGCAACCTGCTCAATTCGTGGGGTGAAGGATTTTTCAACCGTGCCCACGGCAGCTGCATCGGCCCTGATGGTTACATCTACTGTACCGACGATAGAAACCATATCGTCGCCAAATTCACCACCGAAGGCGAACTGCTCATGACGCTGGGTACGAAAGGCGAGGCGTCAGACAGCGGCTACACGCGCACCTGGGATTTCTGGGAGAGCCTGGCCAGGATACAGCGAGGTGCCCCGCCGTTCAATCGCCCCACCGGCGTAGCGGTAACCCCATCGGGTGAGATGTATATCGCCGACGGCTACGGCAACGCGCGGGTGCACAAGTTCTCACCTGATGGCAAGCTGCTTTTTTCCTGGGGAGAGCCCGGTGGCGCCCCGGGACAGTTCCGACTTCCCCACAATATCCGACTGGACAGGCAGGAGAGAGTATGGATTGCGGACCGTGAGAACAGCCGGATACAGATTTTCACCTCACAGGGCGAATTCATAACCGAGTGGACGGATGTTATCCGGCCCACCGATGTTTTCATCGATGAGGAGGACACGGTCTATGTCTCCGAACTGTGCCTGCGGCTAAGCATCTTTACCATAGATGGCAAGCTGATAGCACGCTGGGGCAACGAGGGCAAGGACAAGGAAACGGCGCTTTTCCACGCCCCTCACGCCGTCGCGGTTGACTCACGTGGGGATTTATACGTTGGCGAGGTATCCATGACCAGTGCCGGCGTGGACAAAGGCTCCCGAACCATACAGAAGTTCACCCGTAAAAAATAGTCGGCTTATTTAAGGAGGGGTAAATGTTTGATATCGTTGCCTTCGGTGAAGTGCAGCTTCGACTGGCGACCCAAAATTTCCAACGACTTGAGCAGGCATCAAGCCTTGACGCTACTATAGGGGGTGCCGAGCTTAACGTCATGGTCACCATGCAGCGTCTGGGACTGAAGACTTCATACGTCACGCGCCTGCCGAAAAACCCGCTGGGCAGGATGGTGCAGAATAAGGCCAGAGAGCACGGCGTTGACACCTCGCACGTTATCTGGTCGGACGGAGACCGCCTTGGCGTCTACTTTCTTGAATTCGGAGCATTGCCTCGCCCCAGTTCCATCCTCTACGACCGGGCTCATTCCGCCATCTCCAAAATACAGCCGGGGATGGTGGACTGGGACAGTATCTTCGCTCAGGCAAAGGCTTTTCATGTTACCGGCATTACCCCTGCTTTGAGCAGCAGCTGTCTGGAGGCCACCGGTGAAGCCATGAGCAAAGCCCACGAGAAAGGGTTGCTGGTCAGCTTCGACCTCAACTACCGGGCCAAATTATGGAGCCAGGAACAGGCCAAGGCCGGGCTGTCTCCATTAATGAAATATGTGGATGTATTGGTTACCACAGAGGAAGATACGGCACGGGTATTCCAGATTGAGGGCAAAGACTGGAAAGAGGTCGCCCGGAAGCTGGCCGATACCTTTGGCTGCAAAATCGTGGCCATTACCCTGCGGGAAAACGTCACCGTATGGCGCAATAACTGGACCGCCATAATCCTGGCGGACGGACAGATATACGAAGACCAAACATATGAGGTCGAGGTTGTTGACCGGGTGGGCAGCGGCGATGCCTTCGCCGGCGGCTTCCTGTACGGCTATCTTACCGGCAAAGGCATTGAAACATCGCTAAAATATGGCAATGCAGGGGCACTATTGAAGCACTCCTGCCCAGGAGACCTGGCCTGGTTTACTCTGGAGGAGGTGGAGAAACTTATCGCCGGCAAGGGAGACCTCAGGATAAGCCGTTGATAATCGAAAGGCATTAACGGCTAGTTACCGCGTCCGCGACCGGTTACCGGCATTACCTCCTCAACAACTCCGTTTCTCATGCCATATATCTGGTCGTGTATGTTGATGGTCAGGGTAGCGTTATTGGGCACAATTTCCAGACGCTCGCCCAGGTTTAACTTTTGCCCGGATTTAATATAGTATAAAAAGCCTATCTCAGCCGACATACGTCCGAACCACAGGTCGGGGCGCCCCTGGACCGAACCATAGCTCAGCCTGCCCTGCCACCAGAAATCAGGGCTGTCACGGTGCTCAAAGAGAGAATCGCCGCCGAAAGTCTTGTAGCCAGCATCGATAACCGCCCAATCGTTATGTGAAGTACTTATCACCGTGGTCAGCACCGTTACGGCGCATGCCTCCCGCGTGTTACCGCCCATTTTCATATACCGGATATCACCGATGGCGAATGCCCCGGGGTGAACCTCGGTTAATTCGGGGAATTTCCCTTCTTTACAGAAACGACACGTGGAGGGAAAGGTGGAAGAGGCACCCACTGAGACATGTTCTATTTCTATGCCCTTATCTCTCAACATTCGGACATTCTCTGTCATTATCTGGGCCGCTTCCAGCGCCACCTCATCGATGTCCTCGGAGGTCGGTTTTATACCCATTTCGTGTGCGTAGATACCGATAAGCTCGATACCCGGCAGCTTGCGGAGCTGCATTGCGAAATCCAGAACGGGTTTGCCGGGTGATACACCAAAGCGAGTGCTCCTGCCCAGGTCAATCTTAATCAGCACGCTTGCTTTCCTGCCCGCGGCTTGAGCCAGCTGCGATATGATTTCAGCCTGCTCCAGCATATCAACCACAAGGGCAAGCTTCAGCCCGGACTTGGTCAACAGTTTCTTGAGTATTTCTCCTTTGGGACCGCCATAATAGCCGGGGTGAGCGATGATAATATCATCGATTCCCTGCTCGGCCATGGCCTCTGCCTGCTCCACAACACCTACCTCCACACCGCAGGCACCAGACGCAATCTGTTTTTTGGCTACCGCCGCATTCTCATGAATCTTGGCGTGGGGTCTGAGTTTTAACCCCGCCTCAGCTGCCCGCCGGGACATCCCGTTTATATTTGCCTCCAGTGTATCCAAATCAACGAGTACTGCCGGCGTATTCAATGATGGGTACCGTATTTTCTGTTCTGCCATTTCCAATATGCCTCCTGATAAAATCGATTGCTAACGCAGCTTCAAAATTTGTTTCAGCTTATTCCTTTGCGTTATACTATTCTACTGTTTAAAGTAAAAATTTTCTAATTAATTTCAGGAGGTAAATGCATGGACAAAAAAATCGCGGTTCTGGGGGTGGGAGCCATAGGTGGAACTGTAGGGGCATATCTAACGAGAGCGGGACACGATGTCACCTTGATTGACCAGTGGGCGGCGCACGTAGAAAAAATCCGCAGCGATGGCCTGAAAGTGTCCGACCTCGATGGCGGGTTCACCGTGCCGGCCAAGGCAATCCATCTCGGCGACGCCAGCAACCTGAAGGAGCCTTTTGACATCGTCTTCCTGTCGGTCAAGTCCTATGACACACTTTGGTCGGCGTACCTGATTGAGCCCCACCTCAAGACGACGGGCTTCATCCTGCCGACTCAGAACGCGTTGAATGACGAGGTCGTGGCCAGCGTGGTCGGCTTCAACCGCACCGTGGGCTGCGTGACGACGGTCAGCGCCGGTGTTTATGAGCCGGGCCATGTCAGCCGCCACGACCCTTTAGACAGACACTGCTTTACCGTTGGCGAGCTTTCCGGCCTGGTATCCAGTCGGGTTAAAGAAGTAGTTGCCTTACTCAGCGCGGCTGGCCCAAGCGAGGCCACCACCAATATCTGGGGAGTGCGCTGGTCGAAGCTGACTATCAATGCCATGGCCAATGCCCTGGCTGGCGTTGTCGGCCCGTCTGCATCCACTCTGAACGAAATGCAGAGAGATACGGCATATCTGCTCAGAATCATTCTCGGCGGTGAGGTCGCCCGGGTCGGTTTCGCTCTGGGCGTGAGCATAGAGCCGATATGGGGAGTCCCGTCTGCTGAGTTCGCCGAAGCAACGACCATGGAAACCGTGCAGAAATTAAAGGAAAAGATGGCCGCAATCTGGAGCGAGCAGTTCCTCCCCGCTGACCAGCTGCAAAAGAAAGTGGGTGCGCCGCAACGCCCGTCGCTCCTGCAGGATATAATAAAGAAGAGGCGAACGGAAGTAGAATATCTCAACGGAGAGATTGTCAGAAGAGGCAAGATAGCTGGTGTGCCCACACCCATGAACCAGGCGCTTCTTGACCTTACTCTAAAAATAGAGAGCGGTGAAGCCGAGACTGACCCGGCTCATCTTGAGCTGCTCAAGAAGCGTATCTCGCTATAATATAAAAATATTTTCGCTACACTGAATTTATTAATGCGCATTCAATTCTTAATAAGCATCCAGATTCAGACGGAGAACACAGTGTGAGAATAATCGTGCCCATCAAGCAGGTCCCGGACATGAACCAGGTGAGGTTCGAGGTGGACAGAGGCAGGGTCGACCGCAGCTCCGCCGGTGTGGAAATAAATCCCTTCGACCTCAATGCACTGGAGGCAGCGGTTCAGATAAAAGAAGACGTGGGCGGTACCGTTACCGCCATCAGCATGGGGCCGCACCGGGCGAAATCATCGCTGAGGGACGCGCTGGCCAGAGGGGCAGACGATGCCGTACTGCTTGAAGACCGGAAATTTGCCGGCGCCGATACCTTGGCCACATCGTACACCCTTGCCTGCGCCATCAGGAAGCTCGGGGCATTTGACCTCATCCTCTGTGGCGAAAAAACGGTTGACGGAGATACCGGTCAGGTTGGCCCGGAGATTGCCGAACATTTGAACATACCGCATATCGCCTATGTGTCCTGGCTGGAAGTGAGAGGCAGGACACTGGTCGCCCAGTGTGAAATGGGCGGGCGCGCCTATACCGTGGAGTCCGCTTTCCCGGTGCTGCTCACCGTAACCAAGGATTTGAACATCCCGAGATTGCCCGGCTTCCGTGATAAAGCTAAAGCACGCCAGGTCGCGGTGGCAGTATGGGGAGCCAGAGAGCTTACCAGCGTCTCTGATATCAGCAGATACGGAGTACGTGGGTCACCGACCAGGGTGCACAGGGTCATTATCCCTTCCGAGGAAAACAGGAAAGGGAAGATTTTTCGGAATGCGGTGGAGGAGGCAATCGATGAAATTGCCGCCGAGCTACTTAATCACCTGAACTGAGGAACTTAATGCGGGAGACGTATCGTGAATTCGGATAAAGAGGTTATGGTTTTCGCCGAGCAGCAGGAAGGCGAAATCAACCCGATATCGTATGAGTTGCTGGGCAAAGGAAGAGAACTGGCTGATAAGCTGGGAGGGCGCCTCTCCGGTGTTCTCTTCGGCGACAGGATAGCTGACGCCGCATTAGAACTAATCTATCACGGCGCAGATAGAGTATATCTGTACGACCACGCTACTTTTCACGACCTAGACTTGTTAAACTACAAGCACAATATGGTCAAACTGGCAAGAGAGATGAATCCGGAGATATTTATTTTGGGGGCAACTCACTGGGGGAGGTCGCTGGGGGCCAGGGTAGCGGCGGCACTTGGCACCGGCCTGACGGCGGACTGTACCGGCCTGGAAATTGACCGAAACGGAAATTTCATTCAGATCAGACCGGCTTTCAGCGGCAATGTCCTGGCCCATATAAAAACGAAAACAAGGCCACAAATGGCCACGGTGCGGTATAAGGTCATGCGGAGCCTGCCGCGAAACGTAAACCGTAAAGGGGAAATTATCAGGAAAAGCGCGGAAATCGTGCCTTCCCTGCTCACCATAACACGCAAAGAGATGCTAAACGAGACCAACATCGCTGATGCTGAAGTGATAATCTCCGGCGGTGCCGGGTTGAAAAAGACGGAAGATTTCTCCCTGCTGGCAAATCTGGCCGGGCTTCTGGGCGCAACCGTCGGCTCCAGCCGACCTCCGGTGGACAGCGGCTGGATACGCAAAGAGCATCAGGTCGGATTCAGCGGCAATACCGTTAAACCCAGGATTTATTTTGCCTGCGGTATTTCCGGCAGCTCACAGCACCTGGCCGGCATGAGAGAATCAGATGTCATCATCGCCATAAATACCGACCCCTCAGCCCCTATATTTAATATTGCCGACTACGGGATTGTCGGCGACCTTTATGAGGTAGTCCCGAAACTAATAGAAAAAATCAAGAGGTGCCGCGCATGAGTACAGCAGAGAAATTACAGGAGATTGTGGGCAGCGACTGGGTGGTCACGAACCGGGAGCAAATGGAGAGCTACCTTGCCGATGAAACGGCCGACGCTACAAGGCCAAAACCGGCGGACAACGTGGTTCTGGTAAAGCCATCGAGTGCCGAAGAGATATCTGCCATACTGAAAATGGCCAATCAGGAAAAGATCCCTGTCTTCATCAGGGGAGGTGGCACCGGGATATGCGGCGGTGCCGTGCCCATTGCCGATGGCATTCTTCTTTCTATGGAGAGGCTGAACCGGATTGTGGAGGTGGACAGGGACAACCTGATGATTGTTGTCGATGCCGGCGTACCATATGGCAACATGCTAGAAGCGGTGGAAAAGGCCGGGCTGTTCTTCCCTCCTCACCCCGGTGCCGAGGGAGCGCATGTTGGCGGGCTGGTCGCCTGTAACGCTGGAGGGGCCAGGGCCGTAAAATACGGCGTTATCCGCAACTTTGTCCGTGGGCTGGAAGTGGTGCTGCCGACCGGTGAAATAATCACCACCGGAGGCAAGCTGATGAAAAATAACCAGGGACTTGACCTGATGCACTTGCTCATCAACAGTAATGGCGCGCTGGGTGTGATAACCAAAGTCATCTTCCGTCTGTGTCCGAAGTTCAACAGCAGCGGCACCCTCGTCGTTTCCTACGACAGCCGCCATAAAGCTATCGATACCGTTCCCCAGATATTGCAGAGCGGCATAATACCGCTGGCCATAGAGTACGTTGAGCGCGACGTCATCGAAAGTTCGGCCAGATGGTTGAATATGACCTGGCCGGCCACCAAAGGGCAGGCGTACCTGATTGTGATTCTGGCTGGCGATAGCGAGGACGAAGTTTACTCTCAGGGCGAACGGGTATCGGATATCTGCGAACGGAACGATGCGGTCGATATTTTGATTGCGGAAAGACGGGAAGAACAGGCGAATATCCTCAAAATAAGAAGTGAAATCTATTTCTCATTGAAACCATCTGTCGCTGACGTTCTGGATATAACCGTACCGCCGGCGAGTATCGGGGTGATGATGGACCGGTTAGACGAGATTGCCCGGCAGTACGATGTAAAAATCCCTGCCTATGGGCACGCCGCCGATGGTAATCTCCATCCCCATCTTATGATGAAGCTGGTCGAAAAAGGCATACTGCGCGATGTGAAGCGAGCGATATACCGGGAAGCAATCAAGCTGGGCGGCGTCATCACCGGTGAACACGGGTTGGGAGTAATCAGGCTTGCCGACCTGGACCTCTACCCTGATGGTAAGACCTGGGAACTGATGCGCGGCATTAAGCAAGTCTTCGACCCAAATAATATTTTGAGCCCTGGCGTTGGGGTGCTGTAAGACGCTCTTGGCCCAGGGCATCCTATCAACCCGTTGCAAAACATCGGTCTTTTACCTAAACTTAAAGGGCATACTTCAGTTTGCATCAGTTGCCAAGGAGGAAAAATGAAGCGGATTGGTGTTTTGACCAGCGGCGGCGATGCTCCCGGCATGAACGCTGCCATCCGTGCCGTGGTACGTACCGGAATCGGCAAAGGGTGGGAGGTCATGGGCATTCAGCACGGCTATACCGGTCTCTGCGACAACAACGTGGTCTCAATGGGTGCCCGCGATGTAGGCGGTATCATCCAGCAGGGCGGCACGGTGCTGGGCAGTTCCCGCTGTCCTGAATTCCTGACCGAGGAAGGCCGGCGGAAAGCACTGCGTACCCTCGAGGAACACGCCATTGAGGCGCTCGTAATCATCGGCGGCAATGGCTCCCAGAGTGGTGCCCATTCGCTGTCCCAGATGGGCTTCCCGGTGGTTGGCGTGGCCTCAACGATAGACAACGACCTGTATGGTTCCGAAATCACAATAGGAGTTGACACCGCCCTCGATGTGGCGCTGCAGTCGATAGACCAACTCAAGGTTACAGCCTCGTCACACCACCGCGCCTTCGTCGTTGAGGTGATGGGCCGGGACTGCGGTTATTTAGCCCTGATGACCGGCATCGCCGGTGGCGCGGAATATATTGTCATCCCTGAGTTCGAAACGGATGCTGAAGACGTGGTCAACGCCATACGCATGGCCTATAAACGAGGCAACGCTCACGCCCTCATTGTTGTTGCCGAGGGTGCCAGTTACAACGCCCACGGCCTGCAACACTACTTCGCCGACCACCACGAAGAACTGGGTTTTGATCTGAGAATCACCACCCTGGGGTACGTGCAGCGCGGTGGCAGCCCCGGTGCTTTCGACCGCCTGCTGGCAACCCGGCTTGGAGCTGCAGCCACCGAGTACATAGAACAGGGCAAGTTTGGCGTGCTGGCCGGCCTGAATAGGGGCCAGATAACACCGACCCCACTGGCAGAGGTCGTAGCCAATAAAAAGCCCCTGGACCTGGACCTTCTGCGATTGTCTGAGGCGCTGAATATATAGTTACGTATTTATGGTTGACACTCAGGATGTTAGTAAAATGAAGAATGCGATAAGAGAGATATTAGACTTCACCGGTTCATTGTTCGACGTTGTCGGGGTAACAGAGCGGCAGGGCTACGGCACATTGGTTGTGGTTGGCCTTGAATCGACACCGGAACGCGACCTTGATGAGTTTGGACGGGAAGATGGTGAAATCAAGCTGTTTGGTTTTGAGAAGCACCTGTCCCCGTTACTGGAATCGGTGCTCAGCTTCATCAGAGGCAAAGGCTATACACCCGAACTGTTCGGCAGATACGGTTATCCGCGCCCAGGGCAGTTGAACCTTAAGGAGCTTGCCGTGCAGGCGGGAATGGGAAAACGGGGCAAGCACTCGGTGGTTTTGCATGATAAATATGGGGCGCGCCTTCGTTTTGCCGCAATCAAGATAGGGGCCTCGTTTCAACTGCAAGATGAGCCTGCTCTGAAAGAGGTGGAGAGCCCGGTCTGCCATAACTGTTCTCTGTGCCTCGAGGTGTGCCCGGTCTATATACTTGAGCCGTATAGAATGGCCGATGTCTCCAAGTGCCTTTCCCGCGTCGCTTTAATGGAAGAACAACAGGGGCGAATCATTCCCTGTGACGAATGCCTCAAAGTCTGCCCCGCGGGGACAGACTGACACCTTCTTCAGGCAAGTTAGCCGAGCGTATGACGGTGTAACTCAGGTATTCACCCGATGACCTTATATACCCAGACCTGATGATAGACATCAGGTTCTCCTTTGGGCAGAACCCGTTTTTTCTCGCTCTCTTCAACGAGTCCCCATTTCCCGGCATTCTCCAGCCCGGTCATTTTTTCCTTGAAGCCGCCGCCTTCATAGACGTCAGGGCGCAGGGAAAACACGATGCAGCCGCCCGGCCTGGTAATTCGTATTAACTCATCGAAGGAACTGGCCGGTGCGTGTCCCAGCGTCAGCACACCGATGCTGATAACCGCGTCGAAGGAATCAGTGGGGAAATCCAGCGTCTCTCCCATCACCATCCGGTGAAATTCGCGGTACACGTTTTTCCTGCGAGCTTCCTCAAGCATACCCTCGGAAAGGTCCATCGCCACAATATCGCGATAACCCTTCTGTGCCAGGATAACGCCAACGAGGCCGGTCCCGGCACCGGCATCCAGTGTTTTTGCTTCTTTCGGCATATGTTTGGCAAAAAGGCCGGCAGCGAACTCGGGCCCCCACCAGGCGAAATCACGCTCCAGGTCCACATCATAGTCTTTCGCCCACTGGTCATACCGCTCCGCCAGTTCTTCATTGTCACGTGATGAGTAAATCCACTGTACCTTGTTCTGTCCCTCCATTAATCCCCCTTAAGAAACAAAATTTTAAACATATTACACGATTAATTCATATATGGAAAACGCGGAGGTAGCGGTTCATCACCATATTGTGGGGAATAAACGGGCAGACGGACGGATAAGGGTTAGAAATCACAGTATTTCTACATATTACGGGATAAATAATCGACGACGCTCGCTTCTATACCTTTCACCTGCTCCAGAGAATCGAAGTCCGTTCCCTGCTCCGGCATGGATAAAAATATCCGGATTGTCTCAGCAAGGTCAAAATCGTTGGCCTTTAAAACCTGGTTCATCAACGGCAGGTGCCGCAGGTAGGTCATCTGGAAGGCGATGAAAGCGTTGTTCAGCTGGTCCGGTTTGCCACCCCATATGCCATGAAGCTCGCTGCCCATCGCTTCAAGTAGTTGGGCTTTCATGATTAACGTATCCAGCTCGGAAAGCTTTCCCTCATGATACTGCGCATAGAGGGCGGTGAGCTTGTCGTAATATTCCCGGTAAACTTCGCTTTCTCTGAGTTTGTTACTCAATTTATTTTTCAGGGTCCAGTAAACCGGTGAACCCTGACCGTACTTATCCCTGGCGAAAAGCATGGCGGCGTTGTAGCTGATTATCTCTGCGGAAGGCTCTTCCAGTCCATAGGGAAGGTCTATCTGCTCCTGCCAGTCTTCATGAAAAACGATATGGATGAAGCGGTGAAGGGGTGCCTGCATCAAAGACGCGGTCACAGGTGTACCCTCTCCAGCTATAGAAGGAATGGAATAAAAATAGGCATCATACTTCTGATAATCAAGAGATACGCTATCCCGCGTGCCAAGGGCCGATATCAACGCGCGGTCATCAAGCGAGTACGGCAGTTGCGTGCTGGATGTGTAAAACAGGTAGTCATACGCCCCTATTTCCGGGCTGTATGTCTTGAAATTCTCGGTCTCAAGAAAGCCGAGCTCTCTTTCAAACGCTTTTATCTCTTCTATCAGTTCTAATCTCTGCTCTTCGGTGACGGGCGCACTTTGACGACAGGAGGAAACAATGGCAGCAGATACAATAATCAAGATAATAAACAAGGGTAGTATTTTTATCATCAACCCTGGACCAGTTCCAGCAGTACTCGGCCCGTACCTCTGGGATGCAGAAAAGCGATACGCGTGTTTTCAACGCCCTTCCGGGGTGTCTCATCTATTAGAGGTATGCCGCTCTGTGATATTTTACTCAGCGCACCCTCAATATCAGACACCTCTAAAGCCAGATGGTGCATCCCTTCACCGAATTTTTCAATGTATTTGGCAATCGGGCCTTCAGAGTCAGTCGACTCAAGCAGCTCAATCTTGTCTTCGCCCACCGGTAGAATGGCTGTCCTGGTCCGCTGCTCTTCGACAACTTCGATTTCTTTGAGGCTCAGTCCCAGCACCTCGGTATAGAGCTTCAAAGCCTGGTCAATGTTATTTACGGCAATACCAATATGGTTAATCCTGGTTATCATCGTTTCCCTTCTTCAGTTCAGCCTTGATAAAGCTGGCGATTTGATTAATCGTCGTTCCCGGGCCAAAGGTTCCCGTGATACCGATTTCCTTCAGCGCCGGTATATCTTTCTTCGGAATGATACCGCCGCCGATGAATATAACATCCTTATTGCTTCTCTTTCTGAAGCTGTCCATTGTCTTCGAGAAGAGTGTCAGGTGACCGCCAGAAAGGCAGCCCAGCCCGATAACATCAACGTCTTCCTGTATTGCAGCCTCAGCAATCTGTTCCGGAGTTAAACGCAGCCCCAGGTAGATGACTTCCATTCCCGCGTCCCGCAGCCCCTGAGCCACAGCGATGGCGCCGCGGTCGTGTCCATCAAGGCCCGGTTTGGCTATTAAAACTCGTATCTTCTTATCTACCATAGCACACTCCTGAAATATTCAAAAACGCACCTTACAGCACGCTTGGCTCTTTATACTCGCCGAAAACGTCTCTTAAAGCGTCAGATATTTCTCCAACCGTGGCGTATACCTTTACCGCCTCAATGAGAACCGGCATGACATTTTCCTGGCTCCCGGCTACCTGGCGTACCCGGTCCAGAATCTGGCGCACCTCATCTTTATTGCGTCTGTTT
>SDBT01006919.1_pt1 | contig 18752 bp, 21 predicted proteins | sample 2277101 | NCBI WGS metagenome assembly SDBT01 (sample SAMN10404973, study PRJNA504765) | marine sediment metagenome | isolation source: marine sediment core GS10_PC15, 103 cmbsf | place: Arctic Ocean: Southern Knipovich Ridge | collected 2010
CTGTCTTACTGCTTCAAGTACAAAATTAAAGTCAAACCAGTCAGTAGGAGACCCTCTCGTTGCTATCTTCTGTAACCAATTCATATCAATATTTTCGCGGAAATGAAAGAAATATCCTTCCATAAAGGTTAATCTAACATTTGTGCCGAAATAAACCCCATGAACTGGCTGCAAAAAATAAGCCAAGAACTAGAAAATCAAACCCCTGATCCATATCCTATAGCAGGTAGCATAGTCAGTGGCTTAAGAGTATCCGATGATATAGATAATATGTCATCCATCAGAGCTTCCTTCTATCAGTATGAAATTCTGCCTGATGTCCGCGAAATCCCCATGTCTGATTTCAGTAGTGCAAAACCAACCAATAATTTTTACGCTCGTAATGATATACAACGATGTCAAGCACTAGCCAATGAGATAAGAGAAACCGGTGAAATTATGCCATTAATTATTGCCATTGATGATAGTGGTCCATATATATTAGAAGGTGGACATAGATTTGTTGCATTGGGATTGCTCGGCATTCCAACCTTCCCAGCCTTGGTGGTTATTGACAAAGACTAATCCTAGTTATAATTTCTTGAACAACTTATTTTTCGCGGAAATTATAGAATTGTCCTGTATAATGTTATTGCAAAAGCCATTAGTGGCAAAAGCAAGGAGAAAATTATGGAACCCGCCAAAATATTACACCCAAATCGTACCTATTGCAATAGAAATGGACAATTAATCCATACAATAGCGTCTGACGAAGACAACTGTTATATCTCAGTACTTCTAGGACCAATACTCTCATTAGTTCCCAATGGCTTAAACGCTTACATCCCGATTGACAAACTACTCCCACGCATCAAACTGATATACGCCATCGGAGATCAAGCCCGTCCAGGCGGCGGAACGTGGTATGAAATCGAGTTCCCCAAAAAAATGTACAGCCGACTATTTGTCGCTTTAGATGGAATCGCATTACTGTTCACCAAAATGGCGAAAAGCGTGCAAATGCCAACCGTCGAGCTTTCATCTTCAGCAACAGAACTAACAGAAGAACAAATTGATAAAATAAATAAGAAGGCTGAAGAAGCTGGGGGGATTATGCGATATCATCAGGAAGAAAGATTCTTCGAATGTCCTATGTCTTATGTTTTCGAAAATCAGGACCAAGCATCACAATTTAAAAAAGACATGATGAATTTGGGATTGTCTTAGAAGATTAAAGAATTGTCCTGTTTATACTCGATTTCTCTGTTCCTCCTTGAACAACTCAATCTCAGCAGCAGCCCTACCAGCAACAACAGCAGACGCAGCAATGATGTTTTGCAACAACGAAGCAATCTCCTCATCAGTAACACTCGCCGATACCATATGTTTTAGTTGTTTTTTGGCATCTTCATAGTACTCATTCAGTTCAACACGCTCGCGACGAGGACTATCAAAAGCCAATTTAGGCTCTAGCTCCTTTTTTATGGTATGACCACCATCTCCACATTTCCAACACCCCCAAGTATCTGTCTCTTGACATATCGGACACATTTTACTTTTCTCCTCAACGACGTTCTGGCACAGGTGTGTATACAGGGTAACTATTTGCCTCTTTGTATTTATCCATCCATGATAATGCCTCAAGAAGCTGAGCCCGACCCTCTTCTGTCTCATAAAGTTTAGCAATCATTGCTTCTTTTTGTTCATTTGTTAAGGGTTTCTTCTTGAGTTGGGTTAAGTCAATTATCATCTTGATGCTCCTTTGGAAGAATTATACTTGATTTTATACATCATAGAGGAGATGATATAGGGGCGGATTAGGTCAAACACGTTTTCCCGGAAAATTATGGCATATAACTCGCATCTTCTGTTGAAAGTACTCTGACCACCTTCAATAACGATGGATCATAGACCACAAATTGAATGCCAATACGTGCAGCGTCAAAGCCCTTTTCAACCATTTGTTGTGTTATGGCTCGTGAATCTACTTCAGGTCGAGACTGCAACCCGCTTGGACCTATAATAGAGGTGTCTTTGTTTTCTGGAGATCCAACAGTACGAACGACTTCCATAAGTTCATCGTAGTCAGCCACATTAGTCAAATTGGCCTGAATTTTGTAGACGACAGGCTCACCGCCACCGTTGTTCTTGACGGCTTCTTCAGCATACATTACAGCCAGAGAGGCTCTGTCACTCAGATATACACCTACACCAAAATCCCCCCAATCACGGGCTCCTGCAAATGACAAATCGAAGGAATCAAATTGCTTGTTAGTACCGTGCCAGAGGATTTGATTGTAGGGACCACTAGATAACTTCTGAAGCCAATTCATATCTTATTTTTCGCGGAAATGATAGAATTGTCCTGCTTATACTCGATTTTATACATCATACTTGGGATGATATACGGGCGGATTATTGCATCTTCAGTACTTTGACCAATTCCGTAATGTCGAACTTCCTACGTATATACAATCCATACCTAAGACCAAGATCACCATAATATGATAAATCCAGGTGAGCAAAACGCTGCGAACGTTCTATAAGACGAAACAACTTCTTAATATCGCCACACTCAAAGGAAACATAAGAACTGTCCCAATCATTCTTATGTCCCTCACATGAAAAATGAGTCTGCACACCCTTTAATGAATTCAAATAATCAACCAAATCAACAATGCTCTTATCCACCCGAACAACTTCCTCGCCTATCTTCCTACCAACTGTAGAATGCTTTCTACGCTTCTTAGTGAAATCTCTAGTAGGAACGCCAAATAACTTGTTCGCTTTCTTGACGGCATGAGTTAGTAATTTACTATCGTATTTCTTTTTGCCAGGTAGAACAAACAATCTCTCATTATCAATGAACACCTTGCCAACAATCTTATTATTGGATCGCACAGGCAATAAGCTATAAGCTTCATGCATTATGTATCCTCAGATATGTGCTTGATAAACAACCGACTGCCATCCGACTTAATCCTGTAAAGAGAATCATCCTGTGAGATCACAACATCATAGCCAGAAGCATGGGCTTGTCTATAAGCTGCTGCAAATGCTGACTCCGATTCAACAATAAACTGTTCTTCCAATTCTATGATCTGATCTTCTGTCATTATCAACCCTCGATTTTATATATCATACTAGGGATGATATAGGGGCGAATCAAGTCAAATTCTCACAATCAATAATGGCTCAGGTTTTTGGGTAGAAATATATAATTTCTGACATTTTACAGTAAAGCCTTTATCAGTTAGATACGAAAATGTGTCATCAGCAATCATATATGGAACACAATTCGCAACATTGATGGCCAACACACCACCTGAAGTGAGCAATTTTGTCACCGACTCTATGCATGAAAATAACCACTCATGTAACCATTCTGCGTAGTTATCATACATGACAGAACTTTGTAGTGGGTCATCAGAATAATGTTCTCTATCAAAATATGGTGGTGAAGTAAAACAAAAGTCATAAAACCCCTCTATGCAGTCCAATAGATGTTTGCTATCATCGTGTAAAATAGTAAATTCTTTGGGTCGTATTTTATTACATTCTAACTTTATGTTATTTAACCCATGGACGGTAGGGGCACATGCATCTATACCTGTATATTTAATAACGTTGTCTGAGGCCCACGCACCCACTAACCTGTTTCCGAAACCAGCACAAAAATCTAAAACGTTGGCATTTTTAGGACAATATTTATCGTAGACCGCTTTAGCTCCCAGCACAGGAAAAGATCCAACCGTTTTATTTCCTCTATATCTTCTCAAACTATGTGAGATTGCTTTGGGTTGGGGTTTTGTGCCACATCCAATTACATACCTTATGACATCTTTTAATATAGCGTCGTTACTGTACATCTTATATAGACTATCTGAACCTTTACTGTTCATTTCATAAAAATGCTTATGGAAAGACACAATAAAAGAAGATCCATCACTTTTGTATAAGATATCTCCTTGTTTATATAAGGAATCACTATCAAATCCCAATATCTTATGAAGGTATTTATTTTTGTCTTCACTATTTAGTCTGGGGTAAGGAAACCTACTGCGTCGGATATGATATAGAGCACCATCAATCCATTTTTCTTGATCCGCGTGGGTCAAATTGAAAAACCCACTACCTATCGGACATTTTTTTGCAGTAAATTGGGAGCATTTGTCTATGCGTCTGCCAGTATGCTGTAAATAATGAGTAAGACTTACTTTGTATTTCATAGACTCTATCATGTGATGTCTGATTATTTCATGCAATTTTGCTGTATTACTTGTATTAAATTTTATAATGTAACCAACATTTCCGGATAAGGCCGACTTTTTCTCCCTAACATTAGCCTCTATTGAATATTTATTTAAAAACCATTCACACATCATTTTACATTCTTGTTTACTAAATGATTGCGAATTAATTTTGCATGTTGGTTGAGTATTGTGGCCTTTTATTAAAGACCTGTGATTCCAGTCTGTATCTCCGTCGTCACAAAACCATATAGTTAGTGCTAAATCATCTACCATATCCATGTATTTTTTAGTTACGGTCTTAACCCCAGAACTGTATAGCATTGTAATAAGTGACTCAATAAAAGAGTTGGCAAATGTATAAAACCTTATACTGTGAATAGGTGATTTGAATCTTGAATCTATGAAAGTATCTTCTTGCAAAGATACGGGGCTTGCTATTGATATTAATTGTTCATATTTCCATAATAGATATTTCTTCTGCTTAATAGAATGCTTTATTTTCAAAGAACTGGGGCTCATTCTGCCTCCATCGCCCAAGAAGGAACCTACAATAATTTGCTTCTGTCTCTTTGTCAGTGTTGGCTCAGTCTTTTTCCTGTTTATAAATGTTGCCCCTTTGCGTTTAATACCATAGATTTCTCTTAAGAAAGTTATATTCTCTCTCGATATTCTATGAGCTTTTGCAATACTATCCAAGCTTTGGCCCTTTAAATATTCGTGCTCAAATTGATCTCTAGTAAGATTAATTTTGTTTTTCAGAAGGGCATTGTAAAATCCAACCAAGTGTTTATCGTAGCCTTCCGATATAATCATCTTAGGAGATAGACCTGATTCTAATTTTTCTTTATAGTTTCTCAGCGTTAGCATTTTGACTTTTTTATGAGCAGCAGTGTCTTTAATTGAAATGTCAAAAAAATTCTCGTATTTATCAAAATCCAACTGACTCATAAATGTATTATGTGATATCGGCATAAAGTCACCTCTATCTACATTATACATAATAATCCCAGAATATACCTTTACTCTGGGACTATCATGCAAATTTAACGATAAATTGTTGGAAACAATGGTTTTATGGCAGAAATGAGGGTTATCCGCCCTTGAATAAATATCTGAACCACCGACTGCGACCTCCTGGCAATGTGTATTCAGGCACTGTAACAGTCTTGGTCAAGCCCAAATAAGGGCCATATTTCTTCATTTCGTAGAGTTTAGTGACTTCATCTTCATAGTTTTTCTTCAGACTATCAAGACTTCCGATCAGTTTTTCAGCTCTTTCTAAGCCTCCAAAAATCTTAGCAGGTTCTTGATAATGAAGATCCAAGATTAGCCGGCGAAGGCTAAAAATAGCTGCTTGTTGAATTGTTGTAATAACATACCGTGGAGGTATAGTAAACATTGTATATACAGTGTGTGGTGTATATTGGTTAAACACTTCTATGCTTTGATGCATAAAATCATCTATTTCATTATCAGTAAACCACCTAAAATTATAATTTACTGTGACTTCGTCATATTGTGACAGAGCATTGGTAAAAGATATTTTGCCTTTTTGGAAATCAACAGTGTGTGCCATATCAGTTTGAGTACCATTGACAAAAACTAATGCTCCTGCTGGTTGGTTCCATCGAGGAAAAGAGAATTCTGCTATCTCTCTATCAGTATCTAATCTGCCAATTTCATTAAAGACAGGGATGCGTTGTGAATATCCTAGAAAACTTTCAAGAAGCATTCTAAAAGCTAGAAGTCGAGGATCGACTGCTGGTGTTTCAGGTTCTGCTTCAGTGACAACAAATTCTTCGCTGAATGTATTAGTTGTTGGGCCAGTACCAGTTTCTTGCACAAAGTCAACTTGGAGAAGGTATAACCCTGGTGTGGCTGTTGCTGGGATATCCCAGGAGAATGCATATTGTCCTGTTCCTAGTTTGTCTGCTGATTCTCCGGTAGCATATTCTACACCGTCAGGATCATATATAGTGATATCAATATCGGAAGGGTCATATAGTTCACCATCAATATTGGGAAAAGTGAAGAAAAAGACGGCAGTTGTACCGACTAGAAAATCACCTTCTATCCTAATATTAGGTGAGTTTGCTATTTTTTCTACTGTCATTTATTTCCTCGTTAAGTAACTGTGAATGTTATTGTTTCTATTTCGAAGTCTCCTGGTTTGTCTCTTTTAGGGTATATGTTCTGATTATACGTTTTTCTGGTGGACAAATCCTTGTAGAAAAATGACACAACATTTAGAATTTTCTCTCCAGTTTCTTTCTATAAATACTAATGAGATTGAGCATCAAGCATTTGGCAAATGTTTAAGATGTGGTTATTGTTGTATGACAGCGTTTTTGGCATTGACTGATATTTCTGCTGCTGATGTCATTACAACCAAAATGCTAAACTTCTTGAATTCTTAATCACCATTCCTAAACATACTCTGAGTATCTAAAGTCCCAAAGCCTAGAGACTTTTTATCCCCCAAATCAATTGCATATTTGATCAGATGTTCAGTCATTTGTTTAGGTGTCTCACAAGGGGTTTTTGGTATTGATATTTGGCGATGTTTAGAGAGAATCAAGGCACAGATGCCAGACAACATAGGACAGGCAAAACTGGTCCCATTCATTTTAACAAATCGATTGTTAAGATATGTTGAGTAAATATCAACACCGGGCATAGCACATGTAACATTCATACCACGAGATGAAAACTTGGCAACCTGGTGCCGTTTATTATATGCGGCAACACCGATTACTTCTGGATATCGGGCAGGAAAAGCGACATCATAATGGCGAGTACCCGTATTGCCTGTGGCCGCGACAACTATGATATTGTTTCTATATGCTTTTTTGATTACAATGTGGAGTGGTTTGAAATCAAAAAACATTCCGGCTGAAATAGAGATGATGTCGACCTGTTGGTTTATCGACCAATCTATCGCATTTACCAAGGTGGAAGGTTGTCCTGTTCCTGCATCATCCATCCCTTTAGCAAAGTAAAGTCTGGCTTTTGGGGCTACTCCGATTATCCCTTGATTATTTTTTTCTGCTGCTATGATACCAGCTACAAAGCTAGAATGACCATTCTTATCAATTACACTAGGGGTCTGAGTGAAATTTTTCGCAGAAGCTGTATTGTTGATAGTTTCGAAATGTTCGCTTTTCCCACTATCTATAATGGCTATTTTGATTCCTTCTCCCATTGTCTTTTGGTGAATTTTTGGGATATTTAGGTCCAGTAAACCCCAATCATAGATTTCACTCATCACCTGCATTGTTGCTATAGGAACTATTTTAGGAAGCTGAATCGTAGGTAACATATACTCTCCTTAATTGTGTATTCAGAAGAATATACTTTTATCCTTGAATTATAGTTCTATTATCTTTCCCCTTTTGAAGAAATCAATACGGTAGGGGAGAGGAGAGGTCAAAAAGGATACATACTTACGAAGAGATAATCCTGCATGAAGAACGAACATATCATCGGTCACAATTTCTGAGTATTGATTAATTGTGTCAAATTGAGATAATAGATCAGGGGGGAGATGGATATCTTTGCATTTTTCTGCTACTGGCGAGTGATTTGAAAGATATTTCCCACATTTTTCGGTTTGCTTGGTACGTGGATAATAGCATAATCCATAACCTTCCCGCCGCCATTTGAGGTCTGCCATGCCGTAGTATAAGTCTTGGATCGTTTTATTGGTCCTTATCTTGTTATCCATCACTTTCTGAAAGAATTCTGCCTGCCGATTGGTAGGACCATTTTTATCGAATCCATAGCAGGTTTTGGCATTTATGAGCGAGGTGAATCTAGTAGCTTCCTTATGTGGACATGTATTGACACATATACTAATTTTAGAAATGGACGATAAACACGAGAAATTTAGGTCTTTGATACTTACAGTACTATTGACTCTTTTGCTATGCTTTATCAGATAGAAGTATTTAGGATCTCCAATCCAGATTATTTCTGCTTTTTGGTGTTTTTTATGCAAGCCGATTAATAGACTATTCGTAAGCAGAAAATCCTCTGGTGTACCAGATTGTATAATTGCAATCTTCATGAACTATATCCGAAACTTCTTTAGGTGGTTTGCAATTTCTAAAGATCATTGTATTTTCCTGCAAGAGATCGCCTAGAATGAGGTCTTCTACGTTTAATGGCAGCTTGCTGTCTTTATATTACCTGGTGTAGCTGCCCATTCATGCCCCTTATGGCGCATTGCCACCTTAATTTGTGCTTTAAACCTTCGTATATAATGGAAAGGCATTGTCCATCACGGAGTAATGCAATACTTTGCATATCTTTAATGGTATATTTTAATCTCATTCATTTAACCAATCATCAAACTCAGCTGTATTTAAGTACCCTGATCCCCCCGAATCATTCTCCATATATCCGTTCTTAACATCTTCTTCATAGGAAGTTTTTTCTAACAAATCCAAAGATCGGAGATCCTCAAAAAGTGATCGTAGGCTGTCATACGTATTAGCCATTAGATGTTTTTTGAATGTTTTGTACTTAGGGTCGCTTCTTCCCTTCTCTCGATAAGAGAATTCTTCTAATTCAAGAGTATATTTCATTGTAGACATCCATCGATGATAAATCATTCGAGCTATCTGTTTATTCTTATCTTGGTCCATTTGGTTACTCTCCCTATCGGTCAACTATAATTTCAATTGCCCCATCATTTAACATAGATTCTCGCCTCAACGCGTGTATTCCACCTCTTTCTGCTGCTGCTTCGGCTTTTATCTCTGGAGGTATGAGGATGGCATTAAGAGCAGCTTCAGATGGTGATGTTTTCTGTTTCATTCTATGTTTATTATTTTTCACATAATTGTCATCAACAACCTCTATTTTCCCCTTTTTTTGTAATGTTCGAAAATGGACACTTTCCTTTAAGGTTTCTTCTCCTACTTCATCGATAGCTATAAAGTCCCATTTGCCACTTAATTGGATGCCATGAGGATATCTTTCAGTGTGTATGTCCTCGATTAAAATTGTCCCATTGTGAGCGGGATGAATGTAGAGCCGCCCGGAAAGTCTGGAATGTTTGGTGGTTTCAGTGAAGGATCTTCCGTCATCAAGAAAGCCAGAGAATCGTGTCGGCCCTGCGGCGGCTTCTTTGACTTCTAATTCCATATCGCCTTCTAACCAATGTCTAAACTGTTTTTTCGTGATAAAATGGGCATTCTGGACATACAATATGTCATCGTTTGGTATATGGTCCATAATGTCTGGATCATCAATTGAGATTACTTTTGTAGGTTCGGTTTCTGAACATACATATATCTTTTCCGTATCTGCATTGTAGAATATGACGATCATCTTCAACCTCTTAATGTAGTGTGAATCTCTTTTAGTCGAGAAGCAATATTATTCGCAGTGTTATTCCATGTGAATTTCTGAAGGATCAATTGCTGAAGATTATTATTCTTTTTCTTAGCCTCATCATAATTCTCCATTACCTTTCTCATCGTGGATTTAACCTGTTTATGGACTTCCGCTGATTTTAGAGATGGAAATTTCTGTCCATCCCAGTAATGAATATTAAATTGTCCTCGATCAACTTTCATCAGTCTATCGATATCGATCATATAAGAATTGTCAGCCCGCAGATACCCTTGCTGTCCAGAACAGTTAGTCATAATAACCGGTAATCCACATAGCGATGCTTCTAGGGGTGGTAAGCAATTATGAACAGTGAAACAGTTTGTGGTATAACTATTATCATCTTGGACTTCTAAATTATAAACATATCCCGCAAATTCCTTTTGTGTTATTTTTTTGATAGGTAAATATGTATGTGTCGTGGTTCTAACAGATCTTTCTTTTATATCTCCTGAAAAGCAAGCACCTTTAATCTCATTCAATTCATTTAACTGGTTTCCTTTTATAGAGACAACATATCCACGTCGTTTCTTGTTCTGCTTACAAGGTGAAATACCGACCATACGTAAAGCCAAAACTACTTCATCTGCTAATTGCTGAGACACAGTAGACAACGAAAGAGAGGGGCTGGATTTTGGATTATAAAAACTTCCATCACCGCAAAAGACTCCATACAATAGGTGCTTTATTTGATTATTATTCATTTTCCACGTAAAATCGGGCAAATGTTTATTATGACTTCCTCGTCCACACATATTGGCAAGCATTGTGTTGAGTAATACATTGTTACAAGAAATTACATGTCTATATTTTCTGTCGTCCGTGGAAGACAAGACTATTGCAGATAATTGAAAATATTTTTGAAGAACGTTAGTAACAATATCGTGGTATTCAATTTCGGATGAGTGAAAAGAGAATGTAATTTGTCCCGTGCTTGTTTTTGAACATCCTTCCGAAATATAAAACCCTAAGAATTGTAAAAAATCTTTATGTAAAGGCAATGCAGTAGAGATAGGACGGGAGAGAGGATGTTGAAACTCTGTACCACTTCTATTTCTTCCCTTGCTGTATATTTTATCATTCTTTATAATTACATTATTTAAATATCGTGTTGTATCACATTCCATAAGAAAGATATTCGGATTTTGCTGGCCAAAATTCAATGGCATTACCAAATAGTCCCCAATATTAATTTCTGTTGGTGTTAACCATTCACAATTTTCTGGTATGAATTTTGCCTTATCTTTTTTGTCAGCACGCATCGTCATTTGCCTTGGCAATACTAAACATGGGTGTTCGCCTGTGAGAGATATTATATCCTCATTCAAAGTTGATGATATCTCATATATTGGTTCTTCTGTGTACCGATTTCTAGTCGATGTTACTTGTTTCCACCTGCCTTTGTGTGTCAGAATTTTTGTTCCACAACCAATCGTTTCAATTTCACACAAACCTTCATCTGTGATAATTTTTGTGCCAGATTTCGTGCACCCGCCTTCTCCTCGGCTAGGCAATATAAAACAATGTGCTGATCTATAGATTTTTGGCATATCTTTTTCTGCTAGTGTGTTGCTATATCTAACAACATGAGGTAAATCCTTATTAGGAAATTCCTTCATAATCTCATCTATATCATTTTTTATTTTGTTTCTATGAAATTTAGTTTGTCCAGATTGATAACGACTCATAATCAATAAAGAAACGTCATCGTCAGAAGAAAACTCATCAAAATAAGACCGTAATAATACATCGTATCCTTTTCTGTAATTCCAACCAAATACACTAATAAAGACAAAGCTATTTATATTAGGACGAAAATCAAATCTACTTCCTTCTTCATTGTAAAGTTCCGGATCTGCCCCGGTTGTCATAACATAGATTGGTTTTTTTGTATATTTTCTGAGGATGCTTGCCGAGAAATCTGAGGTCAGCCATATTTCATCATATAGTTCGCAACAATCAGTGAATTGTTTCGGTACAGTATAGGATTCGATAGTAGAATAGAGTATCCTGTGTTTTCCCGTAGAAATTTCAGCAAATGAAGGAACAATACTATCAATAAGGATATGATTTTTGGAAATCTGATTTTTTTGAAGTTTCACAATTGGGGCTAGCTCGTCCTCATTTAACTGGTTTTGACTACGCTTGGCATCTACTTTGACCTTAAAACCCATCTCACTAAGTCTTGCCGCTATGTTTCTATTTACTTTTCCATAACCACTGGCATCCCAAAATATCCCGTGGATTTTAAGTTCTATTTCGTTACTACAGGTTTCGAGTTTGACAGGTTCTGTCACTTCTTCTTTTGGACTTGCTGGAAGATTTTTCTTTAGATACATCAATGAATTTTCTATGCGTTCATTTTCATCATATTCAAGTACTTCGAACATTCCACAAAGGATAAATCCTCTCAGAGCATGTGATTTTTTTAGAAGATCAGGATCTATATCTTCTATTTTACCTTCCTCATAAGGGAAATATTGATCGATGTCATCTGCATAGATAGTGTTTTTAGTAGTATTTATTATTTTCATTTTCAAGCTCAATTAGTGCGTTCCATTATACTCAATGAACGTGTATAATTACAAATGTTATATGAAGATATTGAACTCAAAGATCCAGCCCATATAGAGCAAGCAAAGAAAACTCATGTTTCTACTATAGAACCTCTCTATTGGGTTTTAGAAGATTCACTTTCCAGCGGTAATAAGAGCAGAGCAGAATGGATTTTCGTCGGATTCTTATATCTGGCCAAATATCGTAAAGACTTGATAGCAAAAGGCTTGCAGCCAGATTATATAGAAAGACTTAAACAGATTGCTTACGAAATATACGAGGACAAAGCATTTAAAAAACAAGAGCCTGTTGCGATTAAGTACGGTACTCATTCCCGACGTTTGCCATTTGCTGATGAAAAAGAGTTGGAGGAATATTTGTGTGATAATTCTTCTCTTCTTGCAGATGCCCTTAACGATGAAATAGAAATAATAGGCAATCAGGTTGAAACCGAATTTGGCTACAAATGTGATATAGTTGCTAGAAGCAAAAAAATGTTTTATCCCATCGAGTTGAAGATTGCTCAAGCTGATCACAGGGCAGTTTCACAGTGCAATAAATATTGCTGGTATTTTTATCGACAGTTAAGATATAACAGATACAGAAAAATTCAAGGAGTGGTATGTGCAGCCGGATTTGATAATTGGAGCATTAATGAATTGAGAAGAGAGGGAATCTGGATATTTGATATGGTTCCTAACAATAAGGATATTCATCTGAGACGCATCGAATAGTCAATCCACCCATGAAGCAGAACAATTTTGTATGCCTATATCATCTAAGCAACTCTGCAATTTCTCCATGTCTGAACTGCCCTGAAGACCATAACAATCAATATTAAGATCTGGAATAGTATGAGTCCAACAGTATCTACGGTCTTTTTTCTCACATATCTCATGAGCTATTTTCACACAAGTTCTTGTCCACGCCATCTTACTATTGCGAATAACTGTCACAAGATCAGTCAGCAATCTAGATAAAGTATCTAATTCATCTTTTATCAATAGGAAAGATTTATCGTAATTCTCTAATGAATCCGTAAAATCTTGGAATTCTTGATCCGAAAGTCCGTGCAGGTATGGCATTTTTATGATGCTTATATTTTTGTTTTCCCCAATGGTATTTGGTTTGTGTCTAATCAATCTGCCATCCAGTATCGAATCATCGAGTGATACAATATCAGAAAATGGGATAATCGTAGGAAAGGATTTCAAACTAAAATAATTAGTAGAACGACGGGTTAACTGTCCCCTACTAATCTTGAATCTCATATTGAATTCAAATTGGTCAGATTGTTCCTGGTAACAGTTGTCATGCATTAGTTTTACACCATTTTCAAGTATAATATAGGGAAGATCTGAGCCTTGATAAAGTTCTATTGGTTCTATTTGTTTTAACCATCTCATAGTCTTACCTGTATAATCAATTATACGTGTTTTATGAAAATAAAAAGATCAATTGAACTTCCTGACATTCTCAATTATACGGCTGATATGGGTGTGGTTTATCTGTTAACACACACCGGTAAATCTACAGTTTTATCGGTTTTCGATCCCTTGTCATTTGCCATAATAGATGATTTCTATTTAGGATTCGATTTAAACTACTTTTCCACACCTTGTGTAGACGAAGACTGCATTTACGTGCCAACAAATGAATCACAGATATTTGCGATAGACAAATTTTCTGGTGACCGCGTCTTATGGATAGATATTGGTTCAATGATATTATCTGCTGATATTCAACAAGACAAGGATAGTATTTATACCCTCTGTGGAGTACCCCTGAGTGATGGACTTAAAATAACAACCGATACATTTTGTGTTTCCGCAAATGATAAAAAAAGTAGAAAGAAGAAATATCAAAGTTCATCAATGATGGGCAAAGCAGGAGATGTTAGTTTCCTGACAGTAGAGGACAAAATATGGGTTTCCATAAATAAACATCTGGTAGTTTTTGATAAAAACTGTCAGAAAAAAGAAGAATTTAGACTTAGACACAATCCTTCCTTCCATCCTATCGTAACAGAGAATTTTGTAATTTGTGCTTCTAATCAAGGACATTTAGAAATATTTGAGAGGCAAAACACAAAAAACCACAGGAGAATATCTGTCCAACAAAATAGTTCTCCGCCGATATGCATTGGGGACGTATTGTATTGGTTTACCAAAGAAGGATTGCTAAAAATAGATATAAGCACCCTGTCAGTGGATGCTTTCAAGATTGATTCATCTGTCCAATCAGATGCTGTAGTTTTCCAGGGGAACATCTATACTGGTGACAAAGAAGGGAATGTCATCGAATTTAATATTGAAAATCAAAGCTGGAATTGCCTAAAAGTGGGCAAAGAACTATTGCGGAAGCCAATAATTGTAGACCAGCGATTGATGATTTCATCAAGAAATAGACTCTACGAAATCGAGGTTTAAAATGTCTAAATGTATCATAGATACCGAAAAAATCGGGACAGAGACGAAAAACTATGCGGTTTTTTATGCAACCCATGATTTTATCGTCTATAAGGATCAGAAGAAGATTAAGATGGTGCAATGTAATGATGAATTAATGGCAGAGGTTGATTGTCCTACTGATTATCGCTCCTATGACTGTTTAGATCTTGGTGATGGTGTCTTGTTTATATTTGCTGGAAAATCTATCATCTTCTTGGATAAATCAGGATTTGAACCGAAAAGCCATGAAATAGATATTGAGAAGGTGGGCAGAATAGTCACCAAGCCTGTAAAATCTCAAAATAAAAATTCTGTTATATTCGGAACCTCATCATATGGACAAATTCAATTTATCAATTATGATTTTTTCAGCAAAAAGCGATTATCCCAAACTCAGTCTTGGAAAATGACTAAAGTAACAGATATTGCCTCAAATGATCGATTGCTATTCTCTATATTTGATAATGTGTTTTTAACTTCTTGCGAGATAGAGACAGGAGAGTGTCTTTGGACCAGATTCGAAAATGCGAATATTAATGGTAAATTACTCTCTTACAAAAACAAGCTCTTATACAACTGCCAAAATTTAGTTAGGGCCGCTGACGAAAAAGGAGATATTGACAATATACGTATCCCCACAGTCCAGGTTTCAAGCCTTGAACACCTTATTGGGGATCATTTATTTTTGACATTTGATCAGAAGAGACGAGTGTGTTGCTATAACTTAAAAACGAATGAAATTGTTTGGCAACTAAATGGCACCCGACCGATAGATGAATCTTTATCTGTTAGAGGACGATACAAAGATAAGATTCATGATATTATGATCGTTCGAATGGGAGAAGACATTGGTATCATCAATTTAACTGTCGGTCGAGTACTAAATTATTTTAGATCATCTGGAGCATTTAAAATTCGACAGACTGATGATCATATCTTGATTCACAAGCGATCTGATAGAACGGACATAATCCCTGGAACGTAGAATGAACAGCATATTATTTCAATTAGAGATGCTATGGTATTACATCTGTGATTTCTGGAAATATTCTTGCGAAGATATCGACAATTGCTGTAGGAGGTAAATTCAAGTACCCCTCCCACAAGGGGAGGAGATTGCTCAATCCCGTAAAGGAGAGCATAAGGCTTCTTGAGGAGCCCTATCTGGATAGCCTGTAGCGTCCAGATAATTTTGTACTATGTTAAAACTAGCATTGAGGTCAGCATTCAATTGATAGCCACACTTAACACATTTAAACCTACTCTGGCAAGTCCTATTGGCTCTGGCTATGTGTCCACACTTGCTGCACCCTCTGCTCGTATAGCGAGCAGAAACATATTCAACCAGGACACCTTTGTGAGCAGCCTTGTATCTAAGAAATTCTTCCAGTTGATAGTAAGACCAGCTATTGTGCTCAAATCTATCTTTTTTTCGTCTCTTCCTGGTTGTGTTTTCCTTAAGACCTTTCAGCTTCTCAAGAATAAGTGTGGTCTCTGTTTCTAGTCCTTGCACAATATGTTTGGAAACGCAATGGTTGACATCACGTCTAAAACGGTTCTCTTTGGAAGAAATCTTCCTAAAGTGCCTTTTTCCAGAATGTCCTTTGGACTGAAGAACAGACCTCAATCGTTTGTATCTTCTAGAAACTCTTTTAACTTTTCCTCCACCAAAAAATCTCTTGTCAGAAGTAACAGCGAGTTTCTTAATTCCTCTATCACAACCAACAAACTTACCATTAGAAGTAGGATCTTCAACTTCTTTCTCCACTGCAATGTGCAAGAAAACTTGTCCTCTTCTGATGAAAAGATCAGCAGAACAACGTTTCCAAGAGAGGTACTGCCTGAAGTATTCAGGGACAATCATTTTGCATTTGACTCTGCCACTGATAGTAGAGAAGGAAACTTTTTCTCTGACCCACCACACATTAAAAGAACGAGCGTCGTATCTAATGCTGGATTGCTTAGATTGTGGGCAAGAGGCTTTCTTTCCTTTTTTAAGTCTTTTTCTGGCAGATTTAAGGGCTTCAGTGGCTTTCATTCTGGCAGAACAGGCAAGTTGAGAAGGAAGGTAAGTTCTAGTTTCTTTGTAAACCTTATTGTGCAAAGATACTCCATTGTAATCTTTGTCCTTCCAACCTACTTGACAGATGTGGTTAAACGCTTTTGTATAAGCATCTATGGTAGACTGAAAGACCTGTGGGTCTTCTTGAAGCCTAATTTTAATGGTTCTGACAAGTTTCATGCTCATATATTATACAAAGATTTGTTGAGTTCCTTGTATAATTTTGGAGAAAAGGGAAATATTTTTAGAGAACAGGAGCAAGTGACAATTCCTCCCCTGGGACAAGCCCAGGGGTTTCCTTGTCATAAAAACTTATGAACATTCTAGTCTTATCATTGATTGCCTTCTCCTTAACCCTGCTTATTACCAAATCCAGGCTGTTCCATTGCAAGCGGGAATATGTTGAGAAAAGGTATTTAGCATCCTTCGTTGATAATCAACGACCATCGTTCATACATAAGGTTTGGCACGCCTGGTGGACTTGTTCTATGTGTTGTGGCTTCCCTGTTGCAGTGGTTGTTTCTGCAATATGGCCAGTTTATGGCCTCGTTGCTGATACACTGGCCATATTTGCCCTTAATTGGCTGTTACATTGCACGGAGGATACATTCTATGGAGCAGGAATTTTTTTGAAAAAAGTAGAAAAATTACTTGACAATGAGGAAAACTGGGTATAATATACCTGTGACGGACGACGGTCGTCCAGTAGCAATCGCCACCCACGGCGATTAAGAAGTAGTGGAGAGAGTTTTTGTGCTAAGGAGAGATAAAATGTCAAACAGCACTTCTAGTTCCCCCACACCCCCCTGGAAAGACGAATTCAACAAGCGAGTGCAAGCGTTTGCTGAAGCCATCGGCGTACCCGAGGAAACTGTTCGCCAGCATCTTAGTAATCTGGGATGCGATGGTGAGACAGACAGAAGCCTCACTATTATTGACAGCGAAGAAGCTTTGCCTTTTGGTGATCTAAGACAGGAGTTTGTCGAAGCGAACAAAGTAACAAAGCTGGCAATCCTTCGGATTGGAATGCCTCATCTTCGCGGCAAAACTGCCGTAGATGTAAAACCCACTTCTAATGGTTGCTGTGAAGAAGGTAGCGACCTCGGCAAAGTCTGTGATTCCATTGAGAAAATGGTTTCGACCAATCGCCCCAAAGCAGATTGGTCGGATAAGGAACTTCTATCAGCACTTGATGAGAGTACCACAGAGATTGCAGAGGTTCTTTCCAAAAGGACTCGTGGCCGCCATTGTATTGTTTTTGATGGTGATGGGAATGTCGACGTAGAGGCCAGCTTAGAGTTGGTCAAGATTGCCAAGAAGCAGGCTACCAGGAATGAACACCGCGTCAGAGGCAAGATTGTACGAGTCTATCGGGCAGGTAAATGGCTTGCTCGTCCGCTTGATGAGTCTCCATTCGTAATTGGTGAGCCACTGGTTAGGGATTATTGTGCTTCTTCCGAGACTGATTGGAAGGATATCTCCCATGAAGCCAGAGTTTTGGCTCGGATATACATACAGTATTGTGAGACCGCAAAGCTTAGTCTTAGGGATTTTAGGGAAGTCTGTGATGACGCTCGTAAGGATGTCGGACACTTCCGCGAGAAGTATGGCAAGGCTGCCATGCTCTATGATGAGATGTCCGCACAAGATAAGCTTCCGAAGTTGAAGATTATGCCTGCCGACGTATCCGAACCTGCCAGTGGTGGTCGCAAAGACACAGCTTGGGCCGAAGAATAAGATTGGACTGACAAGAGTCACTACCCTATAATTCGGGTAGTGACTCTTTGTCTCTTACCGGGAGAAAAAAATATGTTCCAGAATGATTGTTATATTTCGTTACGCAAGACAACAGTGGTAGATGTGAGCGAAAAATCTCATAGTTTGCCACCTGATGGTGGACCTTTCAAGGAATTCAAGGTTGCCGATTTCTTCTGTCCTGATGAGTGGATCAAGGACGGCATTTTTGTAGAAGTTCAAGAAGGCCAGCCTATGTGGTTTGACCTGACGCAGAATGTCGTATGTGCCTGTCTTGTTTCTATACAGCGTCTTAATCCT
>SDBT01006920.1_pt1 | contig 18752 bp, 18 predicted proteins | sample 2277101 | NCBI WGS metagenome assembly SDBT01 (sample SAMN10404973, study PRJNA504765) | marine sediment metagenome | isolation source: marine sediment core GS10_PC15, 103 cmbsf | place: Arctic Ocean: Southern Knipovich Ridge | collected 2010
ACTTACACCTTCAGGGAGCATAATTGAATCTTCACTATATCTATCTAATATGTAATTAGTCGAACGTGCCTCTTTACTTCCCATCCCCCTATAAATTTTAACCTTTCTCCCTTGAATTGTATCTATATAACCAGGACTCTCAGTACATCCGGCAAGAAAATGTCCAGTCATCACCATATCGGCACCAATTGCAAATGCTTTTGGCAAATCGCCGGGATTCTTAAAACCTCCATCAGCAATCAATGCAATCTTTGGATTATAATCTGTTATAGCATCCGCTACTTGAGCAGTTGCAAATAGAGTCGGAGCCCCTACGCCAGTTTGAATAGAAGTGGTGCATATTGAACCAGATCCCATTCCAACTTTAAATCCTATAAAGTTTTCTGGATAATCACATTTAGTCATAATATATTCAGCAGCTTCGTACGTCCCAATATTGCCAATTACGAAATCTGATTCCAGTAAATCCATTAGTTTTTTGGTTCCTTCAATATCCTCTTTTTTAAAAAACTCAGCAACATCAATAAAAAAGATATCTGCATATTGAGCAATCTCTTTAAGCTGAGTTAAAGAGTTACTATCAGTAGGATATCTTGGACTAAGAGCTAGAGCACAAAGCAATCTTCCTTCATCATCTATAGAAGCTAATGGAAATTCAGGTTTTAAATCTTTTGTGGTAATTAATCCTTGTAATTCTCCATTTTCAATAATCGGTAATTTTTCAATTCTATGTTTATATAACATTTCTAAGGCTTGTTCACGTGATCCACCAGACTTTATAGAAATAACATCTTTAGTCATAAAATCTTTAACAAATCCTTTTTTGCAATCTTCTTCTAAATAGGGAATATCTCTTTTAGTAAAGATCCCACATACTTTATCTTCGTTATCAACAACAACTAGACCACTAATATCATATTTTTCCATAAAATTTTTAGCAACAAGTATCGGTTCTTGTAGGTTAATTGTAGCGACATCATCAATTACAAAAGACCGGGCCTTTTTCACATGCCGAACCATTTTTAATTGTTTTTCATAGGAACAGTTTCTATGTAATACACCAAGCCCGCCAAGTAAAGCCATCTTAATTGCCATATCCTCTTCAGTCACAGTATCCATTGCTGCAGACATTATTGGTAAATTAAATTTATATTTTCCTATTGTTGTAGCAAGACTAACATCCGATGGTTTGAAATCAGTATATCCGGGAATGATAAGAACATCATCGAATGTTGTAATAATTTCATCTGTATGGGCTTTTTTACGATAATAATCAGACAATTTAAATTCACCGACTAAGTTTCTTATTTATTTTAATCTATTCTTATTTTCTTTTTAAATATAACATGATAAATATTAATTATATAGATAATGCTAGGTTATAAATCTTTATGACTAAAAAGGGGATAAAATGTTATTCTCGTCCGTGATTTTCTCATTTTTTAAATTAATTTATTAATAAAAATGAAATAGAAAAAATAAGATAAGAAACTTTTTATCGAGGAATTCGGTTTTTTGCTTTCTGTTTTTTAATAATTGGGTCATTAATTAGCCGGTTTAATTCTGTTAAAAATCTCTCTTTGTCTTCCTTTATATTTGGTGTCTCTATATAGCAATAATTATTTGCATGATCATTAAATACTTGTGATGTGACATTATCTCCTAAGTTTGCAATGATATCCCTGGTTTCTATTAAATATTCAACGGGACTTAATAATTGGAACTCTCCTTTACTCCAATCATCCCAAAGAGGAGTATTAGGTGGAACTCCCAAGGTCCTAAAGCGAAACATAGTCGGATTAATTTCTGTCAAAACTCGTGCAGTTTCCTTTACATGATCTTCTGAGTATTTTTTTCCTCCCAAACCAAGAAGAATATAAAGACTTAATTTTATTCCAGCATTTAAGATTCTTTTACCCGCTTTAATCATGGATTCTGCATTATTCCCTTTTTTCATTATTCTAAGAATTTTGCTACTGCCACTTTCTAGACCCATGTATACGATAGTTAGTCCGGCATCTGCTAATTGCAGCAACTCATCATCACTTTTTCTAAGTATATCTAAAGCCTTAGCATAACAACTTACTCGGACTACATCTCTTAACTTTAAACGTACATATTTGATAATTTGAACTAAATATTCTGTTGGAGCAGAGGTAGGATTACCCCCCGCTAAAAACACCGGATATCCATGATACCCTTGATCTGCTCTAATATCTATATCTTTAAGCACGTCTCCAAGAGGTCTTATAGCGTAGTCTTGACGTACGCCAAGAGTTCCAGTATAAGTACCACAAAACCTACATTTATTCCAACTACAACCTCCAGTAACTGGGATTAGAAGCGAATAAGCTTCAACAGGAGGTCTAATTACAATATGTTCTGGGGGTAGTGATTTTTCCATATCAGATCTTTTTTTTTATTTTATTTATATATACATTCTCTAAGCTAGGTTAAAATACCATAAAATTTAGGTTTAACTATTATAAATAATTAACATTTTCATTAGTTTTTTTAGGTAAGATCAATTAATTCAATTAATATTTAAAATCAACATACTTAATAGTATTTAGGGCTAAGATTAATGAGAGTTCCTGAAGAAGAAATTGCCTATGGTTTTAAAATTGTAATCGTTGGACCACCAGCAGTAGGTAAAACTACGCTTTTTAATCGATATTGTTTTAATTCTTTTAATATGGACACTAAAATGACTATAGGTATCAATTTTCAATCAACATATTTAAAAATTAGACTAAGAAATGGAACAGCCATTGAAGAAAAATATGTTGCTAATTCTATATTTGATTTTGGAGGTCAGGAACGATTTAGACCATTAATACCAAAGTTCCTAGAAGGAGCTAATGGAGCAATATTAATATTTGATTCGGTAAGTTTTACTTCGTTCGACAAATTGGATTATTGGTATGAAAAATTACTAGAAAATACTCATTCAATTCCTATAATATTAGTCGGGAGTAAAAGTGATTTATTGGATAAAACTCCCCAAAATGAAATTGTTAGCACGAATGCCATTAATCAATATTTAGAAGAGAGAAATCTTGACGGATACTTTCTAACAAGTTCGTTAGAAAACCATAACGTATTAGAGGTTTTTAAAAAATTAACCAAGTTAATGTTAAATAGACATAGAATTGAAGCAATTATGGTATAACATTAAAAATCTCTAAGATATATGTAGTCTGAAAATTCATTGAAAAATACTTTTTGTTCCTTATTGAGGTCGGGGTAAATATTAGCTAAAAACCTTTTTGCCTGAGAGATAAGATTCTTCGAGAATTGTTCGGCTATTATCATAGCGTTTGTGCTAATGAAAATGTTTTCAACTTCTTTTACATCATTTTTGGTGATTGTAGGCTGTCTATAAATTTCGTTGAGAATTCTTGACTGCTCGACATTGGTATTTTGTACTGCAACAATTCTCAAAAAACTATTTTTGGCTTTATTCTTAATGTCTTTTTCCATATCCAAGATATCATCCCGTATTGCATGAGCTTGACCAATTCTTAGCATTGCCTCACTTAAAGGCTTAATTTGATAATGTAAATTACCTCTAGCGAGTATAGCACCAATCTTTGTAGCTTTTTCAAAAAGTTTTGCTCTTTGCATTTCAGCTATGCCTAAATATTGCTCTAATGTCATAGTAATATTATGGTATGATAAATATGTTTCAATAATCATACCCTTCATCAAATATTCAATCCCTTCACTATATTCATTAATCGCTAATAATTTTAATTTTTCTGGAAATTTTGAAGATTTTAAAACATCTAAACCTAGCAGATAACCAAAGGAACCTCCTAGGATGCTAATATCCCTTCCGAACAGTTTAAATAATTCTTCTTCCTTATCTAAATCCTTGGTTTTGTAAACTTTTTCAATTTCGTTTTTTAATTGAATATGAAAAGTAGGGATTCCTCTTCTTGTATCATCATCATCAATAAGATCATCATGGATTAAATGCCCACTATGTAACAATTCTACTGCTAGGGAAATTTCTCTAATTTTGTCAATCTCTTCATTTAAATATATGGGATTAATTATTCCACTAAAGGATGCAATCATTAATATTGAATGAAGCCTTTTCGCTTTAGAATTTTTAGGAATAATAAATTTTCTTAGCTGTTTGTAAAAATCGGCAAATAATACTTCCTTTTCGTTATGATTTAAATCATTAAAATATGTTTTTAACTTTAAGTTAATAGCTTCTCTTTCAGTTTTAAAGAATTCTTCAATCATTTAAGGCCAACCAGTTTTGTTATTAAAGCACTAATTAAATAAAATAACTATCTTTATTATTTATCTTTTTTTTGTAAAAGTAAATTTTAATTATTGAATAATCTTAATCTAATTCATCAAATTAAAAATAAATGATAAAAAAATGAAGTTAGCAGTTATTTCAGACACACATGATCATAAAGATAATATCTTAAAAGCTGTCTCGATTATGAATGAGCGAAAGGTTGATGCCCTAATTCATTGCGGAGATTATGTTGCCCCTTTTGTAAAGAGATGGTTTGATGGTTTAAATGTCAATATAAAAGAGAATTTCCTCGGGGTATTCGGTAATAATGACGGAGAGCGAGTTTTTCTCGTTAAAAATCTAGGACAAATTTGTGATATCGTGGGCATGGAAATTAATAAAGATTTTGATGGTAAAAAAGTATATGCGGCACATATGCCAACTCAAAAAACCATTGATGCTATTGCTAAATCTGGTCAATATGATATAATTTTAACCGGTCATACCCATAATATGGTAAATAAAGAGTATAAAAATGGGGTATTAGTAGTAAATCCCGGCGAGGCATGTGGATATTTAACGGGAAATTCTACATTTGCAATTATTGATACTGATAAAATGAAAGCTGAAATTATCGAAATATAATAGAATTATTTTGAATTTCAAAATCTTATTTAGGAAGTATTCAATTTTTTATAATTATGACATTACCGTTAGAAAATATAACCATACTTGATTTAACGAGGTTGCAACCTGGACCGTATTGTACAATGTATTTAGCAGATTTAGGTGCTAATGTAATTCGAATAGAAGAACCAAAATTCCGTTATGGGACTCCTCCACCTCTTTTCCAAAAAGGAAATATTCACGAAAGTGTATTTAATTCTATTTTACATCGAAGTAAAAAGTCTATTTCACTAAATTTAAAAAAAGAAAAAGCTCTAGAGATATTTTATAATTTAGTAAAGAGAGCTGATGTGGTTATTGATTCATTTCGTCCTAAAATCACTAACAAATTAAAAATTGATTATGAAACCTTATATAAAATTAATCCATCAATAATTTGTGCTTCTTTAACGGGTTATGGACAAGATGGGCCATATGAACAAATTGCAGGACATGATTTAAATTATTTAAGCCTTTGTGGGATCATAGACAAAAATAGGGGAAGAAGAATATATGGGCAAAAAGATCAAGAAAGAAAACCAATTGTCCCAGGTGTTCAAATTGCAGATATTGGGGGTGCTTTAGTTTGTGTTATTGGAATTTTAGGTGCAATTATTGAGAGAGAGCAAAATCCCGAAAGGATAGGACAATATGTGGATGTTGCCATGTTGGATTCTGTTTTCTCGTTTATACCTATGACTGCTGCTTATGATTTTGTTAAAGATGTTAATAAAAAACCCGTACCTTTGGAAGACATGCTTTATGGAGATGCTCCTTTTTATTCAGTTTATAAGACAAAAGACGGAAAGTATATATCTATTGGAGCCATTGAATTTAAATTTTGGGAAGATTTATGCAGAGGTTTAAACCGAGAAGATCTTATACCTTTGCAAATTAGCCAAAGTGGTGATATAAAAGAACATGTATTCAATGAGCTTGAAAAAGAATTTCTCAAAAAAAATCAAAAAGAATGGCTGGAAATTTTTAAAAATTATGATACTTGTATAATGCCTGTAAACAATTTTGAAGAAGCATGTAAAGATCCTCAAATTATTGCTCGTGAAATGATTGTTGAATTAGATCATCCTGATTTTGGTAAAATAAGAAATATTGCTCCTCCTATAAAATTTTCAAGAACACCACTTAGAATCAGAGGATTAGCTCCAAAAATCGGTCAAAATACCCATGAAATCTTGAAAAAGTTAAATTACACAGATGAAGAAATTAAAATGTTTAAAAAAAAAAAAATTATTTGAAAAATTATTTCATAGATGAATATATTTGAGACTTGAAAAAATAAGGCTCTGAATATTAAAACTCTGTGTTTATCACCTTAATTCTTGAGAGATATAAAAATTTTTAATTCTTACATTAGATCATCGATTAGGGCTAAAGAGAAAAATCAGAAAAACCTAAAAGATAATATTGTGATGGTTGGATAACATAATTTTATTTAAGAATAGCTTTATATTATTGTAAAGAAAAATCATTTTATTATAATGTAAATGTCAGATAATCTCGAAAAAAGTAAAAACGGAGATAAAAATAGCGAGAGTGATTCAGATTTTGAAAGAGAAAAAGAACCAGATGAAATTATTGAAAAATCATCAAAACCGGTTATTATTCGAGCAGAGGTTTATAAAACAATAATTTTATATGCTAGTAGATATGCGAATAATGCAGTTCCTAAGAAAGATTGGAAAGAGATTTATGGTGTTTTATTTGGGTATTCTGATGATGATTTCATATATGTAGAAAAAGCAGAAGCGTTGACACATGGTCATGATACTGACGTCCAATTAGAATCAAAACATTATATTTTTATTGATGAGATTGAAAGGAAATTAAACGAGGAGAAAAACGGATATTATATGGTGGGTTGGTTTCATTCTCATCCTGGACTTAATTTGTTCTTTTCCTACATTGACCTCATCAATCAATTAGGGTTTCAACAAAATAATCCCGACTTCTGTGGTTTAGTATTTGACCATACTTATTTAGGAAAGAAGAAGGAAGAAAAGATTATCGGAGACACAGGGGAAGAGCATAGTATTTTAAAATATGATACTGGCTTTGAAATATATAGAATAACAAATGTAGATATGGATATTAATGATCCAAATTTTGATGATAATTATCATAAAGTTGATTATATTGTTGATGGTCTTAATAAATTTTTCTTTGCTAATGTCTTATCAGAGCTTTCATCATTAGTATCTGCGGGTAAACCATTGCAATCTGCTTATGGTGAATTTTATGAAGTAGATCCTAGTTATCAAGAGAGTAATAAAGAATCAAAGGGTAATATCTTAAGCAAGAATAAATTGGTAGAAATACCTATCTCTGACGATATTGTTTTTGATGTGGATGATTTATTTTTTGATGATAGAAATAAAACAACAAAGAAAAAAGCAGAAATAATAGAATTTGCTGAACAAGCGATTTATGAGGGCAACTTGGCATTTGAAGATAAAAATACTTTTATGGGTGTTGAAAAATATAAGGAAGGTATTGAAAAATATAGAAAAATTAATGATTTTGATAGAGTCCTAGAGTTACTAAGAAATTTATCAGAAAATTGTATATCAACTGATCACGAGAAATTAGCGGAAGAATTTGCGGAAGAATTATATGATTTAGCATTAAAACAAGATAATATATTTTATAAAGCAGAAGCAAATTATTTAATTGGGTTCTTGGGGCTAAAAAAAAGTGATTCTGAGATTCTTGAATATAGTTTGAAAAAAATTCAAGAGGCTTCTATAGATTATGAAAAAGCAGAGGATTTTGCTGGAGCAGGTAAATGTTATTATAAGATAGGAATGATATACCAATCTCGCTTAAATGAAAATTTTAATGCTTGTTTGTTTTATGTTGAGGCGATAAAAAATCATAATAAAGCAATAATTAAAGGACATCCATTAAGAAAATCATTATGGAGCAAACCAGAATTACTCTTTCAAAGGATTTTGGAATTAAAAGAAATTGTTGAAGAACTAATTCCAAACATCGAAAATTCAAACGAAAGGGAAAAAATAAACATTGATCTCAATTCTATAATCCTAAATTTTTAAACGAACATCTAAAACCTTTTTCTAAATATAAATTAGTAAAAATTAAATCTTAAAAAGAATTATTATGTATTATACATACTTTTTTTTGGTAATCGAATTATTCTAAGATTACCGATTATAATAATAAGGTGAAACACATCCCAAGAAGGAAACAAAAAGTAAAATATGCGCGCAAAATTGCATGTAAGCATCTCAGCGCGAAAGGTGAAATTTCCAATAGTCTCCAACCTCTATGCTATTGTAAAAAGAGAGATTTAGTGCTTGGATTGAAGGCTTTTGTTTGCCAAGTATGCAAATTATATAATCCTCAAACATCTGGTATTGCAATTTCAGATGTTTTCGAACAAAGTAAAAAAATCTTAGAGCAAGCAATCAAAGATAAAAAATTGGAATTAAAACTTGAAGATATTGAAAAAGACGAGATTGTTGATTTGTCAATTGATGAGTTCGAAGAAGAAGAAGACATTCCACTAAAATTTGAGAAGAGAAAAGCTGGGAAAGGTGCTTTAGATGACGGAGAGGATTTTGTGGGAGTAGAATGTCCCTTTTGTGGAGAAATTTTTGATGATCTTCCTTCACACATTCAGAATTGTGAATTTGCTCCTGATGATGCAAGTTTAGATGATATTTTACCTTCTAAACCTAAAAAGAAAAGGAAAAAAAAAACACCTAAAGAAAAAGCCTCAGCCGTTAAGGTAACTAAAACAGGAAAGAGTCCAGGAAAAAATTGCCCATATTGTGGAAAAGAATTTATTCGACTTGGTCGTCATCTAAAAGCCTGTTCTAAGCGCCCGGACAATGCAGATGAGGAGAAAGAAGCGAAATTTTTGGGTGGAGAGACTGATTCGATCTAGAAGTAGATGTAATAACTAAAATGCTTAACCAAGACAAGATATACTATCGAGAGCCTGTTTTTAGGCCTCCCTCGGAGGCTTATTCATTATTAATACAGCTTACTGAAGGTTGCTCATACAAATGTGATTTTTGTGGAGTAAGTCTGCTTAAAAAATTTGTCATAAGAGAAGTTGATGATGTAAAAAGAGATTTAGATATTGCTAGAAAGCAGTATGGTCCTAATGTATCAAAAATCTTTTTTTTAGATGGAAACGCAATGGTTACTCCAGCAGAAAAATTAGTTGAAGTTACAAAATATGCTAACCAACTTTTTCCAAATTTAGAAAGATGTGGTGTTTACGCTCATGCAAAGGATATATTAAAAAAGTCAGATAGCCAGTTAAAGACTCTATCAGAAGCAGGCTTAAAAATAGCATATGTAGGATTTGAATCGGGATCAAATATTCTTTTGGACAGGGTACAAAAACATGCTACAAAAGAGATTTTCATTGGAGCTTCTAAAAAGTTAATGAAAGCAAATATTACACTTTCCGCTACCTTTATAAATGGTTTAGGGGGAGATAATCCTGATCTCTCTAAAGAACATGCTTTTGAATCAGCAGATTTAGTTAATAAAATTTGCCCTGATGACGATCGGATTTGGTATATAGCCTTTTTGTCCCTTATGACACCTCCAGGAACCGTAATATTTAATAAAAAAGTAAAGGGAGAATTTAAAGAGATGAACTCAACAAATATACTAAAGGAGTTGAGATATTTTATTGAACATATTGATTTTCATAATAATAATAAAGCCAATTGTGTGTTCAGATCTAACCATGCGTCAAATTACCTTCCAATCAAAGGTGTATTGGATCGAGATAAGGAAAAAATACTAACCCTTATTAATTATGGATTAACTCACAATGATGTGTTAAGGCCAGAGTTTTATCGGGGTTTATAATTTATATTAGATGATAGATAATAGTATTTATGAAAATAAGTTTAATTAATGGCTCTCCACGAAAAAATCGAAGCTGTAATTTTTTAATTGATAATGCTATCGAAGGAATTAAGTCTATTTCTGCGGAATTTGAAATCAATAAAATACAATTAGCAGATTATAAGATAACCCCCTGTAATGGATGTGATCAATGCTTAAGACCTCCTAATGACTGTCCTCTTGCTGAGGACGATGATATAAAAAAACTCGAAGATTTAGTATTAGGATCATCCGCAATATTAATAGCTGCTCCAAATTACTTTGGATCTGTTTGCTCTCAGACAAAGGTTCTTATAGATCGTTCTAGACCATGGAAGATGAAGAATTACCTATTAAAGGATGTAATTTTAGCTCCAATGGCGGCAACAGGTTTAAGAAATGGAGGCGAGGGTGTTATATCAGATCTTGTAAATTTTGGTTTAATACAAGGTATGATTATTGTGGGAAATGCTTTAGGAAATCCAGTCCTTGAAGAAAATATACCGATTACTAGCTTACAAAAATTTAATTTGAAAGAGTTTGTAGGAAAAGGAGAAATTGATGAATTAGGAGGATTAATTGCTATCGATTTAGGTAAAAGAGTTGCCGAACTACTTTTAAAAATAAAAAAGTAAAAAAATAAAATAAAGATTTTTTTATTAACTACATCTACTAAAACATATTCATGGAGTTAGTTATTCTTCATCTTTTTTAAATAATTTATGTGCTTTTTTCGTTTTCTCAGCTTTTTCTTCCTCTGTAATTGGTTCGTCATCATCAGCATCCAAATGTTCGATACTTGAATCTTCTACACCATCTTTTTTGTAAACTTCGATATATTTTACTCCTGGCCATTTAGTATTGACAATAATACCTGATATCACAAGAACGCCAAATATTACAAAATAAATTGTTAGATTATCTGCGGGGAAAAATCCTAAAAGGACATCTATCCAAGACACCAACCATGCCCCAATAGGCGTGACCCAGGGCTTAAAGAAGTTCAAAATGGCACCTATAATATCTGCAATGACTTGTAGTATTTCATATCTTTCAGCTTGTTGATCCATCATTTATTTTTTCCCTCCTTTTACTCTTGCTGCTTGAATTTTTTTTCTATTAACTATGAAATCTCCTAAGTCATATGCTTTTAATATAACTGATAAAAAATATATCCCCATATACAATAATATCAATTGTGATAAGTTCATTGTCATATATCCAAGGTCAATCAACTCAAATTCGACTTCGAGCGCTCCACTAAATTTATAAGACCAAAGATAGAAGCAATTCAAAATTATTTGAATCATTGAGAAAACACCTCTTCTGATACTTTGAGCTGGTGAAGAATACGCAAAAAATGCTGTTCCACTTATTATTAACCCAAAGGCAACCAACCAATAAATTATTGCTTTATATCGTTTTTGATATATATCAATCTCCACTCCCTCTACTTCTAAGCTTCTAATCCATGAAAACGTCATATATGGAATAATCAATGTAGTTACAAGATATATAGCAGCAAAAAAAATTCCACGAACCATGTTTTTAGCTGCTGCACGCTCTAATTTTTTTTTAATCTTATCTTTTGTAAAACTCATTTTTTACACCTCTTATTGTTATCCCAAATCTCCTAATTTATAATCTTCAATTTTCACTTTAAAAGAGATTAAACCTAAGGAATATTTAGCTTTTATAATAATTTCAGCTGCTTCAAACTCAATCACAGGATCTCTTGTCTTATCCGAATATATCAATATTTCAGTAAGATTGATCTTTAGTAAATCTTCCGTGTCAATAGTTATGGAATTTTTCTTTTTCTCACCTGCTTCAATTGTTTTAAAACTTTTGTCATCCTCATAAATTTTTACATATCGTGTTATGTTTCTTCCATCTCCTTGCGGACCGGCTGTTAGATTCACCCAATCATAGACCAAATATAATTTCATCTCAATGTTAAGATCTTCTAAGTCGAAATAACCCATATTATATATTTCAAATTCTATATCAATTTCGAAGTTAAGAGGATCTGTGAAGGGATCACCTTCAAAATCGATGTCTAAATCGATATTATCTTCATTTCCCAAGATTAATAATGCTGAATAACCACCTAAAAAGGACACAAACGACATCGATGAGGCCAGTAGTAACAAAAAAACCCGCATAATTAAACGAATAGCTCGAGAAGTTCTCATATTATTCTCACATTCCTTCCTTGTTATGATTTTTAAATTTTTTTTTTAGATAAATAAGATTAATTTTAATTATAGGTTTACACCTATTAAAAGTTACATTTTTTTAATAAAATTAAATTGAATAAAGTTATAGTAATGAAATTTCTGTAGATTTAATTTTCACTAAAAGATAATGTAAATTATAAGAGTTGATTATATAAGGGAATAGAGAATTAATTCTTTAAAAACAAACTAAACTAATTATTGAGAATTTGCGTGTTCACCTAATTGTAATGAAACAAACTTCTCATCAAATTTATAAGTAGTTTCTATATCGAGCGTTATATCTTCCTCTTTTTTCCAATCTTCTATTAATCTCTTTTCGATATAAATTTCTACATTGAGGTTAGAAGAATTATTGATATTTTGCCAATTTTCATAAATTTCTTGATTAATTATACTTTTTCTAGGGGCTAATTCAACAACGAAATCCAGATAAGAGCCAGCACATGATTGTTTATTATATTGATAAATAAGAACTGCTAATTCTTCTTTAGCTTCACTGGTTTGTTCATTAATATATTGAATTGCTTCTTTCGTTGAAATTAGCTTCATAACAAGTTTCGTTTTGTTAGTTTTTAGTAATTTTATAAAATTTGTTAAATATAATAAAAATTTAACTTATAATTAATAACAATATGACAGTTCAAATCGTCCTACGTTATTTATTAATTTGATTAAGTATGTAAAACGGGTGCAACCGTAAATCGCTAAACTTCTACAGTTTTTAAGTTTAGTTCATCTTTAATAAAACATACTATGGTATACGTTATTCTCTTTTTTAATGAATAACAATCCAAATTTCTGACCATTTTGAAGCTTTCCTACAGCAGCGTCAATTAAAATAAATTGTTGATTTATTAATTCAGGTATAATAACCTTTTCAATATAAACTTCAATTTTATAAATATATTCCTTAAATTCGGTCCATTTAGTAAAGTTTTCTTCTTCGTTAAGAATTTTATGTTTCTCCACTAGCTCGAGTATATTACCACAAATATCTATTGTTCAAGAGCCTCCTGAATGAAAAAACATTGCTACAACAAATTTATTTGGATCGCTATCAGTAAAAATTGCGTTTCTTTCAGATATGTAATCTATAGCAGTTTTGGAAAACGATAGTATCACTTCAAATCACCAAATTTGGTTTAACTTAATTAATATACACTTATTAGCGTGATACTTGCTTTAGTAATATTGATGTGCTTGGCAAAATTTTTGAAAGTAGGTGAAGTTCGTTTTAACAGATAAACGATAACTTGATGGTGATATACATAATCGGTTAATTCATCGGTAAACTCGGATTTAAGGGAAGCTTCATAAGTTCTAAGCACTTTTATATCTTTTTTTGCTATGAAAATATCTTTCGGTACTTCTTTTTTATGAAGGTCAATTCGAAAAATTGATTTACTAGTATTATTATCAATAGCACAATGAATGCTTCTATTGTCATCAATAGCACAATGTTTAGGTGTTTTATTATCGTTCATTCCATATAGTAAATATTACTAAATCCATATAAACATTTAATTTTTTGACAATGAATAGATGTATGTACGAAATGTTTATTATGATTATAGAATTAACCCTTTAGAAAGATATTAACAAGAACATTTTTTATTATAAAAAAATTAAAACTATTACTAAGATTTAAACTAAAAAATTTCTAATAATAAAATTTAGAGTGAATTACAATGGAAATAACAGATATAAATCCACATTCAATAGAAGTCCAAGAAGTTCTTGAAAAATTAAATACTTCATTAGAAACGGGATTAACTGAAGAAGAAGCACAAAAAAGAATAGAAAAATTTGGATTAAATGAATTAACAGAGACGAAAAAAATTAGTGCGTTAAAAATATTTCTAAAACAATTCAATGATTTTCTTATTTATTTACTATTCTTTGCAATTGCCATATCAGTAATAGTGGGATTTTATGAACTTTCAATAGGAGAAGAACCTACTGAATTCTTAGATGCTCTCGTTATATTAGTAATTCTAATTGTCAATGCTATATTAGGATTTTATCAAGAATACAAGGCGGAAAAGGTCTTAGAAAGTCTAAAAAAGATGGCACCACACAATGCGAAAGTAAAAAGAGAGGGGATTGTGAGAGAAATTGATGTTAAAAACATAGTACCGGGAGATATTTTACAATTAGATGAAGGTGATAAAATTCCTGCTGATGCTAGATTAACTTCTGCCTACTCAATGTATGTTGATGAGGCGATACTTACTGGAGAATCACAACCCGTAGGGAAAGAACTTAAACTTGTTCCCGAAAAAACGATGTTAGCGGACCGAAAAAATATGACTTATAGTAATACAATCATTACTCGAGGAAATGGAGAGGCAATAGTAAGTACAACAGGTATGCACACAGAAATAGGAAAAATTGCTGAAAAAATTCAGGGTGTAGAAATGGAGCCTAGCCCTTTTCAATTAGAGATTAATCGATTCGGAAAATCTTTGGGTAAATTAATAATGATTCTTTGCGCAATTGTATTTTTTATAGAATTCTTTTTAATTATCATAACTGAAGGTTTAGATTTCGGGCCGGAAGAAATTGAGCATATTATCGATGCTTTAACAATAGCCATAAGTCTTGCTGTTTCAGCAGTACCAGAGGGTCTTGTTGTAGTTATTACAGTGGTAATGAGTATAGGGATGCGAAAAATGGCAGATAGACATGCACTTGTTAAAACATTAACTGCAGTAGAAACCTTAGGAAGAGTAAATATTATTTGTTCAGATAAAACGGGTACTTTAACCAAAAACGAAATGACAGTAACAAAAATATTTGTTGGAGGAAAATCACTAAATGTCGAAGGAATTGGCTATACTATCGAAGGTAAAATTATTGATGAGGCAGGAAATTCAATACAAGTCGGACCTTATTTACAAAAATTTTTGGAGGTTGGGAAGTTATGCAATAATGCGAGTGTTCACCTCATGAAAGATGGAACACGTAATACAGAAGTTGTTGGAGACCCTACAGAAATATGTTTAAAGATATTAGCTAAGAAAATGGAAATTACTACCAAAGCTGAAAAAATTGATGAAATACCTTTTAGCTCAGACAGAAAAATGATGTCTGTAGTAGTGAAAATAGATAATAAATTATACTCTATGATTAAAGGGGCTCCCGATATTTTAATTAATAATGCCTCTCAAGGAGTTCTTGATGGAGAATTAAAGCCAATCAGCGAAGTTAAGGATTTATTGATTAACAAGAATGAAAGGTATGCTAAGAGAGCTTTACGGGTTTTAGGACTTGCATATAAACCTCTGGAAGAAAATTATAAAAAAGAGGATATTGAAACTAACTACATTTACCTTGGTTTAGCAGGTATAATTGATCCTGCAAGGGATGAAGTAAAAGACTCAATACAAGAGGCGAAGATGGCGGGAATAAGAACAATTATGATTACGGGAGATCACAAAATAACTGCAATTGCTATAGCGAAACAGATCGGCTTAACTCAAAAAGATGAAGCTATCACTGGTGCAGAATTAGAAGAAATGGATGATGCAACGCTAGCTAATTATGTTCAAGAAATAGACGTTTTCGCACGGGTAACCTCTGAACATAAATTAAGAATTCTCAAACTTTTAAAATCTCAGGGTAATATAGTTTCTATGACGGGAGATGGTGTAAATGATGCTCCTGCTGTAAAAGCAGCACATGTTGGAGTTGCTATGGGATTAAAAGGTACAGAAGTCACACAGGAGGCAGCAGATATGATCCTTATTGATGATAATTATGCAACCATCGTAAATGCAATTGAAGAAGGAAGAGGAATCTTTGAAACTACTAAGGGGTTCTTTAGATACATGTTAAGTACTAATTTTGACGAAATCCTTATGATTTTAGTCGCATATATTGTAATGAAACTTTTTATAAATGTATTTTTCGCGTTGCCTGTTACACCCATTCAAATTCTTTGGCTAAATATTGCAACAGATGGTATACCTGCAATGGTCCTTGGTTTCACTCCTACAGATCCCGATGTTATGAAGGAAAAACCCAGAAAGGGTTTTACATTAACACCAGAAATTAAAGGTCCCGTACTTCTGCTAGGAATTTACACGGCTATCACGGATATTACTCTCTATCTTGTACTTTGGATCATTTTAATACCTTATTGGAGCACTATTGATCCAATGCTTGCCGGTTATACTGAAGTTGGTTCTTCTGCCTATATATATGCTATACAATTAACACAAACAATAATATTTACAAATCTTGTCATGTGTGAATTAATGTTTGTATTTACATGCACATCAAATACTAAGCCGTTTTATAAATTTCCAAACAAAAAATTATTTGGGGCTGTAGCTTTCTCTCTTTTACTACAATTTTTAATTCTCTATTCCCCGTTAAACATAGCTTTTGGTATCGTCCCTCTGATAAAATGGTATCATTGGTTGACTGTATTTGCAGGCTCTGTTACTGTTCCGATATTTGATGAGATCAGAAAATTTTATATGCGCAAAAAGAGACGGTTAGAGAATACTTCTTGATTTGTAATAGCAATCCCAAATTTTCTTTTTTAACTTTTTTTCTTCTATTTTTTAACAAATAACTCACATTATTGCTCAAAGTTTGCATCAATGATAGTTGATGATAATTTAACTAAAGTTTTTTAGCAAAAATGGTTTCACTAAATTTAATAAATAATTATTCAAAATAAAAATTTAAGTTGAAATCTAGATGAGTGTTGATATTTCTGAGGGAATAGAAAGTGGTAAAATAACATTAAAAGTTTTAACAACAAATGAAATTAGTTTGACTATGTTGACAGAAGATAAATTCAATGGGAAAGTTAAACAACCTGGTACTAAGGCTAATAGAGCCGTAGCTGAACATGGATTATCAATGAGTATTAAAATAGAGGATGATGAAGAAACACATAATTTTTTATTTGATACAGGATATCTTATGCAGTCAGTAATAGAGAATAGTAAACAATTCAATTCCAATCTAAATGAAGTTGAGAAATTAATCTTAAGTCATGGACATGTGGATCATTGGGGGGCTTTAACAAAAGTGATCCCTGCACTTAAAGAAGGTACTGAATTTATTTTAAACCCAAAATGTTTTAATCAAAATTATATCGCAATCACTAAATCGGGGCAAGTTATACCTGCTGAAGAATTGGGGGATAAATTAAGAACCTTAGCTAAGGAAGGAAAATTGAAGATGAATACAAAACTGCCCTTGCTTAATCAGGAGCAAATAAGAGATTTAGTAAATCAATATAAAATTAATATGATAGAAACTACTGAACCAATAAAATTATATAGAGGTATGACTACAAGTGGTGAGATTGAACTATTTGATGAAAATGAGATTACGAAAGGATTTTATTTTCAAAAGAGTAGGAAAGAATTCGAGAAAAACACCTTTCGAGACGAAACATCCATATACATTAATGTGAAAGATAAAGGTTTAGTAGTAGTAACGGGTTGTGGACACTGTGGAATAGTAAATACGATAAAACATGGTCAAAAATTAACTGGAATAGATAAAATTTACGCGGTTATCGGGGTGTTTCATGAAGAGTGGAATCCAATTGAATTAATTGAGAAAAAGGTAAAGTTTTTAGAAGAATTAAATCCTGAAATTATCTGTGGAATGCATTGCACTGGATTTAATTTCAACAAATTAATGGATAGACATCCATCGCATACTCTGGGGATAGTTGGAACTGAATTTCACTTATAAAATTAAAATCTTTTTTTTATTCATTTATATTTAATCTTTCGACTTCTTCAAAAGTCTTAAAATCTAAACCAATACCTATCAATTTAAAAGTGTCCTGAAAGTTTATATTTTTCAAGGCAGAAGTTTCTATAAATCTCCTTCTAAACTCAACTTACCATATTTTGAGATTAAAAGCCCTTGACGAGAGTAAAGAAAGTCTATTTCGACATCTGATTGTGAGTTAATAAAGTTCTTTAAAAGTATAGAAATGCTTTCTTCTTTATTGATTACCATCTTATAAATAAAAATTGATAAATTTTAATTACAGATATTGTCAATCTCCTTTAACCTTTAATGAATTCATTAATTTTAAATCTTTATTATTATTTAGTTAATTATTTAGGAACTTTATATAATACCTTGAAATATTAAAAAAGAGAATTGATATGAGTATTGCGGAACTATTAAAAAAAAAGTTAGATACTGGTCAGACTGTTCTAACTGAATTTGAGTCTAAAGAATTATTAAGTGGAATAGGTATACCAATCCCATCTCAGAAAATAGCAAAAACTAAGGAAGAAACAATAGCCGCTGCTGAAGAGATAGGTTATCCTGTAGTTTTGAAATTAATGGCAGAAGATGTAGTTCATAAATCAGATACCGGAGCAGTCAAATTAAACATTAATTCTAAAGAAGAAGCTGAGCAAGCCTTTAATGATTTAATGAACATTCAAGCTCAATCAGAAAAATTGATATCTATCCAAAAAATGGCTAGTGAACCTATTACAGAATTAATAATTGGTATGACCACTGATGCTCAATTTGGACCAGCTTTAATGTTTGGTATAGGTGGAATTTTAGTTGAACTCTTAGAGGATGTTAGCTTTAGAATTGCACCTATTACAGAATATGATGCGAAAGAGATGATCCACGAGATTAAAGGATTCCCCATTTTAGACGGTTTTCGAGGTAAACCTAAAGCAGATATTGAC
>SDBT01006921.1_pt1 | contig 18751 bp, 17 predicted proteins | sample 2277101 | NCBI WGS metagenome assembly SDBT01 (sample SAMN10404973, study PRJNA504765) | marine sediment metagenome | isolation source: marine sediment core GS10_PC15, 103 cmbsf | place: Arctic Ocean: Southern Knipovich Ridge | collected 2010
CAGCAGCATATGGCAGAGTAGGGTACTGGTGTATGTGGGTCAAACGACATTACCCAGAGATTTTCTATACCTCTTTCGGGATGCATACTAGCAATGAACATAAGCAACGTCGTCTGCTCATGGAGTATCTCGTCCGCGGAGGCAAACTGCTACCTCCAGACATCAACACCTCAGGACTATCATTTACATTGGAAGCCGGAGGGATTAGGCCTGGACTTGCTGATATCAAATTCATTGGAGAGAAATGTGCAAAGGCTATCGTCCAGGGGCGTCCTTACGATCCACCACAATCCATCATCGAACAGCTACCTCGCCGTGTTCTCAACAAACGGTCCCGTCAAGCTCTCATTGACCTTGGCTCTCTCCCCGGTCCGAAGACAATGAACGGAGAGGACGCCAAACGGTTCTACTATCCTTGGTACATGCCTGGGGGACTTGAAGAGTGGAGGATGCCTTCGTTCATTAGGTGTGAAGATTGCATAGGTCTCAAGAACCTAGAGTTTTGTAGTATTGTAGGACGTGTAGCAAGTCGTTGGAACAATACTTATGAGGACAAGAAGCATCGTATTACAGGTGGTGCTGCGGAGTTACAGTATGGCCAAGTTGAAGGTAGAGTCACGACTTATAAGATCGAGTTGGAAGATGAAACAGGAGAAGTGTTCATTGCCTTTCGTAAACATTACCTGGCCAACGCTCGTGTGCTGCGTGATGTCAAACCAGGCGATTACATTATCGTTGAAGGAGTTTGGGTCGCTGATTATGAACGAATTAGCGGAAGAACTGTTCAAGTTGTCAAGAAGAAAGCAGACCTAAAACTCAAACCATTCGTGCCCGAGGAACTCTTCTCATGAGTGACATCCAATGCTGTAGCTGTAAACAATACATTTCGGCAGAAGAAATTTCCGCATTCTTTCAAGAACCCGGCGGTGGTATAACTGACTACTGGTGTATTGAATGTCGACCTCCGGGTGGTGAATCAAATCAGATAGACGATGAAGACACTTATGATGGTTGGCTTAACGAGGAAGACCAATATGAGGATCCCCCAGGATGAGTAGCGTAGCAGAATGGGATCAGTTCTTGATGATGATGAGGAACGAGTACCCTCAAGCTATCAGGAATCTTTACGATGGCTTGAGGGAACAAAACTTCACCGAAGAGCAGGTCAGCGACATCATCACTCGTTGGCTTGCGTTTAATGTACGAGTCCCGAAACAAGGAAACAACAAGGCATGAGTGACATCCACCGTATCCAACCGCTTCAAGGTTTCTACATAGTCAAGCCGGACGAACAGTTCGGCGGTCCTAAGCCCATCAAAGTAAACCTCAGAGCCCGAGGCGACTTGAGTACGGGCATTGTGGTCAGTTGTGGCACGGGTACATTCCAAACTCTCTCTGGTATCACAGGTCCCATGTACGCAGGAGTAGCTCAACGTGTGATGTACTATTCAGCCCAAGTACAGGAAGTTAAACTTGAAGGAGACACGTATGTCCTCATCGAAAACTCCGCTCTCCTCGGCATTGTTACCGAATAACAATATGTACACTATGTGGGGTCTAGATCTCAGCGGCAAATACAAGGAGGTATTTGTACGTGCTCCTGACATGAAAGAAGTGAGGAAGTATTTTCACAAGCATTTTACAGACGGAGTGGGCGGATGCTGCCGGGGTGATATGCGTCGTATGGTACCAGAGCCAGGAACAGGTAGTGGATTTATTGATGCTGTCTGTCCCGGCTGTAACAAAAAAGTAAGTTGGTTTGGTACTCTTGATCAACCCCCGCCCTGCCGTCATTGCGGCAAGAGTATGAAGATGATAGACTTGACTGCATTACGCATGAAATACCTGACAGAAAAGTGTAAATACTATGAGTCGCCCGATGTTAGGGTAACGTAAGGTGTCTCTCCTACGCACGCTAGGATGGCCGCTACGGGCCAGCGGCTCGACCCAGAGTATCCTCCCTCCTAGGCCCGATTCACGTTTGTAGCCAATCCTCGGATGCTCGAGGACGTACCCTGGCCTCCTAGGCTCGCTAGGCCCTCCCCTATCAGCCTAGGATGGCCACTACGGCCCAGCTGGGGTAGGGCGGGCCTATCGGGCGGGTCCGGCTAGCTGGCGGCGGTGGCCCTACGCTGTTGCCAGAGGGTGATCGCCCTCTCCTCATCGTCACGCTTCATAGGGCCTCGATAGCCACCGCAATCATCAGGCACCTCCCAGCCCCTGCCTTCAAGCATAGCTTGAATAGCTGGGCCTAGCATGCGCACCTGAAGGTCCATCATCTTCTCAAGGATATCCCATATGGTATCATCAGGCTCCTCCTCAATCTCTCTACACATCAGCACTCGTCCGGCATCGATCCGTTCATCGATCACATGAGCGGTCACCGCCTGGGGCATCTGGTTGAGCATAGCTGTTGCTACGTTGGGTAGCCCACGATTCTGCGGTATCAATCCGGGATGCATATTGAGTATGCCTAGCGTAAAACCTTTGATCACCTTGGGAGGCAGTATGCGTGCACCGCCAATGACGCCAAGGTGGCCATTGACCATTTGATCGTGGGGAATGACTATGTACTCGATGCCAAATCGTTTGGCCAGTACACTTGGGTGATGAGGGTAGTGCTTCACGCTCATACGATAACCTAGCGGCAGCCCCAAGTCACGCCAAGGAGCCGCCACAATGGTATACGGCTTCAGGTCCAAACCAACAAGCTCATATAGGAACTGCTGCGTCTTCCAATGAGGACGATCGTAGGTAAAGAGCGTGATGTTCATACCCAATGCTTCTTTACCCAACTAGCTCCGCAGTTATGCTGTTTGTTATAGCCATGAAAGTATACGATGCGAGTGTCTGGCGGGAAGTATTCAATGTTCTTCTTGTCACGGGCTTCGATGCACCAACTGAACATTTGGCCTGGGAACAGCCTATCAAGGTAATGCCAGTCATACAAGCCATCATGCAATACCTTTACTTCTGCCTCGAGCCAACGTAGCTCGCTGGGCTTATGACCGATACGATACTTCAGCATATGCTCTTGCTGTTTGGCTCGCCAGTGGCTCCAAAGTAACTTAGCAGTCAGACGACTGTACAGCGTGAACGGATTAGCGAACACTCCATCGCAATCAACTACGCCCAGATCCCCCTCGTACTCGAGTATGTGATCAATGTTGCCGGTGATAACGGTATCTAGGGCAAACCAGGCACACCGTTCAGTTTCGATGTTCTCCGGATAGTACACTTCATTCAACTGCAACCAGCTACGATCATCCTCCAAGAATGGTAGTATATGAACCGGCTCTTTGAAAGCCTCTTGAGGATAATGGGTGATGCAGCAGAACCTGAATGGGATAGTTACATGCCACGAAAGCATACGGAATAACTTATCAACCCACTCTGGTGTAAAGACACCCTGGCTGTAACTCGGAGTCTTCTTCCGATCACAGTCACCATCAAACAGTACTGTAAAGATAGTGATCATGCCGGTGTTGCCATAAAGAAAGTAGTCCATTGCCATTCAAAGTACACAGCATTAAAGCCTCTACTGTGCAGCATGTCTATCACTTCTCTCGGAGACAACTCGCCATGGCTACTGGTCAGCTTGTTGGGCGTTGACAAGAATAGCACCTGTCCAGTTAGCACTCTAATTGCGCCAATAAAATCTGGACGAAGGTTAGGAGCAATATGTTCGAGGACTTCGATACAGAAGATCACATCGAAGGTATCACGTATCGGGTACGGCCATTTGGCGTGGATGAATCGAATGTCCTGTGACTTACCTTCAAAATGAGTCCTACAGAAATCAACACACTCCCGTTCCGGCTCGATCCCTACATAGTGACGCACACACTTGTGGTCGAGCATAGTGGTCAGGCCCCAACCGATACCACTGCCAATATCTAGTATGTCTGCGGGCTTATTGGCCAGCAACTGTACCGGAGCTAGGTACATGCGTTGATGGCCATCGCTGTACGGCTGCATGTTCCGTTGTCTTAGTGCTTTGTATTCGTTCATGCCGCACGTCTTAATCTTTCACCCTGGGTATAGCAATAGCCCAGCCTAAACAGATAGCACTAAATGTACCGTCTGATCCCGCAGTATTTTTGCGAATGCGAAACTGTTGATTTGGGAAAAATACTGATGCAGCAGCTGGTTGATTCAAGAATCCATAATTAGTGGGATGAAGATATTTTGCTAAGCCTGGTCCAAAACCAGCACCAATTTGAAAGGCATTATTCCAATTATTATATGAGGCAGCATTAGTACCAAGACTATAGATTTGGGTACCCCAGGAAACTCCGCTAACATTGATCATCAAAACTGCTTCGACATATACCTGGTACCCCAATGGTACATTGAACAAAGTGACCGAACCTCCTGTGGCAAGGCTACGGCCAAAATGATTTCGGCACAATATACCTCGATGGTTCACTCGGCTTGCATGCCATAATATATCTGTAAGATGACCGCTATAGCCTGTGTCTGCATTCTGAGGTCTATCCTGCTGGACAACCGACTCAAGACCAAGATCATTAACGCCCATTAGTCATTCGTCCTCCATGCTACGCCCAGTACTGCAATATCAACGAGTGCCCCTATGATACCTCCAACCTTGTCCAGCCTAAGCTGATGACGAGAGCTAGCTGCATCGTCCCCGTCAATTATAGGAATTGTCGGTGCTGGCAGATTGGCATTAAGAGGAATACCAGCAGGGAACGGTGTGATCCTCATAGACCCTACGCCATCACCTCCGACCATAGTACCGAAGCCACGCACTCCTTGATTCCAATTGTCCCATACAGGCGTGTTGTTACCTATCCGCCAAGTACCACTAGGCAAAGTAACGGTCCGCTGGCGTACATAGATCTCCGTAACAATTGCTTTGAATCCAACGGGCATTGTAAGGATAGGTTGGTCACCACCTTGTCCGGGTTCGAATATATCTTTGAATGTGAGTAGTCCCCAGCGGATATCTTCCATCATATCCGATAAGAACAGACTCATCAAGCTGCCAAAGCCCGCTTGATCAGGAGCTATAGGCGGTACATTCAATATGTATCCGAGAGCAATATCTTTTTCAACCATGACTACACACTCTGCGGCTTGTAGATTATACCATACATCCAGAAATCAAGAAGGACTGGTGATCCCACTATCAATTCCATTAGGACTGCATCTCCAGCACCGTAAAAAACTTCTGTTGTTGGAGTTACACCATACAGTTGATTCTGACCGGGCCATACATGCAGCGGTCGATCATCACTAGTCAGACCAGAAGTAAGGAAACCAGGATGCCAAGCAAACTTATCGGATGGATTACCTATCGCAATTGTCCTGTTTATAGCAGTAACGCCCCGACGATAAACCATCATATGCGTCATGTAGATTTTGACACTGGGAGGTACTTGCAACAATACTTTTTCAGTTGTAGACGCTTCTATATTGATCTTCCTTCCAAGCAATCCCCAATACAATTGGCCATATACATCATTCATTTGTGTATTGAATGAGTCACCCCATCCAGCTACACCGATATTGGTTCCGATGAAAAGATCTACAATGTTTTGGAAAGATAGGTCTGCCATGTGTCACACCGGGATATTTGGAACTTCAAGATCATCAACTTGCAACGGATAACAATACAAAGGTTCACTGCTGATACCATTTACCACATGAGCAATTTCCACTCGCCAGTCAACAAGGGATGTATCAGTGGCAGGAGGGCCAAGTCCATGATTGTCTAAAAGCTGAAAGAATATATCTGATGCTTTGAAGATCCAAGTACCTATGCCATTGAACACCCCACCATCAGTTATATCACCTGCTTGTATGCCTGAAGAGGTCAACACGGCAGTTACCGCTGTGACCCAAAATGCAGCATTGAATGCAACTTGATCTGGCGGAAGACCAGGATCTTCACCTGCTTCTAGGAATGCCTTCTGAACTCTGAATTCAATAGCACCCGATAACAATGCTTCAGCAATGCCAGAATTCCATGGTACCCGATCTGATGTACCTGTAGCATTAGCAGTTCCGAATGTAACTTCAAAAACGAGATCTTCAGCGTGAACGGACTCGCCAACAAAACGTCCGTCTCTACGTGCTCGTCCGCCAAAATCAGTAGCAATACCATTCTCTGCGCCATTACCACCACACGCACTCCACGGCATCGGTAATGGACGGACACCCTTGCCCCTAATGAAGAGCGGTTGGCTTTCAATGTCTCCGAGAGGAACAGTCCCTTGAGAATTGAATGGTTGGTTCTTGAAGAAGAAAGTAGCTTCTGCTGCAAGGAAAGGACTACTAAGCAAAACCAAGGTTGGTGCATTGCTGACGAACATAGGAATAATTTCGTTCACGATAGCACCGGACGAATGAGTTGCTCCTGGTGTGCCGTGAGCTCCACGAACAATCTTGTCTTTGAAGTCATCAGCAGCTCTGTCATTAGTTCCGTAATCAATTTGCTCTGTGTCAACAAGAATAACACCGGAGTCAGTGAACAAGTCGCTGATGTTAACGCTGATAGGTCCAGTACCATCAGGAGTTGAGATGGCTGCATTGAGTGCTGCTTGATGAGGCAAGAAGTTATCAGCCGCTACAAGTAATACACTATCAAATCGTGCACGTATTACATCTCTCAATTGCCATATATTCCCGCCAAGTGGTACTACTGTTTTGACAAAGAAAACTTCGTCTCTCAGTAGCAATGTCTGACGACCTTGACGCCAAGCTTCTTCATCTGAACTTAAATCAAGTAAACGGTTTGCAAGTTCATCTTCACTATCAAAGATGATCTTGGGACCCTCATCAATTACATATGTATCCGACGGAGGCGTCCATGCCTCCGCCAGATACCCAGAACTGGCAGAAGAAGGTTGCGTACCCATGCTGCTGAAAGAGACATCAGCTACGGATATGTAACCTTGTGCTCCCTGGATAGAAGTGTTGGCCCTATGTCTCAAGTCAACAACATTGATAACACCGCTAGCAACTGCTGCTGGTACTTCAAAGAATGTCCATCTCAGATCATCTGCAATTACAGGTGCTTCCGGCTCGGGAAGATCTGGATCGATAAAGCCAGTGGGTGCTTGACTATAGTAATCACGGAAGAATTCAATATCAACCGTCGGACTGTCTACTGTGTAGCTGACAGTCAAGACCCTGACCTGGCCTACACCTGGTAATGAAAATACATTACCGGGCAAAGCCTCACGAAGATTACGTGCTCCCTTAGCCTTGATACGCAAAGGCGGTACGAGTTCTTCAAGAGCACGTCTATCAGCTACGATTGAAGCTACCTTGCGACTGGTAACACTTCCTATACGAATCTTACGAGTTTTATGACGATTATTGAAATCGCTCTGGCCATCGTCATCTATGTCGATTGTACCTACTTTGAAATTCAGGTCCTTGTCTGGGTACTCAAACACTAACTTATCAAATCTCTGCTCCTCGTGAACCTGTTCAACTTCGTCGAATGGCGGCAAGAGTAAGTCATTGGTGAGCACGGGGATAGGATCTAAGAATTCACGTATAGGAATAAACGAAAGTTTGCCGCAACAATCACTTAACATTGCACCCATATCTTGAATCAGTATTGCAACAACTTGTTCAGCATTCTGACCGTCCTGAACTAAGACATTCATTGGAATGCCTTCTGAAGCCATCAAGGCTCCAAGGTCCTCTAGTTGTGCGGGATCTAGCCATCCTCCTGGCATACCAATGCCATATGGAAATGGGGCCGTCAACAATTGATATAATATGTAGGCTCCGTTCAATCCTGTTTCGCCATCAACATCTAGGAGGTTCGCGGGGAATGTAAAGGGATTGATACCCGTTACACAAACTTCAAGATCATATTCTATGATCGGCCAACGTGGATTGGCACCCATACGGAACCGATCCCACTCAACACGCACAACACGTGGGAGTCTAGTGGCAATACCAAATTCAGTAGTCACAAGCGGGCTAAGAGGTTGATCGATATCTCCCCAGAAAACTCTTAGAGATCCCCATGCTGCTCCAAGGTTGAGAGTAGAACCAGAAGGATTCAGAATACGATCCATATAACTATTCTGGACGCAACGACCATCAACATATATGTTATGAATCCTACAACCAGGCCCTATGCCTAGAAAATGAATTGCTCGTTCGTGGAAAATTGTTCGACAAGATTCTCCGCCGCCACCACCTTTGCCACCTACGTCTTCACATTCTTCCGTTGTGATCCTATCACCTACCCAACCAATCACCGGACCCACCCGTCTCAACCCAAACAACAATGGAACAAATGCTCCTCGTAGTGTAGCAGTAGTCGGCTTATCATCAGTAATGACTTGAGGCTCTTTCGTCTTGAACAGAAAGTATGCGGCCACACCCATCAGTATGCCTATTACGACAAAACCAAAAAAGCCAGCTTCTACTTCCATCATTGCTTTATTCTCGTCGGACGAAATACCCGATAGATACCACAACTGATTGCCCAACCCAGTCCTGTAGTTTCAACGCCACCATTCGTAGCAGCACAACATCCAGTGATAGAATGCCAGAGGATGTTCTTCTCTGGCCCACCTATCATAATATGAGCAGGCGTATTGCTGTCATTATTAGTCACCACTACATCACCTGGTTGTAAGTCAAGAGTATAAGGATTACCTCTTCTTCTGAGTATTACATCGTTAGCATAATGTCGACTAACCCACCGAACTACCTCGAAGGCTAGCTCCCTACGATGGAAAGAGGTATCTTTAGGAAGAGTTGGACAGCTTGGTAGGTGCTCTGTGTCGTGAAGATAGTCTAATGCCGATACAACAAACCTAAGACAATCCACTCCTATACCTCTAGCGCATAAGTGATGCATATAGGGTGTAGGCAGCCAAGCCTCTAGCCACTCGGCAAAACGCTTGTGCCATCCCAATGGAGCAATCTTATTCTCTTTTTGAAGTTGCACCCAAGATGAGGACATTCACAAATCTCCAATACACTACCATCTATGTCAATAATTCTAACGGGAATACGAGCGGTCCGACCGCACCCAGGGCATTGCAGAAAAACAACATCCTTTACACCATCAGCCCTGTACCAAGTTCCCTTACAGGATACGCCAGTCTGGTTCTCTCTGATTTCAATTATAAGCTTAGGCACAAGTAGATTCATCCTCAATAATTGGCATATGTTTTGGCATTCGCAACCCAAAACCTCCAAATGACTCCTGTCTACCGTAAAACTCACAATCAGGTATTGTCTTGTCACAACCGGCAGAAACTGTTACAATTTGATCTTGCCAAATAGTAGGAGCAGCATGAACCAAATTCAATCGAGGGGGATTTGACGATACGATATGATTTCTAATCATAATGCGTAGTCTTCTTCGTTCTACAAAGCCTCTTGTATAGAGTCCGTTTCCTCCTCCAACTTGAGAGTTGTTAACGAGCGAATCAAGCTCTATGAAGTTGTTATCGATGAGGGTAACTCTTGGTGTAGTGTCAACAAATTGTGTTGGGCTGAACAAGCAAGTAAAATCTCTAAAGGTCCATGCGCAACGATCTGTTGCGACAACACCAAGCGGTACATCTTTCATTCTTTGCTTACGAGAATGAATATCTGCTTCCATCAAATCAGATTTACCGCCGGCCCTAAGAATTGTTCTACCAATGATCCCGACGAATACGCATCGAGTTTGAGTCAGATCATCCGCACGAGTTTCGCTGACTGTAACTTCAACAGGCGAGAACCGTTCCGTCTGCATGAACACAAGCGGTTCAGTATCCTTATGCATGGTCAAACGAAGCACACTGTCTCGAGTACCTCCGTGCCTGGGTTGACGGAACTTCCAGCTTATGCGTGGGTCTGCTGTGTATACCCGACTCGCAACGATAACATTTTGTTCACTACGAACATACCGAGCCTTATCACGTTCACTTGGACCCCAGGCGAACTCAACAAGAGGCAGCCAACGGATAGCAGGAGAAGAAAGGTCTACAGCCATTACTTACTCCCCGCTGTCCATTTTAGAATAGGACAGTTTTCACTTTTGATACGTGTTTTGAAATCTAGAACACAACCACAGGAATTACATAGCCCAAAGCCATTATAGTGTTCACAGGATAAGCAAACTTTTTTACGCTCATTATAGACCTCATCTGAAACACCATCAACCCCCAGAGAAACCTTTAGGAATCCTTTGGCACCCGAAGCAAGTTTCTTGAACCAATTGTTACAGCCTGGACAATCTGGATCCTTCTGCTCTTGCCAACCTTGTTCTTTTTTTTTAGCAACTTGAGGAACTTGCTTTGGCTTCATCGAGGTTTCTATGTCTTCCTCTAGCCAAGTTATAATGCGGTTCTTAATGTCCACCCTGATGGCATAAGGTAAACCTGTGAGGCTACCAACAAATTCGATAATGCCATTTTTCCCATAACGCCTTTGATGTATGTCTGACACTATGGACAGTCTCCATCTGCACAAGCTGGGCAACTGATTATTATGACGGGAACATGCGAACAAACAGCATTGTTACCAGAATTAAAGAATGGAACTTCTTTCCTAAAGCCTTGACAGTTTTCTGTGATGATAGTTTGCAGATCACAATCGCCAGGATCCGAACAGATAAGGCAAAGTGATAACTCTACGTCTTCGATGATTGCACAACATTCATTTTGACCTACACTGAAAGCCCAAGTGCCCGTAGAGAGATCTAAGCTCACAAAAGAACCACCCGCTCCTTCCCAACGTGCTTGGACTCCATCACAAAGAGCAAATGCCATAAGGAGTTTGATAGAGCTCTTAACAAGCGGTGCTTCAGCACAATCATTTGTACAACATTCTTGGGGATCATCCGAACAAGCTGCAATTTGACTTTTATAACAAAAGCATTGTAGTATGACGTCATTATCCTGGCAAACATTACACGCAGCAGGCGGAGTGGCATCACAGCATCTGGTCTCACAGATATCAATATCTGGATCAGGCTCCCAAGGATCTGGATCAACACCACCAGGACAAAGGTCTTCTATCGGCACTACCGTTTCGAAGTCTGCTTCTAACTCTCTGCCTACCTCAACGATTCCTATCCTTTCAACTTCCATTGTCTCGAAAGTACGCCAGGTCTCCGTGATGGCATCTGAGTCAAAACGAGATAGGAATGCAGCAGCACATCGTTTGATCTCTGAAAATGTTATAGCAGGAAACGGCGAAGTGACAGTGATAGTATCTATGCCTGTAACCGGATCTCGGACGACGGTAGAGATCTTACGAATCTCAATGTCTTGAGTCGCACCATGAATGACAGCGATATGATTGAAGAAAGTCCAATCCGTCTCTGCACTATGAACGACTACTGTGATGGTTGTCCCGCTGACACTCAGAATATCATAATCAGCAGTAGGATTAACATACCAGAAAGGATGAAGTCTTCCGCCTCTACTCGAGAAAAACTCAAGAAATTGATGAGCAAATTGACGTTCAAAGAATTTGAGAGATATATCAAACTCTTGCAAAGGTCTATTGCCATACACATCTGTCGTGATGCCGGTACCAATAACGTTCTCTCTGCCTTCACGTTTTGCTTTGGCTTTTATCTCACCCCAGTCAGGTTTAATATGGAAAATTGGATGACCATCAAAATCAATAAACCCTGTCGGTGTCGTGCCGACGGTTGCCCAGGCTTCAAGAGCACTTTTGCCAGGAGTCTCTTTAACGGAAGCCAAGAGCAGAGAGTGCTCATCAGTTTGAAGCTGCTTTTCACTCGATAGCTTGATATCTCCTTCGATGAGTGGATACAGAAATCGACCTGCTCCTCCCTTCAGAGCAATCGCCACATGTACGCTTTCTTGACCTGATGGCGAAATGTAAGTAATACCAATAGTTTCCGTACCAGCCGGAGCCAGTGGTTCTTGCATGCCACTAAATCGGGAGGAACCTCCACCATTGCCACCTGTGTGACCGATTCCGAATAATTTTGTAGCACCTACAGGAAACGGAGCATGAGTATCATTAGAAATATTATTAAGATTGAACCACGCCAACAGAGTATTGTCTGTCGTAGTGGTGATAGGAAAACGTGGTTGATCCCCAGTAGCAGGAAAGAAAACAGTAGAAGAATGAAGTAGACCTAGTAAATCTGCACCTTTGACTACTATCACCGAACCATAAATCTCTAGAGCAAATCCATCACTATAAACTATGGTAAGATCTCGGGTATCTTCGACATCACCACCAATTATGTATACCGAAAGATCAGAATTGAAAATAGCAGATCGAGCAACATGAGTTAAAGTTTGAGCACCCCAGAGTACAAGCGGATAGGTAGGTCCAGTTGCAGCACTCCGACGACCAGCCGTAATGACAAGTAATTCATTTGCAGACTTCTTCACACCTGGAATTGTAAGAGAGGCTATAGATACATCATCCTGTGCAAATCCCGTTAGGTGATTTACAATTTCAGGAAGTTTACCAGAACCACCTCCGCCCAATGGTGTATCAAGGGTAATAGAAGTATCACTAACTGCTATGACCTTAGCAATACCAAAATTATCAATCAGAGGACCGTCGTGGTGTGCTCCTAATACTCTACCACCTATTTGAAATCGTCTACGTGAGAAATCACCAGTGTATACAAACTCTGATACTCTCGTGACCTCTGTTCGATCACTGTATATGGGCCAAAGACTTCGAGCCTTAGCCATACGGGCCATAAGATTTCGGGTATGCTGAATGCCCTGTTGGCCTCTAGCCTCAACGCCATCAAGACCTTCCTCGAGATTCCAACCTAATACCCTGCTCTCTAGGGTACGATGGGGTCGCTCTAGAAGGCCAAATCGTTGTTCTGATTGATTCCGAGAAGAGACCACCTGGGTACGCCAGGAAGAAACTAGTGTGAAGGGTTGTGACCAATCCTGCCTGAAGAAAACTGTCGGCTGCCACAATTGACCTTTTGTAGCTATTATCTCTGGATCAACTAGTGGTGATGCTTGGACAGTCATGATGTTCTTGCAATATCCTCACCTAGGAATTGATCTCTATTCTCACGCAGGAAGTCAAGCAACTCATTCTTCCCGCCCTTGAGTAGATTATCCATGGCTTCACTATCCGCTACCAATACTGGCAATACATTTGTACCGGCTTGACGTGGTCTTTCGGGTGTGACTTCTCCGCCCCTCTGGAAGCCTCCTGTGTCATTGATCTCTCTTCCGCCTTCTTTGCCGAACGAAGTCAATATATTTCTAGGAATGGATCTTGTATTCAGAGCATTGAGAATAGCCCGACCATAATAGTCTGATGAAGCACGACGCAGCACAAACTCACCAGGTGTAGCCCCGATAATAACAGTATCTCGGTCCGGACCTCTACCTGGTATTGGTCCTCCTGCTGATCTGCCGATAAGTTTATGCTTGTCACGTATTCGTATCGGTGTTCCTGTTACCTTACCATCCCTATCCCTTTCACTAACAGATCCGCCTTCATTACGTCCTGATATTGATACTTCTATTGCCTTGCTGGCAAACTTATCCTTTCTGCGTCTTCGTGTAGTATCATCAACAGATCCGCCTTCATTACGCCCTAGTATTGATACTTCTATTGCCTTGTCAGCAGACTTATCCTTTTTGCGTCTTCGCTTTATTGTCGTGTCATCAACAGATCCGCCTTCATTACGTCCTGATATTGATACTTCTATTGCCTTGCTGACAGGCTTATCCTTTTTACGCTTTGGCTTTATCGTTGTGTCATCAACAGATCCACCTTTGCTGTATCCTGATATTGATACTTTCCTGTCAACAAACCCACCCTCATTACGTTTTGGTATCGGTCCTCCCTTTGATCTTTTGATGAGTCCGCCTTCATTGGCTCCCGCAACTGCTAATCCGGGCACACCACCGAGAGCCAAAGACAATGCCTTCAGGATGATCATCTGGATAATGACCCTGAGTATAGCCTCCACCGTATCCCTAGCAAAATCTTGGAATGCTTCTTTAGCGGATTTGGTTCCTTTTATTATGTCAACGAATGCATTGGTGAGATTCGTACTGATCTCACTGGTAAGAGCCTGAGCAAGCTCTATGCCTTTAGCGAACGCATTCTCTTGCGATGTGATAAAGTTTCTTAGACCAGACACCAGACCTTGGTCAAAGGTACCAGTGAGTTCCAATAGCAACAGTTGTTGCTCGGCCAACTGTGCATTAAGCGTCTCTTGAACGGTAGTAAGTTCTTGAGTAACCTCTTTCAGGAGTATCCGCTTGCCCGCGAACTCTTCACTAGTTATGACCTGCAGAGTTAATGCAGCTACTTGATCAATAGTAGCCTTGGTCTGTCTGATGATGACCTTTAGATCTTTTTCGTTAAGGTCAATAGCACTCTGACTTTGCAAAGTACCCAGCAGAACTTGTCTGTTGCGTCGAGCTATAGAGGCATTATATTCCTCTGTCTTGTCTGTGAGCTTCTCTGTGATACGAGCAAGCTCATCGGTGACTGCGGCCTCACGAGCAAGATCTGACTCTGCAATGAATATCTTTATCTCAAGTTCGGTTGGGAACCGCTTAAGAGTTTCCCGTACTTGGTTGATTGATTCTATGATACTTTGATTTGCCTGGAGCAAACTTGCTTCGAAGTCTTTTCTTGCTGATATAAGACCTCGTTCCCTGAGCTCATTAAGGAACCGTGTTATCTTGACTTCTTCACGTAAAGCTTCTAGCCTCTTCTGCTCAATTTGCTTAAGAGCCTGAGCTATGGAGGTACGTTTTTCCAATAGTTTGAGAGTGATTTCGCCTGCTAATTTAGCAGCTTCTTCCTGGAAACGTGCAATGCTGTTAATGGTAATGAGTTCTTCTTCTGCTTGCTTCGCAGTTTCTACCCTTATTACACCAAGATCAGACAAGGCCTGCTCTAGTTCACTGGCAGCGATCTGTTTTTGTGACTCGGCAGCTTCCTCCGAGATATTGTTTCTCTTATTTTCAATATCATCTAAAAGCTCTTTTTCCTTCTTGTGTGCAGCATCAAGAGCCGCTTGTGCTTTCTGAGCACGTACTATTTGGTTTGCTGCAAATTCAATACGCTTTTTCTCTTCCGCCTCAATTGCAACTATCCGACCTTCTTGTTCTTGCCGGAGTAGTCGTAGCTCAAAATCAATAACATCAGTCGCAAGGAATTTGCGTCTCCTAGCAAATTGCTCAAAGCTAATTTCTCGTTTCTTGAGTGCAGTCTGAAGCTCTGTCAACTCTGCTTTGTTAACAGCCTTGGTGATATTGATTTGCTTCTTGCGAATTGCAAGAGCTTCATCTGCACTGAGCTTGAGCTTATCAATACCGAGTCGTTTTGCTATAGCAAGAAGACGTTTGTTATGGATGTTCTCAATATTAAATTCTTCCCGGACCCTACCTTCCGTTGCGGCTAGAATCTGAGCATTACCCAGTCGCTCTGCATCAATTCGAGCCTCCCGCAATAATTTGATCCGCTCGCTCTCTGCCGTAATACCCTCTGGAGATTCCCTGAATGTACGTTCACGTGCAAAACGCTTTCGTGCAATCTCATCCCGTTGTAGCTCTTTATCAAGAATATCCTGTAGTCTTCTTTGGCTTTCCTCGAATTCCCTATTGATTTTTTCTTGCTCCGCTGCACCCTCTGCAATAGCAACACCAAGTTCATCAACTTGCTCCAGAAGCTGATCCGCGAGAGCCTTGGGTAATTCTTGTATGACTTGTACAAATGTACTTTTCGATAACCCTGTGCCAAATTTCTTCCCTGCTTCTTCGTCGAAGAGACTTATGGCCTTTCCAATTCCTTTTGTTACGGCATCAATAGCAACAGTGACACTCGTAATAATTTTTTCAAATACTACAGCAAGTGCAATAAGAACAGCAGTTCCTGCAACCCTTATTGCCTTCCAAGCAACCAGGAAACCATTCTTGAAGGCATTTATAACGCCCCGAAGACCAAAGGAGAAAGGATTAATAACTCTGGTCTTGATAAACACAAACGCACGTACAAGAGCTAGACGAGCATCTTGTACAACTTCTTCAAAAGTAATTGACCCGTCTTTAATTCCCTTATTGATCTCAATCAATCGCTTTAGGAACTTGCCAAGGGCAGTGCCTGCTTCGATTTGCTTATCAACCCATTCTGTTACACTGAGAACAATTTGTTCAACGAGTGCAGCGAATGGCTCCGCAGCTTCTACAAGCAATTGTTTAAGAGCAGAGAAAACTGCTGCGACCAACACAAACAAACCACCGAATGCTTCTCGTATAGGTTTCACTTTAGCAGCAAGTACACCGAGCACTACAGCAATAGCAACAACCGCCCCAAGAACTAGACCGAATGGGTTGGCAAGAATACGAATAATTTTTATGAGCTTCCCGAGAAAACCTTGAAGACCTACAAGCTTAAAAGTTTTAGCAAGAATCTTAAACAGAGCAATAACAGCTGTAAGCTTAATCAACTCACGCAGAATACCTGCTATTGGCTGGATAGCAGCATTGATCAAAGGAACCGTTGGCTTAATAGCTTTTTCGACGCTATCAACAAAACCACTAAACGCTAATTTGGCTTGATTGATTCCCGGACCGACAATCAGAATCAGCACACGACCCAATCGCTCAAATTCATCAGCAATCAGGTTGATGTCCTGCTGTAGAACGCCGAACGGCGTCTTGGCTACTTCACGAGCCACATCCCCAAGTAGCCTATTGATAGCTTTCTCAACTCCACCTGCTGCTCGCTCTGCCTCAGTCAAATTCTTAGCTAGTGGCAAACGAGCTAATGCACTCAGCGGCTGTCCTCGGCCGCTCCTGAAGAACAACAGCTGTCTTGCAGCAGCTTCAAAACTAGGTACAATGCCAATTGTAGCTACTGCGGCAGCAGCAGCAATAAAATCATCAATTTCATCCACTGCAACGCCAAAGCTTAACGCTAATGCAGTAACACTTAACGTGACCTCGTCAGTAAAGAGTGTGGCTCTCTGAAACGCCGCTGCAGAATCCAGCATCTGGTCAAAGAGATGAATATTTTCTCCGAGAGCAACCTGAAGCTTGACCTGCTGTTCAATCTGGAATCTGGCTAGTTTGATTGCTTTGCCAACAGCTGCCGCACTAGCAAAACTTGCCGCTAGGCCTGCTACCTGACGAGTTAATGGAGCGATGCCCTTTTCCGTAGAAAGAATCTGTTGACGCAAACCCTTAAAAGAATTTGCAAATGCTTTGATATTCTTCTTGGCACCGGCGGTCAGAGCCTGGATCTCAACTTGGATTTTACTTTTTGCTGTCGGCATCAGTCACCTTGGCGAATGCTTCTTTCATTAGCTTCTTTTTAATGCTTCTGGCTCTCTTGTCACCTAAAGCAACCGCAATTGAAAGTGTAGCCTGTTGTCCTTCAAGATGTGACTCCATATCTTTGTAACGAAGAAGTTGATCATACCAGAAGTAGATTTGTTTTAGGCCGAGGGACAGCAAGAAGTCCGGCTGAAAGCCCGAACCAATCAAGTGACAGCAGACAACTCCGAAGCTGGGAGCACTTCCTGCAGCTTTTTTGTCAACCCGCTGAACGCCGTCCCCCAGCCTTTCAATTTTCCCGAGTCGAGTAGATTCAATTCTATCCACTGACGGATAACTGGTGCAGCCATATCGTGTGGCAACTTCTTGAACACGCCATTTGGCTCCACGCATTTATCAATCAGATCAGAAAGACTTTGTATCGCCAGAGGAACAAGTCTACCAATCAATGCGGGTTTGGTAAGTGCTTCAGTAAGAAATTCAGGATGGTCCTGTAGATCACCCCATGCGAATTTTTCTCCTGTTGCAATTTCATCTCGAATAAAACCAGAGATTGAGGTAATCACTTGCGGGATAGTTGACCCGATCACGGCTGCGAACTCTTCAATATCCTCGAGAGCAACATCTCGAACACGGACTTGAAGAGGTTTGCCCTCATCTTCGCCAATCGTAACGAGAACGCCTGGTCTGAGCGCATCGACGACTTTGAGAATATCCTCTGCGGTCTTTTCTTGTTTGGCCACGGTGTGTTCTCCTTATGCCAAGGACCAAAATCCTGGCCCCGGCGGGGAGCCAGGACCAGGGGCTGGGGTCGTAGGGGCAGCGTGGTTTACGACGTCGCCGGAACGCTACCCACAAAGTGCAACATCCTGCCGAAGGGCTCAGCAACAGATGTAGCGTCTTCAATAACCGAGAATCTGGCGACCCAATTGGCGTGTTCCTCCGCCGGAATAGCGAAGCTCTCTGTCGTAACAGAGCAACGCATCTCCCGGACATGCTGCTCTGCGTTCTCCGCTCGACCGACAAACAGAGCGACACGAGCATTGAAACTAGCAGCACCAGCCTGCGGTCTTACCAATCGGTTGCCACTGATGGCACGCGGCGTGAAGTCAATCTCCAGATTGGCTTGGGCGGCAAACGCCCCGCCATCAATCATGCGAATGACGCCACGCTCTAGGTCAACAATTTCCCAATCGGTGTCTTCCACATACACCGGAGTACCTGATGGTCCCTTGACGGCTTCAACCGAAGTGATGCCGTACATCCAGGTACCAGTAGCATTTACCAGCTTGACCAGTTTACCTGGAACCTGGTTGGCATGAACAACAGTTGTGAGTGGTGTTGCTACCTGTGAGAAAGACTGAACGCCATCGCCCGCAAAAAGGATGTTGAGGTTATCCGGACTGAAGTTCGCTACAGTCAGGTTATACGTCTCTTCAAAAGAGATTGTGACCTCATCAACCTTCTTGAGAATACCGCCATCGGGATCGCGC
>SDBT01006922.1_pt1 | contig 18751 bp, 14 predicted proteins | sample 2277101 | NCBI WGS metagenome assembly SDBT01 (sample SAMN10404973, study PRJNA504765) | marine sediment metagenome | isolation source: marine sediment core GS10_PC15, 103 cmbsf | place: Arctic Ocean: Southern Knipovich Ridge | collected 2010
TCAATTTTACGAACAGCCTCAGTATCCCCCGATCTTACAAGTTCAATTGCTTCATCCCGCGACATATTATATATTATGTTCTTTTCCGGATTTGTTAAATCCACTATACGGTTAACATTCTCGTGATTCATCAATAAATAAATTAAAAATTAAAAATTCTTCCTCGCAAATATCACCAAAAAACCTTACATAAAAAGTTAAAAAAGTTTAAAAATAAATTGCTAAAAAGTAAAAAATAATAAATAATTAAACATTAAAACTGTTATTTTTCTCATTATTTGCTTTTTTTTTACGATATCTTGTTTTATATTTGATGCCGATCTTGATTTTTTAAGATTCTTTTACATATTAATTGTTTAACCCTAAATTAATAATTATGAGAAATTCTATTTTTCGGAGAGGAAGCATGCTGTTTCTTCTCCTGTTTGGTTTTGCAATCAGTTTCGTGTTTGCTCAGGACCGAACGATTACCGGTACGGTAACGAGTGCCGAGGACGGCACTTCGCTACCAGGTGTTTCTGTAGTGATAAGAGGAACCGTCACGGGTACCATTACAGATGTGGATGGCAATTATTCACTCGCCATACCGGATGATGCAGTCAAGCTGATGTTTACCTACATTGGAATGAAAACGGTGGAAGAAACCATCGGAGAGCGTAGCATGATTGATGTGATACTCGAACTAGACATATTTGGTCTGGATGAAGTGGTAGTAACCGGTTATGCAACCCAGATCAAAGAGGCATTAACCGGTTCTATTGCAACGGTTTCGTCTGACCAAATTGCAATTTCCAATGCGCCAAGTGCGCTTGGTCGCCTCCAGGGGCAAGTATCCGGAGTTACTGTTACTACAGCCAACAGACCTGGTGGTCAAGCCATGATCCTTGTACGTGGGCTGGGTACTATTAATGACAATGATCCCTTATATGTTATTGATGGTGTGCCTGTTGGTCCCGGAAATAATTTGAATCCCAACGATATTGAATCTATTTCAATTCTTAAAGATGCGTCTTCGGCAGCAATTTATGGTACACGTGGTGCAAACGGTGTTGTTATAATTACTACAAAACGCGGAAAGCTAGGCAATAAACCCAAGATCAATCTTTCGATTAAAAGAGGTGTTACACAGGCTACCAACCAGTATGACCTACTTGATACAGATGAGTACGGTGAAATGCTGTGGATGGAAGCAAGGAACAAAGGATTAGTTCCGGGGACAGCTGATGTCACTAGCCCTGTTTATTTTTCCCATCCGCTTTATGGTAATGGTGCAGATCCCAGGATCCCTGACTACATTTTGCCGGCCGGTGCCATGGAAGGAGATCCTTTAGTGAATCCTTCCCTTTACAGTTATTATGATTACCTGATCCAAAAATCCGCTAATACCAACTGGTATGATGAAATGTACAAGAATGGAATCCTTCAGGAAGTTAATGTTTCTGTGGACGGTGGAAGTGAAAAAGTTTCCTATGCTTTTTCCGGCAGCTATTTGAAAGAGGAAGGCTACCTGCTCCATACAGATTTTGAGAGATTCACTTTCCGTAATAATACCGATGTGCGCTTTACCGATTGGTTTAAAGCAGGGCAGTCACTTCAGGTTGCTTATGTCGATGAACATGGATGGTTAACTGATAATGCAGAAAGTTCACCGATTTCTTACGGATATCGTTCTCAACCTATTATTCCTGTATATGATATCATGGGTAATTTTGCAGGCTCAAAAGCTCCTTCTTTAGGTAACACTTCTAACGGTGTAGCTGAATTGGTTCGTAGTAAAGATAATGGCGGCAATTATTACAGGATACTTGGGAATGTGTTTGCGGAAGCCAGTATACTTGAGAATCTTACATTCAAGACTTTGCTGGGCTACAATTACGGACAGTGGAACGGTAGAAACCTTAACCTTGCAAATCCTGAACACTCTGAGCCGAATTATATTGATGGTGTTGATTTAAATTTAAACACTTCTTTCCAGTGGAACTGGTCCAACACCCTGAATTTCAATACAATCTTGGCTGACGATCATAAAATCAATGTTATTCTAGGAACTGAAGCCATTGAGAATGTCTACCAATGGACGAATGTTGGCAGAAATCAGTATTTCTCAATTCAACCGGACTATATGCAGATATCAACCGGCGAACAACCTCCGACAGCCGGTGGCTCAGGAAGTGAGTGGGCACTGTTCTCCCTGTTCGGACGCGCTAACTATGACTTTATGGGACGGTATTTTTTTGAAGGTACAGTACGCCGGGATGGGTCTTCACGGTTTGGATCAGAAAACACTTATGGTACTTTCCCTGCTGCTTCATTTGCCTGGGCAATTTATAAGGAAGAATTTATGGCGGGAACCAGTGGATGGTTAGATTTCCTTAAGCTGCGTGTAGGATGGGGTAGGTCAGGAAATGACCGAATTGGTAACTATAACTCCTATTCTACCTATTCAACAAATGGTCATCATGCAGCCTATGATATTAATGGCACTAACACTTCTTCTATAGTAGGCTTTCAACCTTCTGCAAGAGGGAATACAACCGTAACCTGGGAAACTACCCAAACGATTAACGTGGGTATTGACGGTGTTTTTCTGAATAACAGCATAATCGTGGGATTTGATATATGGCAGAGAACAACTGAAGATATGCTTTATCGCTTGCGTGTACCACAGGTATCTGGTACGGCAACACCTCCCTTTGTTAATATCGGAACCATGGAAAACAATGGTTTCGACCTCGAACTTGGATACAGGGGCAGTGCCAGGGAGCTCAAATATAGCATAACAGCTAATATATCACGTTACACTAATGAGATCACAAAACTTTCTGATGAAGTGGACGAATATTTTACAACCGCTGATACGCGACAGGTTGAGTATTCAAGAGCAACTGTAGGAACTGCTTTCCCGGAATTCTACGGATATATTGTTGATGGTATCTTCCAGACACAGGCTGAAGCAGATGCCCATGCAACAGCTGCTGATGGTTATAATGCCCCGGGACATTACAAATACCGCGATATTGACGGAGACGGTATAATTTCAGGCGATGACAGGGACTTTATCGGCAGCCCTCATCCTGACTTAACAGGTGGTTTGAACTTTGATATAAGTTATAAAAATTTCGACCTTAACATGTTCTTCTATGGAAGCTATGGTAATGATATGATAAATTATGTATCACGCTGGATCGACTATGGCATGTTTTTCGGAGGAGCCAGTAAGGCCCGACTCTATGAATCATGGGGAAGCCCGCATCTTTCAAACAATGCAGATGCCAGCCTGCCAATGTTTGATCAGAACGATATGTCCCAGTATAATTCTACAGCTTTCGTTGAAGATGGTTCATTTTTAAGGATGAAGAATCTCAGGCTTGGATATAATATACCAAAATCAGTACTTAACAGAATTCAAATGCGCAGCTTAGGAATTTATTTCCAAGTTACCAATCTGTTTACATTGACAAAGTATAGCGGACTTGATCCTGAATTGCACCAGCCAGGTGGTGAGATGGGCCTTGACCAGGGTGCATGGCCAACTCCGCGCCAGGCTGTATTTGGTATTACAATTGGTTTATAATTGAACAAATAATTGTTAATAATAAAAAAAATTGATATGAAAAAAATAACATTTATATTAATGATAGCGGTTATGCTGTCTGTAACATTTTCCTGCTCAGAAGAGTTTTTGGAAAAAGTACCACTTGGAGCCACATCAGAAACTGTCTTCTATAATGAGGAAGGAATTGAAGCACTTATGATTGGAACATATGGCATTATAAGTGGTGGTGCCACATGGGAAGTTGGCTGGGGTGCTTCAATACAGAACTGGACATATGGTTCTGCAGCATCTGATGATGCATATAAAGGATCAGAAATAGGTGACCAGATACCAGCAAATGAGATTGAAAGGTGGAGTGTAGATCCAATCAATGAATATCCAGGTCATAAATGGAAATTATGTCTTGGTATGGGTGTAAACCGCGCCAATGAAGTGCTGCGGATAGTAGATCTTACAGAAGAATTAACAGACACACAGCGCCAATTGTTCCAGGCTGAAGCCCGCTTTTTAAGAGGATTCTTTGCTTTTGAAGCATGGCTTGTGTTTAAAAATATTCCATGGATTACTGAAGAGACTGAAGATCCTACGCTGGTCCCAAATACGGAAGATGTAATTCCGTATATTATACAAGACTTTGAATTTGCAGCACAGTATTTGCCTAGCAGCCAGTCACAGCCCGGGAGGCCTACAAAATGGGCTGCAAAGGCGATGGCTGCAAAGACTCATATGAATGTTCTCAACTATTCCGCTGCCAAGCCCCTGCTTGATGAGATTATAAACAGCGGAATCTTTACATTGATGCCTAACTTTATTGATAATTTCGAGATTGCAAATAACAACAATGATGAGTCGATCTTCGAAATTCAGGCAAATGTTAATGATGGAGCCTGCTGTTCAGGTAATGCAGAAATGGGCATAGGCCTTAACTGGCCACATGGTTCTGATATTGGAATGTGCTGCGGTTTTCACCAGCCATCACAAAACCTTGTGAATGCTTTTAAGGTTGATGCAAATGGACTGCCAATGTTTGCTACATTTAATGATGTTGATTTGGCTAACGACCAGAATATTGCATCAGATGAAACATTTGTCCCATTTACTGATGTTGTTGATCCGAGACTTGACTGGACAGTCAGCCGCCGTGGTATTCCATATCGTGATTGGGGTATTAACAGAGGCCGTGACTGGATACGCCGACAGGACGAAGGAGGTCCTTACCTGCCGAGTTCAAAACCTTTCTTTTACCAGTCAGAAAGGTATAGTCTGTCCACTACTAGCGGATGGATGACAGGTAATAATGCAAATAATTACCGTTACCTGAGATTAACTCATATCAAGTTATGGAGAGCTGAAGTTGCAGCTAGTGAGGGTGATCTTGCAACTGCTCTTCTGCATGTAAACGATATTAGGGATCGTGCCGGAAATGAAGTTGTAATGGGCAGAGTACTTATTTATGAACTTCCCCCTTCTGTTTTTCCATGGGGTGCAGCTGGTGATATTGACCTTACTCTGCCGGCTGCAAACTACGATGTTCAGGAATATGCCTCTTTCGCTGATGCAACTTATGCTATGAAAGCAGTTCAATGGGAAATGCGTCTTGAATTTGCTACTGAAGGGCACCGTTTCTTTGATCTCAGACGCTGGGGTATCATTACTGAAACCCTGAATGATTTTGCCACAGCAGATTTAAGAATCAGGAACTTTATGAGTGGAGCAACTTTTGATGAACGTGATAAATATCAACCGGTTCCACAGGCTCAGTTAGATCTTCAGCCTGATGTACTTGTACAGAATCCGGGTTACTAGTTTTACAGGCAAAAATAAATAAAAAAGAGGGCATTTTTCAAATGCCCTCTTTTTTTAAAGGTGAAGGTTATATTGCATTTCTAATATAACTCCAGATTTTTCTCAGCAAGAATATTTCCCTTATCATCTATGAATTCAACTACATAATTCCCGCAACTATAGAAGAACATCATATCCATAATAATGGTCTTGCCTTGTTTAATTTCATATTTTTTACCTTCAATTAATACCTTTTCTTCATTTTCAAAGAAATAAATATTACCTGTAATTTCTGTTCCCTTAAATCCGGGGTAAAGTAAAAGTTGCGCCCAGACATTTGTTCCGTGGTAAAAAACTGAATCTTCGCCAATACACGGATTATTTGCCCTTATATCAGCGCAAAATCTAATCTCTACTTTTCTCTCTGTTTTACAACCGAAGATGACTAAGGTAAAAAGTGCCAGCAATACAATGTTTAATTTCATTTTAATAAGGTTTTGAGATAATTATTAATAATTCTGACCTCAGTATTTTATTTATTATTAAGAAAGCAAATCGCAAGTTAATGTTTAATTATTATGATAAGTATTTGGAAAATTGGAATACTGGAATATTACTGGTTATAGTTCTTCCAATATTCCATCATTCCAGGTTAAAAAAATTAAATATGAATTTGCGATTCAAAAAAATAAAATGCCCATAATACTGAGCTCTGTAATTACTGCAAATATACTTCAAATACCTGTTTGAAATATAAAACAGGATGCTTTTTTTTAACACATTAGAAACGGGTTTTCAAACGCAGTTCAATACCCTTGAAATCGAGTATTTCGTAACATACCCCGGAATTACAGGCAGGACCTCCACGACGTTGACCTGCAAACAATTGAATATTATTTTTACTATTTATTTTATATCCGAAACTTCCTCCAAACCAGGTTTTATTGTTGCCTGCAATTAGAAATGGGTCATTACTGATTTCAATAGTAAGATTTCCACTGATTTTTGACCTATAATCAGATGTAATGGATATGAATATGTTCTTTACCAGGGAACTGTTCCGTACTAAAGACTGAAATTCACAATCGGTTTTGAGTCCGAAAGAGCTGTTCATTATAAAGTCGGCATAAACTCCTGTCGAAATACGATTATGTTCCATTTTAAACGGATCTTTTGCGTAATCAAGAAAAATTTTGAAAACATGCTTCTTTAGTAAAAGAGTGGAATATTCAATAAAGTATTCCTGATAGATAAATTCTTTTGCAAAATTATTAATAGCTAAAGTGTGATTGACAGTTAACCTTGAAGCATCAGGGTAAGTATAAAATAACTCGATCTGATATCCTTTTTCATTGAAAGGCTGTGAAACATGAGAGCTTCTGTTAAGAACCAAATACGTGTGTTCTTTCACCAGTGCAGGAGGTTCGTTAAACCCTGTCCCAAGAATGAAATTATTATAAAACTTATACTCTAAACTCATATTCATGCTTCCAAATGATAAATTCAAACTGGCATAATATGCATAAGCTGACTTATCGTTAAAATCGTTTATAGCATACCTGTTTATATTCTTTGCAATTTCGGTGTAATAAGAAAGAAAAGGCCATAATATCCCTGAAAGGCTTGTCATTCCATACCATGACCGACCTGAATTATTGTCAAGCCCCAACACCGAAGCAGCAACAATCTGGCTTTTAAAAGAGAAGTCGGAATGAATGGCTGCTATCTTATCGGGTCGACGATATTGTACTTTCATACCAGGTGGTAGAACATTATTTAAAGGTTTTCCGTAAAGCAATGTAGTTGAAAAGTTTTTTCTGCGATATTTTATGTTTATTCCTGAAATGTCGCGATGATTATAATATCGTGTCCTGTAACTTTTATCTTCAAGTAGAGAATTAGGTATTTCGAATGATCTGAGTAATAATCCTCTGCCAAGGGTTTCATAAAAATTGCCCAGCTTTATTTTCAGTGGGCCCGATGAATATTGTAACCAGTATTGCGAAATGCTGGTGTAGTTCCTCTCTTTATGAGCGGAATAAAACTGTTCTACGGTAACTCCGGCTCTGAATTTTTTAAAGGAATAATCTGCCAGTGTCCTGCCATAAATGGTAGAAAAAGCAGCTTCCCGATCTTCTGGTAAAGTTCCAAACTGATACTCCAAAAGATTAAAGCCGCCTAATTGGGCGCTGGTCATTTGAAATATGCATACGAGTAGTAAGAGGGATAAAAATCTTAACATATTTAAAGGATGAATCAGCTTGGTCCCGAAAGATGTTTTTCAATTTGTCTTTTTATAAGTTCTTCATCACCAGATATAAATCCTTCATGAATCCAGATGATTTTTCCCTCCGGATTCACAAATACAAGGGTAGGAAATGCCGATAAGTGGAGGCTTTTCATTACTTCAGCGTTTATGTCAAGCAAGACAGTGTATTTTATTTTCAATGACCGGCTAAGTGGCAGAACTTTTGAAACACTGCGCGGACCATCGCAATTTATTCCAATTACATTCACCCCCCGGTGTTGATATGTTTCATGAAATTTATTTAGCTCAGGAATGGCTCGCATGCAAGGCCTGCACCAGGTGGTCCAAAAATCAATCAACGTTAGCTTTTCGCCTTTAAGCTCTGAAAAACTATAGGCTGCATTTGTTAAATCATTCAGGGTGAAGTCTGTAACCTGTTGCGAATTCGCTTTAATCCCCCCAAAAAGAATACATAAAAGAATAATTTTTTTCATGGTTTCCTGAAATTTAGAAAAAAGAATTTTGATCTAATTTAATCCAAATTAAGCAATAATCCATCGCGTTATGCGGCTCATGAGTCTCAGCTCCTTCTCGCAAATTCTCAGTTATTAAGAAGCATTTCTACTTTTGTCTTAACCGCCTCCAAATCATTAATAGCTGCTTGCTCACCTCTAAATTGTATATAGCCCTGCTTACCGACCACAATTAACCTGTCTATAGTGGTTTCATATGTTGTGGCGAGGCTTGAAGCATTAAGAAGCAAAGGAAAAGTTGCTCCGGTTAAAGACTTGAATGATTCTAATGCAGACGAGTTGCCATCTGATAGATCGAGCCCTAATAAGATAAAATCTGAACGATATGAGTAGGGTTGCATAAGTTCATTTTCAATATTAACGGTCGCAACCCGACAGGAGGAACATGAGTTTCCCAAAAAAAACAAAACTACAACTTTATCTTTCAGGCTGGAAAGCCTTATTGAATCACCATCAAGGGTTTTCAAAATAAAGTCTGAGGCTTTTATATCGGGAGTATTAATATCCCTATTTTTCTCGCAAGAAATGAATAAGAACAGAGTTAGAACGAAAAGTGGAATAAGAATTATAAACTTGAAAACAACAACCAATTTCTTTTTAAGAATAATGTTAAAATTCATCGTAAAGTACTTATATTATCTATGAAAAATTGAATTGCAAAAATAAAAATTTAAATTTGAATTTAGACTAATAACCCGGGAAAGTTATCTAAGTTTTTTACCCGTTTATTCTTATGGTAACTATCGAAAAAAAACAAACTGAAGTATGATCAGTTCACACATAACCTTTTTATCAAAGAGTGGTAAACTATCAGATGGAATAGTGGTAAGGAACAAAAAAGTGAGAAACTCAACATTAAAACAATAGGTTTATCAAAAAGATACGTGCCTGAACTATATAACTTTATATACTCCATCCTGAGCTGTTACCGGGAGAATCAGGAAGATGCATGCAATAAAAAAACGATTTTTTTCATCATTGCTATGTGTATTTTTTTTATTCAAGTAATCACAAAAACACAACTCTGAAGCAATTTACACCGAGGTGGTTTTATGTGTGTTAACTTCAGTCAACTTTCCATCTATCAGATGAAAAACCCTGTCAGCAAGATGCACTCCTGTAAAATGGCCATGTGTGGTAACCACCATGGCGCTTTTTTTCTCTCTCACATAAGGAATCAGAAAATTCAGCATTTCATTGGCAGTTTCATCATCAACATTTACTGTTGGTTCATCTGCAATAATAAGCGAGGGTTCGTTTATTAGAGCTCTTGCAACTGCTACACGCTGCTGCTGACCTACACTAAGTTCGACCGGCAGGTTATTCAACCTTTCTCCAAGTTCCATCTGCTCAAGCATTGAAACAGCTTTTTGCGTGCGTTGCTCAAGGGATAACATACTGTTAAGCAATGCTGATTCAACATTCTCAAGGGCAGTCCATGACGGGATCAGGTTAAAATTCTGAAAGATCAGCCCAATCTTTTTCCTGCGAACATTTGAAAACTCTTCACGTGTGAGGCGGTTATAGGGAATGCCCTCGATTAGTATTTCACCTGATGAAGGTGAATCAATACCACTCAATATCCACTGCAATACTGTCTTTCCGTTGCCACTCCTGCCTTTAATCACTACCAGTTCTCCCGGAAACACTTCCAGATCAATGCCCTTAAGCACTTCAATTGGTTTACCTCTAACTTTAAAACTCTTTGTAATGTTGCTGCATTTCAATATTGGATTGTCATTCATGATGCAATGTATGTTAAACAAAAATTATGATTCAACTGTTTCTAAATCATTCTGAGAATATCTGCAGTTTGTAGTCGAACAGCCATAACAGAGGATATCACCCCTGCAATAAGTCCCCCTGCAACCGGAAGCAATAAACCTGCTACCAATATTAAAGGATCAATAATGGCATCCCTTCCGGACATAAGATCAGCAGGTAAGGAAAACACAACTATATAAGCAAAAACAATCCCTGCAATTCCCCCAGTAAAAGCATATAAGAATGCTTCGGCCATGATCTGGGAAACCACGTCCCGGTCATGCCATCCTATAGCCTTAAGAATACCTATATCAAATCGTCGTTGGATCACTGAAGAATACTGTATTTTCATTGCCAGGAAAAGCATACACATAACCACAATGGCAGTTATTGTCCATGCGGTGTTCTCATTTATACCCATTGCCAACACGCTTGGCTTGAAGCATCCAAATGAGCTGATGCGGGAACTTTGCCCCAGTATCTTAACAATATCAGCATTGGCCTGATCGTGGTATTTGCCACCTTTACTTTGAACCAAAACCGCATTTGTTGGATTTTCCACAGGTTCCTCCAGCCTGGTTGCAATCAGCTCCCGAAGTCCGGTTAGAGTCATGTAAATATTGGTCTTACCGGGGCGAAGAGGAGGATTCACAATTGCAGCAACCTTGTACATTCTGTCGCCAAGCTGTAAGTTTGAACCTGCCCCCAGCTTGTAAATGGAAGCGAATTCCTGATCCACCATAATCAGGTCCTTGTCATCCGGTCTGAGAAACTGCCCTTCCACAACATTTTTTTCGGCTACCACTGTTGCTGAATAAGCCACCGGTCTGGTTAGATCAATCCCCCCCAATACCCATTCACCGTAACCCTGTGAGGACCTGATCCTGAACATCAGATATGGTGCAGCATCTGCAACATTGGGGGATTGCCGGATCTTTTCTATAAGATCAGCTGTGATTATATTGGTTGGGGCATTGTTGGCAATAAATCCCTCTCTGTCAGGATCATAAAGCTCTGTAGCATACGACTGTATACAACATCCCTCTATGGTTAGCCTTGGAATATAAGCTACCGAATGAGCCCCCACGCCCCATAATACACTCTGGACAGAATCATGTGTTATGCTTGCAAGAGTGGATACAACCACCACAATTGCTCCAACGAGGACATAGCTGAGTATTGCGCCTGTGGAGCGTCGCTTTCTTCTCTTTATTTCTTTCCAGGCATACCTGAATGAATCGCTCATATTCAATCAATTGTTAATTTATTTACTTATGCTATTGCAGAAATTCAAAGCTTTCTAAGTATATCGGCAGGTTTCAAACGTGCAGACATCATTGCTGCAACTGCTCCCGCCAGAACACCTGCCAATACTGTAAGTACATATCCTGACAACAGTATCATCATATCAAGCGATGGAGTAAAAGATTCCTCCAGGCCCAGCCAGTTACCAACAGGAAAAAAAGCATAAAGCAGTACTGCTGCAATACAACCTGCCAGTCCTCCAAGAACCGATTGAATAAATGATTCAGCAAGTACCTGAGATACTATACTACGCTCAGACCAACCAATTGCCTTTAATATTCCGATATCGTTGCCACGCTCTACTACTGAATAATACTGTGATACGACTATAAGCAGTATAATGCTTACAAAAACCATTAAACCCAACAATTTCATGCCCCTGGTGGTAATTCCGATTGCAGCACCGGCAGGATTAAAGCAGCCATAACCTATTGTTGAAGAATTGAACCCTAATATTTCTTTAACATCTTTTATGGTGCTCCTGATTAAAAGTGAACTTGCACCATCGACCAGAACCACATTGACCACATTTTCCACTGGCTGGTCAATTCTGGTGTTCAATACCTCAGTTGCTTCTTTAAGCGGCATATATATATCAGCTTTGGCTGGCCTGGTTCCGGGACTCAGAATACCCAGAACCCTGAATTCCTTATCACCCAGATAAATAATATCGTCAACACTGTATTGTTCAGCATCGGCAAATGTTTGCTCCAGCAAGACAACGTTGGTATCCTCAGGTTGGATCAGACGTCCCTGCACAATATCCGTGTTAGAACAAGCGGCCATACGTACTGACTCCATATCCGCAGGATCAAATCCTGCGAGGATCCATGAACGGCTCACATACTCGTCGGTTATAATAGTAAAAGTAAGCAATGGAGCAGCATTCTTTACATTGGGTGACTGCCTGATCAGATCTACTAGCGGCAGAGGGAACAGTAAGATCGGATTGTTATAAATGAATAATCCTTCATGATCAGGATTAGTAAAGCTTATATTGGTACCCTGCGGAGAAGTTGCATAGACAAAACCGATGAACTGTGCTCCGGTATACCTAAGGGTTGTGCTTGTGCCAAGCCGTGAAGAATCTGTAAATGAAAGAGTTATGGCAAGAAAGGCAACCGCTATAACATAACCAAGTATATTCCATGTACTTCTGCTTTTCCGTCGTTTAATCTCCTTCCAGGCATATTTAAACACTTCTTTCATATCAGTTCAGCTTATCAAAATTTTGATTACCTGCAAAATTAATTATTTTTTAACCCGCATAACATTATATATATATTTCTTATTTTGAACAATCGCATTTAACCGATCCCTCGCCTTTTCTGAAATTAAGTCTCATGGTATAAATTGCGGCAGTTATATAAACAGATTCAAGGTTAGGTCCGTTACCCCTGAATATGATTTCACCGTTATATACATTGAACTCAGCATTCCACCAGTGAGTGAACCAATCCTTGTCAAACCATGCATACATCCTGATATTACCGGCTGTGAGATACTTCACCAAGGTAATTACCTCAAAACTGTTGTCGACTGTTAACCTGGCCTCGGCATTCTGTGTATCCCAGCTTCCAACTGCATCACCTATCAAATAAACTTCAGGTTGGGAAATGGAAATCTGCTCTGTTTGAAGGTTCACGACTAACATGTAGTAACCCGCAGTACCTGGCACAGGAATATCCTGTTCACCAAGACTGTACAATCCGTTAACTTCCTCATCCACCTTGCCGAAATCATTCTCCCATCCTCTTTGGGGGGCGAACCTTATTCCCCCATTATTATTCAACCATATTATCTTCCAGAACAAATGTGGCTTGGAATAAGCAGGTATCATCTCAAAATTGTTAAGATCCCAGTTCCAGGCCTCCTCTCCTTCAAGAGAACTGACACCGTCACCTATCATGAACAACTTTCCCGGATAGCTGGAAGAACCTGTTTCCGTCATCTGAGCTGCAAAACTTTCTCCGGCGGTCCAGTAAACAGCTAAGGTATATGTGCCTTCGTGCTCTTTCTCCAGTAAATAATTATTCCCTCCCGGGACCATATTTAGTTCAAAACCGGGCATGGCCCCTGAAAGTACGCCACCAAAGGATGTGTATACCTTTACTTCATTGCCTGTAATTTCAATTTTATCTCCATGGCCATAACGAAATCTGAATTCACCTTCCCTCAAATCAAGTCCCGTGATTTCAAACATCATATTGCTTTTGTCGAAACTGCTGATCCGAGGTATCTCCGTATCAGACCATTCTTCACCGGTAACGTGGCCGAACAAAGAGATATCAGATACAGGACTGATTACATATGTACTTGTTTGTTTGTCGATAATAATATGATAAGTACCATTCTCAGGGACAGTAAAAATATCTGCATCAGGGCCAAATATCCCTTTCTGTATTGTTCCGTTTATTTGGCCATTTTCCCCGGTCAGGACAATATTATCATTACTTAAGGGACCATATACTGTTTGAGCCATGTTAACAACCTCTATTATATTAAATCCCTCGGATTCTGAGCTTATGGCAATAAAGATTTCGTACAAACCACTCCTTGACTGGCCATTCACCTCATTTGTGGCTGGCTTCATCAGTCCGTTTCCGTCAAAATGATTAAAAGTAGTGGACTTCCCTTTTATGTAAATTCCGTCATCCGCAATTATAGGAGGCTCCGTGTCATCTTCCTTTAGGCAGGAGTTTAAAGCTATAATTGCTGACAATAAAAATATTATTAAATTCAATAATCTGCCATTCATGATAATAGGATAGTTTGTTTGAAAAATTTGGTAAAAAATCCCACGGGATAATCATTATATTTATACAAAACTAAACAATGTTTTTCAATATTATGTTGTAAAACATCATTTAATTTTTCATGTTGAATAATATTTTAATTTTGTACTCGACAAAATTATCTGTTAAAGCAAATAAAATATATGTCACAATCATTCTGTTTTTATCCTCAACTTCGCTTCTTCCCTTCAAAGCTGAAATGGTACAGGACATTAATATTAGCTTTCACTTTAATTACAGGCCTGGTTATGTTATCCAGCACTACTTCTGCAGATAAAGCAGTTTTTGAAAATAGCTTAGACGGCCAACAAGTTTATATTTACTATTTTTATTTTACTCCACGCTGCGATGAATGCATAATTGTTGAAGAAGCTTTACTAAAGATACTTAATGGACATTATTCCCAGGAGGTAAAAAACAAGCGATTGATTTTTCAGATAATCAATCTCTCCGACCCTGACCCTGAATCAAAGAAAATAATTAAGGAACTCAGGGTAAGGAGACAGCTGTTGCTGCTGGTTTCAGGGGACATTAAGATAAACCTGACAAGAGATGCCTTTCGGTTTGCAGAAAATCAGTATGAACGTTTCCGTGATATAATGAAAAATGCTATTGATCAGGTTTTATCTCGTTAAGTTGCCGGGGCGTAATATTATATATCAAAGCAGCAGAAAACCTGTGTGATGTGGTCAGCTGAGGTCCCTCGAGGTTAATGTAAAGAGGAAAGTCGGCGGAAACCACAAATGAAAAATTCTGTGTAATATTTACCCTGATTCCAGGGGAAGTAAACAGCCAGTGTCCGCCGGTCTGCTCAACAGGTTCTTCGCATAACTTGTCAGTTGCCTGATATCTGTAACGTACGTAGTTAAATATATCAAAAACAATTCCACCATAAAAATTATAACTCAAACCGGCAGTATACTGGAGTTCATTACCAAATCTGTAGGTTAGCGAATCCTGAAAATTCCTGTTCTGCCCTGACAGGCGAAATGTTGCACCTGAATTCATATACATATTGGTTATTAAAATGTGGCTCTTGGAAAAGCTTAGCCAGGATATAGCATCAAAAGAACCTGAACCAGGTTGCACATCCATGGGAAATAAGAAGCTATTAGAACCAGATTGAGAAAAACTTCCGGTAGGTAATTTGGGCCCAATCCCGGCGACTATCCCCCATCCGTTATAGGCAAGAGGATTCATTAAACGGTATTTGACCATAAAAACCATATCACCCAATCCCCAAAGGTAATCAATCTGCCTTGTGCCATCTGAATTGGTTGAGCCCAGTTCCTGTCCACTATACATCATGATGCCGGCAACAGACAGTCTGCGGCTGATCCCGTAATTTGCCTCAAAAATACCTGAGTGAATAACCCTTAGCCTGTCATTATCCTCCAGCTGTATATCACCATCATAGAGACCATTCATATAATTTAGATCATAAGCGAGCTGTAACTGCAAACTTCTGGCACCGGCAGTTCCCAGTCCGAACCTGGCACCAGCAGTTCCCATTCCCCCGCCCAGTGCACCACAACATGCCTGCGCAAAAACCATTTCCGGTAAGAAGGCTAAAAGTGCTATAATCAGTAAATACTTTTTCATGACAAAACAGAACACCAGGTTATTTTTCCGATAAAAGACTTATATTTTATATGGAACAAATTTATATTAAATTAACGTGAGTTCATAAATTTAATAACATAAAGCCATAGATCGATCAATAATCTCGATATTCAGGGATGGCTTTTTTGGTAAGAATGAGTAAGTAATCAAACCAGATAACAGGTTAACAATAAATCCTACCTGACTTATATGACGTGTATGTTCGATCTGATAGATTTTTTTAAGTTCATCACATACAGTTTCAATTAGTGCTCTTTTGCGAAGCATGATTTTATTGGAGATGAAACTAATTCCTGGAATATTAAGCTAAACGGACTTCTTATCAATACCCCCTGTTCTGATGGTTATGCTGTAATTGAAAAACAATGGAATAAACATGATACTGTTGATCTGTACCTGCCCCTGTCGGTGAAAAGAATAAAGACAAATCCCAGGGTTCAGGAAAATATTAACCGTGTTGCTCTACAGCGAGGTCCACTGGTATATTGCCTTGAAGGAAATGATTTTCCCCGCAAAATGGTTCATAACCTCTATCTTGACAAGGACCCGGTATTCAATACTGAGTTTCTTGCTGACTCACTGAACGGTGTTGTTGTAATAAAAACAAAAGGATCAGGTCTGTACCGTTCTCCCTCCGGTTCTGTGATTAAAAAAAACGAGGTTCTCCTCACTGCAATTCCATATTATGCATGAAATAACCGGAGCAATAATGAAATGACTGTCTGGATTCCTGTTAATGAAAATACTGCCAGGATCCAACCTGAAAAAACACTGGCGTCTTTAAGTAAACCATCTTCCTCAAAGGTTTACTGGTTAGTGAAAGACCATTACGATCTTAGCTATCGTGTTCCCGAATCGTGGGAATTGTTTTACTACAAAAAAAATAAGTGGATGCCGGTACTAAACGACACACCATACTCCTGTTTTGTGCACTCCTTAAAAATTAGATTATTAAGCCTTCTTAACAAACAGTCTAATAGTAATATATGGTTTTTTGTTTTGCAATTTTAGGTGTCCTATTGTCTTTATGGTATATTTGTTTATATCTTAAGCACCGAGGGTGCGGGAATCATTAGCCCCGTGCATAGCGCGGGGTAAGGTAATACGATATAAAATAAGCACCAAAGATAAAGCCAAATGGCTTTATCTTTGGTGCTAAAAAAGTTTAAATTATAGATTAATATTTTCTTTTTGGATGTCCCATCGCACAAAACAGGAGCATTTTATTAATATTGATATTCGTGGCTTCCTTTATATTTGGAGTGGACTCAACTTTGAAAGATGTAAAATTTTAAACCATTAAAGACATGAAGACTACAAAAAATCTGCTTTTTTCGCTGATTGGAATTTCTTTCATGATATCACTTTGGGGATGTAAGGATCAACCTGCCGGTGATTGTGCTAATACAATTATACCAGTCCCTTTCACAAGTGTAAAAGTAACCGATGATCTCTGGGCTCCCAGGATTAAACGAAATCATGAAGTGACAATTCCAATTGCTTTTGAGCAATCGGAAAAAACCGGACGTATCAGGAATTTTAAAATTGCCGGCGGACTGGAAGAAGGAAAATTTCAATCTAAATATCCTTTTGATGATTCTGATGTTTTTAAGATCATTGAAGGGGCTGGCTATTCTCTTCAGACCTTCCCCGATCCTGCCCTGGAAACCTACCTTGATACGTTGATCTACTATATTGGGCTTGCCCAGGAAGAGGATGGTTATATTTATACAATCCGCACCATTATGGGAGACGATTCCCATCCATGGATAGGCACAAAACGCTGGGAGAAAACTCATATTCTCAGTCATGAGCTTTATAATATCGGGCATATGTACGAGGCTGCAGTAGCTCACTTCCAGGCTACAGGTAAGCGCACCTTTCTTGATATTGCCATTAAATCAGCCGATCTGGTTGTTCATGATTTCGGGTGGGGAAAAATCGAAAACTACCCGGGTCACCAGGAGATCGAAATAGGATTGGTGAAATTGTATCGTGCAACCGGCAACCGGGAATACCTCGATCTGGCTAAATTCTTTCTTGATGTACGCGATAACGGAAAAGAGTATTGTCAGGCACATAAAAAGGTAACCGAACAGACAGTTGCTGTAGGACATGCAGTCAGAGCTGCATATATGTACACAGGGATGGCTGATGTTGCTACTCTTACAAATGATTCGGGTTATGTTAACGCTATTGATAAAATATGGGAGGATGTTGTTTATAAAAAACTTTACCTTACCGGTGGAATAGGAGCTACTGGGGGCAATGAGGGTTTTGGAGAACCTTATGATTTGCCGAACATGTCAGCATATTGCGAAACATGTGCCTCTATTGCCAGCGTTCTCTGGAATTACCGGATGTTCCTTCTTCATGGCAATGCCAAATATTATGATATCCTTGAAAGAACATTGTATAACGGTTTGCTTTCGGGAGTTTCCCTTACAGGAGACCGGTTTTTCTATCCAAATCCTCTTGAATCATCTGGTCAGCACGAAAGGCAGGAATGGTTCGGATGCGCCTGCTGCCCATCCAATTTGTGCCGGTTTATCCCTTCGGTACCGGGGTATGTATATGCAAAAACACGTGACCGGCTGTATGTCAATTTGTATATGGATAATACAGCTATAATTGAACTGGATGATCAGTCTGTGGAGGTTACGCAGCAAACGAAATATCCATGGGATGGAAAAGTGGAGCTTGCAATATCTCCTGATAAACCCTCAAAATTTAAACTCTGCTTAAGAGTTCCCGGATGGGTGCAGAATAAGGCAGTACCCGGAGATTTATATCATTTTTTAAATAATAGTGAAAACGAAATTGTCCTGAAAATTAATGGTAAAGAAAAAAAATACTCTCCTGAGGAAGGATATTTGATTATCAGCAGGAAGTGGAAAAAAGGAGATATTGTAGAATTAGATATGCCTATGCCTGTGCGAAAGGTAGTAGCTCACAAGAATGTTGAAGCCAATAGAGATAAAGTTGCAATTCAAAAAGGACCAATTGTTTTTTGTGCAGAAGGGATTGATCAAAAGGACAATCATGTGCTGAACCTGGTTTATGATCCTGAAACCACTCTGGAATCGGAATACAGGTCAGAACTGCTTAATGGTGTGCAGGTGATAACCGGTGAAGCAAAAAG
>SDBT01006923.1_pt1 | contig 18749 bp, 19 predicted proteins | sample 2277101 | NCBI WGS metagenome assembly SDBT01 (sample SAMN10404973, study PRJNA504765) | marine sediment metagenome | isolation source: marine sediment core GS10_PC15, 103 cmbsf | place: Arctic Ocean: Southern Knipovich Ridge | collected 2010
GTTTGTGATCGAAATGAAACAGAAGACTAGATATAATATAGGTATAGCTGAAAGAAATGGTGTCGTTATCGAAGAGAAAGAAAGAGATGAGTTTAAAAATATCTGGCCGATATTTTTAGCGACAGCCAAAAGGGGAGAATTCCGATTACATCCTTTTGAATACTATAACCGTCTTTTGGCGATTGATGACGACTTAAAAATAAAATTATTTGTTGCAAGACATCAGAATAAATATCTTTCTGCCGGAATCTTTGCTTTTTGGCACGATGCCGTATATTATTTGCACGGAGCATCATCAGATGAATACAAAAATTTAATGGGTAATTATATTCTTCATTGGGAAATAATTTCACAGACAAAGAATCTTGGATATAAAACGTATGATTTTTGGGGGATTGATGAAGAAAAGTGGCCTGGCGTAACGAGATTTAAGACTGGTTTTGGAGGAGAGGAGGTTAAAAGATTAGGCGCTTACGATATCCCTGTTTCTAGGTTGTGGTATTCGGCGTATACTTTTTCTCAAAAAATAATGAAATTAAAGAGAAAGATGAGAAAATAAAATGTTGGATAAGATCCTATATCAAATAAAAAAAATCATACCAAGGAAATTTTTTAATTTTCTTCAGCCGTATTATCATCGGTTTTTAAGTTGGGTTGGTGAACATATATATTCTAGACCTTCGGGAGCGTTGAAGATTATCGGTGTTACGGGGACTAAAGGTAAATCCACTACCGTTTATTTAATTTCAAGATTTTTAAGAGAGGCCGGTAAAAAAGTGGGTATGATCGGATCTTTAGGGATAGAGATCGGGGATCAAAGCTGGCCGAATAATTTAAAGATGACAATGCCTGGGAGGATGAAATTACAGCGAATACTTTCGGATATGGTGCATGCTGGCTGTGAATATGTGGTTATGGAAGTAACGAGCGAAGGAATAGCTCAATTCAGACACAAAGGAATTGATTTTGATTGTGCAGTTTTTACTAATCTATCACAGGAACATATTGAAGCACATGGTTCATTCGAAAAATATTACGAAGCAAAACAGGAACTTTTTAAAATTACGGACAATATTCATATCTTAAATGGTGATAGTCCTTATTTGAGTCTTTTTATGTCTCCGGCTAAGAAAAAAATATTCTTTAGCTTACGGGACGGATTTGAATTTTCTACATCCTTAGCGGGTGATTTTAATAAAGAGAATATATTGGCGGCGGTTTCTGTTTTAAGAGCCTATGATATTGATGAAAAATATATTCAGCCGGCTTTGGATAAAATAAAGAAAATTTCGGGGAGAATGGAGTTTATCAAAAGAGATCCATTCGAAGTAGTTATTGATTATGCTCACACACCGGATTCTTTGGAATTGGTATACAAAATGTTTAAAAAAGATCCTAATGTAAAAAGTGAAAGAAAATTGATTTGTGTTTTAGGTTCCGCCGGTGGAGGAAGAGATAAATGGAAGAGACCGATATTCGGAGAGATCGCATCAAAATATTGTGATGAAATATTTTTAACCAACGAAGATCCTTACGACGAAGATCCGGAAGAAATATTGAGAGATATAGAAAAAGGTATTAAAGATTCAAAATTTAAAATATCTAAGATACATAAAATAATGGATCGAAAAGAGGCAATCAAAGAAGCATTGACAAAAGCGAAAAAAGACGACACTGTGGTTATAACCGGAAAAGGTTCCGAAACAACCATGGCTTTGGCTGAGGGCCGAAAGATCCCTTGGTCGGAGAAAGAAGTAGTACTTGAACTTTTGCGAAAAGAGGTATCTGATGAAAAACTTCGCAATTCTTAATCAGGTTTTGATAAATCAGGAGGGGTTTTGTTTTTGATATTTTGGTATAATAGAGATATGGAAAAGAAATTTGAATTACTCGAACATACTGCGGATTTTCGAATAAGAGCTATGGGTTCTTCTAAAGAAGAATTATTTAAAAATGCTTTGGCTGGGATGGCCAGTGTTCAAAAAAATAATGTGCTAAACAAGAAGACTGCGGTATCACAGTCTATGTTCGTAGAATCAATTGATTTGAATGCTTTGTTGGTTGATTTTTTAAGTGAAATACTTTCCTTGTCCGATTCCAATCAAGAAGTGTATACGGTTGTTGAATTTAAAGAATTTACAGATACCGTTATAAACGCGGAACTTAAAGGTATTTCAGTTGATCGTTTTGATGAGGATATAAAAGCGGTTACGTATCACGGAGCGGATATACAGAAAGTGGGGGATGAATTGGAAGTTACAATTGTTTTTGATATATGAATGTTCTTAAGGAAGAAAATTTAAAAAAGATCAACGACTTCCTTTGGGAAATCCCAAAGGATTTTCATTCCGATATGAAAGTTCCTGCACGGATATATATTGCCGAGGAGATGAAAAGTAAAATTTTTGAAGATAGAAGTTTGATGCAGTTAATTAATTTAACTGCATTACCAGGCATTGTTAAATACGCGATAGCGATGCCGGATATTCATGAAGGTTATGGTTCTCCTATTGGTGGTGTTGCTGCAATCAGAACAGATGAAGGAATAATTTCTCCCGGAATGATTGGTTACGATATAAATTGTGGAGTTAGACTTTTGAGATCGAATTTGGAATTTAAGGATATTGAAAATAAGTTGGACGAATTGGCGGACAGTATATATGGGCAGGTTCCTTCCGGTCTCGGTAAGGGTGGAAGAATGAAATTGGATGATTCGAAAATTAATGAAGTTTTGGCTAAAGGAGCTTCGTTCATGATTGAGAATGGCTTTGGGGAAGAAGAGGATCTGAAATATATAGAATCGAACGGAAGACTGGAAATAGCTGATCCCAGCTTTGTTTCCGATAGAGCGAAAAAAAGAGGAAGAGATCAATCCGGTACTTTGGGTTCAGGAAATCATTTTACCGAAGTCCAAAAAGTTGAGGAAGTATTTGACGAAAATGCGGCAAATAAGTTCGGGCTACACAAAGGACAGGTTTGCGTTATGCTCCACACTGGTTCACGCGGTCTCGGACATCAAATTGCTACGGATTACATTCGTTTATTTTTAAAAGCAATGTCCAAGTACGATATTGTTTTGCCCGATAGAGAATTAGCGGCTGTCCCTTTTACATCAAAAGAAGGACAAAAATATTTTAAGGCCATGTCTTGTGGTGCTAATTTTGCTTGGGCTAATAGACAATTACTTACTCATCAAGTTAGACATGCATGGAAGCTAGCCGGCGTTCCTATAAAATTAGATGTTGTTTATGATATCGCTCATAACATAGGGAAACTTGAAAAACATTTGGATGAGAATGGCAAGGAAGTTGAGATGATCGTACATAGAAAAGGAGCGACTCGAGCTTTTGGGCCTAGTTCTGCTGATTTACCCGAGGAATATAAAGAAGTGGGGCAGCCTGTTTTGATTCCAGGTTCTATGGGGACAGCTTCCTATGTGTTAGCGGGGACGTTACAAACAATGGAAGAAACATTCGGCAGCAGCTGTCATGGAGCGGGGAGAACGATGTCTCGTTCTCAAGCCAAGAAGATGGTTAAGGGGGAGGAATTGAAAAAAGAATTAGAAAGCAAAGATATAAGAATAAGATCTGGTTCGATGGCGGGATTGGCTGAAGAGGCTCCGCTAGCGTATAAAGATGTGGATTCTGTTGTTGATACGGTCCACGGGGCAAATATTGCTAAGAAGGTGGTTAAATTAGTTCCCCTCGCTGTAATTAAAGGATAGGCTTGTTAAGTTGTTAAATAAGTAGTATTAATATCTTAAGGTCTTTAACAAGGAGAAAATTGATTGAAGAATAAGCCTGAGCTCGAAGCAGTGATTATATTTGATACAAATTTACCAAAACCAAGAAGAAGTAATCATATTACTCCAGAAAACTTCCACCAAGCCTTAAGAATCAATTGTTTGTTAATAAATGTCCCCAGAAGATTGAAAAATATTTCTCGACCAAAGGATGAAGAAGATAAAATCGTATTAAATTGGGTTATTAAAGAATTAATTCCCAGTACTATGATGGATGTCAGAAATCTGGGTAAAATAAAGTATTACTTTTTCGTAACAAAGGACCTGCGTTTCAAAGAAGCTTCAGGATTTGATGAAAAGCTTACAAATGGTTTCTCAAATGGAAACGCCAAACTTGTTTTATTATTCATTCCTTCAAAGGGGAGTGATGGACGTGATTTGCATCGTTATCAGATTTTAGAAAAAGTAATAGAAGTACTTAATGGATATTGGAATAGATTATCCTCAGTGTAACTGGGGATTGTTTTTTTGTTTTTTAAAAGTTACAATTAATTTATGACGAAGAGAAACAAGACAAAAGAACCAGCCAGTGTTTTTTGGATCTTTATTATTTTGATCCTTGGTCTTTTCGTCGTCTCGGTCATGTTTTTTACTCAAGGGCAAAAGTTTGAATTGGCTGATCGTGATTCGACTCTTTCTACTTTAAGTCAATCAGGAGAACGTGACTCTAGAGTTTATACTGTTACTTACAGAAACGGAGTTTTTAGTCCGACGAATTTAAGAATTCATTTAGGAGATACAGTAAGATTTAAAAATGATGATTTGTTTTCGATTCGTGTTATTAGTGAAAATCTTCCTGGTTTCGATTCTATTGGTGTAATTCCGCGTGGAGGAGTATTTTCATATACTTTTTCTTCTCGTGGTATTTTCCAGTATTACAACGAGCGTAATTCGGACGAAGCCGGGACGGTTATCGTACGATGAAATTAAAACTTCACTTATTTAAAAAAGAATTATTCTTTTTTATGGTAGCCCATGCAGTGGGTATTTATGTTGCCGCAAATATAGTGGCAAATGCTCAACCAAGATTTCTACGGCTAGATATCTCTTTAACAGATTTCTTTATTTTTGCTTTAGTGTTGGCGGTAATAATATTTTTTACAACTTTTATTAAGACGAGAAAATTTTTTTATAGAATATTCCTTATTTTAATAATTTTTCTAGGAACGCAAGCAGTTTTTGCTTCTTTCCTTAGTGATATATATTCATACGCTGCTGCCGCTGCGTTGTTGGCATCTTTATTTTTACTTAGAAGTCTTTTCTTGCAAAATATGGCGATTTCTTTAGCTATAGCAGGTATTGGTGGGATTATTGGTTGGAGTTTTACGCCTATGACAGCGATAGTATTGCTAGCGATTTTTTCCGTGTATGACATTATTGCCGTTTACAAGACAAAGCATATGGTAAAGATGGCTAAGAACATGATTGAAGCAGGAGCTATATTCGGCTTGGTCATAGTTACAAAAAAACCGAAAGATTTTATGATCTTAGGCAGTGGGGATATTTTATTACCTCTGATTCTAGTTTCTACCGTTGCGGTCTTCTCTATCTCTGGAGCGATAATTGTAAGCTTGTTTGCGGGAGTAGGACTTTTTATCACGCATCTATTATTTTCTAATCAGAAGAGAAGAAAACCCATGGCTGCTTTGCCACCGATTGCAACACTTTCGATTATAGGGTATCTTGTTGTTGTTTTATTATGAGACTTAAATTTTATGGTGGTACAAAATCTGTAACTGGAGCGAACTATTTTCTTGAAGAAGATGATATTAAAATTTTGGTTGAATGCGGTTTAATACAAGGCTCAAAATTTACGGAATATCAAAATTACGATGATTTCGCATACGATCCTCGGGAAATAAAATATTTGTTTATTACTCATAGTCATATGGACCATGTTGGGCGTGTGCCGAAATTGATCAAAGAGGGATTCAAGGGAAAGATATTTCTAACTAAACCGTCAAAAGATTTGTTGGAAAGAGCATACCCAGACAGTTTAAGAATAATGCGTGATGATGCTCGGCAAGAAGGATTCGATCCTCTATATGATGAAAACGATATTAGGAAAACTTTAGAGTTAATGGAAGGCGTAAACTATTATGAACCTATTAGTCTCGAAGGTGGTTTAAAAGTTACATTCCATGATGCGGGACATATTTTAGGTTCTTCGATTATAGAAATGGAATGGAAGGGGAAGAAAATAGTTTTTTCCGGTGATCTTGGTAATCCACCCGTTCCCTTATTAAAACCAACCGATTTTATAACAGAAGCGGATTACGTATTTGTCGAGTCTGCTTATGGTAGCAGGATTCACGAAGCAAGAGACGAGAGAAAACAAATCCTGGAAGGAGTTATTGAACAAACGATCAATCAAGGAGGAGTATTAATGATTCCTTCATTTGCAATGGAAAGAACTCAAGAAATGCTATATGAATTGAATGACCTAGTTGAGAATAAAAAAATTCCTGTCATCCCTATTTTTATGGACAGTCCATTGGCTATTAAACTCTTGGAGGTATATAAAAAATATCCAGATTATTTTAATAAAAAAGCAACATATTTGATTGAATCAGGAGATGATATATTTAATTTCCCTGGCTTGAAGCTGACACTAACCGCAGACGAATCAAAAGCAATAAATGACGTAAAACCACCAAAGGTAATTATGGCCGGATCTGGGATGTCTGTTGGGGGGAGAATTTTACATCATGAGAAAAGATATTTAAGGGATTCTAAAAGTACAATTCTATTTATCGGTTATCAGGCTCGTGGAAGTTTAGGAAGAAGGATCCTCGAGGGAGCAAGGGAGGTAAAAATACACGGAGAAGCCGTCCCTATTAGATGTCATATCAAAGCCATTGGTGGTTATTCTGCTCACGCTGATCAACCAACCTTGGTTGAGTGGGTTAAGAAAACAGCGGAAGGAGATAAACTAAAGAAAGTATTCGTAGTCCAAGGTGAAGAAGAATCGGCAGAAATACTTGCCTCAAAAATCACTGAAGCAACTGGTGTGGAGGCTATAGCTCCTAATTTGCTCGAAAGCTTCGAACTTTAGAACTATATCTTGTCAAACCTCATTTTTTATGGTAGAGTAAAAATGTAATGAGTAATCTTGGAAATATAAAAATAAAGAGTGAATTGCCAGTAATAGCACTGAAAAATGTTGTGCTTTTTCCTAAAATCGCAATTCCTCTAATAGTTCAAAGATCTATTTCTCGAACCAGTCTAGAATCGGCCAGAGATGGTGTAGTGTTATTTGTTTCTCAAAAACATACCGGAGATAAAGTGGCTCCGAATGATTTATATAAAATTGGAACAATTGGGAGAATAATCAATTCAACGCAATTACCAGATGGGTCAACTCAAATTGAGGTAGAAGGATTAACCCGTGTTCATATAAAGAGTTTTACTCAGCTAGAACCCTTTATTAAGGCAAAGATAAATCTTGCTCAAATTTCAATAAAAGATACCGCTAAAAATACGGCTTTAATTAAAACTGTTATAGATAATTTTAAAAAAATGTCGGAGTCTAAATTACTACCGACAGCTGTATCTGAACTTTTAAGAATGGCCTCATCTTTATCTAAAGACCCGGAACAGGTTATTGGTTTTATAGTCATTAATTTGAACTTATCTCTAGAAGAGCAACAAGAACTTCTTGAAACTTTTGACGTCAATAAAGCTTTAGGAATACTTAATTTACATTTGGGTAATGAATTGGAAGTTTTGGAAACCGAACAGAAAGTCGCCAAGGAAACAAAAAAACAGATCGGCAAGATGCAGAGAGAAGTATATCTAAGAGAACAACTCAAGAGTATTGAGAAAGAGCTTGGTGTGGATGGCGAGAAAAATGAGTTTGAAGAATTAAGAATAAAAATTACTCAGGCAAAGATGCCTAAAGAAGTAGAAATTAAAGCGCTTAAGGAACTGGATAGGTTTGAAAAAATGCCTGCGTTCAGTCCCGAGATATCGTACATTCGAACATATCTAGATTGGCTGATCGAAATGCCATGGGATAAGAAGGGGAAAACATTGATTGATCTTAAAAAAGCCAAGAAGGTTTTAGAGGAGGATCATTTTGGATTGGGAAAAGTTAAGGAAAGAATAATCGAATTTTTAGCTGTACAAAAATCCGTCGGAAAGATAAAAGGTCCGATATTGTGTTTTGTTGGACCTCCAGGAACAGGTAAAACATCCATTGCTCAATCTATTGCTCGGGCTATGGGGAGAAAGACAGTCAGAATCTCTTTGGGTGGTATTCGTGATGAGGCCGAGATTAGAGGACATAGAAGAACTTATGTAGGTGCTTTGCCTGGAAGGATTGTTCAAGGGATACATAGTGCCGGAATAAAAAACCCAGTCTTTATCTTAGATGAGATAGATAAGGTTGGTTTGGATTTCAGGGGAGATCCAACTGCTGCTCTACTTGAAGCTTTAGATCCTCAGCAAAACCATTCTTTTTCTGATCATTATCTGGAAGCTCCTTTTGATTTATCAGATGTTATGTTCATAACTACAGCAAATACTCTGGAGAGTGTTCCGGCTGCGTTAAGGGATAGATTAGAAGTTATTGATTTTAGCGGATATATCGAAGAGGAAAAAATCAAAATCGCAAAAGATTTTATTATTCCGCAAGTCTTGAAAGATCATGGTTTGAAATCAAGCCAGATTATTTTTAAAAAAGAAGCTATCGCTGCTTTAGTTAGAGATTATACTCGTGAAGCCGGAGTAAGGGATCTTGAAAGACAATTTTCTAAGGTTATGAGAAAGATTTGCAGACAAATGGTAGAGTCTCCTAAGAAATATAAGAAAGTTCTTGTTACTCTGAAAGATTTGAGTAAATATCTTGGTCCGGCTATTTTTAGTTATCAGGAAAAAAATAAGAAAGATGAAATAGGTGTAGTAACTGCTTTGAGCTGGACGGCAGCTGGCGGTGAGATCATACCAGTTGAAGCAACTTCAATGCCCGGGAAAGGGAAACTTGTCGTGACAGGAAGATTAGGAAGTGTGATGAAAGAATCTGTTCATGCTGCTTTGAGTTATGCTCGAGCGAAAGCGAAACTTCAATCTGACGATTTTTATGGCAGAGATATTCATATTAATGTTCCTTCTGCTTCGACAAGGAAAGACGGTCCTTCTGCTGGTATAACTATGGCTACAGCTTTAATTTCTCTATTCACTGGTAAAGCTGTTAGAAGAGATATTGGTATGACCGGTGAAATTACTCTTCGAGGAGAAGTGGTAGAGATAGGTGGTATGAAAGAAAAAGCTCTTGCTGCATACAGAGCCGGGTTAAAAACTATTGTCGTGCCGCAAGGAAATAAAAAAGATTTAAATGATATCCCTAAGGAAGTTAGAAGAAAACTTAAATTTGTATTTGTAAAAAATATAGACCAAGCGTTAAAAATCGCATTAAAGTAGAAATTGCATGAGTCGTAAGTTAATATATGCGACAGCAAATTTAATCGGCATCGCTGTTGGTGTCGGAATTTTTGGAATCCCTTTCGCTTTTGCTAAAGCAAGTTTTTTTATTGGACTTGCTTTTTTAGTTGGTGTGGCGATTTTAGTTACAACGATTAATTTAATCTATGGCGAGATAATTTTAAGAACTACCAAAAATTATCAATTAGCTGGTTATGCGAAAAAATATCTTGGAGAATTTGGGAAACGAGTTGCTGTTTTTAGTTTTGTTTTCGGGATTCTCGGTGCTTTATTAGCTTATGTAATTATTAGTGGAGACTTTCTTTTTAATATTTTTTCATCATTAACACCGTTTACGTGGTCTTTGATCTTTGTTTTTGTGGCAACAATCATTGCAAGCCTTAATTTAAAGACTATTTCCTGGTTTGAATTATTAGCCTCTGTTATTTTTAGTACGATTGTTGTTTTAATTTTAGTTTTTAGTATTCCGCATATAGAAACACGGAATTTTTCTTTTTTCTTTAATGAGTTTTGGTTTTTGCCTTACGGTGTTATTTTATTCGCTTTTGGTAGTCTATTCTCTATCCCTCTCATACGCAGATCTCTTGATGGGGAAGATAGGAATTTAAAGAAAACGATAATCTATGCGATGTCGATCGTGATGGGTTTATATGCGATGTTTACTGTTGCTATTCTTGGGGTTTCTGGAGATGTTACTTCTCCGGATGCGATCTCAGGATTGTTTCCTTTTTTGGGAAACAGTATGGTTATTTTAGGATCGGTATTTGGGATACTTGCGGTGACAGCTTCTTTTGTTATTCTTTCACGATCATTGGTTGAATTTTTCGTATTGGATTATAAGTTTAGAAAGTTTCCTGCTTGGCTTTTGGCTGTGGCACCTCCGATTATTATGTTTATTGCCGGATTGAGAAGATTTATCGATGTAATAAGTTTAGTGGGTGCTGTTACTTTTGGTATTGCGGCAATACTTATTATGCTTATGTTTAATAAAGCGAGAGAAAGGGGAGATAGAATTCCTGATTATGCAATACATCTGCCGATGATAGTCAGATATGTTATAATTGGGTTATTCGGGCTTGGAATAATTTATACTTTATTTTTTTATTAATGGGAGATCATCTAACAATTCCGGAATCAGAAAGAACAAAGCATGGGGAACATGCTCCTAGAGTTTCTCGGTCTAAAAAAGAAGAGCAAGAATTAGGATCCGGGAAAAAAGATTTTGTGATGTGTTCTGATTGTAACGCTGTTTATTATAATAAATCTTGGCATCATGGAATGGAAGGTAAGATAGAAGATCAGTTGCCTGAGGAGTTTGCCGAAAAGAATGATGTTGTTTTTGAAACTTGTCCTGCTTGTCAGATGAAAAAAGACGGTACTTATGAAGGAGAAGTTATAATTAAATTAGGTAAACTAGCAGAGAAAAATAAAAAAGAAATATTAAATACTATTCGTAATTCTGATGAACAGGCGCAAGATAGAGATCCTATGGATAGAATTTTAAAAATTGATGATAGAGGTTCAGAGATACATGTTCTTACATCCGAAAATCAATTAGCAGTAAGAATAGGTAAAAAATTGGATTCTGCGTTTAAGGGCGGGAGATTGGAAATTAAATATAGCGAAAAGGAGGATACAGCTAGAGTGATATGGGAAAAATTCAATTAAAAGTAGAGAAAATACTTTTTTATCTTCTAGTATTCTCGATTCCTTTTCAGACAAGATTAATTATTAAAAGTTGGGGACCGAATTTTAACGAATGGTTATCGGTCTTTTTTTATTTCACCGATATTTTAATTATCGGTCTATTGTTTTCTTGGTTGGTTCGTATTTTAAGAAAAGATGGGAAATTTAAGTTTGAGAGATGGACTGATTGGTTTTTGTTGATTTTTATCGGGTTCTCGGCAATCTCATTATTAAATGCTTCTAATTTAAGTTTGGGTGTTTATCAATTAATTAAATTGATCGAGTTCTCTTTACTTTATTTCTATATCAAATCGAATTACAAAAAAATATTTGGATTCAAAAATCTTATTTACGTTCTGATCGCGTCTGGTGTTTTCCAGGGGATTATTGCGGTTATTCAATATATTAAACAATCAAGTTTAGGGCTGAAATACTTGGGAGAATCTTTTCTTACTCCGGAGGTATATGGAATTGCGGCATTCAAAATTGGGGAAGAATTAATTATGAGAGCTTATGGTACATTCCCTCATCCGAATGTTTTAGCTGCATTTTTGTTTGCCTCGATCTATGCTTTCTATTTAATTTACGCTAATTGGGATAAGGAGAAATATTGGTTGTTGTTTTTTTATGTGCCGATGCTGGCGGGGTTTGTTTTGACGTATTCAAGACTAATGGGTCTTCTGTGGGTGGTAGGAATAACATTGAGATTATCGTTTATTTTTTTCAAGAAAAAATTACGCAGAGGGTATTTAAAAGAAAATGTCCGTCGTTTGATTTATTTAACGATCGTAACTGTTTTGATTTTGGTTGTTGTCTATATAACAAACATAGAAGCCATAAACGGGAGACTTGGTTTTTCTCCTTCGGAGGAAGCGTATGTAATGAGAGTTTTTTATAATAAAAAAACATTGGAAAGTTTTTCTTTGTTCGGGCATGGAGTGGGGAATCATATCGAATGGCTAAAATCGGAAATGCCAGGTATGCCTGCCAAAAATTATCAGCCTGTCCACAATATTTATTTATTGATACTCAATGAGGTTGGATTCTTTGGTTTGGCCGCTTTTGCTTGGTTTATTATTTTTCTTTCTATTCGGTATTTTAAAAACAAATCTTTTGAAAAGATATTCCATTATTCCGCATATATTTTATTTGCTTCGTTTTTGGTGATGGGATTTTTTGATCATTATCTTTGGACTTTGCAGCAGGGGAGATTGATATTTTGGTTTTTATTGGGTATCATGGCGATATTGACAAACAAGGGTGGCGATGTATAGTTTTATCATTGTTCTTTAAGAAGGAGGATAAAAGATGGGAAAAAAGAGATTTCCGTTCGAGGCTTGTATAGCTTTATCATTAATAGGAGTCCTTGTTTGGTTTGTTGTTCTTACAATTCAAGATTCGAAAAACACTCGTGAGTTTTTACAAATATATGGAATATCTCCACGTTCTATAAAAACAGACGATGAGAGGCAATATGTCGGGAATTGGATAAAAAGAAAAATAGAATTATTACAAACTCCCGTCACTGAAGAAAAGATTGATATTGATATTGCCAGAATAATAATAGAAATGGATATTTTACGTGCGACAGTACCGAGTAAAATAGAAAATGCAAGTATTAGTTTCTATAAACTGAAAATTTTAGAAGGTAGGTTGTTGGAATTGAGGAGAGCAAAGAACGAAGGAGATTTTGAAAATAGGATCGAAAGAGCGAAGGAACTCGCAGAACTTTATGGATTTTACCCTCCAACCGAATAGTATAAAAGAATATTAGAGGCATCAGCCTCTTTTTTATTTTCTTAAAATTATATTTGACACATTACCTCAGCGTGGTATTATATTATCGTTGTTTTTTGAAAGGAGAAAATTATGAAATTTCATGATATTTGCAGGATTGGATTATGGATATTAATAGCTTTGATTCTTGTTATAAGCACTCCCTTTGTTATTAATGCGATATACTGCATTAGTTTTGAAGATTATTTTGGTGTAAATATAAATTCAATTTTAGGATTTCGGTTTTCGTTAAACGACGAAGAAATTCAAATTCTTCAACCCGTTGTCGATAGAAGAATTAGAGAATATTCAAGTCAATATCTTATGACTTTAGACAAAAGGAATAATCTGCTCAAAAATATTCCTACTAATGTTACTAAGGAGGCTGTAAATATAATTGAGCAACTAAAAGATATTAATAATGTACTAGAAAGAAGGCAGGGAATTCTCGATAATGCAATAGGAGCTGCTAAATATTTTGACTTTAAGATCGAGATTGATCATACCCAGAGGTGAGTAATCACCTCTTTTTTATTTTCTTAAAATTATATAGACTTATCTCATGTCCGAAAAAACAGAAAAAATGCGGGAAATTAGAGATGAAGTTATTGATTTGAAAAAATCTCCGCTTTATGAGTATAGAGTGGAGAATAAATACCACCCTGTTTTAGGTAAGGGTAGTCATGATGCCAAAATCATGTTTATCGGTGAGGGCCCGGGTAAAAACGAAGCGGAAACGGGAATACCATTTTGTGGTGCGGCCGGAAGGATTTTAGATGAATTATTGGGACACATTGAGATTTCTAGAGAAAAAGTGTATATAACAAATATCGTGAAAGATAGGCCGCCAAATAATAGAGATCCTTTGCCTAGTGAGATTGCTATCTATGTCCCTTTCTTGATTAGGCAGATAGAAACTATTCAACCAAAAGTTATTGCGACACTTGGAAGATTTTCAATGAAATACATTATGGAAAAATTTGGTCTTGATGAAAAGCTGGGATCAATAAGTCAGATTCATGGTAAGATATTTGAAGCAGATACTTCTTTTGGTAAGATCAAGATCGTACCTCTTTATCATCCTGCAGTGGCAATATATAACGCGGATAGTAAGGATGAATTAAAAAAAGATTTCGAAATTCTTAAACAGTTTAAATAATGGAAGCTTTATTTGATTTAATACAAGAAAATCTACCGTGGCTGATTGAGTATAAATATATATTCTTTTTCTTGGGAGCTGCAATAGAGGGTTTTAGTACGATGGTATTGGGTGGGTTTTTGGCGTCAGTAGGAGGACTTAGTAAAACCATCCTTTTTTTATCAATGGGTTTAGGTTATATTCTTAATGGATTTTTTTGGTATCTGGTTGGATATATTGGAGGAACTACGACTTTGGATAAATGGGGGCATAAACACAAGATAAGCCATGAAGTAATAGAAAAAATAGGAATGTATTTTAATCAGCATAGCGGTAAAGCTATTATTTTAACTAAATTTACATTCGGTTTTACGATTGCAATCATGATTATGGCTGGCGTGTTTAAATATAATATTAAACGATTCTTTTTATATAACGCCATAGGTTCTCTTGCATGGGCTGCACTAACCATGGGTATCGGTTATTTTTTTGGTGAAAGTTTAAAATTACTGACCGATGCTTTAAAAAATATTACGTTGTTTTTTGTTTTTTTGATCATAGCGATTGTTGTGCTGTATTTGATAAAAATTATCTTAAAAAAGTATTTTAAATTTACAATTAAGTGGGATGAAAGGCTCAAAAAACTTCAAGAATGGATTAATCTTGATGTGGATAACAAAAATTGACCAATAGCCAAAAAATAAGGTACAATAAGGACATAATGAAGATCAGCACATCTGGACTAAGATGGGTAGGAAGAGAAGTTATGAAAAATTACAAAACAATTGTTTTGGTTTTGGTGTTAGTGGGTTTGTTTGCCACAGTTTTGGGTACGCAAGCAGCTAATGAAAAAAGATATCTTGTTAAGTCTGATAGTGCTTTTTGGAAAAATACATTTAATTCAAGACATGTTTTTGATAAGGGGTTTTCGGCTAATTTATCAGATTGGCAATTAAGACTTGCTAAAGTTTTTAATGTTGAAGTTGAGCCAATCCAAATATTACAAGTTTTACCTGAGAAAGTAGGAATGCCTAATTTTGGGCCATCATTGGATATCCCAGGAATATCAAAATCAGGGAGAGGTAAACCAATTAAGCCAAGTGCTCCATCTAAGGAAAGGGTGAAACCAAATGACCAAACTCCTTGGGGAATAGAAGAAATTTATGGCGATTCCGAAATTGAATATACTAGCGGTGGTAAAGATGTTACTGTCGCGATTTTGGATACTGGTATAAATAAAGATCATTTGGATTTAGTGAGAAGAATTACTCAATGTAAAGATTTTACTCATCCGAGAGCTGTTGTTCGAGAAGGTAAATGTGATGATTTAAATGGACATGGTACTCATGTAAGCGGAATTATTGGTGCGGATGGTGGAGAAGATGGTTTGGGGATTTATGGTGTAGCTCCCGAGGTTTCTCTGTGGGCATATAGGGTTTGTGATGTTGGTGGTAGTTGTTGGGCGGATGATATTGCCGGAGCGATACGAATGGCTGCTGATCAAAGCGTAAATATTATTAATTTAAGTATTGGTTCGGATGTTGAAATACATATGGTGACTGACGCTATGAACTACGCTAGAGAAAAGGGAACCTTGGTTATTGTCGCTGCAGGGAACGATGGACCAAATCATGGTTCGATCGATTATCCTGCTGCTCATGAATATGCGGTATCTGTCGGAGCTTTTAATTCGTTGTATGAGGTTCCGGAATGGAGTTCAAGAGGTATTAATTCGGAAACAAAAGCATTTATAAAGGAAGCTGGTGATGTTGAGTTTGCGGCTCCTGGTGTTGAGATCGAATCAACTTGGAAAGACGGAGGATATTCTGTTATTTCAGGAACATCTATGGCAACTCCATATATTAGTGGACTTATAGCAAAAATGTGGCAAGGTGGTGAAGATGCAGCAACTAGTACGAGAAATGCTTTACAGTTAATGGCCAACAATATTTGGGGAGGAGATGGTGATGCAACAGGATTCGGGTTTCCAGTTGTACCCGATGAGAGTGTTGTCGTAAAATAGAGAAATAATAAAAAAGGGGCTGTCGGAAGACGGCTTTTTTATTTTCTACAAATCAGATACAATACAAACAATGAAACTTTCTACCCTAGGCTTAGATATCAATAAGGTCATTAGAGTATTGGTTGCTTCAGATTTTGTCCTATATTTCGCTTTCGGTCTATTCGCACCGATTTTTGCTATTTTCATCACAGAACAGATAGAAGGAGGTACTCTCGCAGTTGTTGGTATGGCTACAACGATGTATTGGATAGCTCGTCTTTTGACGACCGTTCCTTTGAGTAAACTGATGGATAAAACCGACGGTGAGAAAGATGAATTCTATTTCATGATAATAGGGACCCTATTAACAGCTGTTATTTATGTGACATATACTTTTGCGTCTGAAGTATGGCACGTATATGCTTTACAATTTCTTTTTGGTGCAATTAACTCAATGATTGTTCCGGCATGGAGAATCGTATTTACCAATCATATAGATAGAGATAAAACCGGGTACTATTGGTCTGTTGAAGATATCGGCGTTGGTATAGCTATTGCTGCTAGTGCATATGTAGGAGCTTTGGCTGCTGAGAAGTTTGGGTTTAATGCTGTTTTGTATGCAGTTGCATCATTAGCGGTTGTTTCCGCTTTTGTGCTAACTTTACTAAGAAAATATACATATACTTTTAAAGAGTTAAAACGTTTGTCTAAAGAAAGAAAAGAACTATTGAGGCCTTCTTTAAAAAAGAGCGAATTAAGAGATCATAGTCCTAAATAAAATGAACGATAAAATCGCATCAATATTAAAAGAGATGGCCGTATTAATGGATTTAAAGGGGATTGATTTTAAGCCGCGTGCGTTTGAGAGGGTCGCTTATGCAATTGAAGAACTCAGCGAAGATATTAAGGGGGTATATAAAAGAGGGGGGTTGAAGGCTTTGGAAGAAATTCCAGGTATCGGAAAAGGAATTGCGGAAAGAATTGAGGAATTTTTAAAAACAGGTAAAATCAAAGAACACCGGGAACTTAAAAAAGATTTTCCTATTAATATAGATGAACTCACATCCGTAGAAGGAGTCGGTCCTAAGACCGCTTTTGAGTTATATAAAAAATTAGGGATAAAGACATTAAAACAGCTTGAAAAAGCCGCTAAGACAGGGAAAATAAGCGAACTAGAGGGGTTTGGCCCCAAGACTGAAGAGAAGATTCTGCGAGGAATAGAATTTCTTAAAAAATCAGGAGGGAGATATATTTTGGGTTTTACAATGCCGTATATTGAGGAAATATTAGGACAGTTAAAGAAGGTTCCTGGAGTAAAAAAAGTAGAAGCAGCCGGCTCTATTCGAAGAATGCAGGAAACGGTTGGTGATCTGGATATTTTGGTTGTTACAGATAAACCATCAAAGATGATGGATTTTTTTGTTTCTATGGACGAAGTCGCTTCGGTTCATTCAAAAGGGAGAACTAAATCTTTTGTTAAACTAAAGATCGGAATGGATGCCGATCTTTTAGTAATCGATAAAGATTCTTTTGGTGCTGCTTCGCAATATTTTACCGGTGACAAATATCACAATATTAAGTTAAGAGAAGTTGCCATGAGTAAAGGATATAAATTGAACGAATACGGATTATTTAAAGGTAAGAAGAATATTGCAAGTAAGACAGAAGAAGAGATATATAAAAAACTTGGTTTCGATTGGATACCTCCTGAAATACGAAATAATACTGGTGAATTGGATGCCGCTAAAAAAGGAGAGCTTCCTAATTTAATAGATTACGGTGATTTAAAAGGAGATTTACAGATTCAAACGGATTGGACAGATGGAGTTAATTCGATCGAAGAAATAGCAAAAGAGGCAAAAAAAGAAGGATTGGAATATATTTTAATAACTGATCATACTAAATCTTTGGCCATAGCTGGGGGATTGGACGAAAAAGGTATCGAGAAACAAATAAAGGAGATCGATAAGATAAACGAAAAGTTGGGATCTAGGTTTAAAGTTTTAAAAGGAGCGGAAGTTAATATTATGAAAGACGGTTCTTTGGATATTGACGATAAAACGTTGGCTAAATTAGATTGTGTTGGTGCAGCAGTACATAGTAACTTTAATATGTCGGAAAAAGATATGACAGAAAGAATTAAGCGTGCTATGGATAATCCCCATGTAGATATTATTTTCCATCCGACAGGAAGAGTTATCCAAAAAAGAGAAGCATATGAGTTAGATATTGATGAGATAATCAAACATGCGAAAAAAACAAAAACGATCTTGGAAATAAATGCATATCCCGATAGATCAGATTTAAAAGATGATCATATTAGGAAGGGAATAGATGCCGGAATAAAGTTTTCTATAAGTACAGACGCACACAGTGCTTCACATTTACAATATTTGAAAATGGGTATTGCGCAAGCTAGACGTGGCTGGGTTGAAAAGAAAGATGTGATAAATACACGGACGTGGCAGGAGATGTTGAAGTTGTTGAAATAAATCTGGGTTCGAGTCCTACCCGGGGAGCATATATTGACCAAGCCACAGAGATGTGGTAATTTGGTCATCAAGGTTCTTTAAGGAGGTGCGACAATGGCATTTGCAGGTTTTTTTGCATTCGTTATTTCGTTTACAGGAGGTATTGTGGGAGGCTTTTTCTATTATTATATAATACGTAGAAAATTTTTTGCTTCATTGGGTTCAGGAATGTTCTTTGCTTTTATCCTTTGGGTAACTGATTTTCCAAGTGGCTGGCAAGGCATCAACACATTAGATAGCTCTAATCTAATATGGGCTCTTGCACTGGGAACCGCAGCTTTTTTCGGAAGTTTCACTGGATTGTCTAAATCTTGATTTGACTAGCTTTCCCAATGCCGTCAATCTAATGACGGCTTTTTCTTTTTTCACAAA
>SDBT01006924.1_pt1 | contig 18746 bp, 40 predicted proteins | sample 2277101 | NCBI WGS metagenome assembly SDBT01 (sample SAMN10404973, study PRJNA504765) | marine sediment metagenome | isolation source: marine sediment core GS10_PC15, 103 cmbsf | place: Arctic Ocean: Southern Knipovich Ridge | collected 2010
GCCGGATGGGGCGGTCAACTCTCACCGCACTGAAGGCAACTGGATATGTCCTGCCTACCCGACTCCCATGTCCGGTAGCACCCGACACCCATGACCCCGCTGAAGAAGAGCCAGTGAAGAAGAGCCATACAACTTACGCGGACAAGCCGCGTGAGTCTTTGACGGAAAATCCAACACCTACGGCGCCCAAGGGTGAACGGGTCATCGTCCCAGCCGATGATACGATACCCTACAACCCTTTGGCGCGCCCAAAGAAGCCCCTTCACCCCAAATATCGCGTGCTCGGCAAGAAGGCGGTGGGCTTGTGGGACATTCATATATCTGCCAAAGGAGTCGGCCCGCTTCTCGCAAGTTGGTCCATCCCCACGCTAGTGAAGGCTGGCAAGACGCTGGCGGGGCTCAAGGATACGCCGTTCGCAGACAGGTCCATAGAGGAGGTCTTTGCACATCTTGTGGCGCGACTCAAGACTTGCAATCCTCTGGTGCGAAAAGCTGTCAACTTCGGCTGGCTTTTCTGCGCCGAAGATAATCTAGCCCGCATGCTGGCTGGGGATTGGGATGTGGGCGCGGGTGAGCAGGAAGCCAAACTGGACGAGCGGATCATTGACGACGTGTGGCCGGGATAGGGGGAGCTATGAGGTTCAAGAAGCTGGACGGGATGATTCGGGCGCTGGGCAGGTGCCGCAAGGGCAAGTGGGCGAAGCTTATCGCCGGGACGCCGAAGACTCAGCCGGATTGTGAACTGTGCGGCAAGTACCCAGAGTGTGCCTCATGCCCTATCGGTTTCATAACTGGTAAGGGTTGCAGAGGAACGCCGCAGGAAGCTTGGCTAAGAGCAGCGGAGATTGTATGTGAGAAATGCAAGTATCAGGACGAGGGAAGCGGTTGCATCTCGCATAAGGAAGAGTGCCCGGTAGACGCCAGCCGCCCGAAAGCCAAGCACCACGCCCGCCGGGAAGTCCGCATGATGGCCGCAATTCAGAAGGGCATGGAGGTCATGCAGCGGGCTCTTGCCAAGATCAAGTAGGGAGGCGAAGATGGGTAGGTGCGAGGAATGTAAGGATCGTGGCAGCCGGGAGATTCCCGCACGGTGTGTGGCTTGTGTGGTCGAGCTTGAGGCCAAGTGTGCGCAGTGGGCGTGCGACTTTCATGCCTTGAAACAGGACGCGGGGATAGAGTCGTCGGCGCTGGACGAGTTGCGCCAGAAGGCAGAGAAGCGGTGCGAGGAGGCCGAGGCCCGGCTGGCGGTGGTGATGGGAAAGGGCCATGAGCTATTCCAGTTCGGATACTTGGAAGAACTACAAACCGGGGTAGGCGGTGAGTTCGCCGCGCTTCTCGCCGACACCACCCCCGCTGCCAAGCGCCTGCGGGCCATCGTGGAGGCGGCGGAGGCTGAGACGGATAGAGAGATGGACCTCTCAGACACGTTCCACGGACCGTTAGAAGAAGATACTGGGATGGAAGAGGCAGACGAGCGGTTATGGCAAGCGCGCGAAGCCCGCCGCAAGGCCGTGCGAGGGGAGGCGACGTGATGGCGAAGGCATGGGCGCGGCTTATTGTCGTCCCCGCCGCGAAATCCGTGGGGGCGTGGCGCATCATATTGGATTCGGACTTGGGGTGTGGGTTCGTAGACAATCTGTTCCATGAAACCACTCGCGCGGCGATTACCCGCGCCCGCGCGTGGTCCCGGCGGCTGGGCGGGATTCCGGTGGAAGTGGAGGAGTGATGCCGCGCCAGAAGAAGCCGCAACGCGCCTGGGGGTGCAGCCATGACAAAAGCAGACTCTTCGGGCGCATAGACGAAAAGGCCGCAGGAGACATGTGCCGACGATTCGAGGCAAGTGGATACTGCCCGGACAAGTGCCCCGGCCCGGTCAAGTACAAGAGGGAGGACTAGCATGGCGAAGCAGCAGGCGTGCATGTGGCTGGCGCGTGACGAGGGTGAAGATGAGGGCGGTGGAATGTATGCGCTGTTCTCTTACGAGCCGAGCAAGGACGACATCGGCATGTGGTATTTCCGCGGGGAACCTGAGTACGGGAACGCTGATGAGGGCACTGTTATCCAGCCCGCCCAGTCCCCCGTCGCGCTAGAGCCGGGGCAGGGTCCGGTGCGGGTGCGGCTGGTGGCGGAGTAGAGAGAGGAGGCGGGGTGTGAGAAGCTGCACGGTGAGAGACACTGACAGTTGTTCGAAGTGGAGGGCTTGTGCTTCGCACACAGCAGGGGATGATGACATGTTCCTCTATCTGTCGAAGCACGAGGACGGTGTGCTTGTGGAAGATGCGGGCATCAGTCTCACACCGGCCAAAGCCCGCAACCTCGGCCTAGCCCTCGTCCAGATGGCCGACGAGAGCGAGAAAGAGAACGCATGAACTGGCACCCGATCTCGTTCACCGGCTGGAGCGTGAACCAAATCCTCGCGCTCCGCAAGACCCAGACCCGCAGGCTCATCCGGCTCACGAAGGCGGGCAAGGACTTCAAGTCTCCCTACGGGGTGAAGGGGGATTTTCTGTGGGTGAAAGAGACTCACGCCATCGTTATGAAAACGGCTTACTGGCATGACCCGTCAATTCCTCACAGGGAATCGCCAGATGGAGACTACTGGGCAGTGTACCGCGAGGGCTGGGAGCGCGTGCAACCGACGCCTTGGCGCCCGCCCATGTTCATGCCCCGCTGGGCCAGCCGGATCACGCTGGTGAACGAGGGCGAGCGCATTGAGCGGGTGCAGGAGATCACCTACGAGGGGATGAAGGCGGAAGGGTGCTTGCCAAAGGAGGTCTGCGGCGGGCATTGGGGACCGTTGGCGCAGAAATACTGGATTCCTCTCTGGGACTCCATCAACGGCAAGAAGCCCGCAGGCTGCTGGGACGCGAATCCAAGAGTGAGGGTGGTTTCATTCAGGCTGGTGGAGGGGGAGGCATGAAAAGCTGCACGGTGAGGGATGGCGATGGAGACGGTTTCGTAGTGGCACGGGCTTCGATGTATGTCACCTTGAAACCACTCCCCGACAACGGCTCTGACTTGGCGTGCTACACGCCAGCAAAGGCCCGCAAACTCGGTGCGGCGCTCATCAAAATAGCGGGCGAGAAGGAGAAGGCATGGCCGTCGAAGAGATCATCCAGGCGTGGCTGAAGGAGCATGGCTTCGGTGGCCTGTGTTGTAGTCCCTGCCACTGTTTCCTCGGCAACCTGCTCATGCCCCACCACGAGTGCGGGATCGGGAGCTGCCAGCCGGGCTATCGGGTCAAGGACGAGGACGGGGAGTGGGTGATTCGGGAGGACAAACCAGAGGAGAAGCCATGAGCGCCGACGCCGCGATAGCTGCCCTGGTCAAGGGCCTGAACAAGTACTGCCCGCCAGACTGCCGCGAATCAGACTCGCGGTGCTTCAGCATGATCCCCGAGGCGCATTGTGGCGGCATCCCGGCCCGCGATGCCATCTTCGAGGCGGAGAAGGTGTTGGGCCGCAAGCTCGACGGGAAGATGCACGAGGAGAGCCCCATTGCCTGAAAGCCTTGAAGCCGAGCAAGCTGTTTTGGGCGCAATGTTATTGGAGGGCGAGGCTGCCGGGATAGCTTTGGAAGCCCTGAATGCCGAAGACTTTGTGGCGCTGCGTCACCAAGACATCTTCTGCGCCATCAGAGACGTAGCCCTGGACGGGGGCCAGCCAGACGAGGTTACGGTCCGTGACCACTTGGAGCGCCAAGGCAAAGACATCAACCCCGACTACCTCCACGAACTCACCAGCAACATCCCCTCCGCCGCCAATATCGAAGCCTACGCCCAGCTAGTCAAGGAAGCCTCGCAACGCCGAACCCTACGCAATGTCGCCATGAGCCTCGTGCGAGACGGGAACCAGGACGTGCGGGGAGCCGTCGATACAGCCATGCAAAGCCTGTGCGGGCTGGCTGCCGACCGGGCGGACCGGGGCGTGGTCAGGATCGGCGATCTCTTGCAGGCCAATTTTGCGGAGCTTGAGGAGCGGCACAAGAATCCGCAGAGAGTGTGGGGGATAGAGACGGGGTTGAAGACCTTTGACTACCGTACCGGAGGATTGCAGCCGGGCGAGCTTGTCATCATTTCGGCGCGTCGAAGCATCGGGAAGACAGCCTTGCTGCTTTCGTGGTTCAACCACATGGCAGGCAATGGCGTCGGGTGCCTCCTCTTTTCGCTGGAAATGCGCAATAAGAGTATAATCAACCGCCTCACGTCCATGCGTTCGGGCCTGAGCTTCGGGGCGCTCAAATCCGGTCACTTCGGAGAACAAGCTTGGAACAAGATTGTGGATGCCAACGCCGAGCTACAGCCCGTGCCGTTTTGGGTGGACGACACCCCGGCAATCTCTATGGCGCAGATATACGCAAGAGCCCGGCAGGGCAAGGCGCGTGATGACATTCAGGTTGTAGCTGTGGATTTTCTCCAGATCATGTCCAAACCCAAGGCGCGGAGTGAGGCAGAGGAAACATCTATCCTGTCAGGCGGGTTCAAGAGTTTGGCGCGCGAACTTGACATCCCGGTCATCGTCCTGAGCCAGAACCGCAAGTCTGACCAGAGCCACGTCAAGGCGCCGCCAGTAATGGATGATTTGAAGGGCTCGGGGGCTATCGGGGATAACGCAGATGTTGTGGTCATCCTCCACCGCAAGGGCAACGCGGAACAGGGCTACGAGAACAAGACCCAGTTCAACCTTGCGAAGCAGAAGAATGGGGAGGTTGGCGTGCGGACTGTGACCTATATCCCCAAGCAGATGCTTTTTGTGGACTACGCACCGAACGAAGAGGAGCAGACAAGCCTTGAATGAGTCCTGGGAATGTGTCACCTGCCCCGAGCCCCAGACCGGCACGCCCGCCGCGCAGACGCCGGGAGGCCCGCAGTGCCTAGCGTGCGTGCAGGAGGACCGGAGGCTGGCTGCTAGTCTGAAGCGGGCGAGGAAGAAGCGCCGAAAGAAGAAGCGATGCTAGGCGAGGCGGCCGCAACTGGGGCGCCTGGAAAGGTGGGTGACACGTGGGCGGATTATGGGGCGATATGGGCGCAGCGAAAGGTCGCAAGGCGTTCCTGATTTGTCCGGTTCGTGGGGTATCACCGGAAACGTCAAGGGCCGATGTCGAAAAGCTGGAAGCGGAAGGATGGGAGGTTCACTGGCCCCCACGGGACACCGAGCAAAAAGACCCGGTTGGCTTGACCATCTGCCGGGACAACCGCAATGCCATCCTCGCTGCCGACCGGGTTTTCATTCGTTGGGATGGAAAGTCTAAGGGCTGCCTGTTTGATGCTGGGCTAGCGTTCGCATTTGGGAAGCCGATAACGGTTTTGGCAGCACCACCGGTTACGCCCGGCGAGAAGAGCTTTCAAGCTATGTTCAGGGCATGGGCATGGGGAACGAGGGAGCGATGATACTGCGCGTCTTTCCTCGGCGCACCTCGTACACCCCGACCGATGACTACGTGCGCATCGGGGAGCCTGATCTGTTGCCGCTGCCGCGGAACATCACGGAGGTCCATGTGTCTTGCGTCTTCACGTGGGATATGGAGCTAGCGGAGCAGCTTGCGGTTGTGTGGCGCAAGCATCTTGGAGTCCCCGTCGCGCGCGGCGGACCCGGTTGGGGTGATTCAGATGGTGGGTTTATGGCGGGCCGCTATGTCAAGATCGGTGTTTCCATATCTAGCCGCGGCTGCCCAAACAAGTGTCCTTGGTGTCTCGTGCCTGAACGTGAGGGTGACTTGAACCTGCTGCCGATCTGCGCCGGTAACATCATCCAAGACAACAACGTGCTCGCTTTTCCGCGCGCCCATTTCCAAGACCTTTGCCTGATGCTGCAAACCCAACACCGCATTAGTTTCAATGGGGGCTTGGAAGCGCGCCGACTGCGACCGTGGCACGTCGAGGCGTTGCGGTCCATCGAACCCCAGCGCATCCGTGAGTTCTGGTTCGCCGCCGACAGCGAGAGTGCGTTGCAACCCCTCAGGGAAGCGCTCGTCCTCATGGGCGATTGGCCGCGCCGAAAGCTCCGCTGCTACGTCCTCGTGGGCTTCGGAGGCGAGTCGGTGTCTCAGGCCAAGGCGCGCCTAGAAAAGGTGTGGGAGATCGGGTGCTTGCCATTCGTGCAGGTCTACCGCCCGCCCGATGCCGAGCACTACGAAGTTGCGCCAGAGTGGAGAGCCCTACGCAGGGAATGGTCTAGGCCAGCGGCAATGTTTGCGAATCATAAGGGGAAGCGGTGAAAGACCTCAATAATCCGCATTGGGAAGTCGCGCAGTTGGGCTGGGCGAAGGGTATGTCAATTCGAGCCCTGATAGAGAGCGCCCTGTGCACGGATGGCGGGCACCACAAGCAGTTCATGTTGTGGCTGATCGCTGCGAAACTCGGCATCTGCTTCGATGATGGCTTCATCGCGGAATATGACCCAGAGGAAGGGATTGCGCCATGAGTGCCCGCAGCAAGACCCAGGAACGCCGCGTGGCCCGCTACTTCGGCGTCGAGCGCACGCCCTTATCCGGCGGGGCCTCGCGCCACACCCGTAGTGACACGCTGCACCCGGACCTGTTTATCGAGGTCAAGAGCGCCATAGGACCGGGGGGCACAAACGGGTGGCTTTTCAGGTGGCTCAGGCGCTTGGATTGGCGTGACGGGTGCTGGCGATTAGAACGAACTAGACCGCTCTCATATCTTGTTCATTCTGCTTGTCTTGGGAGCGGTGTTGACGGGGCAGTGGATGACATCCCGTCTGGCCTGATTTCGCTTTCGTGCAGCGTACACAGGCTGGCGCGCGAGGAGCACAAGATGGCCCTGCTGGCCCTGCTAGTCAAGGGCAAGCGCGGGTTCTGGCTCGTCGGGGATGGAGAGTCGATATTGGAGGCACAGAAGGCAAGGAAGGCGGTAGTAGAGCATGAGCAAACCGAAGCAACTTGACAACATGGTAGTAGTCAGCGACCTGCATTGCGGGTGCGGGCTGGCACTGTGTCACCCGGACGGGATCGAGTTGGACGATGGGGGGCGCTACATGCCCTCAAGGCTGCAACTCAAGGTCTACGGGTACTGGCGCGAGTTCTGGGACGAGTTCGTGCCCCACGTGACTCTGGGCGAGGACTACTGCGTGGTCCTGAACGGTGAGGGCATGGACGGGGTTCACCACGGGAGCGTGACCCAAGCCACGCACAACATCGAGTTCCAGCGCCGCCATGCCGAGACGCTGATGGCCCCCGTGGTCGAGGCTTGTGGCGGGCGCTACTACCACATCCGCGGCACAGAGGCGCATTCCGGGCAAAGCTCGCGCGAGGACGAGACGCTTGCCAGGAACCTCGGGGCCATCCCAAACGAGATCGGCCAATACGCCCGCAATGAACTGTGGAAGCGCATAGGGGGCAAGCGGGGCGGGCTGATACACGCCGCCCACCACATCGGGACTACGGGAAGCACGGCCTACGAATCTTCGGCAGTCATGCGCGAGATGGCGGAATCCTTTGTCGAGGCTGGCAGATGGGGCGATGAGCCCCCAAGAATCATCGTGCGCAGCCACCGTCACAGAAACATGGAGATACGCATCCCGAGCAAGGACGGGTCCAGCATCGGGGTCGTGACGCCGGGCTGGCAACTCAAGACCCCGTTCCTGTATCGGCTGCCCGGCGGGCGTACTGCCCAGCCTCAGATTGGCGGGGTTGTGGTGCGCTATCATAAAGACGAACTGTATGTGCGGAGCTTCGTGAGGCGCATTGAGAGGCCAAAGGAAGCGTGAAGCCCTACTACCAGGACGACTTCTGCACGATCTATCATGGGGATTGCAGGGAGATTCTGCCGTCACTTGAGATAGAGCAGTGCGGACTCGTCTTGACAGACCCACCGTATTCGGAGCGCACCCATAGGGGGGCTCGGACAGGTAAACTTGGGGAGCGGGCGCTTGTGGATTTTGAACCGATTACTAGTGCTACGCTTCGAGGTATCATATCCTCCTGCAAGCGGATTGTTGATGGCTGGTGGGTTTCCTTCTGCGATTGGAGGCTTGTTGCTTTGATCGAGCAGGAGCCGCCATCAGGCTGGGAGTTTGTCCGCTTCGGGATATGGCGGAAGCCCAATGGTGCGCCGCAATTCACGGGTGACCGTCCCGGCATGGGCTGGGAAGCCATTGCGATCCTGCACACTGGCGGCAAGAAGGTGTGGAATGGCGGCGGGAAGCATGGCGTCTGGACGCACAATAAGGAAAACGGGCGGCATCCCACGCAGAAACCTCTTGGGCTCGTGCAGCAACTCGCAGAGGATTTCGGCGGCGGGCTGATACTTGATCCGTTCATGGGCTCGGGGACTACGCTCGAAGCTGCGAAACTGCTAGGCCGCAAATCCATCGGCATCGAGATTGAGGAGAAATACTGCGAGATCGCGGCCAACAGACTGAGCCAAGAGGTGCTATGGTGACCATAACCGCGGACGAGGTACAGGCCGAGACAGACCGGCTGGCGGCGCGGCATGAGGCGCCCCTGAGCGGACAAGCACTGGAAGCGCGCGCCAAAAGGAGACGTGTGGAGGTACTGGCTTTGGCGGGCAAGGGACACGGGTTCAAGGCCATAGCCAAGATGCTAGGAGTTCACAAGAGAAGCGTGCAGCGGGATTTCAAGGCTCTTCTGGCGCAAGGAAAGCTCAGGCAAGTGCCTGGCCCGTGCGGGGTCCGGTACGTGGTGGAGCAGGAAGCGAATGAACGGTAGCGCCTTCATCATGGATGATTTTGTCGGCACTCACACTATGGTGAGCAAAGAGGCGATGGAGCGCGCCAAAAGAAAGACTTTCCCGGCGACCTGCCGGAAGGCACGTGTCTGGCGGCGGACTTTGTGGTGGGGCAGCGGGTGCAGGACAAGCTCCATCGACAAAATTGTGGGGTAGTGCGCGCCATCAACATCGCGGGCACTCTCTCTGTGGAATGTGTTGGGGGGACACATATCCTCCTGTCCACCGAGCAATCGGAGGGGTACTAGACATGCGGGACGAGTCTCCAACCTCGCCAAAAAGGAGGTGACACTTGAGTGGCAGGATAGAGAGGCATTCGGGTGTTTTTCTTGACCCTACTGACCTTGATGAGGGGCTGGTGGATATTGAGGACATCGCTTTTTCTGCCGCGCGAGTGCCACGCTTCTCGGGGGATGTCAACTTCTCGGTCGGTGAGCATTGCCTTGAGGTCCAACGGCTTCTTGAGGGCTGGGGCGATTCCCCGCTTCTTCAGCTTCAGGCCCTCCTGCACGATGCCGCCGAATGCATGGGGTTGATGGATTTTGCGCGCCCAATAAAGTACAGGATGCCGGAGTACCGCAAGATCGAGCACAGAGCACTGAAGCGAATCTTTGGCGGTCTCGGTGTACCGTTTCCTGCAAAGGAGGACAGGGCGCGTATCAAAATCGCAGACCGGCTCTCGGCAATTCTTGAGGCCCGCCAGGACTTGCCGAGCCAGGCGCGGGCCTCGCCAGAGCGGGACGAGTGGAGTGAGGTCACGCCGGAGGTCGAGGAGCAGGTCACGCGCGCTGCCTATGTGCTTGACGACGTGCTGCTGCGTGTTGCGCGCCTTGAGCGGGATGAGGACTTGTCCCGCCAAGGTGCTATCCGGGTACTTTTTCTGCGCCAGTACGAGGCGCTAAGGAGGGATGCCAATGTTTGAGGATGACAAGAAGAACCCGTGGCTTGCGCATCTGTCTCCATCGGAGGAGGCGCGTCAAGAGGTTGAGGCCAAGCTGGACAACCCCCAAGAGTCCATCCTGATGACCGCCGAGAACCTTGTCAATGGCGCGCGCAGGAAGGGCTACGGGCACCCCTACGAGGATTACAAGGCTGTAGGGAGAATGTGGGGTGCCATCCTGACCCGCTGGCTCGGGCGCTTCGTCCCGGCCGTCCCCCCCCGCATAGCCTGCCTGATGATGCAGGGTGTGAAGGTTAGCCGCGAAGCTCACGAGCCTAAGCGGGACAATCGGGTAGACGGGGCGGGATACTGGGCCTGCGTGGACTTGATTGCGCAGAAGGAGGCGGGTGACCGGACGAAGGAGGAACCATGCAAGCCTTGAGGAGCTATCCGAAGGTCTACAATCTCGGGCACCACGCCATCGTCTCGCTGCTAGATGGCGATGTGGTGGTGGAGGAGAAGGTGGACGGGAGCCAGTTCAGCTTCGGGGTGGATGCGGATGGCGTCTTGCACATGCGCAGCCGCAAGACGGCCATTGACGTGAACGACATACCCAAGCTGTTCGCGCCCGCAGCAGAGACGGTACTGGCACTCTACACGCAGGGCTTTCTCCCGCCCGGCTGGACGTATCGGGGTGAGACGCTTGCCAAGCCCAAGCACAACACGCTCGTCTACAACCGCGTGCCATACGGGAACGTCATTATCTTTGACGTGGACCGCGGGCTGGAGGACTTCTTGAATCCAGACGAGCGGGCAACTGAGGCTTTTCGTTTGGGTCTTGAGTCAGTCCCGGTGTTCATGCAAGGGCGGCTTGCGGACAGGGATACACTGGTGGCGATGCTGGACAAGGAAAGCGTGCTCGGAGGCCCGTGCATCGAGGGTGTCGCCATCAAGGCGTATGGCCGGTTCGGCGAGGATGGCAAGACCCTGATGGGCAAGCACGTCAGCGAGGCGTTCAAGGAGACCCACAATAAGGACTGGAAGGCGCGCAACCCCAACAGGACTGACGTGGTGGAGAAGATCATCGAGACCCTGCGCAACCCCGTCCGGTGGGAGAAGGCAATTCAGCACTTGCGCGAGCGCGGGGAACTGCTAGACTCGCCCGTGGACATCGGGCCGCTGCTCAAAGAGATCAACCAGGACGTGCTTGCGGAGGAAAAGGACTTCATCTGCAAGCAGCTTTTCGAGTGGGCGTGGAAGAAGGGCGGGATCGCCAAGGGACTCACACGCGGGTTCCCGGAGTGGTACAAGGAACGCCTCATGGCCCGCCAGTTTGGAGAAGACACATGCGACGACTCATAGGCCGCATCCAGTGCTGGCTAGGCTGGCATGACTGGTACTACAGCCGCGCCCCGAAGGATGCCCTGACGGTAGGCTGGACAGGGTACTACCGGGACTGTCGGCGGCGTGGTTGCAGGGCGCATCAATTCGAGAGCCAGCGCCACGAGTGGAGGGAATGATGCCGCAATACACGTGGGAATGCTCGGAGGGCCACACGTTTGACGACGAGCAGCCCATGCCCCCGCAGTCCTTGAAGAAGTGTCCCGTGTGTGGGCGCTTCGGGTCGCTCGTGATACAGCCTGTCGGGTTCATCCTGCGCGGCGAAGGCTTCCACGACAACGACTATGGCCCCTATGGGCGTAAGGACGAGAAATGACGAATGTGATCTGTCAGGTACTCCTAACCCTCCTCTGCGGCGGGGCCATAGCCCTGATCTCGCTGGGCGGGCGCTGGCCCAAGTACGGGTTCATGCTCGGGCTGGCGAGCGAGGTCTTCTGGTTCCGGCTCGCTTGGATGCACGGGCAGGTGGACGTGTTCTTGCTGTCTGTCTGGTACACGCTCTGTTTCGGGTTTGGGCTTTAGCGCAGTTGCAGGAAGGGGAAGGCATGAGTGATCTTCTGGCGTTTAGGGCGCACACAAGCTGCCCGAAATGCGGGCACACGGGATTGACTCGGGCTGCATGGACTCAACTGAAATGGCACAAGAGCGAAGCCATGGCATTCCCAGAATATATAGAGTTTCGGTGCACGCGATGTCAGTACACGTGGTCAGAGCACCCCTCGGACTACAAGGAGCCACAGAATGGAGACTGAGATGCCCCTTGACTGGGGCAGCCTAGTCCTGGACGAGTACGCCACGGAAGACGAACTGGACGGGGCCTACATGGCGATTTTCTGGGAGGCAGATGGGCCTGATGATGGGCCGACTGAGGAGGCACCTTGCGAACCCCGCTCGTGACCCTGACCCGCCCGGCCTGGCGTGTGCTGGTCAAGGCGACTACGGATGAACCGGGCAAGGAAACGTTTGGGTATCTGGTGGGGCGCTACACGCGGGTGGGGGCGCGGGTGCATCATGTGGTCATGGTCAAGGGCAAGAATCTGACTGCCGACAATAAGCAACTGTGGTATTCAAACGGGGATGCGGCCAAGCTCGAAGGGGCACTCCTAAAGAAGTATGCGCCGCTTGAGATCATCGGCAAGTGCCATTCCCACGTGTACAAGATAGCCTGCATCGCCGCCCTGTTGCCGCAACTGAGCGACACGGACGAGTTTACGACGGCCTTGGGCACCGTCGAGATCATCGCCACAGTATTTGAGAAGCCCACAGATGCAGACGTGATAGCGGCCCTGCGCAAGCCCGACGAGTTCTGGGTCACGCGCTACGCGGGCAAGCTGTGTTGCAGGACCGAGGCGTGGTTGCGGGTGCGCAAGGGGAAGATTGTTCCGTGCGCGATCAAGGTGAGTTAGGGGGGGTGCCATGAGTTTGTGTCCGTCGCTGGGCGCGTCTAGCAAGACTGCGAGCAAGACAGAGCGGGACCGGGACTTGACCCGGCGGTGTATCGTGGAGAAGTGGGCGCTGCTTGTGAAGAGCCCGCAAGGAAAACACGAGCCGGACTGCCCGCTATGCGAAGCGTATCCCGGCTGCAGCGGATGCCCGATCTACGAGAAGACTGGATGGGGGCAATGCAGCGGTACGCCGTACCGGGTATGGTCTCACACTTCGAGCGAGAAGCGAACCTTGGCGCAGGCCCAAGACATGACCGGCTGGCTCTGGGCGCTCTATGACGAGCTTACGGAGAAGATGCTGGTGGAGCGGGGGGGGCCTGTGCAGCCTTGTCCGACTTGCGGAAAGTCAACTCTGAGCATCGCGTCCAAAGGCGGCGTCAAGGTCTGCGATGCCTGCCTGCACGAGTATGACGCTGACGGGCACTACCTCGTACCGGTGGTGCGGGGAGGGCCGTGGAAGTACGACGGCACCGCGTGGGAGCGGCAGATCAACGGCAGGGACTGCGGGACGCAGTCACGGGGGTACCGCGTGCGCGGCGGGAAGGTGCAGTATCGCAGGGAGTTCTCAGACATATGGGTGGACTGCAAGCACCCGGTCATGGACGCGGGACCCGGCACGGTCTTCATGGCCCCGCGCGATTGTGACGTTGCCCTCCCCGAGGGCTGCCGGTGGGCGGAGGGGAGCGAGCCCAAGCCGCGCCCGAAAGACACAAGCCCGTTCCGCGTCCATGACCGGGTGCTATTCACGTGCGAGCACTCAGAATATACGGGCGAGTCTGGTATAGTCATGGGCTTTGAGGAGCATCCCGAGTCACAGCGTGTCCGCGTGCAACCAGCTTCTAGTGAGCTTGCGGCGCGCTTGTGGGAGCCCAGCGACCTGCAACTCGTCTGCCGGGGCTCGGACGGGCGGGACGCGCTGGCGCAGGTAGCTGTACTGCGGGGCCGCGTGGCTGAACTCGCGCGCATCCTCAAGGCCAAGTGGGGCGGGTTTACTGACTTGACTGCACTGGATGCGCTTGAAGACAAGCTCAGGGAGACGGGGCGGGAGGCGAAATGAAGCGCGTGACTAAGAGGGCTCTGGCAGTCTTTCGGCGCGTCTTCCCGGATACGTGCCGTATTGAATACCATACACCCTTGCAGGGCGAGCCTGTTCTGCGCATTGTGTGGCATACTAGAAACCCAAACGGGAAGCGTGTCGGCCTTGTTTCTTGTCTACTGGCAAAGGGGCAAACGTGGGAATCTCTTGCGGAGTCCATGTTGGCAGAGTACTTTTTGCCGCAGATTGCAGACCGCAAGCGGATTTGGCGCTTCCAGAAGAAGATGGCGCGGGCACTCGGGATACCGGAAGCCTGCATGCCGCTCGGTTGTCGCTTTGGGCTGTTTGATTGGCGCGATGCCCTTGCGTCGTGCGTCAAGCAGGTGTGGCGCGTGATAGAGGTATTCAGGCCGGACCTCCGGGAAATAGAGAAGTGGGGTGGGGTGTGAGCGAGGAAAAGAAGATAATTTGCGGGCGCGAGTTGACCTGCATCCTGTGCAAACACTTCCGCCTAGAGGAGTATCAGCGTGGCTACAGTGAATGGACTCCAAGTTCTCCAATGGGGATGTTATGCGTGAAAGGCGTATGGTGTGTCGATCGCGAGGAGACCACTCAGGCAGGATTTCGTTCAATGATGCTTTCGGCGCAGACTTGCAGGGATTTCCGGCGCTACGATAAGGACTAGCATGAAGCCCTACTACCAGGATGATTTCTGCACGATCTACCACGGGGACTGCCGGGAGGTCATGGCCGGGCTGGACGAGGCTAGTTTCACGGCCTGCGTCACGGACCCGCCGTACCACCTGACAAACCGTGTTCCCGATATGCCTATGTGCGCAGATTGCGGCAACAGGAGCAATAGCAGCTTTCAGAAGCAAGGGCATCATCGGAGTTGCCCAAAGTGCGGCTCGAAGAACATCTCGCGTGTTCGGGCGCTTGGTGGGTTCATGGGCAAGGCGTGGGACGGCGGCGGGATCGCGTTCGACCCAGAGACGTGGCGGGCCGTCCTGCGCGCCCTCAAGCCCGGCGGCATCCTGCTCGCGTTCGGCGGGACGCGGACGTATCACCGGATGGCGTGCGCGGTCGAGGACGCGGGGTTTGAGGTGCGGGATTGTTTGATGTGGATGACGGGGCAAGGATTCCCGAAAAGCATAAACACCGCGCTACAATTCGAGCAAACGTTATGTGAACGCAAGGATGGCAAGTGGGTTTACAAGAGCGACGGCGAGGAGATGCGCAGTAAACCCCCGTTCCGTGACGCAAACGCCAACACGTGGACCGGCTACGGCTCCGCGCTCAAGCCCGCCTGGGAGCCGATCATCCTGGCGATGAAGCCCCTCGACGGCGGGTACGCCCGCAACGCCCTGCGGCACGGCGTGGCGGGTCTGAACGTGGACGGGGGTAGGATCGGCCTCACCGCGAGCGAAGACGCGCAGAGCCTGCACGACCGGTCTGGCGGCAAGCGCGGGTTCAGGAAGGACAAGTACGTTGGGGGTGACGTTGGTGGAGATGTACCTCCCGGCTGGGATTGTAGTAAGGGCCGCTGGCCCGCCAACGTCCTCCTATCTCACGACCCGCGGTGCGTGCGCGTGGGCGAGCGGCTAGTAGGCAAGGGGGTGGTGACACTCAATAAGGATAGTGGGCGAAAAGCCATTTCAACTCGCGCACACAATCCGCGTCAACCCAACAGAACCGATAGTGTCTGCAATTATGGCGAGGAGACTGTCGAGGTCTACGACTGCGTGCCCGGCTGCCCGGTGCGGATGCTGGACGAGCAGGCTGGCGTCCGCAAGAGCGGCATGATGAAGCCGGGGCAGAAGCGGCAGAAGACTAAGGGAGGCGGCGGGTATCACGGGAACATGCCAGACGAGACTACGGCATGCGGGACTTATGGAGACGAGGGCAATGTATCCCGCTTCTTCTACTGCGCCAAGGCCAGCACGCACGAGCGCAACGCGGGCCAGTCCAAACCCAACAGGCACCCGACAGTCAAGCCCCTGGCCCTGATAACGTACCTCTTGAAACTGGTAACGATGCCCGAAGGAACGCTGATACTTGACCCGTTCATGGGGTCTGGCACTACTCTGCGGGCCGCGAAAGAGCTAGGCATCAAGGCTGTAGGGATAGACATGGAAGAGGAGTATTGTGAGGGCGCGGCTGAGCGGCTGGGCCAAGAGGTCTTGTGGTAGAGGAGGGGAATGATGGGAATCCAGAACCGCGCGCGCCGCAAGCGCCAGACCCGCAAGCGCCAAAAGAGAAACGCCCGCTCAACGCCGCCAAGCGCTGGACCGGCGTGGCAGTTACGCTATGGGCGCTGGAAGGCCGCGCAGAAGATACACGAGGCGGAACCGGCGTGGTGAGGAGGGCGGGATGCGGGAACCGACGACGGCGCTAGGCTGGGCCTACAAACTGCACGATCATCTGGTAGCAGGCGCAGGGTGCCGGTACCGGAAGCAGCCCGAGCGCGCGGCGGAGCATGACCGGCAGGCGACGGCGTGCGTGGCAGGGCTAGTCAAGGTCGGGGACCAGCGGGAGGGGATGTTGCGGGCGCTGGAAACACTGGAGACCATGTGCGCCGAATGCCATTCAGAAGACGAGCATATCTGCCCGGATACTATTGTGTTGGTGATTGAACCGGTTCTGGCGGGCGCGAGGGAAGGCAAGACATGACCCGCCGAGGCTTCCTTCGCTCCGCCGGTGCCACCCTGGCCGGTCTCATGGCCGGGGGGCTGGGGCTGCTCTGGCCCCGCGAGAAGAAGACGATCCACCTCCGGTTCACTCACCATCGGCGGCTCTTCAAGTACGTCGGCGGCATGACCGAGGACGGGCGTCTGTGGGTGAACGTGGCTGGGCAAGGGCTGATCATGGGGCCTGCTTCTGGGGAGCCCAAGCAGGACAAGCGGAGTCCGTGGATCAAACTGCCCGGGCGATAGGGCGAGCGGTGCGGTTTGGCGCGCTGAAAGAATCTCACTTTTCCTTCTGGATGTACGTATCCGGCCGCCGCCGACTATCCCCCAGCCTTGAACCGCCCGCACGCTAGAGCAAGCCCTTGTCCCGCATGGTCCGGTATTCCTTCTGCGCCGGGCCATTTGTCTTGCCTCGAAAATGCTCCTTGGCCTCCGGCTTATTGCCCGCCACGATCATGCTCTGGAGCCCCTTGCGCGCCTGAGCCGCCTTGCGCCAGACCCAGACAAGCAGCGTCCCGCCCCCCAACATAAAGAAGACCCCGCCCCCGATACCCCATAGAAGCCATGTGGGGATAACTTCCTTGACTATCCAGCCAACCCCTGCTGCAACCTTCTTTGGCAATTCTTTGGCGATTTCCCGCCTAGTCTCCCGCGACTCGGCCAGCCCGGCGTATGCTTGCACTTTCACGTTATCTTCTGGGCTCCGAAGCTCGGGGAGTTTCTGGGGCTTCGCGTTGTGGTCCTTCTGCGCGATTCGCGCCCGACTGATCTGATCTGCAGTGTTAGTCTGGACGGTCTCCACAAGAACTGTCACCTTTTCTACAACGTCTGGTGTGGAATCTACAACAGCCTCCAGGATGTCTTCTGCCGCTTCGTGGCTGGTGCGGGCCAGGACTTCCCGCTGTTGCGCGTCATAGGCCCGGAGGCTGGGCAGGGCGCAGGACGCGCAGAACAGGGCTAGGATTGCAACACGCATGATGGGCTCCTCCGTTTCGGCCATTCAAGGCGCTTTGGGGCCTCGAAAGAATCTCACATTTTCTCGGATTTTCTGCGCATTTTCCTTGACACGCACGCGGGAATGTGCGATATTGCTAGTGGAAAGGGCGGTGAAGGACATGGAAAGCACAATGATTAGCGCGGCGGGACGGACCTACAGGGTTGAGACGCGGGATTCAGATTTCTCGCCCTACACGCTGTACGGCACCCGCGGCGCGCAGTACGCCCTCTGGCGCAACCGGAACAAGCCTGAATTCCTCTACGTAGTCAACCTGCGGGGCATGGACGTTGTTGACCGCATGGGCTGGTTCACCGACAAGGGCGGAGTGCTTCGGGCAGTAACGCCCCTCGTGTAACAGGGGGACAGGAATGGTAGCACACAAAGCGATACGGCATCAAGTCCGGCATACTGGCGCGTATCTTCCGCGAGGACTTTACGTTTTCTGCGGCTTGCACAAATCGGGCGACCGTTCCCTAGATACGCGGGCAATCCGAGAAGTCAAGCGTGCGGGACGTGTCCCAAAGCAGTGCTTCATGGTGGGGCCATACGTGGACATTGAAGATATGCCACCTTCGTTGCTGTTTTGGTCAAGCCGAGTGCCCGAAGATTACGAGGTCTTCGAGGACGTGAGAGCCTCACAAGAGGAAGAGGGATTTAGTGCGGAAAGAGCCTGACCATCTTCACTTCCTGAGACGCTTTTGCCGAGCTACGGTGAAGGAGAGGGTGGCTTACTATAGAGCGCGGGCCGCGTGGTGTCGTGAACACAAGAAGTTTCGTGACTTCGCACCTGGTTGGGATAATCTAGCCCTGAAGATAGCCCCCACGGATAGAATCGCCAACACTTGTCAAGACTTGTAGACCGGCCCCCAAGGTGCCGAGCGGGAGGGGGGGGTGCTTAGGCGTTCCTCGGGGGCCAGTGCTTGTTTCTAGTTACCTAACGCTCCAGATACCACGCCGTTATCCTGCAATCCGGGTTGGCCGGAACACTCACCACCGAAACCTCAAGGATGATGACGATAGTGGCTACAGTTCCGTCCGTGTCTAGTTCGTCAAGCCAAGTCATTTCCTCTTCGAGCGCAATGACGCTGATGCTCAGGCCGGTCAGGATTCCCTCTTGGATTTTGGTCCATAGTTCCGTCTCCTCGCGCGAGATGGCGATTTTGACCCATACCTTCTCGTCCCGGAACTCCACCTCCAGCATCGTGCCGATGGGCCAGTTTGACTCGTGGTTGAACAGGACCGTGCGATACTCGCCCAAACAGAGAACCCCAGCGCAGAGAGCGTCGGCGTCAATCTGGTGCCCATTATACGTCGCGCGAGGAGATGCCGCCCAGCCCTCGATGATCCTCACAGGTTGGGCGCAGCCGACAAAAAGCAGGAGCGCGCAGAGCATCTTTCGCATGTCTCACCTCCCACTGGGGTCTACTAGAATCCCTGTCTCTAGCCACGTTTCCAGTCGGGCTTCAGTTACCAGGAACACCGTCTGTCCATCCGGGTCTTCTATCTCGCCGGTCTCAAGGTCCAGAAACCGAAGATAGCCGACTATTGGGCTGCCTTGTTCGTCAAGTTCCACAAAGGGATCAGCGGTAACAT
>SDBT01006925.1_pt1 | contig 18739 bp, 19 predicted proteins | sample 2277101 | NCBI WGS metagenome assembly SDBT01 (sample SAMN10404973, study PRJNA504765) | marine sediment metagenome | isolation source: marine sediment core GS10_PC15, 103 cmbsf | place: Arctic Ocean: Southern Knipovich Ridge | collected 2010
CGGCTACGCTTTGCAGCTTTCCGGCAAGACACTGGGCGTGATTGGTACCGGAAGTATCGGGCAACGGATGATACAGCTGGGGAAGTCCATCGGTATGAAGGTTATTGCCTGGACCTTTAACCCTTCACCAGAACGGTCTGTCCAGTGCGGCGTCGAGTTTGTTGCCCTTGATGAGCTGCTGCGCCAGTCGGATGTAGTATCAATCCATGTACTGGGCTCGCCGCAGACCAATAATCTTATCAGCAAACGCGAACTGATGCTGATGAAACCAGCGGCAATACTGATTAATACGGCACGTGGTTCAATTGTCAATGAACGGGACCTGGTAGAGGCCCTGGCAAATGGCGTAATTGCCGGTGCCGGCCTGGACGTTTTCGCACAGGAACCCCTGCCACCGGACCACCCGTTGCGTAACCTGGATAATGCAGTCCTGTCACCGCATACCGCAGCTATGGTCCCAGAAGCCACACTGGCTGGGTTGGCCATGGCGGTTGATAATGTAATTCACTTTCTTCAGGGAACTCCCGCCAATGTGGTCCAGCCTGCTCCCCAGCAATAATCAGCAATATCGACGGCCGTAATTCATCATTTTAGTAGCCGGGATAGGATTCGACCCAACGACTGTGTGTGCCAGCAAATGCAATCTCCAATTCACTTGTGGTAAAATCGATAGAATATAAATATGGAGGTGTTTTATCGTGAAAGTTAGTGATGCCATCGCAGAGATTCTCAAACTTGAGGGAGCTGAGTTTCTCAGTTGCTTCCCAACCACAGCCATCTTAGATGCTTCGGCTAAAGCCGGGCTTCGACCTGTCATTTGCCGACAGGAGCGTGTTGGCGTGGGCATCGCTGACGGTTACAGTCGCGTTACGAATGGGAAACGCCTCGGCGTATTTGCCATGCAGTACGGCCCTGGAACAGAGAATGCCTTTTCCGGAGTGGCCACGACTTATTCCGATTCAGTCCCGGTGCTTCTCCTCCCCTTGGGTCATCGTCGGGAGCGGGCCTGGATAAAGCCTTATTTCAGTTCCATCCGTAGCTATGAGGCCGTTACCAAGTGGATAGAGCAGGTTAACATAGCGGAACAAATACCTGAAGTCATGCGACGTGCCATTTCTCAACTACGTACTGGCAAACCAGGTCCGGTAATGCTGGAAATACCTGCCGATGTTATCGAGCAGGAAATAGAACCCTTTGATTATCATCCGGTAAAGTCCTCACGCGCTGCTGGTGACCCGGATGACATAGATAAGGTTGCCCAGGTACTGGTGAATGCACGCTGTCCGGTTATCCATGCCGGCCAGGGGGTGCTCTACGCTGAAGCATGGGACGAGCTCATAGAGCTGGCCGAGTTACTACAGGCGCCGGTGATGACAACTCTGCTGGGCAAGAGCGCTTTCCCGGAAAACCACCCTCTCTCCCTGGGGACAGGTGCCCGCGTTTTGACCAAACCGGTGCATCATTTCCTCGATAAGGCCGATGTAATCTTCGGTATCGGTTGCAGCTTCTCCCGTCATGGTATGTCCGCCAAGATACCTGCTGGAAAAACGATTATTCACGCCACCGCCGACGCCGACGACATTAATAAAAACTATTATGATGACTACCCCGTTGTTGGAGATGCCAAACTGGTGCTCCGGCAGTTCGCTGAGGCAATTAAAGAGCGTCTGGGCAAGCAGGGGCGAAAAGGCAATGGCGACGTTGCTTCCGAGATAAAAAGGCTTAAGGAAGAGTGGATGAAAGGATGGATGGCCAAGCTCACTTCGGACGAAGTGCCACTCAACGCCTATCGCATTATCTGGGATTTAATGCATACCATTGACCCGAAAGATGCCATCGTCACTCATGACGCCGGCAGCCCGCGCGACCAGCTGGTTCCTTTTTATCCGGCAACGACACCGCGAAGCTATCTCGGCTGGGGCAAGTCACACGGACTGGGCACCGGACTTGGCCTTACCATAGGCGCCAAGCTGGCCAAGCCTGATAAAGTGGCCATCAACTTCATGGGCGATGCTGCCTTCGGTATGGTGGGACTCGATTTTGAAACCGCGGCGCGGAGTAATATCCCGATTATCACCGTCGTGCTGAACAACTCCACCATGGCGATCGAGACACACGACATGCCTATCGCTCATGAACGTTACCAGAGCCGGGACCTCGGTGGCAACTATGCTGATATGGGACGTGCCATGGGCGGTTATGGTGAAAGGGTGGAAAAACCTTCGGATATCATACCGGCCTTCCAGCGTGCTATCCGTGCCAACCAAGAGGAGAACCGTCCGGCACTGCTTGAATTCATTACCAGCGAGGAGATAACGTTTTCCCTGTTTTAAATACGTTATCGTTTATCTTCAAGCTACCCCGACGGGAAAGCATACCCCGACCGCATGGCCGCGAACAGGTAAGCAGTAACATGGCTGCGGTGGGGTGACCAGCGGGATGAACACTCCAGCGCCTCTTCTGGCTTGAGTGGCTTACCTTTATTCAACAACTGCCCGAGGACACGGCAGAGAGCCAGGTCATCGTGGGGGAAGCCGTCATCACGCCCCAGGGCACGGATAAGCAGCCATTGCGCCGTCCACAGGCCAACGCCACGAAGGCCGGTCAGCATTCGGATTACGTCTTCGTCAGAAAACGCGTGCAGGCCTTCAAGGTCAAGTTGCCCGGTGACAACTCCGGAGGAAATATCGATAATATATTCTGATTTCCTGGCGCTGAACCCCAGAGCACGCAGCCCGTCCATCCCGGCGCTCACCAGAGCCTCAGGTCGAGGAAAACTATGGTAAACGGTGCCCGCTACTTCCAGGGTTGGACCATAGGTTTCGATGAGGTCTGTACGCAGCTTGCGCGCCACATGGGCGCTGATTTGCTGCCCCAGAATTGCCTGAATGAGCGCCTCATAAACCGATGCCGCATGGGGAATATGAAGACCCCACAGCCCCCGAACAAGCGGCGCCAGCGCCTGGTCATTCATTGCCATCCGGTAGAACGATTTTATATCCCGGTCAACACCCAGCATCCAACCTATCCGCTCACGCGCTCTGGCAGTTAAATTGCTGTCAAGAGCCGGTCCGAGGAGTTCTACGTCCAGTAGAGGTGAATCCACTGTGCCTGAAGCTCGAACACTGGCCAGACAAAGACATTCTCCCATGTCCAGCAACCGTTGATAGACTCCATCTTCAAAGACGTCGCCGCCGTAACGGCCCCGAGAGAAGGTGGCATAGGCAGCAGTGAGAGCGAAAGAATAGGGTGGCCTGGGCTGTAAAGAAATAGTGGCTCGTTCCATATTAATCTGTGAGGGAGAATCAGCGCGTGCCGAGGTGTTGAGCTTCCAGTTTGAGAAGCGCCTGCTTCCGATGCAGTCCACCGCCATAGCCCACCAATCCGCCGTTGACCCCGATAACGCGATGGCAGGGCACGATAATTGACACCGGGTTGGTCCCAACCGCCTGTCCGACGGCACGGCTGGCTTTGGGTCGTCCCAGGGCACTGGCCACTTGCCCGTATGACCTGGTCTCACCATAAGGTATATTTAAAAGGAGCTTCCAGATTCGACGCTGGAACTCGGTGCCCCGGAGGTCAAGGGGAACGGTGAACTCCTTTAAATCGCCGGCAAAGTAAGCATCCAGCTCAGCGATTACCCGGTCATTTTGCCCGGCAGCGTCTTTGGCTTCGATGCCTTTCTTGCGCCATTGCGCCATCAATGATGTCATGTGGGACTCGGTCTCGACGCAGACAACATCAAGAGAGGAGCCACCAATTATATAGGTTCCAAGCGGACTATCATAGCGACTTAAGTAAAATGTTTCCACAGCACTGATTCCCGCATACTTAAATGACACCAGAATATGAGCTTCACCAGTATACCATAAATGTTTTATTTCAATCTTTCCAGCAGGCCCTCACGGCTCGTCACGGACGATACCGTTTCCAGGAATTCCTTTAGTGAGTCGCTCTGTTCTCTCAGCCGCTTCAACTCATTCCCGATGGGACTTATGGAGGCCGGCCGGTCGGCATAGGCACCATAAAAAGCAAAGTAAGCCTGGTTCAGCTTCCTTATCTGGTATCCCTTTGACGCGAGATACTGTCGCTTTTCCTCCATAAATGCCTCAGCCTGTTCGATTTCACCCCGCGCCAGATAGCCATCCACCGCTCTTCGTATCTCGCGCATCTCACGGTCGAAATCGAATCCCGACTTTTCGCTCTGCTCACTGTCCGTGCTTTTCAAATCCGGGTAGTAACTTTCCGCGACCATATCACCGATTTCCTTGCCAATCATACTGGCCACGGTTTCATTCAGGGTGGCGATTTCATAGTCGCGTTTTACACCCAGCACGTCCAGCGCGTAACGAAATCCCATGGGTTTGAAGAACAGGTACTGATGCAGCCACTCCTCTGCCGCCGCGTCAACGGTAAAACGCAGACTCGCCTCGTTGGTGACAAATGTCGGGTAAGCCCCACCAAACCCGCCGAGTCCCACGACAATCGAAGACACGCCCAGTTTATCAACTTCTCCTTCAACTTGCTCCATCTCTGCCACCCCAATTTCCTGTCGGAGCACAATCTCCCGCATGCTTTCAATTCTGTCTCTGGGAGAGATGACCAGCAAATGGGGCGGCCTCTCCAGTTTGAAGTTCAACGGTGGGAAATTTACTTTTAACTTTACGTACTTATCTATTGGATGATAAATACCCTGCTGAGTAAGTATCTCTTTTATCTGCCCGGCAACGACATTTTCCGCGGCATTCACCAGAGAATCCCTTTTCTGCCGCAGTTCACTCAATTCGCCTTCAAGAGCGGCCAGGTCGCCCGTCCTGTTGCCCGCTTTTATCGCCTCTATCTCAGATGTTACGTTTTTAATCCGTTCCACAGTATTAAAGTAATCCTTTAGCTGTTCCATTTCATCGCCGGTTGCCCTGTCCCGGCCACCAATTGCCCCCCTGATTCCCTCAGCAAAGGTACTGGCCTCCCACTGCGCGATATGGAAACGATAGGGGCGGACAATCTGGCTCAGCCGTTTATTGAAATCCTTCGTGGCCACACATCCGGCGCCGAGCAAACTGAATGAGATTAAAACTGCCATTACTGTGAGCTCTATCTTCAATCCATTCTCACCGCAATTTTAGCCAGTTCCCACGAATACTCGTAGAGGTGCAGGCCTTTGCTCATGGCGATTATCTCCCCGTCCTCAACCCCGATTTCACTGGCCATATACTCTTTCAGCAACTGAATTGCCGCCAGGTTTGAAGGAAAGCCCGCCCAGAGGTCCCAGGAACGGAAGTAGACCACAAAATTGAGTTTATTATGCCTGACCCTGGTGTCTATGGCCCTCAGGCAAGGAGGATCCGAGAGAAAGATAGACCGGTCGTCGCCTACCGCCATGAAGGCCTGATTGGTGTTGTAGCCATCTTCCTGGTACATCCGAATCACCTCGGCTATCTGTGTTTCAAGGTACTGGCCATAGGTATACTGCTCTCCCTCTCTCCGGTGCGCAGTCATCAGGTAGGGCAGGTATTCCTCTATGTAATCCATCGTGCTTGGCGGCGGCACGCCCTGCGGCACATCTGGTACCAGCGGCCTTGTTCCGGGATATTGAATCTTAACGACAACGAAGTCAAGCTCCTTCCGGTTCTGACCGGCATAGCTCCCCCGCTCGATTTTATACTCGTAGCCGTCCGTCAGCGTTTTACAGACACACTGGAACCAGGCTTCGGAGAGGTCGCGCGCTTCAATGAAGGCAATATCCATCCCACAAGTCCTTTCTACTTTATATATATTCGCCTACCTCTTCCTGAAGATGGCGAGAAACCTGTCCTCATACTCGGCAAAGAGGTTCCAGCGGTCGAGCTCCTTCTTCAATTCATCGGGGTCGAATTCGCCTTTAATCACCCGACTGAACATCTCCTCGATTCTCACCCGGGCATCCATGGGTACACCGCTGGCATCTATATCCAGTAGCCCTCTCGCCCCCATCTGAGCGACATGGTGCGGTAATGAACCCCTGGCCACTTCATGGATGAATTTGAGCAATGACACATCCCAGAGCTGGTCTTCACCTTTTATGATTGCCGCCAGAGGGTCACCATGTTTATCAATCTCAGCATTAAGCCTGTCGACCACGGTCCGCCAGTGCTCCGAGACAATGTTAAGCCCCTTGGACTCATTTCGGTAGGTGTAAAAGAGGCCGGGGGCATCAGAACCATAGGTCTTGATGAGCACATCAAGGTAACGGCGAGCTTCATGGCTGAACCCTTCCAGATGGGATAGATAGTACGGGGTGACTATCTTCGGCCTTTCCGCAATAACCCTCCCCTCCCGCACCACCGTCTCATTGACCTCCCTGGTAATGTCCGCGTATGCCGGCTCGGTAAGCAGGTAGTAGTGGATATTGGTCGTGCCGAAGGTAGCCAGTTTCTGTTTCGGTAGCCTTATTACTTCAGTGCGCCAGACGGCATATTCAATTCGGTCATCGTTAGCAGTCATCTGATTCCTCTACGGTATTACCGACAGTTCCTGTTTGTATTCATCAAGCAGCCTAGTATACTGCATATCCAGCTGTGCCAGCATATGGCGCCATTCCTCCTGGAACTGAGGCTGGCTTTCCACATCGATTCTGACATTGGCCAGTGAACCCATCTGCTGCTTCATCGCCTGCTGTATCTTCGCTTCAACATCAACCTTCAACGACTCATACGCCTGTTTTCGCTGTTGTTCGCCCTGCTCTACATAGTGGTCAAAAACACGCCTCATCTTGCTGAAAACGTTCTCCGCGCTCACCTTGTCATTCTTAAGCAGCTTTATCCCTTCCATCACCCGCTTGTTCTTCTTGCGCAAAGAATCGTTTCTGGGCATCTCTACGTTCCGTACCAGCACGCCCTGAGCCCCTTCGATAACGTACCCTTTCGCCTTTTCCTCGAACTTGCCCATCTCGGATAGTAAATTCAGGTTTTGTTTTAAGTACCGCGCGGCCAGTTTTTCCCCTTCCGGAACGTATTTCCACTTCATACGTTCCTCTTCCGTAACCTCACCCAGCTTCTCCACCTTCTCCATGGCTATTTCCAGCGCGCTCTTTATTTCCTCTCCCATCTTTGTTTCCCCCGTTTCGATTACAGTGAACTCAACTTGCCAAAGGTTTCCCTTTTTAAGTATTATACTAAATGCCCAGTCAAGCATAAAGCATAAACGCACGCAGATGAACCAGTCTTATATAATAAGCTAACTGACATTGACAAAGGAGGTACGCATCATGCACCAGAACTGGAAATTCCATCACGTCTCGGTGGTGGTCAGGGACATGGAAAAGGCCATCAAGTTTTACGAAGCGCTGGGAATAGGCCCCTTCCCTCCCCTGCTGGGACCTCAAGGGAAAGTACCGCTGGTGAATAAGACTCTGCATGGCAAACCGGCAGAATGGGAACTCGACTTACGACACGCCGAGGGCGGCGTGGGCGACCTTACCTTCGAGTTGATTCAGCCGCTGGAAGGCGACACGCCGGTCAAGGAATTCCTGAAGGAAAAAGGTGAGGGCATCCAGCATATCGGCTTTTTCGTCGACGATATGGAGCAGGAAACAGCCAAATTGGCCGAAAAGGGCTTTAAAATTACCCAGAGCGCCGAAACACCGACGGTCAAATGGGCTTACTACGGCACCGATGCCGTGGGCGGTTTTTCTATCGAGCTCATGCAGAAGAAATGAGGCGGCCTCTTATCACACTTTACCGGCGATTAATTCGCCCATCTCTCTGGTACCAACTTGCGTCATGCCCTCATCCATGATGTCGTAGGTGCGGAAGCCTTCATTCAATACGTCGATGACGGCCTTCTCGACCGCCTGTGCCTCTCTGTCCAATCCACAGGAGTAACGGAGCATCATGGCCATGCTGAGTATGGTGGCGATGGGATTAATCATGTTCAGTCCAGCGCGGCGGGGGGCGCTGCCGTGAATCGGCTCATAAAGGCCGAGGGTCCTGACTCCCTCCTGGGGCACGCCGGCCAGACTGGCTGAAGGCAGCATTCCCATTGAGCCCGCCAGCATTGAGGCTTCATCAGTCAGAATATCGCCAAACGTGTTCTCGGAGACGATGACGTCAAAATGCTTCGGGTTTTGTATCAGACGCATGGAGGCGGCGTCTACCAGCATATGCTCCAGCTCCACATCGGGGTATTTTGCCGAAACATCTATCGCCACCTGCCGCCACAGTCGTGAACATTCCAGCACATTGGCCTTATCAACCGAGACGAGCTTTTTCCCTCTTCCCAGGGCAAGCTCAAAACCGACCCGGACAATACGCTCAATCTCCTGTTCCGAATAGGTCATGGTGTCCACTGCCCGCCAGCCTTTTGACGTCTGCCAGCGTTTTTTCGGTCGGCCGAAGTAGAGTCCGCCGGTAAGCTCGCGGACAAAGATAAAATCAACTCCCTCAACCACCTCGGGTTTCAGGTTGGTGGCATTGACGAGCATGGGGAGATTCCTGACCGGACGCAGGTTGGCGAAAAGCCCCAGCTTCCTGCGCAGCGCCAGCATACCATCCTCGGGACGGACCTTGGCGTCTGGAGCATCAAACCTGGGGTCACCGACCGCACCCATCAATACGGCATCGCTTTTCCGGCTCATCTTCAAAACGTCCGGCGGCAGCGGTACACCGGTGGCATCAATCGCCACCCCACCGATAAGGCCATGGTACAGCTCAAACGTGTGACCGAACTTCTTACCCGCCACCTGAAGTACATTGACCGCTACCTCGGTTATCTCCGGGCCAACGCCATCGCCGGGCAATACTACAATATTGAATTTCATGCTATACCCTCCTGCTCGCCAAACGCTTTTTGGTATATTCAATCAGCCCCCCCGAGGATATAATCTCGGTCATGAAGTCGGGATAGGGGCTGGCGGTAAAGGTCAGGTTTCTGGTTATGTTTTTTATCTCCCCCCTGGAGAGGTCAATTTCCAGAACATCGCCCGATTCGGTGCTGTCCACCGCCTCCTCACACTCGAGCAAAGGCAGGCCGATGTTGATGGCATTGCGAAAGAAGATACGGGCGAAGCTCTTGGCGATAACGCAGGAAATGCCGGCCGCCTTGATTGCCATGGGAGCGTGTTCCCGCGAAGAACCGCAGCCAAAGTTGGTAGTCGCCATGATGATGTCGCCCGGCTCCACTCTTTTCAGGAAGTCCTCATCGATATCTTCCATGCAGTGCTTGGCCAGCTCCACCGGGTCATAGATATTGAGATAACGCGCCGGAATGATGACATCGGTATTCACATCGGCGCCGTATTTATGAACTTTGCCTTTTAACATTAGAAGGTTCCTCCTTACTTAAATGACTCTCAAATCTCCGCCAGCACCTTCTCAAAGTCCTTCACCACCGGCGGTTTTTTCCCCCTGCTCGGCTCAACGGTGTGCCCCTCGGACTGAAGTCGAGCCGCCTGTACCTCCACCCCACCCGGGTACTTCTCGTTCAGCTCCCCCTTGGATTTCAGCGTCCGCCAGTAGGGGGTAACCTCTTTCCCGCCTTCGCTGGCGTCTTCCCCGGCGGCACGGGCGGCGATATTGCAGAAAATACCGGTGGTAATGGGACAGCCGATGCTGGCACCGTGTTTCCGAGCTAGGGACTCACGGATTTGGTTAATAGTAATCAGCCTGCCTTCTGGCACACTTCTCATGATTTCATCGACTTCGATTGGGGCAGGGATGACACATGTCCCGGTTCCCCACCGCTTGCTCATCTTGTCGTTAATCTCGATGACTCTGGGCAGGTCTTTGCTGTCATGCAGTTTTTCGTGCCAGCTTTTCCGCATCCTGACCATCGCTCGTGTTCCTCAGTATCCTGACTTCTTGCCGGCAATATGTTCAATATCGATTTTTACCACCGCAACGCGGTCGGCCTTCTCAAATTCCATGTCCGGTTCCTTTTCCCCGAACTGCCGCATAAGCACGGCCAAACCACGAATTTTGTCTTCTTCATCCTCCAAGATATGCGCCCGGCCCACCCCGATAACGCTTCTATATTTAATTGACCAGCCGCAGGGATTTTCGGCATTGATAATCTCAACATCAGCCTCTACTTCCACGCAGACCTGGTTGTTCTTTTTAATAAGGTCGATTTTGCGACCTTCCGGCGCGCAGTGAAAGTAGAAGGCGTTCTTTTCGTAGCCGAAGCAGACCGGCACCACGTAGGGTTCAGTGCCATCCACGAAACCGAGCCGGCATACCGTTGCCTGTTTTATAACCTGCTCAATCTCGGCGGGGTCGGTTATTTCCTTCTCTTTTTTCCGCATTGCCTGTTTCATTTAGCAATCTCATCCGGATGGCTGATTCTGCCGGTTACGGCACTGGCGGCGGCAACCGCCGGATTGGCGAGATATACTTCCGATTTGGGATGTCCCATTCTGCCAACGAAGTTGCGGTTGGTGGTGGATATACATCGTTCGCCTCCCGCCAGCACGCCGGTGTGCCCACCGAAGCACGGGCCACAGGTAGGCGTGCTTACCGCAGCACCGGCCTCAATGAATATTCCAATAAGCCCTTCGTTTAAAGCTTCAGCATATACCTGCTGGGACCCTGGAATAACTATGCAGCGTACGCTGGGGTGTATTTTCTTCCCTTTTAATATCTGAGCGGCAACCCTTAAATCATCAATCCTGCCATTGGTGCAGCTGCCAATAATCGCCTGGTTGATTTCTATGTTCCCCGCCTGAGTGACCGGTCTGGCATTGGCCGGCGAATGAGGAAATGCCACCTGCGGCTCCAGTCCCGTGACGTCATACTCTATGACCCTGGCATATTCCGCATCGGGGTCAGGCTCATACACGTTATAGGGATGCTGTGCTCTGGATTTTATGTAAAGCTGCGCTTTATTGTCCACATGGAAAAGCCCGGCCTTGCCCCCGGCCTCAATGGCCATATTGGCCATGGTGAAACGCCCGTCCATAGGCAGAGCATCGATTGCCTCTCCTGTGAACTCCATCGCCGAATAGAGCGCACCGTCAACGCCAATGTCACCGATAGTGTGGAGGATGAGGTCCTTCCCCCCCACCCATTTTCCCAGGTTACCATGGTAGACAAATTTAATAGTCTGGGGGACTTTCATCCAGAGGTCACCGGTCGCCATGGCCGCTGCCATATCGGTTGAGCCCACGCCGGTGGCAAAGGCACCCACCGCCCCGTAGGTGCAGGTATGTGAATCGCCGCCTATGACCACCTGACCGGGAAGCACAATGCCCTGCTCTGGCAGCAGAACATGCTCAATTCCCGCCTTACCGATTTCAAAGAACACCGTTTTCTGTTCGCCGCAAAACTCGCGCATCATCTTGGCGATTTCAGCGGAGGCTATGTCCCTGCTGGGCATAAAGTGGTCAAGCACCATCACGATTTTCTTCGGGTCGAAGACACGGCTCACGCCGATTTTCTGGAATTCCTTGATGGCAATCGGTGCCGTTATATCATTGCCGAGAATCACATCTACCTTGGCATTGACGAAATCCCCGGGACTCACCTTCTTCCGGTCTGTATGCGCCGCCAGTATCTTCTCAGCCAGATTCATCTCTATCCCCTTCCTTCAACCATTTTTATGTGTTCTTACTGAAGTTCATCCTGACCAGCGAGGCATTATCAGCACGCCGAGAACAAGAGCAGTAGCTACCGCCGCAATAATATACAAACCTGTGCCAGCAGCAAGGCCAATTCCGGCTGCCACCCAGATTGTAGCCGCCGTGGTCAGGCCGGCGACAATGCCTCCCTGACGATGCAGTATAACGCCAGCTCCCAGAAAACCAACGCCAACCACCACGCCGGCGGCCACCCTGGCCGGGTCACTGGCATCACCAAAACCATAAATGGAAATGAGGGAGATAAGAGCGGCACCAACCGAGATAAGAATGTGTGTTCTCAGCCCTGCCTGTTTCCCCGCCCTTTCCCGCTGGTAACCAATGGCCGCTCCCAGAGCGGCGGCCAGCAGGAGACGTAGCACCATTTCCAGTTCGATAGGCATCTCAGCACCTACCCAGTTTTTTTCTTGCCGGCCAGCAAACGGTTGAGGGCATTCATGTACGCTTTGGCACTCGCTACCATGATATCTGTGTCCGCCCCCCGACCGGTGTAGGTAACGCCATCACTCTCAATCCGGCACAGCACTTCACCGATGGCGTCAATACCCTCGGTAATCGATTTGATACTGAATTCGGTGAGTGTGTTGGGCACTTTCACTATTTTATCGATTGCCTTAAAAGCAGCATCAACCGGCCCGCTGCCCAGTGCGGCATCAGATAGCTCTTCTCCTCCAGAGCCGATTATCACCACCGATGCCGTTGGAATGCCACGGTCGCCGCAGGATATCTGAATGCGGTCAAGGTGATAGAGTTCTGAAACCGTGCGCTGCTCCTCGGCAACCAGCGATTCGACATCCCGGTCGGTTACTTCCTTCTTTTTATCCGCCAGCTCTTTGAAGGAGCGAAAGACGCGACTGAAGTCTTCATCTTCCAGGCTGTAACCCAGTTCAGCCAGCCTCTCACGCAGTGCATGACGACCGCTTAACTTGCCCAGCACCAGGCTGCTCGCTGGTATGCCTACGGTTTTGGGGTCGATTATCTCAAAGGTGATGGGCATTTTGATAACCCCGTCCTGGTGTATGCCAGACTCGTGCCGGAAGGCATTGGCGCCAACAATGGCTTTATTCGGCTGCACGGAAAAACCGGTCAGTTCGCTTACCATCCGGCTCGTTTTATAGATTTGCCTGGTATCAATATTCGTATTGAGGTTGAATAAGTCGCTGCGGGTCTTGATGGCCATCACGATTTCCTCGAGCGAAGCGTTGCCCGCCCGCTCCCCGATACCATTGATGGTACATTCCACCTGCCTGACCCCGCGCCTGACGGCCTCCAGACTGTTCGCCACCGACAGACCGAGGTCGTCGTGGCAGTGGACGCTGACCACTGTCTTTTCGATACCAGGCACGTTCTGGAAGATGCCATCGATGAGCCCGCCGAACTCTTCCGGAATGGAATAGCCCATGGTGTCAGTGATATTAAGCGTATTGGCGCCAGCCTCGATGGCCACCTGCAGTATCTGGTACAGATAGGCCGGCTCGGTACGGCTGGCGTCCATAGGCGAGAACTCAATGTCATCGGTGTAACTCTTCGCCCGGGCTACCATGTCACGCGTTAACTGCAGAATTTCATCGCGGTCCTTTTTCAACACGTGCATGAGGTGGATATCCGATGAAGATACGAAGACGTGAATACGAGGGTGAACGGCACCCTTAACTGCTTCCCAGGCACGGTCAACGTCATTCGGATTCGCCCGTGCCAGACCACAGATAATGCCGCCGCGCACTTCCTGAGCGATGAGCTTTACCGACTCGAAATCGCCCGGTGAACTGATGGGGAAGCCAGCTTCGATGATATCCACACCGAGCTTCTCAAGCTGCCTGGCGATTTCAAGCTTCTCATTAAGGTTCAGGCTGCCGCCGGCTGCCTGTTCGCCATCGCGCAGTGTGGTATCAAAGATAATCACTTTGTCCATCTCGCTCCCCCATTTTCCAGTGTGTTCACTAACTATTAAGAAGGTATCTGTCTATTTGGCCAGCCACGGCATCATCTTCCGTAGCTCAGCGCCAACGAGCTCAATAGGATGCTCTCTGTCCTTACGCGTGAGCGCATTGAATACCGGCATACCAGCCTGATTCTCCAGAATCCACTCCCGGGCAAAAGTACCGTCCTGAATCTCGCCCAGTATCTCCCATAAACTCTCTCTCACCCCTTCGTCAATTACCCTTGGCCCTCTGGTTATATCACCGTACCGAGCGGTATGGCTAACCGAGTCACGCATAAAGCTGATGCCACCTTTGTATATCAGGTCAACGATAAGTTTTAGCTCGTGGAGGCACTCGAAGTAAGCCAGTTCGGGCTGATAGCCAGCCTCCACCAGTGTCTCGAAAGTAGCTTTGAGGAGAGACGTCACGCCGCCACAGAGTATCGTCTGCTCGCCGAAGAGGTCGGTCTCGGTTTCCTCGGCAAAGGTTGTTTCCAGGACTCCGGCACGGGCACAGCCGATGGCCGCTGAGTAGGCCAGCGCTTTATCCTTCGCCTGGCCGGAGGCATCCTGATGGACTGCTAGCAGCGCGGGTACGCCCTGTCCCTGGGTAAAGAACTCGCGGAGCAGGGTGCCCGGACTCTTGGGCGCTATCATGGTTACATCGATGTCCGGCGATGGCAAAACCTGGCTGTAGTGGACGGTGAAGCCGTGGGAAACCATAAGCATATTGCCCTTGGATAGTCCCGGTGCGATATGCTGATTGTAGATTCTCTGGTGCATGGTATCCGGGGCCAGCAGCATGACGATTTCCGCCGCTTTTGACGCTTCTGCCACCGAGGCTACTTTAACGCCGTCAGCTTCGGCTCTCGCCTTGCTCTTACTGCCTTCCTGGAGTCCTACAATCACGTCATAGCCGCTATCTTTAAGGTTCAGCGATTGGCCACGTCCCTGGTTGCCGTAACCGATAATGGCGATTGTCTTGCCTTTCAACAGGTCGAGATTAACGTCTTTTTCGTAGTACACCTTAGCCATGTCTTTTTTTACTTAACCTCCTTTATCATTTTCGCGCGCCTGTTTTATCCGCGCCAGTTCAGGTTAAAAACTTATTTACAATAAGTTGTACCCTCCCTTTCTAGTTTTTGATGTTTTTTCTTCAACACGCAGCTGGCTGATACTCCCCCTCAGCATGGCAATGCGCCCGGTTCGTGCCACTTCCTTGACCCCAAAGCCACGCAGCAGATTCAGCATAGAAGCAACTTTATCCTCGTCTCCGGTAATCTCGACGGTCAGAGAATCAGCGGCCACATCGACAATATTAGCACGGAAGATGTCGGCAATCTCAATTATCTCGCTGCGGGTTGAGGAAGTTGCCCTTACTTTTATCAGTGCCAGTTCTCTTACCGTAATATTGTCCGCCGTAACGTCAGTCACCTTGACCACGTTGATCACCTTGCTCAGTTGCTTTCTTACCTGCTCTAAAATGCTGGCCGTGCCATTGACCACGATGGTCATGCGGGATAAATTAGGCAACTCACTGTGTCCCACGGCAATGCTTTCAATATTGAAGCCCCGCCTCCGAAACAGGCTGGCCATACGGGTCAGTACCCCGGGCTTGTTCTCAACCAGTGCCACAAGGGTGTGCTTCATCTTCGATAAATACCGTCTCCGAATTTAGTCCCGTGAATGGACTTTTTCCCTCGCCTCACGCCACGTCTTTGGTGGTGATATCCAGGACCTTTACCACATCGACTATTTTTTCCAGCTGCTTTCGGACCTGGCCCAGGATAACCGCCGAGCCGGAGACGACGATGGCAACCCTGGTCAGGCCAGGCCGCTCACTGTCCTCAGTCTCAATGGTTTCCAGTACATTTACGCTGTGGATATTGAAACCACGTCTTCGGAAGACGTTTGACATCCGGTTCAACACGCCGGGTTTATCCTCTACCAGTGCCAGCAATATGTGTTTCGTCGGTGCCATTTTGCCACCTTCTCCGAGCTTAGATATTGCTCACCTTCAGTCTCTTGGAATCGGAAATGGCCTTTACCGGTTGCCTGGGCTCTTCAATAATCTCAGCGACTGTTGCCCCGGGTGGCATCATCGGGTAAACGTTCTCTTCCGGCTCCACCATAAAATCGATAAGGAACGGCCCATCGTGCGCCATCGCCTGTTCAATTGCCGGGGCTACTTCCTCCCGACGCTTAACCCTCAATGCAGGCATATAGTATCCTTCGGCAATTTTAACAAAGTCAGGGCAGGATATCGGTGTGGCCACGTACCGTCCTTTATAGAACAGCTGCTGCCACTGCCTTACCATCCCCAGATATCCGTTATTGATAATGGCTATCTTGACCGGCGCCTGTTCCTGAACAATGGCGCCCAGCTCCTGAATAGTCATCTGAAAACTACCGTCGCCATCAATGCACCACACCGCGGTATCGGGGCAGCCGATTTGAGCACCCATGGCCGCCGGCAGGCCAAATCCCATGGCACCGAGGCCACCGGATGAAATCAGCGTATTGGGCTTATTAAACCAGTAATGCTGTGCCGCCCACATCTGATGCTGCCCAACTCCTGTGACAACAATCGCTTCGCCTCTGGTTACTTCATATATCTGACGAACCACATACTGAGGCAGAAGCCCATCGTCATCCCTGATATCAATTGATGGATGTTCTTTCCGCCAATCATCCAGCTGATTGACCCAGTCAAGATGGTCAACCGGGACAATCTGCTTGTTCAGTGCCTGTAAGACCATCTTGACATCGCCCACAATGGGTATGTCGACGCGGACGTTCTTGCCGATTTCGGCCGGGTCAATATCAATGTGTATGATATGAGCATGAGGGGCGAAGGCGCTTATCTTTCCCGTTACCCTATCATCAAATCTCATACCGATGGCGATGAGCACATCAGCGCTCTCAATGGCATAATTGGCATAGACCATTCCGTGCATACCGACCATACCATAACTGAGGGCATGGTTCTCAGGGAAGCAGCCAACGCCCAACAAAGTGGTCACCACCGGTATCTGCGCCGTTTCCGCCAATTGTCTCAGTTCACTGTACGCTCCTGAAACATTGACCCCTCTACCAGCAATGATAATGGGACGCTTGGCTTCGTTTATCAATTTGGCGGCCTTCTTGATTTGCGTGGGATGACCCTGTAGCGTCGGCTTGTAGCCGGGTAAATCTATTTTATCCGGATAGTGGAATTCGGTCTGCTCCAGAAATACGTCGCGAGGTATGTCGATTAATATAGGGCCGGGACGCCCGGTACGGGCTAGATGAAAAGCCTGCTTGATTATCGCCGCCAGTTCATCCACATCCATAACCAGATAGTTATGTTTGGTAATGGGTAATGTTATACCGGTGATGTCTGTTTCCTGAAAGGCATCGCGGCCAATGAAGTCCCGCCGGACCTGGCCTGTTACCGCTATTATCGGGACTGAATCAAGAAAAGCATTGGCGATTCCGGTTACCAGGTTGGTCGCTCCGGGACCGGAGGTAGCAAAGCATACCCCCACCTTCCCCGTTGCCCGGGCATAGCCGTCAGCGGCGTGGGCGGCGCCCTGCTCGTGGCGCACCAGAATATGCCGGAGCTGAGGATATTGCGGCAGGGTGTCATAGAGTGGAATAACCGCTCCCCCCGGAAAACCAAAAATAATATCCACCCCTTCTTTTACCAAGCTTTCACATAAAATCTGTGCACCTGTCAGCTTCATGGTAAGTCTCCTCTAGCCTCCGAATACAGCTCCGGTACTCGCTGAACATACTTTCTCTGCATAATATTTGAGATAACCTGACTTCACCTTCGGTTCAAACGCCGGCAGTTGCGCCACACGGTGTTTCATTTCTTCATCCGTCAGTTCCACTGTCAGCTTGTAATTGGGAATATCGATAACAATAATGTCACCATCTTTCAGCGCGGCTATCGGGCCCCGGCTTGCCGCCTCGGGAGACACGTGACCAATGGCGGCGCCGCGAGAGCCACCGGAAAAGCGCCCGTCGGTGATGAGAGCGACCTTGTTATCTGTTCCCAAACCACTCAGAAGAGAGGTGGGAGTGAGCATTTCTCTCATTCCCGGGCCGCCTTTTGGCCCTTCGTAGCGAATGATAATCACATCGCCCTCTTTTATTTTATGGCCCATAATAGCCTTGGTTGCTGCCTCTTCCGAGTCAAATACCCTGGCCGGTCCGCGATGCGACAGCATTTCCGCGGCCACCGCCGACCTTCGCACCACCGCACCGTCCGGAGCCAGGTTGCCGAACAGTATCGCCAGCCCACCGGTCGAAGCGAACGCGTTATCGACCGGGCGGATTACATTGCTATCCAGTATCCGGCTGCCAGCGACGTTCTCGGCCATCGTTTTGCCCGTGACCGATTTCAGATTAAGTTTTAAAAGGCCTTTTATTTCATTCATCACCGCCGGTATGCCGCCGGCACGGTCCAGGTCCTCAATATGGTATTTGGTTTTCCCATCTATATATGCCGGTGACAGCTTGCAGAGACACGGTGTCTGCTGGCTTATCTCATTGACCAGCGTCAGCGGAAAGGCGACGCTCGCCTCGTGGGCAATGGCCATCAGGTGCAGCACCGAGTTGGTACTGGCGCCAAGTGCCATATCGACGGTCAGGGCATTGTAAATGGATTCCTTATTGATTAAATCAAGGGGCCGAACGTTGTCCGCCAGCAACTTCATCACGGCGCGCCCGGCATCCTTTGCCAGGCTCCGCCGCCTGGCATCAACCGCCGGGATGGTACCATTGCCCGGCAGACCTATTCCCAGTACTTCAATCAGGCAGTTCATGGTGTTGGCGGTAAACATGCCGGCACAACTCCCACAGCCGGGACAGGCGAGCTGCTCCATCTGCTCCAGCTCCGCTTCGTCCATCTTGCCACTGAGGACCTCGCCCACACCTTCGAAGACCGAGATGAGGTCGATTTTTCTGCCATCGTCGCCAAACCGACTTGACAGCATGGGCCCGCCGCTGATGAAGATGGATGGAGTGTTCAACCTCGTTGCCGCCATGAGCATACCGGGAACTATCTTGTCGCAGTTCGAGATGAAAACGAGCGCGTCAAAAGCATGTGCCTCAGCTACCGTCTCCGCTGAATCGGCAATAAGCTCCCGACTGGGCAGGCTGTATTTCATCCCCGGATGGTTCATAACGATGCCGTCACACACGGCGATGGTGTTGACCTCAAA
>SDBT01006927.1_pt1 | contig 18729 bp, 16 predicted proteins | sample 2277101 | NCBI WGS metagenome assembly SDBT01 (sample SAMN10404973, study PRJNA504765) | marine sediment metagenome | isolation source: marine sediment core GS10_PC15, 103 cmbsf | place: Arctic Ocean: Southern Knipovich Ridge | collected 2010
CCCGAACTGGAGATAGAGGTAGAGGAAGTCGGGGGCCCGGGCGAGCGGAGCGGGTTCGATGGTGCGGAAAGTACGATACAACTGAGCCAGTTAATAGAATTAGGAGATAAACGGAGAAAACGAACAAAGCTGGCATCGCTTGAAAGGGAACTGGCCGGCTGGGATTACGAGGCCAAAAGGCTGGACGTGCTTACTGAAGTTACGAAAACTTTTGCTCTTGTACTTGCTGCACAAGAACGACTTAAACTTACTGAAGAATTACTGCAACTGTCTGAAGATTTGGCAGGGGCAGTTGCTAAAAGAGTTGAAGCCGGCAAAGATTCACCGTTGGAAAAGACCAAAGCCGAGGTGGCGCTTTCGAATATCAAAATCCAGCATCAACATGCTATGCAAAGACTCGAGTTTGCTCGTAAGAGATTGGCATCGGCATGGGCCGGCGAAGAGCCGACGTTTGAAAGTGCGGCAGGGGAGCTTGATTCGTTGACATCCGTACCACCAATCGATGAGCTGACGGATTTGATTGCGAACAATCCGGACATTGCACGCTGGTCGGTGGAAATTAACAAAGGTAAGGCGGCCTTGGAGCTGGAAAAAGCCAAAGGAATTTCAGATATTGCGATTAGCGGTGGTTTGCAGAGATTCAATGAAACAGACGATAATGCAGTAGTATTCGGCATTTCAATCCCTCTGCCAATCGCCAACACAAATCAGGGCGGTAAATTAGAGGCAACTTATAAACTGGCCAAGGCCAAGGCCGAGCAACAGGCGGCCTATACAAAAACACAAATGGAATTTGCCGCCGCTTACCATGCACTTTTGAGTGCGTATACAGAGGCTACCGAATTGAAGCTGAACGTATTGCAGGGGGCCCAAAGCGTTTTTGAAGCTTCAAAAACAGGTTACATCCAGGGGAAGCTGGATTATTTGAATGTATTAGACGCGCAGCGGACCTTGTTTGAAGCGAGAGCGCGATATGTAGAGGCCCTTGCCTCGTACCATACTGCTAAAGCTGATGTTGAACGTTTGACAGGACAAAGAATTGATACGATAAGAACCACCCATAAATAAGAATGAAAGGATCAAGGCGATGAAAAACAAAATATTATTAACAGTTAGAGACAAGATGCTGCCGGTGGGGATCAAACACAAGGCATTGTTGATAGTAGCTGTTATTTTTTTAATTTTCGGAATTATGATCGGTCGAACATCGAATTCCTGTAAGCACCCTGCGAGTGATGTTTATGCCGAGCATGTAACCGGCAATGAAGAAAAAGGGCACGCAGAGCATGATGAACACGGGCATCAAACTGCTGACGTGGCATCCACCGAAGACCGGCTAATCGCTGCGGAGAAGATGGTGTGTGAACACGCGGTGCGCATTCTTGACTGCGACAACTGCCGCTTTGAGGTTGGAGTAGTTAAAGTTGATCCATCCATTGCCGAGTCACTGCTCAAAACAGGTGTGGTTGAGGATATTGAGCGCACAAGGGTGCTTAAATTCACGGGGCAGGTGCAACTTGATCGTACAAAGACTGTAGAAGTGGTCCCTGCAGGCGGTGGACGAGTCGAGCAGGTGTTAAAACTATTAGGTGAGAAAGTTGAACAGTCGGATATTCTGGCGTTTATTCATTCAGCCGATTTAGGCCAGGTTAAAGCCGAGTTTCTTGGTGTTCAGGCAAAACTCGATTTGGCACAGGCAACCTTCAAACGGGAGAAAGAGCTTTACGCCAAAAAGGTTTCCAGTGAGGCTGATTACCTTAATGCATTGAACGAGTTGAAAGCAGCAGAGGCATCTTACGCCGCAGCGGACAAAAAGTTGCGTCTTTTCGGTCTGGGAACCGAACAGATAGCAGGTATCAAGGATGAAAAGGGAAATGGAGATTTTGCCGATCTGGTGCTACGCGCACCACAGGCCGGTACGATTATCGCACAAGACATTTCCACCGGAAAGATAGTGAAGACAACAGAGAGCCTTTACACAATTGCTAACCTTTCAAATCTGTGGGTCTGGTGCGATGTCTATGAGAAAGACCTGGCGGTACTGCACGAACAATTTGCAAAGGGCGAACCACTTCGGGCAGTGGTGCGTGTCAAGGCGTTTACGGCAGATGAGTTTGAAGGTGTGGTGGATCTGGTGGGCAATTTGATGGATGAGCATACCCGTACCGTGAAAATTCGAGTTCAGGTGAAGAACCCGGGAAACAAATTAAGGCCTGGTATGTTCGCCGATGTGGAGGTAATGATCCCCGGGGAGGGACGTATGGTCGCCGTGCCACGTACTGCTATTATGTCTGACGCCGGAAGAAACTTTGTGTTCCAGCACTGGAAGGAAGACTTGTGGGCCCGCAGGGACGTTACTGTAGGTTCAATACATGGCGATTTTGTCGAAATATTAGGCGGCATAGCGAAAGGGACGACGATAGCCACCGGTGGGGCTTTTATGCTCAAGAGTGATATTCTGCGTGAGAAAATGGGCGCAGGCTGCGCTGATTGACGAAAGGGAACGATAACAATGCTGGACAAATTCCTACACTTTATACTCAATCAGAGGCTTCTTGTTATTCTTGGCAGTATAGTACTGCTGGGTGCAGGAATCATTGCATGGAAAAACCTGCCCATCGATGCTTTCCCTGATGTAACCAATGAGCAAGTTATGATTTTGACCGAAGTTTCCGGGCTTACCCCGGCAGAAGTAGAGAGGCTTATAACATTTCCCATTGAGGTTGATATGGGTGGCTTACCGGATGTCAAACAAGTGCGCTCCCTTTCGAAAACAGGCCTTTCTCAAGTTATTGTCATATTTGAAGACCATGTGGATACTTATTTTGCCCGGCAGGTTGTGTTTGAGCGTCTGGCTCAGGTGAGAGATAAATTGCCCGAGGGTGCAGAGCCCGAACTGGGGCCGATTTCTACCGGACTTGGAGAAATATATCAATATGTTTTGGAGACGGGATTTTACTGTCCCCAGCACAAACAGATGTGGTCTGAGGCGGATGGAAGATGTGAAAAATGTGGCGCAAGGCTGGTCAAAGGCAAGCACAGTCTTATGGACTTAAGGACCATTCAGAACTGGGTAATCAGCCCCCAGCTTCGCCGCCTTCCCGGTGTGAATGAAATCAACAGTTTCGGCGGTTTTGTCAAGCAGTACCATGTAATTGTGGATCCGACTCTTCTAATCAAATATGGCATTTCATTAGATAAAATCATGGGCGCTCTGAGATCGAACAACTCAAATGCGGGAGGCAGCTTCATCGTCAGGGACTGGGAACAGATCAATGTCGTTTCAAAAGGATTAGTCGAGGGCATTAGTGATATCGAGAACATCGTGCTAAAAGCCGAAGGCGGCACTGCGGTCTATCTGAAAGATGTCGCCCAGATAGAAATCGGCCACCAGACAAGAAACGGTGTGGTTACGAAAGACGGCAAAGGAGAGGTCGTGATCGGCATGGTGATCATGCTTAAAGGGAGTAATTCCAAGCGCGTGGTTGACCGTGTGCGCGCGGAAATTCCGCAAATCCAGAAGTCTCTTCCACCGGGTGTAAAAATCTCATCTTTCTACGACAGGACCAACCTTATACAGGCCTGTATAAGAACCGTATCGACCGCACTGGGCCAAGGTGTGATATTCATCATACTGGTTCTGTTCGTTGTCTTGTGGGATATTCGTGCCGCTCTTGCGGTGGCAGTATCACTTCCCATGACGGCAGCAGTAACATTTCTGATAATGGGGTGGCAGGGAATAACGGGCAATCTTATGAGTCTCGGCGGACTCGTCATCGCCATCGGGATGATTGTGGATGGAGCCATTGTTGTAACTGAAAATGTTGCCCGGCACATGCGGGAAAGAGCCGATTCTGACGAATCGAGAGTTTCCATAGCTTTCGACGCAGTAAAAGAAGTGGCTCGGCCTGTAATATTTGCAATTCTGATTATCATGGTTGTTTTTGTCCCGCTGTTTACACTTGAATCCATGGAGGGCAAGATGTTCAAGCCGCTGGCTCTGACAATTTGCTTTGCCCTTATAGGGTCGTTGTTGGCGACTTTAACCATTGTGCCGGTTCTTAGTTCTATCCTGGTCAAACGTACAGGAAATGACGGCGGCGAAAATTTTCTGGTCCGGTTAATTCATCGTATATACATACCCGTGCTGACAGCAGCCGTGCGGGGAAGATGGATTACTGTTGCTATTGCTGTCGCCATAATGGCAGTTGCTTTTTCTGTGCTTGGACGGCTTGGTACTGAATTCCTGCCACCATTAAATGAAGGGGCGATGGCGATTAATGTTGTTCGCTTGCCGACGGCAAGTACAAAAGGTTCAGCGTTACAGGCCTCTGAAATGGAAAAACGTTTACTGGCCAAATTTCCCGAAATCGAAACCATCGTTTCCAAAACCGGCCGAGCTGAAATTGCCGAAGATCCCATGGGTCCGGAGCAGAACGACCTGCTCATTATGTTCAAGCCGAACTATGAGCGCGAATTCGGGCGCTCCAGCGAAGAGATTGTGCAGGCAGTCAGTCGTGAACTTGCTGTATTTCCGGGAATAAAACCGACATTCTCTCAGCCGATAGCTTTGCGGGTCAACGAACTTATCAGCGGTATCAAGTCAGACGTTGCCGTAAAGATCTTCGGCGACGATATGAAAGTATTGCAAACTGCCGCTGAAAAAATCGCCCCTATCCTGGGTGGTATCGAAGGGGCCGGCGATGTTAAGATAGAGCAGGTTTCAGGTTTTTCGCAGATTGAGATACGTATGAATCGCCGGTCTCTGGCACGTCATATGATCAATATCGAAGACATTAATCTGCTTGTCAAGACAGCCATCGGAGGCGGGGTTGCAACCACGGTCTTTGAAGGCCAAAAAAGATTTGATGTGCAGGTACGCTTTCCTTTAGAGAATCGACGGGATGTCGATGTTATCGAACAAATGCTTGTCCCCTCTCCAGCCGGTTATAATATTCCGTTAGGAGAACTGGTAACGATACAGGAGGTTGAAGTTCCGGCTCAGATAAGTCGTGAAGACTCAACGCGGAGGTTGATAGTTGAGTGTAACGTCAGGGGCCGAGATATGGGCAGCTTTGTCGCTGAAGCAAAACAGAAGCTGGCATCGATAGAAAAAACCCTTCCTGAAGGTTACAGGCTTGCCTGGGGTGGACAGTTTGAAAATCAGCAAAGGGCTATGAAGCGTCTTAAGATGGTGGTACCGGCGGCAATTCTTCTGATTTTTTTGATGTTATTCAGTTCGCTCAATTCCTTCAAAAGTGCAGTTTTGATTCTGGTGAATTTACCCTTTGCACTGGTCGGAGGGATTTTGGCCATCTATTTTCTTGATATTCATTTGAGTGTTGCAGCTTCTGTTGGTTTTATCGCATTGTTGGGAGTAGCGGTAGAAAACGGGCTGGTTCTTGTTAGTTTCTTTGATCAGTTACGGGCAGGAGGCAAAAAGGTGTACGATGCGGTTATCACGGCGTGCCGGCTCCGTGTAAGACCGTTGATGATGACCACGTTAACTACTCTGGCCGGGCTTTTGCCGATGCTCTACGCAACCGGTTCAGGTTCCGAGATCCAGCAACCTTTAGTGGCCGTGATCTTCGGCGGACTCATCAGTTCTTTATGCCTGACTCTTATCATACTTCCCGTGCTTTATATACTTTTTAACCGGGATAAGGAGGTTGTGGAGCATTGAATGTCTTAAGAGGATTAGTAACAATTATATAGAATTTGATTATGAAAATGGTTGTCGGGCTGTCTCAAATTTCTTTACACACCGCTCGACCAGGATTAAACATACAATAAGCCCACGAATCAGATTCATGGGCTTGTTGTATACATGAAAAAAGGAATCTTGTTAATCCGCAATAATATTCTATCCTGATCTAAGCAAACTTTAGAACTTGAAAATCATGTCAGCCTGCAACCGCTCAAAGTACTGGCTTCCGCTACCACCACTTGCATCATCGCTATTTCTTCTGTCCCTGTCGTTCATAAAGTAAGTAAATCCAGCCTGAAGATTTTTCTTCAATTGATACTTGTACCCAAGCACCCAACCTTTGCCGCCGGTACCCCCATCGATAAAGTCGGAATCACTTAAGCCCCCAAAGACAGCGTCAGGCTCAACTTCACGGTAGCTGGCCGTTAATTGCCATGAACCCGGCTTTTTGGCTTTGTTGAGCTGCGCACCTATAGAGTAGGCCGTATTGTTACCTGACGGTGCGGCAGTGTTTTGAAGGTAATTGCCAAAAACAGCGACAGGCATTCCGCCGTATTTCCAACCATACTCGGCAAAACCTTCAACTACATCAAAATCATATCTATATGTGGTAGTACCTGCAACAGCAGTATTGCCTTGAAGATCAACACCACCTACAGCCTTACTGTCGATGTTGCCGATATCATAATAGCTTACACCACCAAGTATGTGGCTGCCATTATCTAATTGGCTTTTCAACATTCCCTGGACGCCAAAATAACCGGCATCTGCATCGGCTTCGCGTTCATCGAGCCAAAAGCCTCCACCTGTAACAGTTGCAATAGTGGAGTCATTCAAATTGTAATTGTATTTGGCAGCAATACCTTCAGGATTAACATCGCCGTCCCATATAAGCTGGTTCTTGCCAACTTTGTAGAATGGATTTTTCATTTTACCCATATATACATTCAGGCCGGAAAAACTATCTGGATGCCAATCAGCATAGGCAAGATCGAGCCATAAATCCTTACTTTCAAAGGCACCATCCAGGGTCTGGTTGGTTGATGTCGGAGTGTCAGAGCTGCCACTTGCAATTCTAAAAGTAGTATCCCACTCTTCATTTATCTTTGCCTTAAAACCCAGTCTTGCGCGGATACGATTCCTGCGGCGTTTATTACTAACTTCTTCATCGCCAGTATTATCCAAGCTCTCGTATCTGTATCTAAAATCGCCAAATGGTGTTATGTTACTGACCCAGCTCGGTACGCCGGTAATCTCGCCTTTCTTGCTTTCAATTGCCTTGCTGACCATGCTATCGACTCGTTTCTGGTCAACAGCGACCGGCCTTTTCGCCTCTCTGGCCCTTTCAGCTTTGATAGCATTCAATTCCGCCTGTAGTGCCCTGACCGCAGCCTCGAGTCTTTCAATCCTTGTGTCCGTGGCATCGGCGGCCTGTGCAACTGTCGGTATTAACATCCCAAATACCAACACAACGAAGAACAGCCTGGCCAGCACATTAACATTTCGTTCCTTCATTCCAAACTCCTTTCAAATAAATCTATTTACAATCATACCATCAGTCTTGTCGATACCCCCTACCCACATAACGGTTATAATAGGGTATATTAAAGTGCATAATATTATTCAGATGAAACTATGTCGTCAACAAAAAAATAATTTTTTTTTAAAAAGTGCCACAATCGACACCCCCTGCCCGAAGAATGGGTCAATCGAACATATTATGAGGACCTGCATATCACCCGAAAGGAAAATATCAAGAAAAAAATCTAAAAAAATATGTAGGTGTCCAAAGTGCCTGTGTCGATTAAATTGTCGGCAAGGTGCGGATTACCTGGCTATAGCGCCCAATATGCCGGCAGCGAGAATAATAAAAGCAGGGTGCGTCTTGGTAAAAAGAAACAACACGAACGAGGCTGCAATCACAGCTATATACTTGAGTTCGAAAACATGACTTTTGTCCACTAATTGTATAGCGACGGCAATTATCATCGCAAAAACAGCGTACTGAATCATCTTGAGCCCGCCGGCAATGCACGCAACGTCCTTGTATTTCGAATAGAGCATCCAGGCAAACATCATAAGCAGTACCGGCGGCAGGATGTTGGCAAGGTTGGCAACTATAACACCGCCAATACCGGCAACTTTATAGCCCGTATAGGTGGCAAACTTTACCGATATAGCCCCGGGGAATATCCTCGCCATGCCGGTAACGTCCAGAAATTCGGCCTTGTCAAGCCACTTGTGGCTCTGTACAACTTCTCTTTCAATTAAAGGCAAAAAAGAATAGGCACCACCGATTGCACAAAGACTTATTTTTAGAAATACCGTGAAAAGTTCGAATAAGATCATTTAAGGTTCCTTATAATTAGTGTCCGCCACCACGCAACATGTCCACGGCGTGGGGCAGAATATCCAAAATTATTTCCAGCGACTCCTTTGCACCTTTTGGGCTGCCCGGCAAATTAATTATGAGCGTTTTGTCGCGAATACCCGCCAGGCCTCTTGAAAGAACGGCCTTTTTGGTTTTTTCGAGTCCCTTTGCCCGGATTACTTCGCTTATGCCCGGCACGAGCCTTTGGCAAACTTGCGCCGTAGCTTCGGGTGTAACATCGCGCGGCCCAAATCCCGTTCCGCCCGTGGTAAGTACGACCTCTACTCCAAGCTCGTCAGAAAAACGCTTCAACTCGGCTGTTATTGCATCGGGGTCATCGGGTGTGATTTTTTTTTCACACACTTGGTAGATTTCTTCGGCAAGCATCTGTTCTATCGTCTGGCCGCTCAGGTCTTGGCGTTTGCCGGCAGCGCAACTGTCGCTCACAGTCAATATTGCCACTTTAATCATCGAGGACCTCTATAATATCACCGACGCGGAGTCGGCCGGCCCTGGTCACCTTGGCAAAAACGCCTTCGCGAGGCATAACGCAGTCACCAACCTGTTCGAAAATCTCGCAGCGGCTGTGGCACTTCTTTCCAAACTGGGTAATCTGGAGTTCAACGTCTTCGCCGAGTTTGAGTTTAGCGCCGACCTTCAAGGCCAAAAGATCTATGCCTTCGGTTGTGATGTTCTCGGCGAAGCTGCCGGGGGCGACTTTGGCTCCTTTTTCAATCATCTTATCTATTGATTCTGCGCCTAACAAACTTATCTGCCTGTGTGTGTTACCGGCGTGCGCATCGCCTTCAATGCCAAAGTCGGTGAGCAACTCGGCTTCGGGGACATTGACCTTCTTCGTTCCCTTTTCTTTTGAGATGGATATCGCTTTAATTTTGCCCCGGCCCCTCAAGTGTCCTTCCTCGCGCCGGGTATCATCTTTTGTAGTTGCCACTTTTACCGCCCGTTTTTTCAATGAGTTTTATCTCGCTTATTGTCATCGCCTTGGAGGTGTATTTTAGCATGTCATAAATAGTAAGACATGCCGCGCTTGCGCCGCATAGTGCTTCCATCTCCACGCCTGTTTTGCCCGATGACTTAACGGTTACACATACAGTTACCGATTTGTCGTCCTCATTCAGAGCAAAGTCAACATTGACCCCGTCAATCGTGATAGGGTGGCACATCGGAATTATTGACGACGTTGATTTGACCGCCTGTATAGCCGCCACCTTCGTCGTTGCAAGAACATCTCCCTTGGTACATGTGCCCAGCTTGACGACCTCGAAGGCCTCACGCCCAAGCAAAATGCATCCATCCGCCTTTGCGGTTCTGAGGGTAATATCTTTGCCGCTCACATCTACCATGCCGCCATCATTCGCCACCGTCTTTAGCCTCCGACATTACGCATACAAAACTCTTCCGTAAACGAATTTGATTTCGTAAACGCGCCTTTATCAGTGATTATTTTCTTTATTACATTCAGTACCTGCCGGTTACTTGCGCCGCTTCGGACCAATTCCTTCAGATCATAACTGCCAGTTGCATAAAGACACGGCCTTATTTTTCCGTCACTGGTCAATCTCAACCGGCTGCATGAGTGGCAGAAGTGGCTGCTCCTGCCGTTTATGAAGCCGATGCAACCGGCGGAATCGGCTATCTTAAAATACATAGCCGGCCCGTTCCCGTTGCTTTGCACGGCACCGGCAAGTGGGCCGAACTCGTCTTCGATAATCTTGCGAACTTCACTGTTAGGCACATAGTCGCTCGCCGGTCTTGTGTATCTGCTGGTCGGGCAATACTCTATGAACCTGACTGCTACCGGCAGATGAACACTCAGCCGGGCAAGGGCCGGAATCTGAGAAACGTTGACGCCTTTTATTATAACACTGTTGATTTTGACCGGGCCGAGGCCAACCTGTAACGCCTTATAAATGCCCCTGGTTACCTCGTTTAGCAAATCATACCCGGTTATCTGTTCGTAACTTTTCCTTTGGGCAGAATCTGCGCTCACGTTGATCCGCTTCAAACCTGCTGCTTTAAGTTGAACTGCCATCGACTCAAGAAGGACGCCGTTGGTTGTAAGTGTTACTTCATCAATACCCGAAAGCTGCGACAGTTGTCGTACCAGCCGAACAATATTTCTCCTGACCAACGGCTCTCCGCCCGTGAGCCGAATTTTCCTGATGCCGCATTGCGCAAAAAGACCCGCGATGCGATGTATTTCTTCAAACGTCAAAATCTCTTTGCGCGGAATGAAACTACACCCGTTCAAAGGGGCACAGTAAATACACCGTAGATTGCACCTGTCGGTAACAGAAATTCTCAGATAATCAACACTCATCGCCCACAAGACCCCAAACGTTACCTCTGGGTCAAATCAACATGATTCTGACAGAGGTTTCCTTATTAATTTCAGTTACGCCGACGCCCATGCTGATTAACCCGTCCGCACCACACAGTGCGTCGATGTGTGCCGAGCCGTGATACTCGATGGGCCTGGCAGAATCCGGGCCCGTCATTACTACCGGAATCCAGCTCTGCCTTTGGGCACGCTTTCTCTTAATAGTTTCTTCGAGCCGGGCCATAATATTGCTATGTTTATAATCGTGGCCCATCATTTTGTAAAGAAACGGTTTTACAAGGAGTTCAAAAATCACAAATCCCGACACCGGGTTGCCGGGCATCCCAAAGCAAAATACATTATCTGACATTCCGAAAACAGTGGGTTTACCGGGCTTTATCGCGATCTTTTCAAATAACAGGTCAACGTCGTTTTGTTTCAGTACCTGGGGCACGAAGTCGAAATCACCCACTGAAACACCACCACAGATAATAACTACATCATTGTCATTCGCTGCTTTTTTGAACAGGCTGTCAATTTCGCCAACCGTATCTTTGGCGATGCCGTAATCCCGCGCGACAGCGCCCATACGTGAAAGCTGCACGACAAACTGTGGACCGTTACTGTTACGTATCTGTGAAAGGCCCGGTTTAAGCTGTGGGTCAACAAGTTCATTTCCTGTCGCAATGACCCCTACTCTCGGCCTCTTCGCAACCATCGGCTGGACATTACCCACTGAGGCCAGAACCGCGATATGCTGCGGTTTGAGCAATGCGCCCTTGCACAATACGATTTGGCCGGCCTTGATGTCTGTGCCCTTTTCGACAATGTTATCCGCCGTCTTTTCGCCCACAAATCGAATCACACCTTCCGTTGGGCTTTCGGTATATTCGACCATGACGACACAATCGGCCCCTTGTGGAACCATGCCGCCGGTCATGATTTTGGCACATTCGCTGGGCGCGACCGATTTAGTTGGGACAACTCCGGCAGGTATTGTCTCAATTACTTTAAGTTCCTCGCCGAGGTCTTGCCTGCGACAGGCGTAGCCATCCATGGCCGACTTATTAAAAGGCGGTATGTCCATGTCCGATTTGACATCCTCGGCCAATATCCTGCCCAAAGCATCTGCGAGCTCAACACGCTCGGTGCCGAGCCTGCGGACTGAATCCAAAACAGTTTGGAGGGCTTGCTCAAGCGCTATCATTGTTCTTCTCAACAAATTCTCGATAATCGGCCATTGTATTGATGTTCGCCAGACTCAGGCCGTCGGTTATATCAATATAATTAATTTTGCAGTGTTTGTATACCTCATCTATTTTACGCCGGCCCGAGGCCAATAATTCATTCATAGTCCTGAGTATGCTTTTACGATACACGGCAAAGAGAGGTTCATATTGAGACGGACCCAATCTGGGTACGACGGCGTCACAATCTCGACATTCCCTGAGCATCCGCCGCATCAAAAATATATCAATCTGCGGGATGTCACAAGCAATCACAAAATTCACCTCATTCGCCGATGCCTCCATTGCCGATGCAATTCCCATGAGCGGCCCCTGGCCCGCAACCCTGTCGGCAACAACGTCAGCGCCGAGAAAGCTGTACTTGCCGGGGTCGTTGGCGCTGACAAGAATTTGATTGAAGTGGGGCCGAAGCTGGTCGTAAATATGTTTTATCATCGGCTCACCTGCCACCTGCAGCATGCTTTTATCCTGCCCGGCCCGGGTGCTGCCGCCACCTGCCATTATGATTGCCGTCGCCTCGGTCCTGAGCGACCATGCCCCGTCAGTCAGTCCAATTTCATCCAAACCGATATCAAATCTGTTCCCATCGAAAGAAACTTTTCTGTCCACATACGGCCCAACTTCCACGGCGGAGGGTTTCGGCTCCTGGTCCTGTCTGCTGGCAACCATTAAAAACAGTCCCGGCTCGACGACCTGCCGAAGGCTGTTTGACTCACACACACAAATTGCATCGGTTCCGATAGTTTCCAGTAACGCCGAAATTCCTTCGGCAAGATGTGTCTTGATGGCCCTTAGCCAAAAGACACGAGCGGCACCGGCGGCCAGCATCCTGCTCGTATCTTTGTCGGATTGGCGGTCTTTCTCTTCGGTAATGTCATAATTGCCATCCAGCGATGAACATGCCCCACAACCTGACCCATGCGGACAGGCGACGTCGGCATCGGCTACTGTGGTTACCTTTATCCCCACAATCGAGGACTTTGAACTGAAATTGCTGATTAAAGAGCAGGCAAACTCCGTCTTACCTGAGTCCCTGCCCAAAGCACCAACCATCAGCATACCGGCGATCTCGATCATCTCGCTACCGTTGGCCCCGTTTTTTTTGAGATGTCCAGGCTGATTGTTTCAATCTCTGAGACACCTCGCAAAGACTTAACCATGCCGATAACGCTTTTGGTGATAAAATTCTGTACAAAATTATTCAGCTCGATTTGGTTGCCGTTGACCTTCAGTTCAACCCGGGCTGTCGCTTCCTGATTCGCTTCACACGCCGCCAATTTATCTCCTTCGACTACTAAACCGTCTCTATTACTACTTCGACCTGTAACTCACGGGAGTTCTATACCCCAACAGACCACGCCCATATCAGTGATTATACCGTAACCGGCATTAGTATGCAAGTATTTTGGTCCCTCCAGAAGAAATTGATTGGCCCGTTGTTTCGAATGAAGGCTGGAGGCGGGCCGAGCAAAACCACCCCGGTACAGTTTTTATTGCCTGTTGCGATACAAGGAAGCATCTATAACCGAAGCCATTTTATCAGTGTCCAAAGGATTTCCAAGGAAGTTATTTACCAGGCCGCATTGAGGCAGAGGATTTTGAACCATGTCTTTGTAGCCGACCGATATCATTGAAAAGTTGTCTTGATCCTTGACCCACTGGTAAGCTTTGTTCAGGTCTTTTTGAAGTAATGCCGCAAGTTTCTCATCACTTAGGTCAGCGCCTTTTTGGCCGGTCCGCTCAAGCATAGTTCTCTGGGAGACCATTATCTCGGCTATGCTTCGGTTCATAAAAATAACCCGGTATTGGTAGCCTTCGGGCAGATCATACAGGAGCCGATAAACCATTTTTACCACCTTGCCAACGGCCTGCGGCACCCACGAAGGATTGTCCCTGGTCTTTTTGACCGGCTCAAATTCATAATAGCCTTTGGGATTTTCTATGTCACTTTCGCGAATGTTGTCTGTAAGGACAGGCATACCACCCGCCTGCAGGGCTTGCATCATCATAGATGTGCCTGAACGAGGCAGACCTGAGACAACTGTTATGAAATTGTGTTCCATAGCTTTCTTTGCCCTTAAAAAACTTTTAGCTCTGCTTTGCAGAGCGACGGAGAATTGGAGGCGGGGGGATTCGAACCCCTTCCAGCACCTCGAACAGTTCCTTGCATAATACGAACAAAACCCATACAAATCAAGCACAAAAGCTTGCAAAAACAGACACTTACAAAAATCGTAAAAAAAGCAATTTGAACAAAACCAGTACAAGTTCCGAACAAGATAATAACAATTCTTTGCGCAAAAAGTGTGCCATATGTGTGCACCAAAATTTTGCAGCTAACGGTAATCTACCGCCCGAACTCATTCGCCGGCCACAATCCTGAAGGATCAATCCAATTCAGTGGATTATTCCAGCAGTAGCCATATAAGTTCATGCTATCGTAGTAACCCAGTGGATCAGTTTGCATGAAACGGCCGATGAATGGGTGATACATGCGGGCGCGGTAGTAATACAGGCCGGTTTCGTCGTCGAGCCTTCGGCCGGTGAACATATAAGGATTGTTATAGTCGCTCGTCGCTCGTGGCTGGTGGCTTGCAGAGAAAATCTGCGTTTGGCCAAATGCACTATATTCGTAGCGTTCCACTATATCGCCATTTTCGTCAGATAATGCAACTACAGAACCTAATCCGTTCCCGTATCGTGGTACGGGACAGGCTCCGTGGTAAATATTGTAGGGTGGGCTTAAGCCCACCATCTTTCTACTTGCAGCTACATCAATCATAACCAACTTTTTGGGAGTTGAACCAAAAAACTTTAATGGCCAAGCAACTTGTCTGCCAGTAATATCGCCTCTGTCAAGCTGTCCTGGCGGGCGATACCTTTCCATGCAATATCAAAGGCAGTGCCATGGTCAACCGATGTGCGGACGGTCGGCAACCCTGCTGTGACGTTGACCCCGTAATGAAACCCCAAAAGTTTTACGGCAATATGACCCTGGTCGTGGTACATAGCCACCACGATATCGTAATCTCCTTCGTTGGCTTTCATAAAAACGATATCCGGCGGAACCGGCCCGTCGACAGTGATACCCTTTTTTCTCGTTTCTTCAATGGCCGGGACAATCTCGGTTTGCTCCTCATCTCCGAAGAGCCCGGCCTCACCAGCGTGCGGATTCAGCCCGGCTACTGCGATTCGGCGTTTGCTATATCCCAGACGCTTGAGAAAGTCATCGGCAATTTCAATAACTTTTGCAATCCTCTTTTTATTGAGCGCCTCCGGAACTTTTCTCAGCGCAATGTGAGTTGTAACGTGAATGACTTTCAGTCTTTCGGTGTAGAGGAGCATTGCGTAGTCTTGAGTATTATAGAATTCGGCAAGAATTTCGGTCTGACCGGGGTACATCAGTCCGGCCATGTGCATCGCCTTTTTATTCAACGGTGCAGTGGCGATAGCCCGGACTTTGTTCTCCAAAGACAACTCTATCGCAACTTTGAGATATTCAAAGGCGGCTTTACCTGCTGGGGCCTGTATCTTTCCGTATTCAAGGCTGCCGGCTTCAACGTTGTCGATATCGAGTATATTGATGTGATTTTTTTGAAACTTTGCCTTTTCTACTTCTGTGAGCCTGTCTATGACGATGTTATCGAGCTTTAACAGTTCCCTGGCCTTTTCCAGAACATCGAAGCTGCCCACAACTACCAAAGGCATCCTCGATAATTCGGGATGTGTAAAGCATTTCATTATTATTTCCGGCCCGATCCCTGCAGGGTCACCCATAGTAATAGCGATCATCTTCTGTTCCTTGTCCATCGGTTTTTATTCGCCCTTCCGCAGAAAATCTATGATTTTCACAATGGCCTCTTTCTCTCCGAAGGCCCCCGCCTTGGTTACGACAGGGATATCACCAAACTCATCACTAAGAAAATAGCCGCAGGCCACACCGGGCAAAACCTGGTCTTTGATTATGGTCCCCGATATTTTCATAATCTCAACTACTTTGATAGCGGTGTCCCCCCCGGTAAGGACCAGCCCCTTTAGTTTCACGATGCTGCAGATTTCTTTTGTTAAAGCACCGAGGAAACGAGCGATATGTTCGCTGGTACCAAAAGTATCCAATCCTTTTTCATCTCCTAACCTTCGGGTTTTTTCCACGTCTTCGGGACTCCTGGTTGACCTGATAACAATATCACTCTTCTGGGAGCAGAGCTTGCTGAGTTCCTGAATGATACGCTGTTTTTCCTCTTCTTGGCGTCCGGTCAGAATCGCTTGTACTTTCACATCGATAACCTCAACACGATTTTTTTTGAGCGCATAGGCAACCTGGTCTCTTGTAACTTTACTTACACTGCCGACTACAATAACGATGGGTTTAAATTCTTGTTCGTCGATGATAGTCAGGGGTTCTGCCATCTGTTCTGCTACCTGTTCTGCCATCTGTTCTGCCAGCCCGGCTGAACCAGCCGGCACAATCTTTTCATCCAACTGCCCCAAAGCTGCCCCAATAAAAGCAAGGTCATTGTCGGTTACGGCATCTGCAACTATTATCTGGGAGCCATCTTTGAGCAGGCTTTTTATTTTTTTGCAAATTTGGTCGCTGCCTGCTCGTACATCCTGGAGCGAAATCAGGGTAACTTTTCTTTTTGACTGCCGGCTTATAATCTGCGAGATATGAGATGACGAAATCGGTGTTTTGGGGTCTTTGGCTATTTCTGTCTGTGCCACCGGTATACCATCAACGTAGCAAATACCGTCCCGGGTGGTGCGTCCCATTGATGGATAGGCCGCTGCTACAAGCGCCGCCGCAGCCTTTGCTCCTTCAATAGCGCCGTCTATTTCAGCACCAATGTTGCCGCGCATGGTCGAATCAAGTTTTTTGTATATCAACGGTACGCCTTTTTGGGTTAAGGTACGGCAGATTTGGTACACTTTTTCGAAAGCTGTTTCTTTGCTGTCGAATCGGCTTTCGGTATCGGCTACGACAACGTCCAGTTCCTTTAGCGCCTTATTTAGGTTTGACAAACCAAACACAACACCCGTCTTTGCACCGGCCTTACTAAATTGCAGCCCGGTATCATTTGAGCCGGTGAAATCATCCGCAATGATGGCAAGTTTTGTCTTCAACATACACCCTGTTCTTTCACTTATTTTTATGTTGAGCAATTTATGTACTGCAATTATCACTGCCGTTTTTGGTCAGGTCCTTTTTCTTGTTCCTTCTTACAACAATTGAGGTGATAACGGGAGTCAATAAAACCGTCGTTATGGTCGATGCGGCTATCTGGGGTATGGCAACGGTCGCCAGAGACTGGAGACTCGGGTCGGCCAGGGCGATTGCTGTTGGGGTTGCAACGGCATTACCTGCGGTGCTTGAGGCGGCGGCGCCGGCAACACCGGTTCCCCCGGCGGCTTTGTCTGCGAGGATATTAAAGTAACCCCCGACACATGCCGTCATTACCCCAAGTAAAATACCTGGGAGACCCGCTTTGATAATCATACCAAAGTCTATGCCGGCACCAAGGGCAAAGGCAAAAAAGGGAATCAAAAGAGGGCCGCCCTTTATTAAAAAATCTTTCATCTTTTTATCCAGGTTCCCAAGTATCATTCCGGCCAGCAGGGGAACAATGACAGCGACAAGCGACATAAAGGGTATCTGGGCTAAACCCGCGGTTCCCAGAGCAACCATCGTGAAAAAGGGCCCGTCGTTTATGGAAATTACAGCGATGGCGCCGATATCGGTTTCATCGCCGAATTCACCTGCCAGTGCCGCGTAGAGACCGCCATTGGTATTACTCATTGCTGCGATTATGGCAAGTGCTGAAAGACCGAAAAGACCATTCGGACCGAAGAGTTTATCTACTAAAAGCCCGATTCCAACAGCAACAATTAGTTTGGAAAAGGTTACCGCTACACCTTTTTTCAGGGCCTTCGGTGCAGTCTGGAAGCTGATCCCTGAGCCCATACAGAACAGAAAAGCACCAATAAGGGCAGGAGCACCTTTCTTAAAAAGAGCCGTGGTAAAACCGCCGATCTCTAAAGCTTGTGGGCAAAAAGTGTTGAGCAACGCGCCGAGGATTAACGGCACAACCATCATCCCGCCCGGGATGCGTTCAATAGTTTTTTTGATCTCCATAAAAACTCCTTCTCCTATGATAAAAGTTTACTTCCAAATTGTCGATGATTTATCTGTCATTTTCACAATACCAATAGCCGAATCTGCTGTCCTCGTCAAATAAATTAACCCGGTCTTAAACCTTAGGGCGCGTCCAGATTTTCCGGCAGCGCCCCGACAGGTTAGGTTTGGATTAATTTATTGATTTGGCCAGCTTTGGTGCTATAATCTGCAAAACCGTTGAAAAAATGATGCTTCGGCTTCTTCCATTTTTGGATAAAATTGTTTTTTAGTTTTAACTTTTTACATAAGATCCTACCCATGAAACTGATAATACTTTTAGCCCTGAGTGTAGTATTCATCGTTTTATCAACTTCTAAATATAAGCTTCATCCCTTTCTGGCTCTGTTATTTGCTGCAACCGGTTTTGGTTTATTTTCAGGTATGCCCCTTACTGAGCTTATTGATTCAATAAACGAAGGATTTGGTGAAACTATCGGCAAAATTGGGATCGTGATCATCGCGGGGACTATAATCGGCAGCTTTCTTGAACATTCAGGCGGTGCTTTTGCGATGGCTGAGAAGATTTTGAAATATATCGGCAAAAAGCACGTCCCCCTGGCAATGGCCGTTATCGGTTATTTTGTTTCCATTCCGGTGTTTGCTGATTCCGGTTTTGTAATCCTGTCGCCAATGAATAAAGCTATTTCTAAAAAGGCCAAAATTTCCTTAGCCGGTTCTGTAATGGCTTTGGCGCTCGGTCTGATGGTCACACATTGTCTTATACCGCCAACACCCGGCCCCATTGCGGCGGCGGGCATACTCAATGCTGATCTTGGATTGATTATTTTATTCGCTCTGCCGGTCAGTTGGTTTGCACTGTTTGTTGGCTGGATATTTGCCACAAAAATTGCTTCTAAAATTTATATTGACCCAAACCCGGAACTTTCAGAA